>Ga0209461_10000170_pt1 | contig 32351 bp, 35 predicted proteins | sample AgamicAsMarz_FD_187162 | JGI IMG/M metagenome (GOLD analysis project Ga0209461, IMG submission 187162) | Agave microbial communities from Guanajuato, Mexico - As.Ma.rz (SPAdes) (version 2) | ecosystem: Host-associated > Plants > Phyllosphere > Phylloplane/Leaf | place: Guanajuato, Mexico... | reverse complement strand
TCGCGGGACTGCCGGTGATCGCCGCCGCCGCTTCCTCCGATCTCTCGGGCAGTCGCTACTGGCTCGCCCTCGCAAGCCTGCTTGCGGTCGCTCTCGTGCTGCTCGGGGCCTACCGCTCCCCGCGCCGGGCGCTCGTCCCCCTGATCCCGATCGTCCTCGCCACCGGCTGGGCCGCCTTGGTCATCTGGGTCAGCGGCGTCCCGTTCAACCCGATGTCGGCAGCGCTGGGCGCGCTGACGATCGCGATCGCCACCGAGTTCAGCGTCATCCTCTCCGCGCGCTTCCACGAGGAGCGCTGCAACGGCCGGGATCTCGCCGCAGCGCTGCGCGGCGCCTATGCGCGCACGGGATCGGCCGTGCTCGCTTCGGGAATCACGGCGACGGCGGGGTTCGCGGTGCTGGTCGTCAGCGATGTGCGGATGCTGAGCGATTTCGGCTTCGTGACCGTGATCGACCTGACCGTGGCGCTGCTCGGGGTGGCCGTGGCCCTGCCCGCCGCGCTGGCCTGGACGGAGGGGGAGGGATGAGGGACCGCTACTCGCTCATCGCCGGGGGGATCTTCGTCGCCCTGATCCTTGTCGCCCTGTTCAGCACGGTCGGCGGCGAGGACGCCGGGACGCTCGGCCTCGACGAACAGCCCCCCCGCTGGCCACTGCCCGAGTTCGCGGTGCCGGTTGCCGCCGGTGACGTCGAAGGAGACGCCAACGTCGCCCAGGACGACTGCGAGACCTCGCAACTGCCCTGTCCGGATGACGCCCGCCGCAGTCCGGCCTGCAGGGTGGACGGGGCGGAGGTGATCCGCGTCTGCGATTTCTTCGACCGTCCGCTGGTGCTCTCGTTCTGGTTTGCGCGTGGTGGCAAGTGCGCCGATCAGCAGGATGTGGTCGATCGTGCCTACGCACGCTACCGTGGACGCGTGGGCTTCCTCTCGTTGGACATCGGGGACGACCGCGGCACGGTTCGCGACCTGGTTCGCGAGCGCGGCTGGAGGATGCCGGTGGGCTTTGACCGCGATGGCGCAGTGGGAAGCCTTTACCGGGTGGGCGTCTGCCCGACCTTCGCCTATGCGTACCCCGGCGGCACCTTGCAGAGCGCCAGCTTCGGAGAACTGAGCCTGGCCCAGCTCGAGGCCAGGGTGCGGGCCCTGCTGCGGGCGACGCGCGCGGCGCAGGCCGGAGAGGTGGGCGATGGGCGGGGCTAGGGCGGCCGGCGCCGATTCCGCCTGGGCGCCCCCCTCCCAGCAGGGCTGGGTGGCGCCGCGCGTCGCATCGGAGTTCCCGGGCCTCGGGATCACATGGGTCGAGCTCGACGGGCGCCGGCGCCGCAGCTCCAACCAGGTTCGCCGCAGGCTGAGCGATGTCTCCGACCGCTTCTTCGGCTCACAGGCGATCCACATGCGCGAACGGCCGATCCCCTGGGCCTACCGGGTCTTCTTCCGCCAGATCGGGCTCGATCCCGATCGCACTCGCACCCCGATCGAGCAGCTGGCGCTGGAGCGGCTGCAGGAGGGCGCCTTCCTCAGCCGCGGCATGCCCGCCGACGCGCTGACGATCGCGACGATCGAGACCGGGGTGGCGCTGCGCGCCTTCGATGCCGAGCGGCTCGAGGGAAAGCTCTGCATCCGGGACTCGGCCCCCGGAGAGACGCTCCCCGGGCGTTTGCGGGAGCTGGCACAGGGGACTTTGACGGTGGCCGACGAACGCACTCCCGTGGCGCTGCTCTTCGGCGAGATGGCCGAGGATCGTGAAGTGGGGAAGGGCACCCGCCGCCTCGCGGTGGCTGCGGTGCAGGTGAACGGCGTTCCCCAGGTCGCCGCCGACGAGGCGCTCTGGATCGCCGCTGCCGCGATCGAAGCTTCTTAACCATCCCTTGCTTTCGACATCGGTGGGGTGATCTACACTCGGATCGGGCCATGCAGGAGCTGCTCGACCGAGACACCTTTGGGGCTCGCGTCAAGGACGACGAGCGTCTCGCCCGCGCGGAGTTGCGGCGGCAGATCGGCCGCCTCGAGCGTGACCTGATCCGCCTCGCAGGCGAGGCGTTCCCGCGACTGGCGATCGACACCACGGTCCCCGCTGCCGCGCAGGGGCCACGCCTGATCGGTCTCGGCGAGCTGGAGCGTGTTCGCGACGCCCTGGCTTCGCGGGTCGCGATGGCGCGCGCAGCGCTCCTCGAGCGGCAGGAGCTCGAGGTCGCCAACAGAGAGCTGCTCGAGCGGATGCTGGCCAAGCCGGCCGAGTTCAAGTGGGTGCAGATCTCCCGCGCCGACCTCGGGGAGCCGGGGTGCGGTCACTGGCACTCCCGTCCGCGTCTCGGCCTGCTCGGGATGCTGATGGGCTGGTGGCGGGTGAGGATCTCGTCCGGATGCCCGTTATCCGGGCGGCTTGCGGCCGTTGAGCGGTCAACTGCCGGCTGACGAACGGCCGCCGGCGCCATGGGGAAGCTTTCCGCTGGCGGAGCTGATCGTGCTCGCCGGCATCGTCTGCCTGGTGATCGGCATCGTCGGCGGAAACCTGACGATGCTGGCGGTGGGCATCACGCTCGGAGCGCTGGGCGGTCTCGAGGTGTCGGTGCGCGAGCACTTCGCCGGCTACCGCTCGCACACGACCCTGCTCGCCGGCGTCGTCTTCGTCCTCGTCGTCGGCAGCCTCTTCTACCTGGCAGGGCTGCTCTTGCTGGTCTGCCTCGTGGTCGGAGCGCTTGCCTTCCTCGCCGCCTTCCTGCTGCTCCGACGCGCCTTCCAGAACGCGTCGGGAGGCCTCTCGTTCAGGATCGGCAAGCGGATCTGACTAGACCAGGACGGCCGCGCGGGTGTCGCGGGACTTCGAGACCAGCTCGGTTGAGAGCAGGGCTCGCTGCCTCGGGGTGAGCGTGCCGAGTCGCTTGTTCTCGCTCAGCGAGAGGGCGAGCAGGAACTTGCGGGACCGGGTGCGGCCCCAGCGACGCTGGCTCGTGAGCAGCTCGGCCAGAGTCATGCTCTCCGTCTCCCAGGGGCAAGTCTGCACCACCTCTGCGACCTCCGTGTCGCCACGCGCGATCGAGCGCTTCAGCTCCGCCCTGGCAAGCCGGACACGGTTGGCCCGGGCCAGCGCCTGCATGTGTTGGGGGTCATGAGCTACAGGTGCGGTTGTCGAAGCAGGGGCAATCGAAGCAGCGTCCACTGGGACTCCTCCCATCCATCGGGTCTTGACTGGGTATCTCTCGGCCACCGACCCATGGCGAGCGCTTCACTGACTTGATCGCGAGTGAGCCTCTGCCGATGCCTGCCCCGGCATCCGGTCGGCGCGAGGGGCAAGCTACGTCCTGCCGCCTCCCGTCGTCAACCCGCAGCGAGCCAGCTCCCACCAGCTCGTTCGCTAAGAGCAACTTTTTCTCGGCTTACGCGAGGAGCGCCGAGTTGGACAACACCGAAACTACCCCGAGCGGGGTAGGTCCGGAAAGTCCTCTATGACTTCTCCGATCGTTTCGAGCGCTCGGTCGAGATGGGAGCGCTCGTGGGTCGCCATCAAGCTGGTGCGCAGCAGCGCACCCCCAGGCGGCACCGCTGGGTGGATCGCGACGTTGGTGTAGACGCCGGCGTCGAAGAGCGCCTTCCAGAGCAGCACCGCCTGCCAGTCGTCGCCGACGACGACGGGGACGACCGGGGTGGTGGCGACGGTGCCGTCGTGCAGCGTCCCGGGCTCGATCACCTCGAGGCCGAGATCCCGCAGGCCCTCGCGCAGGTACTCGGCGTTGCCGAGCAGCGCCTCGAACAGCTGCGGGCCCTCGGCGCGGACCACTCGCAGCGCCTCGAGTGCCGCGCCGACCGCCGCGGGCACTGAGGAGGCGCTGAAGATGAACGAGCGCGAGGCGATCCGCAGGTACTCGACCACCTCGGCGGAGCCGGCGATGAACCCACCGCAGGAGGCGAGGCTCTTGGAGAAGGTCCCCATCCGCAGGTCGACCTCGTCCTCCAGCCCGAAGAGCTCGCTGGCGCCGGCGCCGCGGGCGCCGAGCACGCCGGCGCCGTGGGCCTCGTCGACCATCAGTCGGGCCCCGTGGCCACTGCAGAGGTCGACGATGCGGGGCAGATCGCAGACGTCTCCCTCCATCGAGAAGACGCCGTCGACGACGACCAGGACACCGCCGCCGTCTTCGGCGGCGCGGCCCAGCATCCGCTCCAGCTTGTCCATCCTGTTGTGGCGGAAGGGCCGCAGCTTCGCCCCCGAGAGGCGGCAGCCGTCGAGGATCGAGGCGTGGTCGCCGGAGTCGCAGATCACCGTGTCGCCGGGCTCCAGCAGGGTCCCGATCGCGCCCAGGTTCGACTGGTAGCCGGTGGTGTAGACGATCGCGTCGTCCTCGCCCATCCACTCCGCCAGCTCCCGCTCCAGCTCGATGTGCAGCGGTGTCGTCCCGTTCAGCAGGCGCGACCCGGTGACGCCGGTCCCGTAGGTCTCGAGTGCGTCGCGGGCCGCCTGCTTGACCCGCTCGTCGCCGGTCAGCCCCAGGTAGTTGTTGGAGCCGAGCATGATCGTCTCCCGCCCCTCCATCTCCACCACCGGGCCGGCTTGCGAGGTCAGCAGGCGGAAGTAGGGGAGGAGGTCATGTTGGCGCGCGGCTTCGAGCTGCTCGAGCCGATCGTGGTTGCGGACCTTCTCGAAGACGTCGATGGCGGCCTTCGCGCTCTCGCCCATCATCGGAAGTGTAGGTTCCGCCCTCGATGGGGAGCATTTCGATCCGACCGGTCCGAACGCGGCGTGAGCTGAAGCGCTTCGTCAAGGTTCCCTTCGCGCTGCACCGGGACAGCCCGCAGTGGGTGGCGCCATTGATCTTCGAGCGGATGGAGTTCCTCGATCGCGAGAAGAACCCGTACTTCGAGCACGCCGAGGCCGAGTACTTCCTCGCCGAGCGCGACGGCGAGCCGGTCGGCCGCATCAGCGCCCAGGTCGACCGGCGCTGGGACGAGTTCCAGGGCGGCAGCGACGGGATGTTCGGCTTCTTCGAGACGGTCGACGACCGCGAGGTCGCGGCGGCCCTCTTCGAGGCGGCGGAGGGCTGGCTGCGCTCGCACGGACGCGAGCGGATTCTCGGGCCGATGGACTTCACCACCAACGACGAGCTCGGCATCCTGGTCGAGGGCTACGAGCTGCGGCCGATGATCCTCCAGCCCTGGCACCCGCCCTACTACGCCAAGCTGATCGACGACCTCGGCTACGGCAAGGCGATGGATCTGCTGATGTGGTTCCTGGCGCTGGGCGAGCTGAAGGAAGGCGACCAGTTCGCGCCGGAGATCCACGACGCGGCGAAGAAGGCGCTGCGGGACGAAGGCGTCGTCATCCGCAACATGCGCAAGCGGGAAATGGCCGACGAGGTGCGGCGCTTCATGGAGGTCTACAACGAGGCCTGGGGCAAAAACTGGGGATTTGTCCCGATCACCGACGCCGAGGTCGAGTTTCAGGCCAAGAACCTGAAGCAGGTGCTCGACGAGGATTGGGCCTACATGGCGGAAAAGGAAGGAGAGGTCGTCGGCGCGGCGCTGACGCTGCCCGACGTCAACCAGGTGCTCGCCGGCCTGGGCGGCCGTCTCCTGCCGTTCGGCTGGCTGCGCTTCCTGCTCGGCCGCAGGAAGATCGACCGGGTGCGGGTCCTGGCCCTCGGCGTCAAACACGACTACCGCCACACCGGCGTCGCCGCGGGCCTCTACCTCAAGCACCTCGAGACGGCCAGCCCCGACGGCATCCCCGCCGGCGAGACCGGCTGGATCCTCGAGACCAATGGGCCGATGAACCGGGCGATGGAAGGGATGGGCGGCGAGATCGTCAAGCGCTATCGCCTCTACGAGAAGCAGCTCCAGGGAAGCCGCTAGTTCCGGGCTTTCCTCGCCGGCGGCCTCGACCCGACAGATGCCCTCGCTAGAGTCGCCAGGGTGAGCGAATTCGAGCTCGAGCCCGTTCGCGTCCGTGTCCTGCCGCGCGAGGAGCCGCCTCTGCCGGTGCTGCGGGAGGAGGTGAGGACGGCGGCGATAGCCGCCGCCGGCGGGGTCCTGGCCGGCGCTGTGACGGTCGCGGCGGTGCGGGCGGTGGGCGGCCGCAACGGCCCGCTGCGGCGCCTCGGACGGCGGCGGGAGCGACGGGCCAAGGTCGTCGCCAGCCGCTCGTTCCTGGTCGACGTCCATCTGCTCGGCCGTTGAAGCGGCTCGAGGCAGAGGTCACACCCCGGTTCCCTTACCGCCTGCCCGGTTACGGCAGCGAGGACGGCACGACTCGTGTAGCCGGCGGCGTCATCGCCCGCCTGCTTCATGTCGAGGACAGCCCGGTGCTCGTCCGGGCCTGGCAGCCCGGCCCGGGGCGGGTGACCCTGCGAGCCGAGCCGGTCGACCCGGTGGCGCTCTCCGGCTCGGCGCCATCCCCCCGGCCCGCCGGCGCCGCAGAGCTCGAGGTCGCGATCGAGCGCATGCGCTTCGCGCTTGCCGTCGATGACGATCTCTCCGAGTTCCACCGCCGTTTTCGCGGCGACCGGCTGCTGGGGCCGGTGCTGCGCCGCCGCCCCCACTGGCGGCCACGACGCGCGCCCTGGCCTTGGGAGGCGCTCGCCTGGGCGATCGTCAAGCAGCTGATCGAGACGGAGCGAGCAGCCCGGATCCAGCGCCGCATCGTCGGTCGCTGGGGCGCCCGGCTGGGGGCTGGGACGGGAGCTCTGCGCGACGTGCCCGGCCCGGCGGCGATAGCCGGCAGGGCGCCGGCCGAGCTGGAGTCGATGGGCTTGGCGCTGCGGCGGGCGATCGCCCTGCGCACGGTCGCCGCGGAGATAGCCCGCGGCCGTTGCGACCCGACCTGCCCCACGGCCGACCGCCGCCTGCGGGCGGTGCGCGAGATCGGCCCCTGGACGACCCAGTGCCTCGGTTTCTTCGGTCGCGGCGATGCTGACTCGCTGCCCGCCGGCGACCTCGCCTACATCAAGCTCGTCGGCCGCTTGGCCGGCCTCGGCCGACGGGCGACGGTGGAGGAGGTCGAGGCCTTCTACGCCCCCTACGCCCCCTACCGCGGGCTGGCGGGTCAGCTCATGATTCAAGCGCGGGGCGCGCTCGTCGATAAGCCCACTGATGGCGCGATCGATCCAGGGCGGGAGCTGGCCCGAAAAGAAGGTCGACGAGTTCCTCGATCAGATCTCCGCCGGTGGCGAGGGTTACCGGCGGCTGGTCGAGCGCCTGCCGGCGATCGTCTACGCGGCTGAGCTCGGCGAGCACGGCCGCTGGCGCTACGTCAGCCCCCAGGTCGAGGAGATCACGGGCCACAGCCAGGAGGAATGGCTTGCCGACCCCGGCCTCTGGGCGAAGCTGATTCACCCGGACGACCGCGAGCGGGCGCTCTCCCAGGAGACCCGCCGGACGATGGGGGACCGCAACCCGCCGCCGATCGACTACCGGATGATTACCCGCGAGGGCGAGACGGTCTGGATCCTCGACGAGGCCGTGCTCGAGCCGGACGAGCAGGGAACCCCGATCTGGCACGGCGTCCTCTACGACATCACCGAGCGCAAGAACGCCGAGCAGGTGCTGCAGCGCTCCGCCGTCCAGCAGGCGGTGGTCGCGCGGCTCGGCGGCCGGGCGCTTCAGGACGGCAATCCGGAAGGTCTGATGGAGGAGGCTGTCTCCGAGCTGGAACAGATCGACGGCATCGACGGCTCCGGCGTCTGGGAGGTCGAGCGCGACGGCCGGCGGCTCAAGCTGCGGGCGGGTCTGGAAGACCAGGTGGTCGGGTCGCGCCGCATCTCCGCCGCACGCGACTCCCACGCGGGAGCGGCGCTCGACTCCGGGCTGCACGTGATCGTCGACGACTGGTCGGCCGAGCGGCGCTTCTCGATGCCGCCGGCGCTGCGGGTCCTCGGCGTGCGCAGCAGCCTCGCCGTCGTCATCGACGGCAAGCAGCACTCCTTCGGCGTCCTCGACGTCCACTCGACCGAGCCGAACCGCTTCACGCCCCAGGACGTCCACTTCGTGCAGGCGCTGGCGAACGTCCTCGCCGATGCGATCGAGCGCCACACAGCCGACGAGGCGCTGCGCCACCGCGTCCTGCACGACGCCCTCACCGGCCTGCCCAACCGGCTCAGCTTCGTCGATGCGGTGAACGACGCGCTGCGCCGCGCCACCGCCTCCGGCTCACCGGTCGGGGTCCTCTTCCTCGACCTCGATCACTTCAAGCTGATCAACGACAGCATGGGCCATCACGCCGGCGATGAGCTGCTGCAGGCGGTCGCGCCGCGGCTTCGCACCCACCTGCGTCCCGGCGACATCGTCGCCCGCTTCGGCGGCGACGAGTTCGGCATCCTCGTCGATCGCCTCGCCGACGAGGACGAGGCAATCGCGATCGCCGAACGGGTTGCCACCACCTTCGCCGAGCCCTACCCGATGGGCGGCGCCGAGCATTTCGTCACCGCCAGCGTCGGCGTCGCCGTCGCCCACCCTGGTGGCACGGACCCGGTCGACGCCGAGATGATGATTCGCGACGCCGACGCGGCGATGTACCGGGCAAAGGAGCGCGGGAGGGCGCGCTGCGAGCTGTTCGACGCGGAGATGCGGGCGCGGGCGACACACCGGCTCGAGGTCGAGCGGGAGCTGCGCAGCGGCCTCGAGAACCAGGAGCTGGTCCTGCACTACCAGCCGATGGTCGCCCTCGGCAGCGGCGAGGTCACCGGCCTCGAGGCGCTGCTGCGCTGGCAGCACCCGGATCGGGGCCTGCTCGACCCGCGTGACTTCGTCTCGATCGCCGAGGACAGCGGCCTGATCGAGCCGGTCGGTCGCTGGGTTCAGGAGACCGCCTGCCGGCAGGCGCTCGAGTGGCACGAGCAGCGTCCCGACCAGCGCCCGCTCGACATCGCCGTCAACCTCTCGGCTCGCCAGGTCGCACATCGCGACCTTGCCGCGACGATCGCCGAGGTCCTAGTCCGCACAGGGCTCGACCCAGCTCGTTTAAGGCTCGAGATCACCGAGAGCGCCCTGGTCGAGGAGTCCAATGCGGTCGCCACGCTCGAGGCGCTCAGCGAGCTTGGCATCAGCCTCGTCCTCGACGACTTCGGCACCGGCTACTCCTCGCTCGCCTACCTCAATCGCTTCCCTTTCGACGCGCTGAAGATCGATCGCTCCTTCGTCGACGCCCTCGGCGTCGAACAGGAGCGCACCGCGATCGTCGAGGCGATCGTCGGCATGGCTCGCGCCCTCTCGCTCGACGTGATCGCCGAGGGCGTCGAGAACGAGGCCCAGCTCTCGGAGCTGCGCCGCCTCGACTGCGACTTCGCCCAGGGACACCTCTTCTCGCGGGCGCTGCCGGCGGAGAAGGTCACGGCGCTGCTCGGCAGCGGGGTCCTGCGCTACTCGGGAATCTCTCCCGCCAGGTAGTCGTTGCTGAGCAGGCTGGACGGTTCCGGCAGCGCGTCGATCAGCCCGTTGTCGCGCATCCAGGCGACGAAGCGGCGCCAGCGGGCGGGGTCCATGTAGCCGTAGGGCCGCCCGCCGCCGGCGGGCTCGAGCAGGGGCAGCGTCGCCGCCACCTCGGCCCGGGTCAGTTTCGGCTCGAGGTCGGGATTCGCCTCCAGCAGCGCCGCGAGGGCGGCGTTGGGGCTCTCGACGGCAGCCGCCGTGCCACGCGCCAGCGCCGCGATGAAGAGCCGGATCTCCTCCGGATCCTCTTCGAGGCGGTCGCCACGGGCGGCCAGCACCAGCTCGTCGTAGCTGGGCACGCCCAGCTGGTCGACCGGTGTGACGACCGGGTTGAGGCCGCGCAGGCGCAGGTCGACCCCCTCGACGTTGCGGAAGCCACCCAGCATCGCCTCGGCGCGGCCGCTGGCCACCGCCGGCAGCAGGCCGAAGCCGACGTTGACCGTTTTCACGTCGGAGGGAGACAGGTTCGCGCGGGCGAGGATCGTCTTCAGGTAGGCGTCCTGGTAGGGGATGCCGGCGGTGGCGATCGTCTTGCCGCGCAGGTCGGCGATTCCGCCGATCCCGGATTTGCCCAGCCAGATCATCGAGGTCAGCGGCTGGTCGACGAGGGCGGCGACGGCGACGACGTCGAGGCCCTGTTCGGCGGCGAGCACGACCTCCGGCTCGTAGGAGATCGCGAGGTCGGTCTGCCCCGCGGCGAGCAGCTTGATCGGCGCCGCCGGGTCGGTTGGGGTGCGGATCGTGACTTCGAGGCCGGCGTCCTCGAAGTAGCCGAGCTTCTGCGCCATGTAGATCCCGGCGTGGTCGGGATTCGGGTAGAAGTCGAGCGTCAGTGTCAGCGGCTGCGGCGCGCCGTCGACGTCCTCGCTCTTCTCGCCGCAGGCGGCGAGCCCGAGGGCGAGCAGCGCGAGCAGGGTCGCAACGAGCACGGCGCGGGGCTTCACCCCCTGGTTTCTATCGCCAATTGACGACGCGACGCTCCGCGAGGGCGATCAGGCCGAAGAGAGCGAGCGCCAGCGCAGAGAGGACGAAGACGGAGGCGAACATGCGAGCCGTCTCCAGGTGGGCGCTGTCTTCACGGATCAGGGCGCCGAGACCGCCGAGGCGGGGGTCGGAGGCCACCCACTCGCCAAAGACGGCGCCGATCGGTGCGAAGACGAAGGCGATCCTGGCGCCACTGAAGAAGGAGGGAGCGGCGGTCGGTGCCTCTAGGCGCCGGAACACCTGCCAGCGCGAGGCGTCGAGAGTGCGCAGCATCTTGACCGCGTCGGGATCCGTCCCGCGCAGTCCATCCAGCGTGTTGACGGTGATCGGGAAGAAGCAGATCAGGGCGATGACCACCAGCTTCGGGCCGATCCCAAAACCGAGCCAGAGGATCAGGATCGGAGCGAGGGCGACAGTCGGGATCGTCTGCGAGGTGACCAGCAGGGGATAGAAGGCGAGGCGCAGCGTCTCGGAGAGGTGGAGGACAACGGCGAAGGCGACGCCGACGAGGACCGCGCAGCCGAGGCCGAGCAGTATCTCTCGCAGCGTCACCCAGGCGTTCTCGGCCAGCAGCGAGCGGCTCTCCCAGAGTGCGCTGGCAATTTCGGCGGGGGAGGGAACGAGGAACGGCTCGAGATTGAGCGCGTCGGCGAGCGCATCGGTCGACGCCGCCAACTGCCAGGCGCCGACCAGTGCCGCGACGAGCAAGGCGGGCAGGGCCCAGCGCCTCATCGCGCTCCCTCGTGCAGCGCTGCCATCGCCCGCTCGCGGAGCGCGACGAACTGTGGGTCCGTGACCGCCTCGTCTCGGTTCGCCGCCCGCGGCGAGGGTGGGCTCAGCTCGGCGACGACCCTGGCCGGGCGGGCCGCGAGCACGACGACCCGGTCGGAGAGGTAGAGCGCCTCCTCGACGTCGTGGCTGACCAGGACCGCGGTGCGGGGGTCGGAGCGCAGCGCCGCCGCCAGCCAGCCCTGCATCTCGGCCCGGGTGATCGCGTCGAGCGAGGCGAACGGCTCGTCCAGCGCCAGCACCGGCTTGCCGGAGAGGAGCGTGCGCAGGAAGGCGACGCGTTGGCGCATCCCGCCGGAGAGCTCGGCTGGCTGGCTGCGCTCGAAGCCGGCGAGGCCGAAGCGCTCGAACAGCGCATCGGCGCGCTGCCTTGACTCGGCCCGTGACAGGCCGCGGTTGCGCAGGGCCAGCGAGGCGTTGTCGATCGCGGTCAGCCAAGGCAGCAGCAGGTCGCGCTGCGGCATGTAGGCGCAGTGGGCGAGGCGCTCCTCGCCGGCGCGTGACGTGCCGACGGCGATCTCGCCATAGGCAGGCTCCTGCAGGCCCACCAGCAGCTCGAGCAGCGTCGACTTGCCGCAGCCGGAGGGCCCGACGAGGCCGAGGACCCCCCTGGCGGGGATCTCGAGGTCCAGACGCTCGATCGTCTGCAGCTCGCCGTAGGCGTGGCGCAGGCCCCGAATCGTCACGGCGAGCCCCGCGCTCTCGTCGACGGCAGGCGATCCGCTCACGGCGGCGAACTCTTTGGTCCCGGATACCACCCTGGTATCCTGGCGCACTCCGCGCTCCTGACCAAAGTGGTCGGGAAAGTCGATAAGCACCCGCGCGGCAACTCGATGGACCCGGCGATAATCATCTTTGGCTTCGGCATCGGAGCGATGGTCGGCATGACCGGCATGGGTGGCGGCACCCTGATGACGCCCCTGCTCATCCTCCTCTTCGGGGTCAAGCCGGTGACCGCGATCGGCACCGACATCTTCTACGCGGCGGTGACGAAGACGGTCGGTGGCTGGCGCCACCTGCGGATGGGCACCGTCAACATGGGCCTCTCGCTGTGGCTCGCGGCGGGCAGCGTCCCGGCCTCCGTCGCCGGCGTCTGGGCGATCTCGATCCTGCAGGACAGGATCGGCGAAGAGCGGCTCGATTCGCTGGTCTACGCGCTGCTGGGCGGCACGCTGTTGATGGTCGGGATCATCACCCTGGCGCGGGCGCTGATCCTCAGCAAACTGGTCGAAGAGCGCGACGACTTCGAGATCAAGCGCCGCCACAAGATCGCCGCGGTCGCGATCGGCGCCACCACCGGGTTCGTGATCGGGATCACCTCAGCCGGCTCGGGAACGGTGATCGCGATCCTGCTGATCGCCGTCTTCCGGCTCGCCCCGAAGAAGGTGGTCGGCACCGACGTCTTCCACGCCGCGATCCTGCTCTGGGCGGCGGGGGTCGCCCACTGGGTGGAGGGCAACGTCGACTTCGTCCTCGCCGGCAACATCCTGCTCGGCTCGATCCCGGGCGTGATCGTCGGCACCCACTTCGCCGCGCGTGCGCCGACCGGCTTCCTGCGCACCGCGCTTGGCGTCGTCCTCGTCGCCTCGGGGATCGTCACCGTGCAGAAGGGCGACCCTCTGGTCTGGCCGATCGCCGCCGCTGTTGCCGGCATCGGCCTCGGTCTGCTGATCTGGTTCCCGCGCTGGTGGAACGCGCGGCGGATCAAGCGCGAAGCGGCGGAAGGCAAGCGCCCCGCAGAAGATCGTTCGGCCGACCTGGCGCCGGAGACGATCGGCTGAGCGCCTGATTTACTCCGCCTATGCGCGTTTCTGCGAAGGCGGACTATGCGGTGCGAGCGGCCGCCGAGCTCGCCGCCGCCGGCGAAGGCCCGGTCAAGGGGGAGAGGCTGGCGGAGGCGCAGGAAATCCCGCTCCAGTTCCTCGAGCACATCCTGTTGGAGCTCAAGCACGCCGGCATCGTCCGCGCCAGGCGCGGCGCCAAGGGCGGCTACTGGCTGGCCCGTCCGGCCGACGAGGTGACGATCGCCGATATCGTCCGCGCCGTCGAGGGCCCGATCGCCCATGTCCAGTCCGAGTCGCCGGAGGAGCTCGAGTACCGCGGCAACGCCGAGCACCTGCAGGAGGTCTGGATCGCCGTCCGCGCCAGCCTCCGCGCCGTGGTCGAGCACGTCACCCTCGCCGACCTCGTCTCCGGCGAGCTCCCCGACGACGTGCGCCAACTCGCCGCCCCCAAGGACGCCTGGGCGACTCGCTAGCGCTCTGAGGGCGGCGGAGGTTGGGGGCCTACTCCCCGCTCAACTTTTTCGGTCATCGGAGGCGGCTGTCCGCTAACGGGACGCCGAAAAAGTAGGCAACTAGGTAGGCAGAGCACGTACGTCCTTCCCGCTTAGGATGCCGCCCATGACAAAGGCAGCGGCTTGGACAATCGCCGTGGCACTCGTCGTCGCGGCCATCGCCTCGCTCTGGCTCGCAGGCGAGATGCACTACCGCAACTGCTTGGCGCAGGAGGAAGCAGAGGTAGCAGCGCTCGACGTTGACTACGGCGCGGTGTTCGGTGAGGAGAGCGCACCAGGGGATAGCTGCTCGCGACTGCCCTTTTGACCCGAATCGAGAGGGCAAGCAGTACGTGTAACTGGTATCATTGCCGCATGGCAGCTAGGAACCGCAATTCGGTCGCTCCATCGCCTTCGAGCGAATCGCAGATGACCTACTCGCGGTTCATGGAGCTGTTCCCTGACAACGATGCTTGCCTGGAGTATTTGAAGGGCCGCTTCTTCCCTGACGGCACTGTGTGCCCGAAGTGCGGCAAGGCGAGCAAGTTCCATCGGATCAAAGGCCGCTCGGCCTACTCCTGCCAGTACTGCGGGAACCACGTCTACCCGACTGCCGGCACGATCTTCCACAAGAGCAGCGTCAGCTTGCAGCTCTGGTTTTACGCCGTCTACCTGATGAGCAGCACCCGATGCGGGATCAGCGCCAAGCAGCTAGAGCGGGAAATCGGCGTCACCTACAAGACGGCTCACCGGATGTTCAAGCAGATCAGGACGCTGCTGTCTGACGACGAGGAAGGGCCGCTGAGCGGCGAGGTCGAGATCGACGAGACCTTCTACGGCGGCAAACCGCGAGCGGCCGAGAAGCGCAACAAACGTGGCCACCTTCGCCGCAAGCATCGCCCCAGCGTCGTCGGAATGGTCGAGCGCGGCGGGGAGATTCGCGCCTGCGTCGTCGGCGACGCTACCCACGCGACGCTCTCCAAAGTCGTCAAGGAGTTTGTCCTGCCGGAGTCGATGATCTTCACCGATGAGTGGCACGCCTACAAAGCCATCGGCCGCGAATACAAGAGCCACCGCCGCATCCGGCACCGCTCGAAAATCTACGTCGAAGGCGACAACTATACGAACACCATCGAGGGCTTCTTCGGCCTCTTCAAGAACGGGGTCCGAGGCGTCTATCACGCGATCAGCGCCGACTACCTCCAAAGCTACGTGGACGAGTACGCCTTCAGATACAACCGGCGCAACTCGGATCAGCCGATGTTCTGGGCGATGCTCAACCGCGTGCGCCGCGAAGCCCGAGCTTCTTCCTAGCTCGGTTCGAGGTTGCCTTCCCCAGATCGCGGAGGAAGTCAGCCTCTGTGTGGCCAGGGTCTTGCTTTACGTCTCGCTCTGGCGGCGATGATGATGTCTTTGTTGGGCGCTTGCGAGCTGGACTCATGGGCTTGCCTCTCCTTCAAGGCTAGCGGGTGCCGAGCTACCGGCCGGAGGCAATGTCGGCTGGGCGACAATTGGATTGCGGATCTTGATCCCGGTCGTCGATGCGTATTGATGAAGGCTTTCGTCGTAGGTCTGCATCTCGTCTGCGTAGCGCGCGGCAGAAGCGACGTGGATCGCGTCCAGTGGCGTTAGCTTCTTCCAGCCGTTGGTCCGCTGGTGGCGGATCAGACGCTGGGCGTCAGCCGTTATCTGATCGAAGACCTCAACCGGGGTGATCGGCGACTCGGGCATCCAGAGCTGTTCAATGGCTGTCTCTGACTCCCCATCCTCCATGCCCGAGACGTAGACGATCTCGGCGCGCGCGATAACCGACGTGACGATCTCGATATCCCCTGCCTGCTGTTTCAGGATCAACTCGTCTAGATCAGCGATTCGGTCTGGGGTGCCCTCCAAGTAGGAGAGGACAACGCACGAATCCCAGTAGATGCGCGGCTTATGCTCAGCAGGCATCGCGCATCCTCCGAATTCGCTCCTCTGGGGACAACCCCTCGGGATCAGGCTTCAGGGCTCCTCTTGCCCTGCGATAGCCCTGTGGATCACCAGCCAGAAGCTCCAAGGACTCGATTTTGCGGACATTGACCGGGCGCCCAGAATCGGCGTCTCGCGTCACCCATCCAACTACCGTCGCCGTCTTCTGCCAAGCATCCTCTACTAGCGATTCTTGGCCCTCACGTAGATAGCACCGCACAGCGCGATCATGAAGGCGGTCATAGAGCGTGAACATCAGAGCATTGCGGCTAGTGAGGGTCTGGATTCGCCCCGTAACCGCCCCAAACGCCTTGGACTGCCGTTGACCGACCGGGACTGGATGGGCCTCGTCAACAGCATGAGAAACAAGCGCCTCATCCTCGGGCGTCTCAAACAGAATGCCCTCAACCCCCTCGTCAAGAACCTCTGCGATGGCCAACGCGTGCTTCTGGACCTCTGGCGAAAAAGGCAGGATCGCACTCTCGCTCAGGGCTTTCCCCACTTGCAGATAAGACCGCACGACCTCATCGACCTGCTCTGGAGCAAATCCATTGCGAGCAGCCCGGACCTGCGTAGTCGCGCTTCCGGCCTCTAGTCCAGCAACCTCCCACTTCAGTCCTTTTGCCCCCGCTGCCCGCGAAAGCTCGGCCATGAGCGAAGAAAAGTGGTCTATCGCCTGAGCGAATGCCTCAATGCGAATGTCGTCGCCACGCAGTTGAAGGGTGACCGTGTCCATAGCAGGCCTAGCCTACCCCCGGTGTCGGAATCGATATTGCCTGGATCAGGAGCTGGGCGACGGCAACCGGAGGCCACTCCGCTGCCTCGTCAAGGCCCTGTTTCGATGCCTCGGGCGAACTGGCCGAGTCGCACCCCGCCCGGCTCCCATGCGAGGCCATCAAGCAGCTCGCTTGGCTCAATCTCCAGCGCCCCGGCAAGCTTGATGAGCGTGTCGATGCGCGGCACCCGCAGTCCTCGCTCTAGCTGGCTGACCTCTGTGCGGTGCAGGGAGGCCCGCACGCTCACCTCGTCCTGAGAGAGGTCGGCCTGCTTGCGGCAGCGGGCGAGGTTGTCTCCGAAGCGGGCCGCTATGTCGATCACGGCAGCTCCAGCCGCTCGAAGTGCAGGGCGGCAGCGCTCGGCTGAATCGAGATGCCCCGGCAGACGAGAAGCCCAGCACCGACGAGATCGCGCACGGCGCGCTCTGCTTCGTCGCCCTGGTCGAACTCACGGGCAAGATTGGGGATCGTCAGAGACTCCGGGTGCGCCGCAAGCGCGAGCGCAAGGATCGCGCCCTGTGCCCGGCGATCTGAGCGCGGGTTAGCCTTCGAGTGCATGGGAAAGCACGTCCTTTCCTGTGCCAGGCGGGGGGCTGTTAGCGCAGCGCCCCCGCCGCTTTAGATTTCGTGGCCGGAAGGCTAGGCCGCAGAAGGGCAGGAAATGTACGTGTCGTCCCTACCTAGTTGCCTACTTTTTCGGCGTCCGGCTTCGTAGCTGGCCGCTGACGCTTCACCGAAAAAGTTGAGCGGAGAGGGGTGCCCGGCCCTGGCTCCTCAATGCTGGAATCAGTCGTTAGCCGGGATGCCGCCGGCGACTACGTTGACGAAGTTCTCCAGGTGCCGGGTGGTCCAGCACTCGAAGGCGCCGTCGCAGTGGCGCTCGTAGGCGGCCATCACCGAGTCGCCGTAGTTCCAGTAGAGCTTCGGCTCGGGGTTGAGCCAGAAGAGCCGGCCTGCTCGCTCGGCGATCTGGCCGAAGACCTCCGCGTGCGGCTCGCGTCCGTTGGTGCGGGCGTCGCCGAGCACGATCACGGTCGAGCGCGGGTCGAGTTCTTCGGAGATCTCGCCGAGGAACTCGAGCCAGACCCTGCCGTAGTCGGTGTAGCCGGAGACGTCGGCGACGCCGCCCTCGCTGGAGATGCGCTGGGCGATGACGCGGAAGTCGCGCTCGTGCTCGAAGACGTCGGTCACCTCGGAGATCCGCTCGATGAAGACGAAGCTGCGCAGCTTGCGAAACGAGTCGTGCAGGGCGTGGAGGACGGAGAGGAAGAAGACGCTGGCCGAGGTGACCGAGGTGGAGACGTCGCAGAGCACGTAGATCTCGGGCCGCCGGGGGCGCTTCGGCCGGTAGCGCAGGCGCAGCGGCACGCCCCCGGTCTCCAGCGAGGCCCGCATCGTGCGGCGCACGTCGACGCTCTGGCCCTTGTGGCGGCCGCGCTGCTCGTGGCCGAGCGTCGCCAGGCGGCGCTTCATCTGCGAGACGGCGCGGTGCACGGCGGCGAGGTCCTGGGTGGGGCTGGTCGGCAGGGCGCGGTCGAGCTCGGCCAGCGGCCGCGACGGGGGCAGGGTGGAGGTGCGCTCGATCAGGTCGCGTTCGAGCTCACGGCGCAGGTGGCGCTCGAAGCGGTTGAGCTGGTCGCGGTCGATCGGCGGCAGGGCGGCGGCGCCGTCCTCCGCCGGCTGCTGCGGGCCGAGCGTGCGGCGGATCCGCTGCACGTCGACGCCAACCACGCCCGATCCCTCCTGACGGCCAAAAGCGGCGATCGCCAGCCGCGCCAGGTCCCGCATCTGGCCCTCGTCGCCCTCGACGATCGCGTCGCGGACCTGTTCGCTCAGCTCGTCGATGTCGAGACGGTCGCCGCCCTCGCTGCGCTTACCGCGCTCGCCGACGCCGCGCTCGATCGCCTCCATCTCGGCGGCGCGGAAGAACCAGCGCTCGAAGAGCAGCTCGAAGAGCCGCCGGTCCTCCTGCGACTTGGCGATCGTCGCCGCCAGCGCCTCGCGGAAGTCGTCCTGTGAGGACCACGGCACCTGCTCCAGCGCCGCGAAGGCATCGAGGATCTCCGAGGTCCCGACTGCGACCCCCTCCGAGCGCAGCTCCTCGCAGAAGCCGAGCAGCTTGGCAGCCAGGCCCGGCGGTCCGGCCTCGGACCGGGGCCCGTAGGGGGAGGCGCTGCTCATGGGCCGATAATAGGTAGGTGGCGGTGGACAGGGAGGAGCTTGCGGCGAAGCGCGTGCTGCGAGAGATGCGCTCGGCGCGTAGAAGCCGGCTCGTCGAGCAGCTCGACGCGATGGAGCTGCTCTATCGCGTCTATGTCGTGCTGATGGTCGGAGGTTTCGCCCTGGCGCTCATAGCTGGTGCGCTGAATGACGCCGAGGTCGGTGTGCGCGGGATCGAAGCGCTGGGCGATGACGGGCCGGCCTGGCTGGGGACGGGTGTGGCGCTGGCGGTGCTGGCTGGCCTGCGCTCGGGAGCCAGGGGAGGCCCTCTTGCGATCGAGGCGGCCGAGGTTCAGTACGTGCTGCTGGCCCCGGTCGATCGCGCGGCTTCGCTCCGCGCCCCGGCCCTGCGGCAGCTGCGAGGAGCGTTGCTTGCTGGCATCGTGATCGGCGCGGTAGCCGGCAATTTTGCCTTCCGGCGCCTGCCCGGTTCCCCTCTCGAGTGGATCCTCTCTCTGGCTCTGTTCTGTGCGGCCGTTCCGCTGTGCACCCTCACCGCCGCCCTGCTGGCCTCTGGCAGGCGGCTCTCCCCGGTGATTGCGACTGCGGCGGGGGTTGGGCTGCTCGCCTGGAGCCTCGCCGATGCCGCACTCGGATCGATGACATCGCCGGCGACGATGCTCGGGATCCTGGCCACCCTTCCATTGCAGGATGGGCATTGGTTGCTTGCGGCTGTCGGAGTCGCTTTCTTTGTGGCGCTGGGCGCTGTCGGGCTGTTCTCCATCGGCGGTCTTTCGCTTGAGGCCGCGCGTCGCCGGGCAAACCTCGCGGCACAGCTCCGCTTCTCGGCCTCGGTTCAGGACGTTCGTACGGTGATCCTGCTGCGTCGCCAGCTTGCCTCCGAGCATCCCCGCCGCCGGCCCTGGGCAAGGCTCCGGGGGCAGGGCCGCTTCCCCGTCTGGCGACGCGGCTGGCACAGCTTTCTGCGCTGGCCACCCGCCCGCGCGGTCCGGGCTCTCGCCGCCGGTGTCGCCGCCGGCGCTCTCGCCGCCGGCGCCTGGAGCGGGACCACGCCTCTCGCTGCCGTTGCCGGCCTGGCCCTCCTCGTCGCGGCGCTTGATCTGGTCGAGCCCCTCGCTCAGGAGACCGACCATCCGACGCGTCGCGATCTGTTGCCCGTCAGGCAGGACTCCCTGATCCGCCGGCACCTGGTTGCGCCAGTGGTGGTCCTGGGGATCGTGACGCTGGCCGGGATCGTCACGGCCGCCGCGTTGGGATCGCCGCGGACGGCGATCGGCGTCGGCGCCGTGATGCTCTTGCCGACGGCGATCGCACTCATCTGCTGCGCAGCGCTGAGCGCGACGCACGACCCCTATGCGTTCATATCCAGCTCTCTATACATGCTCTCCCCGAACCTGAGCTACGTGCAAACGGGCATACCGATAGCGGTATCGATCGCCGCCATCTCAGCGCCGCTGCTCGCGGCTCGGATGGCCGCGCAGCAAGGGGTCTCGGCGGTGGGCGCGGCCGCCCTGATGGAGATCTTCGTCCTGGCCGGGGCGGCGGCGATGATCTGGTGGCTGGGCAGGCGGGTCGTCGAACGAGCCCCGGTCCAGTCATGAGCGCCGCGCACCGGCCAGGCTCCGCGCCTGCCCCCGTTCTCATGGCTCGCGGTCTCGGCAGGAGCTATGACGGGTTCGAGGCGCTGAGCTCGTTCGACCTCGACGTCCGGCCGGGGGAATCGATCTCTCTCGTCGGCCCTAACGGGGCAGGCAAGACGACCTTTTTCACCATCGCCGCCGGGCTGCTCGAAGCCTCGGCCGGCTCGCTTTCGGTGGTCGGGTCCGACCCCGGCTCGATCGAGGCGAGGAGGGCGGTCTCCTACCTGCCGGATACGCCCGTCTTCTACGAAGACCTCAGCCTCGGAGAGCACCTCGAGTACGTCGGGGGCCTGCATGGCGTTGCCGATGGCGGGACCCGCGCCACTCGCCTCTTGGAGCGCCTGGGCATGGACGGATGGAGTGACAGCCTCCCTTCCGAATTCAGCCACGGCATGCGGCAGAAGGCCTCGATCGCCCTCGCCCTGGTCCGCCCTTTCGCGGTACTGCTCGCCGATGAGCCCTTTGACGGCCTCGACCCGCCTAGCCGCGATGTTCTCTTCGAGTTGCTCGGAGAGGCCCGCGAAACCGGCGCCGCGGTGCTCGTTTCAACGCACCGCCCCGATGTCGTCGCTGCCTCGAGTCGTTGCGTGGGTTTGCGCGACGGACGGCTTTCCTACGACGGGCCTCCAGACGCCGAGGCGCTCAGCCTGTCGTCGGCTCGGCCAGCTTGACGCCCACTCGCTCGGCGACCAGGTCGATGTCGGTGCGGTGCTTGACGATGATCGACATCGATTGCTCGAACGTCGCGCGGTCGATGTCCTCGGCGCCCATCAGGAGCAGCGTCCGCGCCCAGTCGATCGACTCGGCGATCGAGGGCGGCTTCTTCAGGTCGAGCGCGCGCACCATGTCGATCACCTCGACCAGCTGCCGCGCCAGCGTCTCGGGCAGCTCCGGTGCGTGCAGGCGGACGATCTCCATCTCCCGCTCGAGGCTCGGGTAGTCCAGCCACAGGTAGAGGCAGCGACGCTTCAGCGCCTCGGTCAGCTCGCGCGAGTTGTTCGAGGTGAGCAGGACGATCGGCATCGTCGTGGCGCTCACCTGGCCCAGCTCCGGGATCGTGATCTGGAAGTCGGAGAGCAGCTCGAGCAGCATCGCCTCGAACTCCTGGTCGGTCTTGTCGATCTCGTCGATCAGCAGCACGACCGGGTCGGGGCTGGCGATCGCCTGCATCAGCGGCCGCTCGAGCAGGAACTCCTGGGCGAAGATGTCGTCGTGCACGTCCTCCCAGCCTGACTCCCCGCCGGCCTGGATCCGCAGCAGCTGCTTGCGGTAGTTCCACTCATAGAGCGCCTTTGCCTCGTCTAGGCCCTCGTAGCACTGGAGCCGGATCAGGTCGCGGCCGGTGGCGCGCGAGAGCGCCTTCGCCAGCTCGGTCTTGCCGACTCCGGCGGGGCCCTCGACCAGCACGGGCTTGCCGAGGCGCTGGGCGAGGAAGGAGACCAGCGCCGCGGACTCGTCGGCGAGGTAGCCGGCGCCGGCGAGCGCCTCCTTGACATCGGCAACGGAACCGGGAGTCATGGGGGCGATGATAATTGCCCCCGTGCTCGACCTCACCCTGCCTCTCGCGGCGCTGCTCCCCGACAGCGCCGGCCCCTACATCGCCCTCGTTTTCATCGGCTTCGCGGTCGGCATCCTCGGGCACTTCAGCCGCTCGCGCTGGCTGGTAGTCATCGGCGTCATCCTGATCGCCCTCGGAGCCTTTCTCTTCCCGCTCGCGCTCGACCTGACCACGGACGCGCCCGCGCCGGTGCGCAGCACGCGCTAATGGCGGCACATTTTTTGCGCGGTCATGTCAGAATCACGGACCTTCGGGGAGGAGCGCACCAATGAATCGACTGCGAATTGCCATTCTCTTTGTCTCACTGCTAGCGCTCGCGACCGCGTTCGCTGCCTGCGGCGGCGAGAGCAGCGGTAGCCCCGAGTCCGTTCTCGACGACGCCACCCTCAAGGGCGCCGAGAGCGGCGACCTCGACCTCTCGCTCTCGATCGACGCGAAAGGCCCCGAAGGCGGGACCGTCGACGTCAGCCTCTCCGGACCGTTTCAGGACGGGGGCAAAGGTCAGCCGCCGCGGCTCGACATGACTTTTAAATCCGACGGCGAGATCGGCGGCGAAAACCTCGACTTCGACGGCGGTCTCGTGCTGCTGCCGAACAAGGCCTACATCAACTACGAAGGCGTCCACTACGAGGTCGACCCAACGACCTACAGCTTCGTCAAGTCGGCGATCGAGGAAGCCCAGGAGGAAGGTGGGCAGGCGGCGGAAGCCACCGCTTGCCAGGAAGCGGCCAGTGAGCTCGAAGTCAGCGACTTCGTCGAAAATCTCAGCGACGAAGGCAGCGCCAACGTCGACGGGACGAGCACGACGAAGATCACCGGCGACCTCGACGTGCCCAGTGCGCTCGACTCGCTGGTGGATCTCTCCAACGAGCCGGCCTGCGAAGCGCAACTGAGCGAGGTGGAAGGGCCCTTCGCACTCACCGACGAAGGGATCGAAGAGGCCAAGGAGACCCTGGAAGGCGCGGTTAAGAGCGCCCCGGTCGAAATCGACGTCGGCGACGACGACATCGTGCGGAAAGCCGCGACGCAGCTGACGATCGAACCGGAAGAAAGCGGGACGGGGCCGGAGCGGATCGATCTCGACTTCGACCTCACTATGACCGGCGTCAACGAGGAACAGGCTATTGTGCCGCCGTCCAAATCGAAGCCCCTGAACGATCTCTTCCTCAAGCTCAAAGTCAACCCGATTGAACTTCTCGGTCTGCTCGAAGGCGGAAACGTCGGCGATCTTGGCAACCTCTTGGGCCAGGGTGGCGGCGGCTCCGGCAACTAGCCAGCGCGCGGTTCGACAGCTGAGCGGGGACGGGCGATGAGCGTCCTGCTGCTTGCAGTCAGCTTCGCCGTCATCCTCGCGGGGGCGCTGCTCTTTACCAACGCCGTCGAGTGGATCGGCCACCGGCTGAAGCTGGGCGAAGGCGCCGTCGGCAGCCTTCTGGCCGCGGTCGGCACGGCGATGCCGGAGACGCTGATCGCGATCGTCGCCCTGCTGGGCGCCGCCGAGGGCGGCGACGAGGTGGCGATCGGCGCGATCGTCGGCGCTCCCTTCCTACTGGGCACCCTGGCGATGGGCCTGGTCGGCCTCTTCGCCTACCTCTACCGCGAGCGGCGTGCGCAGGGGCTGAAGCTGGACGCCCACGCACCGACCCTGGAGCGCGACCTGATCTTCTTCCTGATCTTCTTCGGCGCCGGGCTCGTCTTCGCCTGGGGGCCGCCGGCGGCGATCCGGATCCCGGCCGGGATCGTGATCATCCTCTCCTACGTCTTCTACGTGCGCCGCACGCTGCTCGCCAGCGGCTCGGTGCAGGACCACGCTACGCTCGACCCGCTGATCTTCGAGCGACGCGAGGAGCGGCGCACCGATCCGAGCCTGCTGCTCTGCACTATCCAGCTCCTGGTCGGCCTCGGCGCGATGGTCGGCGGCGCCCACCTGTTCGTCGAGGAGCTGCTCCACATCGCCGATTCGCTCGGGGTCGAGGCGGTCGTCCTGGCGCTGATCCTGGCGCCGCTCGCGACCGAGCTGCCCGAGAAGGTCAACAGCTTCTTCTGGGTCCGCGAGGGCAAGGACAGTCTCGCCCTGGGCAACATCACCGGCGCGATGGTCTTCCAGTCGACGATCCCGGTCGGCATAGGCCTGATCTTCACCGACTGGGCGCTGAGCACCAACGCCGCGATCTCGGTCGTGCTCGGGCTCGCCGGCGGCTTCCTCGCCTACGAGATGCTGCACCGCCGCGACCGCTTCTCGCTGCCGGCCGTCGTCACCTGGATCACGCTGTACGTGTCGTACATCGTGATCGTCGTCGTCACCGCCTAGAGCCTTCTAAGTGAGATAAGACTTAAGCTTTATAGGCGCTCTTATTCGATACTCTTTTAAGAGTGCCTAATATCGATCTCTCTCCTCCAACTTATAATCGCCTTCTGGCTCGGGTGATCTCTTTCGAGGACACGCCCGAGGCTGTGATCACGCGCTTGCTGGACGCAGCAGAGGAGGCGGAGTCAGAGGCGCGTTCGGACGGGCAACGAAAAGCAAGGGCGGCGCGCGGGTCGATCTTGCCTGAGGGGGAATACTGGCGACCGATTCTCAGCATCATTGAGGAGGCTGGAGGTTCAGCACCCGCCAGTCAGGTGATCGATGCCTTGAAGGAGCGATTGCAGGGGCAGTTCACGCCTCAGGATCTAGAGCCGCTGGCAATGGGCGAGGTCCGATGGCGCAACAGGGCGCGGTTCGCCCGTTTGCGAATGACCGAGAGGGGATTGCTCAGCAGTGGCTCTCGCCGTGGAGTGTGGGAGATCACCGATACAGGTCGAGCTCATCTCGAGCGCTTGCGGGAAGTGGAGAGGTCGGCGTGAAGCGGGTATCGGAGATCTCCACTCCTGAGGAGTTCTCGGCCGAGATACGACGTGAATCACTGCGGGAATGGCGGTTGTACCGGCGTACGAAGGCCACTCTCCTGATCATCGGCAGCGCAGCGATGGTGACGGGAGTGCTCCCCCGATTGCCAGAGTGGGTTTCGGGCCCGCTGGGTTGGTTCTAAGAGGTCAGCTCAGCGAGAGCGTCCAAGATGACGTCATCGTGCGTTTTGGGCGAGACCTTGGGAAAGACCTTGGCGATCTTTCCCTGGGGGTCGATCACGAAGGTGGCGCGCTGCACGCCCATGTACTTCTTGCCGTACATCGACTTCTCGCCCCAGGCGCCGTAGGCGTCGGCGACCGCGTGGTCGGCGTCGGCGAGCAGGGTGAAGCCGAGGTCGAACTTGTCGGCGAACTTCTTCACGTCCTCGACCGGGTCGGGCGAGGCGCCGAGCACGCGGGCGCCGGCCTTCTCGTAGTCGGCGCGGCGGTCGCGCACCCCGCAGGCCTGAACGGTGCAGCCGGGGGTGTCGGCGCGGGGGTAGAAGTAGAGGACGACCGTCTGGCCGCGCAGGCTCGCCAGCGAGACCTCGTTGCCATCCTGATCGGGCAGGGAGAAGTCGGGTGCGGTGTCGCCGGCCTCGAGCATCGGCTCAGTCCTCGCTGTCGGGATCCTCGCGGCCGGGGTCCTGGCCGTTCTCGTCCTCGTCGAGCTCGTCGTCGCCCTGCTCGAGCGCGGTTTCGGAGACCGAGCCGGTCGCGCCGGGGTGATAGCTGGTCTGAAAGGCCTCGAGGGCCCGGTCGCGGCCGTCCTCGTCGATCGGGACGTCGTCGGAGATGCGGACCCAGTCGGCGCCCTCGTAGGCCTCCATGTTGAAGACCTCCTGGTCGAGGGACGTGGAGTCGTCGACCACGACCAGCACCTCGGTCTGCGGGTTGAAGTAGGTGCCGGGCTGCATCAGCAGCTCCTCGATCTCGTAGAGGTTCTCTTCGGCGGCGCCTGCCATTACTCGCCCAATCCTATGAAATCGGCGCACTGGCGCTCGGTCTCCGCCTCGATGTCGAGTGGCGCCTCGCCGCGGCTCATGCGCCGTTCGTTGCGGGCGACCACCAGTTCGCGGACCTCCGCCCGGAGCTTCTCGTCGAGACTGGGCTCGGCGGCTGCCCTCGAGGCCAGCAGGCGCTGCATCTCCGTCTCCACCTCGAGCGGTGCCTGGCCGCGACGCTGGCGCAGGTATGACTTCGCCTCCAGCATCTGCCGGGTCTCGGCGGCCTGCTCGGCCTTGTCGATCGGCGCCGCCGGCTGCGAGAGGCGGGGCGCCGGCATCGCCTGCATGATCCCGAAGCGCCCGCCCTTGCCTATGTTCTGCCAGGCCGGGCCGGAGCAGGCGAAGGCGGTGGCCGCGATCGGGAGGACGAGGAGCGTCAGCGCCGCCAGCACCCAACCCGCCTGGATGTCGATCGCCGCCACTGGTAGCGCCATCGGTCAAGGGTAGTGCGGTCTTCGCGCGCTGACCAGGGGAGCCGCTGCCGGGCTTCTATCCGCTACTCTCCCGAATGGTTGACTGACCAGTCAATCGGTGGTCGCGCCGGGCGGCGAGGCCGCATCAAAGGCTTACGCACGGACGAAAAGGAGTCGCGACCCGTGGTTGACTTCACCCTCACCGACGAGCAGAAGGATCTGCGCGAGCTGGCGCACAACTTCGCGGAGAAGGAGATCCGCAAAGTCGCCTGGGAGTACGACAAGGACGGCACCTGGCCCCAGGACATCATCGACAAGGCCTGGGAGGTCGGGTTGATGAACACCCACATCCCCGAGGCCTACGGCGGGCCCGGCCTCGACTACCTCTCCGGCTGCCTGATCGAGGAGGAGATGGGCTGGGGCTGCTCCGGCATCGGCACCTCGCTGATGGCCAACGGCCTCGCCTCCGCCCCGATCACGCTCGGCGGCTCCGAGGAGACGAAGAAGAAGTACCTGGGGATGCTCAGCGAGGCGCCGAAGCTGGCCTCCTTCTGCCTGACTGAGCCCGACGCCGGCTCCGACGTCTCGGGGATGAAGACCCGCGCCGTCAAGAAGGGCGACAAGTACGTGATCAACGGCTCCAAGTGCTTCATCACCAACGGCACCTACGCCGACTACTTCACGGTCTACGCCAAGACCGATCCCGAGGCCGGTCACCGCGGGATCAGCGCCTTCGTCGTCGACGCCGACCTGCCCGGGGTCACGGTCGACAAGAAGGAGGACAAGATGGGCCAGCGGGCCTCCAACACCGCGACCATCTCCTTCGACGAGGTCGAGATCCCCGCTGAGAACCTGCTCGGCGAGGAGAACAAGGGCTTCAAGCTGGCGATGATGACCCTCGACCGGACCCGCCCCGGCGTCTCGGCGATGGCGGTCGGGATCGGCCGCGCGGCGTTCGAGTACGCCGCGGAGTACTCGAAGGAAAGGGTCCAGTTCGGCGTCCCGATCGCGATGCACCAGGCGATCCAGTTCATGATCGCCGACATGGCGACCAAGGTCGATGCCGCTCGCCTGCTGGTCTGGAACTCGGCCGTGCTGCTCGACCAGGGCAAGCGCAACACGCTGGTCTCCTCGGAGGCCAAGCGCTTCGCCGCCGACTCGGCGATGGAGATCACGGTCGACGCCGTCCAGGTCTACGGCGGCTACGGCTTCATCAAGGAGTATCCGGTCGAGAAGCTGATGCGCGACGCCAAGATCATGCAGCTCTACGAGGGCACGAGCCAGATCCAGCGCCTGGTGATCGCCCGCGAGGTGCTGTTGCCGCGCAACATCGACGAGACCACTCCGGAGGCCGAAGCGAAGGCCAAGGAGTCCGAGTCGAGCCAGGCCGAGCAGGCCGCCGCCACCGTCTGAGGCATGAACGTCTCCGAGCGCGCCGCCACCGGTAGGGCGGCGCGCTCGCAGGCTCCTCGCTCCGTCCACGGCGAGTGGGAGCCAGCGGCCGATCGCGCCGATCCGGTCGCGATCCTCGAAGCGCAGGCGCGCACCCGCGTGCCCGAGCTGATCCCGATCCGCCACGGGCGGATGGCCACCTCCCCCTTCGCCTTCTACCGCGGCGCCGCGGCGGTGATGGCGGCGGATCTTGCCGACACCCCCGTCTCGGGCCTGCAGGTGCAGGCTTGCGGCGACGCCCACCTGGCCAACTTCGGGGTCTTCGCGGCTCCCGACCGCAGCCTCGTCTTCGACCTCAACGACTTCGACGAGAGCTTGCCGGGGCCCTGGGAGTGGGACCTCAAGCGTCTCGCGGCGAGCTTCGAGATCGCCGCCCGGGAGAACGGCTTCAAGCGCAAGGACCGGCGCAGCGCGGTCTCGACGGTGGCCCGCGTCTACCGCGAGGCGATGCGGGAGTTCGCGAAGCTGCGCAACCTGGAGGTCTGGTACGCGCGCCTAGACATCGACCTGGTGATGCGGGAGCTGCGCGCGGAGGAGGGACGCAAGAAGCTCCGCAGGGCGGAGAAGGGGCTGGCCAAGGCGCGGGCGAAGGACAGCCTGCGAGCGCTCGACCGCCTCACCCACCAGGTCGACGGCGAGCTGCGGATCGTCGGCAGGGCGCCGCTGATCGTGCCGCTGGACGAGCTGCTGGAAGGGGGGCAGCGAGATGAAGTCGAAGCGACGTTGCTCGGCATCATCGACTCCTACCGCTCGACGCTACAGGGGGACCGCCGCCGGTTCCTCGACACCTACCGGTTTCGCGACCTGGCGCGCAAGGTAGTCGGCGTCGGCAGCGTCGGCACCCGGGCCTGGATCGTCCTCCTGACCGGCCGCGACGACGGCGACCCGCTCGTCCTCCAGGCCAAGGAGGCGCAGGCATCCGTGTTCGAGCCCTACCTCGGCGAGAGCGAGTTCGACAACCACGGACGGCGGGTGGTCGAAGGCCAGCGCCTGATGCAGGCCGCGAGCGACAGCTTCCTCGGCTGGTGCCCGGCGGTCGGCGTCGACGGACGCGAGCGCGATTTCTACGTGCGCCAGCTCTGGGACGGGAAGGGCTCCTCGGACCCGGAGACGATGTCGCCGGTGGCGATGGCGACCTACGCCCGCCTCTGCGGTTGGACCCTGGCCCGGGCGCACGCGCGCTCGGGCGACCCCGTCGCGATCGGCGCCTACCTCGGCTCGGGCCGGGCCCTCGACGATGCGATCGCCGAGTTCGCCACCGCCTACGCCGACCAGAACGAACAGGACCACGCCGCCCTGCTCTCCGCCATCGAGTCTGGCCGGCTGGAGGCAGAGGACGCCTAGGTTGACCGGGAGCGTGCGCCGCGCTTAGGATCGGCGCATGGAGGCTGCCCGCCCGCCCGCCAAGGAGATCCGCGCCGGCGAGGTGATCGGCGAGGCTTTCGCGATCTACCGCGACAACGCAGCCGCTCTCCTGCTCAGCGCCGCCGCCGTCTTCATCGTCGTCGGCCTGCTCTCGGCCCTGCTGGAGAGCTCCGGCGGCTTCTTCCTCATACTGCTCGCGGCAGCCGTCCGGCTCGTCGGTCACGCGCTCTACACCGGGTTCGTGGTCAAGCTCGTAGAGGACGTCCGCGACGGTCGCCGCGACGACGCAGTCGGCGACCTCTTCTCGGCGGCCGCGCCGGCGATCCTGCCCCTGATCGGGTTCGGGATCCTCTTCGCGATCGGCGTCACGATCGGGTTCCTGCTGCTGATCGTGCCGGGCCTGATCCTGATCACGTTCTGGTCGGTCGGGGCGCCGGCGATCGTGGTCGAGCGGCTCGGCCCGGTCGACGCCTTCGGCCGCAGCTGGCGCCTCGTCCGCGGTCAGGCCTGGTCGGTCTTCGCCACGCTGCTCCTGGTCCTGCTGATCGTGATCGCGGTCGGCGTCGTGCTCGGCATCCTCGCCACGCCGATCGGCGATGGCGACGCGGCCACCTACGTGGCGGCGATCATCTCCAGCATCATCACGGCGCCCGTCTTCTCCCTCGCGGTGACGGTCCTCTACTACGAACTCACGCAGGGCGAGGCGCCGCAGGAGGATTCTGTCGCGCCGCCTTCTGCCGTTTGAGCTTGTCGAGCTCGACCTTGCGCAGCCGGATCGACTCCGGGGTCACTTCGACGCACTCGTCGTCGCGCAGGAACTCGAGCGCGCTTTCCAGCGATAGGAGTCTGGGCGGCGCCAGGCGCACCAGCACGTCGGCGCTGGAGGCGCGCATGTTGGTCTGCTGCTTTTCCTTGATCGCGTTGACGTCGAGGTCCTCGGGCCGGGCGTTCTCGCCGACGATCATCCCCTCGTAGACCTCCTCGCCGGGGCCGACGAAGAGCTCACCGCGGTCCTCGAGGCCGAAGAGCGAGTAGGAGGCGGTCTTGCCGCGGCGGTCGGCGACGATCGAGCCCGTCCTGCGGATGCGCAGCTCGCCCGCCCAGCGCTCCCAGCGGTCGAAGACGTGGTGCATCAGGCCGGTGCCGCGGGTCTCGGTGAGGAACTCCGTCCGCAGCCCGATCAGTCCCCGGGCGGGGACCAGGTACTCCATCCGCACCCAGCCGGTCGAGTGGTTGTGCATTTCCTCGAGCCGCCCCTTGCGCTGCGCCAGCAGCTGGGTGACGGCGCCGACGTGCTCCTCGGGGACGTCGATCGCGAGCCGCTCGACCGGCTCGTGCAGCCTGCCGTCGATCTCGCGGGTCAGCACCCGGGGCTGGCCGGCGGTCAGCTCGAATCCCTCGCGCCGCATCATCTCCAGCAGGACGACGAGCTGCAGCTCGCCGCGCCCCTGCACTTCCCAGGCGTCGGGCCGTTCGGTGTCCTGCACCCGGATCGAGACGTTGCCGACGAGCTCGGCGTCGAGCCGGTCGCTGATCTGCCGCGCGGTCAGCTTGTCGCCCTCGGTGCCGGCGAGCGGCGAGGTGTTGATCCCGACGACGACCGAGAGCGCCGGCTCGTCGACGGTGATCACCGGCAGCGGCCGGGGGTCCTCTGGATCGGCGAGCGTCTCGCCGATCGTCACCTCTTCCATGCCGGCGACGGCGATGATCTCGCCCGGCCCCGCCTCCTCGGCCTCGACCCGCTCCAGCGCTTCGGTGACGTAGAGGTTGGAGACGGCGACCCGCTCGACCCGGCCATCGGCCCGGCACCAGGCGATCCGTTGACCGGCGCGGACCGCGCCGTGGCGGATCCGGCAGATCGCCAGGCGGCCGACGTAGGGGGAGGCGTCGAGATTGGTGACGTGAGCCTGGAAGGGATGCTCTGGATCGTGCGCGGGGGCGGGGATCTTCTCCAACATCAGGTCGAGCAGGGGGGAGAGGTCGGTTCCCTCGACTCCTTCCTCCAGCGAGGCCCAGCCGTCCTTGGCGTTGGTGTAGACGATCGGGAAGTCGATCTGCTCGGAGTCGGCGTCGAGCTCGAGGAAGAGCTCGTAGACCTCGTCGATGACCTCGGCGATGCGGGCGTCCGGCCGGTCGACCTTGTTGACGACGAGGATCACCGGCAGCTTCGCCGCCAGCGCCTTGCGCAGGACGAAGCGGGTCTGGGGCAGGGGCCCCTCGGAGGCGTCGACCAGCAGCAGCACCCCGTCGACCATCGTCAGCCCGCGCTCGACCTCGCCGCCGAAGTCGGCGTGACCGGGGGTGTCGACGATGTTCAGCTTCGTCCCCTTGTGGGAGACGGCGGTGTTCTTGGCAAGGATCGTGATCCCCTTCTCGCGCTCGAGGTCCATCGAGTCCATCACCCGCTCGGCGACGTCCTGGCCCTTGCGGAAGGCGCCGGTCTGCCACAGCATCGCGTCGACCAGGGTCGTCTTGCCGTGGTCGACGTGGGCGACGATGGCGATGTTCCGCAGGTCTTCTCTGGTGGCCATGGCAGGGGCAGGGTAGGGAAAAGAAGAGGCCCGCCGGGGCGGGCCTCCGAAACGCTAAGAGCTGGGTGCTGCTACGAGGTCTGCTGGACGCTCGCTGCGGCCGGGCCCTTGGGGCCTTCCTCGGACTCGTAGCTCACCTTGGAGCCCTCAGCCAGGGTCTTGAAGCCCTCGCCGAGGATCGCGCTGTGATGGACGAAGACATCCTTCGAGCCGTCGTCGGGCGTGATGAACCCGTAGCCCTTATCGTCGCTGAACCACTTGACTGTTCCAGTAGGCATGCATTGCCTCCACTTCATGTGCTGCGAACGCGGAGGATGCTGGTAAAGCAACGACGCGAGCGCTACGCACGACTTTGTCGGACCAAATCGATCCGACCGAACGCGAGGACCGTAGCAGGGGCAACTTTCTGGCGCGTCAAGGGATAGTGAATAAGAGCCGATACCTTGATCTGATGAGTGCCGGGAGCAGCCATCGCGGAGGGCTGGCCAGGTGGCTTGCGCTTGCCGCCGGGCTGGTTTCGTGCGCCCTTTCGGCTCCGTCGGCGAGTGCCTCGCTGGTCGGTGGGCAGGAAGGTGGCGCGGCCGTGAGTCGTCACCTGCCCGGCGAGGCGATCGTGCGCTTCGAGCCGGGAGCGTCCGCAGCCGATCGACGTGACGCGCGCCGCGGCGCCGGCGTTCGCTTCGAGGACTCGCTCGGGTTGCCGCGGGCCGAGCTGGTCGAGGTCGAGGGATCGGTGGCGGCGGCCGTCCGCCGTCTCGAGCGCCAGCCCGGGGTCGTCTACGCCCAGCCGAACTTCCGCTATGAGGCGGTCGCTGTGGAACCGCCGGACGACACCTTCTTCGGCGAGCTGTGGGGGCTCGAGGACCCCGCACTGCCGGATCCGGGCGTCAGCGTCCTCGAGGCCTGGGAGCAGAGCGAAGGCGAAGGCCAGGTGATCGCCGTCCTCGACACCGGCGTCGACCTAGCCCATCCGGATCTCGAAGACAACCTCTGGGAAAACCCAAGCCCCGATCCGATCGCGGAAGACGTGCACGGCTTCGACTTCGTCGACGACGACGGCAATCCGGACGACTACCAGTTTCACGGCACCCACGTTGCCGGCACGGCA
>Ga0209461_10000168_pt1 | contig 32472 bp, 28 predicted proteins | sample AgamicAsMarz_FD_187162 | JGI IMG/M metagenome (GOLD analysis project Ga0209461, IMG submission 187162) | Agave microbial communities from Guanajuato, Mexico - As.Ma.rz (SPAdes) (version 2) | ecosystem: Host-associated > Plants > Phyllosphere > Phylloplane/Leaf | place: Guanajuato, Mexico... | reverse complement strand
TGAATGGCGAAGACAAGCAGTGGGTAGGCCTGGCGCCGCTGGTGGTGGATGAAAGCGTACGCGACCAGCCGTTAGACAAGCAGCTGATTTACGAAGGGCTGGATACGCTTAACGAGTTCGGCTACGCCGCCGTAGTGGTGGTGGGCGATCCCGACTATTACGGGCGCTACGGTTTTGAACCGGCCGCCCGCCATCAGCTACGCTGCCGCTGGCAGGGCGGTGAAGCCGCTTTCCAGGTCTACAAGCTGGCGGATGATGCTTTTAGCGGCGTGGAAGGCCAGATCGATTTCGCGGCGCCGTTTAACCGCCAGTAAGATCGGTCAGCCAGGCTTCAAGTGAAACAGGCTGGTGCGTCACCAGCCTGATTTTTTCCTGCCGTTTCAGCTGCTTTATCCGGTATTCCAGCCTGGAGGCGCTGGCGCGGTCGCCCGCTTCGCAGTGAAACAGCAGCGTCAGCGGCCCTTTGCCGCGCAGCGCCTTCGCGCCCGTGCCCGCCTGATGCTGCTTAAAGCGTCGCGGCACATCATTAGTAATGCCGGTATAGAGCGCGCCGCCTGCTGTCTGCACGATATAAAGGTGCCATGGCGCTGTTGCCTGTGTTGCCATCCGTTATTGCCCGTCGCCAGTCGTGGCCGAAAGTTTATCAGCTCGCGCACGGCGCGAAAGGTTTTTTGCGTAGTTTTCAGGGAGTCATCATGTCCGAACCAGAGCCGTTACAGGCCATCACCCGCTATTTACAAAAGCAGCATGTGCTGTCGGTGTGCGGCGGTAGCCCCGTCTGGTGCGCCAACTGTTTTTATGTCTTTGATGCAGAGAACGTTGCGTTCTGGCTGATGACGGAGGAGAAAACGCGTCACGGCAGCCAGTTTGTCCGCGATCCGCAGGTTGCAGGCACGATTAACGGCCAGCCGAAGTCGGTGATGTTAATCAAAGGCGTGCAGTATACGGGGCAGGTCAGCCTGTTGACGGGGGCGGCAGAAGAGAAAGCACGTAGGGCCTATATCAAACGATTTCCGGTCGCGGCGGCAGCTTCAGCGCCCCTTTGGGAAATTGCCGTCAGCGAGCTGAAAATGGTGGATAACGCGTTGGGATTTGGCAAAAAGCTGAGCTGGCGGCGGGAATAAAAGAACGGCCAGGCGAACCTGGCCGCTACTCTCAAACGGTTTCGAGAATGCGCAGCGATTCACGGTTGAACGCAGGCAGGTCGTCCGGCGTACGGCTGGTGACCAGCTTGTCGTTGTCCACCACCACTTCTTTGTCGTAGAAGTCGGCACCGGCATTTTTCAGATCGATAGCGATAGCCTTCACCGAGGTCATTTTGCGGCCTCGCGTGGCGTTGGCGCTAATCAGCAGCTGTGGGCCGTGGCAGATAGCGAAGATCGGCTTACCGGCATCCACAAAGGCTTTGGTGAAGTTTACAAAGCGATCGTCGCCGCGCAAGCTATCCGGCGAATGACCGCCCGGCAGCAGCAGCGCGTCGAAGTCGTCCACGTTTACATGGTCGATATCTTTATCGATCTTCACCTGGGCTTTACCCTGCTTGCCCGTGACGGTGACGCCCGCTTTTTTATCAATAGTCACAACCTGGTGGCCAGCTTTGGTATAGGCTTCGGCTGGCGAAGTAAATTCGGAGTCTTCGAATTCATCAGTGATCAGGACAGCAATCTTCTTGCTCATCTTTTCCTCCGGTTATTATTGTGAAGTCAGTTAAGCCTGGTTGAAAACACTGAAAAATCAAGCCGCGTCGAAGTAATGCGCTGCATGTTACTGATTACAGGGGGGAGTTAGCTGCCGCTAACCGCTTTGGGAGGCGAAGGCTACACTCAGTAAAAAGGAGAAACGGATGAGAGTACTGATTACCGGCGCGACCGGCCTGGTGGGACAACATCTTCTGCGCCTGCTGATTGACGATCCGCGCGTCAGCGAGATCGTGGCGCCAACAAGACGTAAGCTGCCGGAGATGAACAAGGTAACTAACCTGGTGGAGGCCGATCTCACCGACGTGCTGGGCCCGCTGCAAACGCCGCTGGATATTGTCTTTTGCTGTCTGGGCACCACGCGGCGCGAGGCGGGCAGCAAGGCGGCCTTTATCCACGTCGACTATGCGCTGGTGGTGGATACGGCCATTGCCGGTCAGCGGCTCGGCGCCAAACATCTGCTGGTGGTCAGCGCGCATGGCGCAAATATGCATTCGCCTTTCTTCTACAATCGGGTGAAGGGCGAAATGGAGAACGCGCTGCAAAAGCAGGGCTGGCCGCGCCTGACCTTAATCCGGCCGTCGCTGCTGCTGGGCGAAAGAGAAAACAGCCGCGCGGGCGAGTCGCTGATGGCGCCGCTGTTTCGTCTGCTGCCGGGCAACTGGCGCGCCGTTGCCGCCAGAGACGTCGCCGCCGTGATGCTGCGCGAAGCTTTTGCGCCAGCACGGCAGGAGGTCACCGTCATCGAGTCGTCAGCGATCCCGCGCGCGCGGTAAGCGCGACCGAAACGACATAGTAATGTGACCGCTGCGTCGGCGATCTGCAAACACTGTGAGTAGCTGCTCCGCATGGAGCGGTCAGTTCGATATTTACAGCGACCTGCGCTGCTCAACAAGGTTTATCCATGCCGGGAACGGCGAACGGGATAAGCAAGCCGCGCCGTCCTTAGCGCAGATAGTGGATAACCTGATTGCTGCTGCCTCGCCAGCGCAGCGCCGGATCGCGCAGCCCCTCAATAAATTTACCGTCCACCAGCACGTCGAGCAGCTCTACCACACGGCGCTGTTCTGCGCTCAGCTCCGCCAGACAGTAGCCCGTCCACAGCCAGATATCTTTTCCCGCACAGTCGCGACGCACCCGTTGTACCAGCCGGTAAATATCGGCCACGTTAGCCGGATGCAGCGGATCGCCGCCCGACAGCGACAGACCCTGGCGCGGGATGCGCGTATCGTTCAAATCGGCAATCAGCTGCTCTTCCATTTGCACGGTAAAGGGATAGCCGGAATGGAGCCGCCAGGTGCTTTTGTTATAGCAGCCGACGCACTGGTGCTCGCAGCCGGCCACGAACAGCGTGCAGCGCGTACCCGGCCCGTTAACGATATCGACCGGGTAATATTGATGAATATTCACCCCAGCTGGCCTGCGGCCAGATGCTTAACGCGGCGCTTCACTTCCTCCTGCTTGCCGGCGTTGAACGGCCGCGCGTCCGGGCTGCCCAGATAGCCGCAGACGCGCCGGGTGACGGAAACGCGTTCAGGATCGTGGTTGCCGCATTTGGGGCAGGTAAAGCCCTTGCTGGTGCAGTCAAACTCGCCGGTAAAGCCGCACTCGTAGCATTCGTCGATCGGGGTATTGGTGCCGTAATAGGGCACGCGGCTGTAGCTGTAGTCCCAGACATCCTCCAGCGCCTTCAGGTTATGCTGGATATTGGGATATTCGCCGTAACAGATAAAACCGCCGTTGGCGAGCGGCGGATAGGCCGCTTCGAAATCGATTTTGTCGTAGGGGTTAACCTTCTTCTCGACGTCAAGATGAAAGCTGTTGGTGTAGTAGCCTTTGTCGGTCACGCCTTTGACGATGCCGAACTGTGCGCGATCCAGACGGCAGAAGCGGTCGCACAGGTTCTCGCTTGGCGTGCTGTAAAGGCTGAAGCCGTAGCCGGTTTCCTCTTTCCAGGCCTCGACCGTTTCGCGCAGGCGGCTGACGATAGCCAGCGCCTTGCGCCGCAGCTCCGCATCATCGTAAAGATGGGTTTTGCCGCCGCTCAGGGCGTTAATGGTTTCATGAATGCCGATATAGCCCAGCGAGATCGAAGCGCGTCCGTGTCTGAAAATTTCCGCCACGTTATCGTCTGCCTTCAGCCGCACGCCGCAGGCGCCTTCCATATAGAGGATCGGTGCCACGCGCGCTTTGACGTTTTCCAGCCTGGCGATACGGGTCATCAGCGCTTTTTTCGCCAGCCGCAGACGGCTGTCCAGCAGATCCCAAAAGCGAGCTTCATCACCTGCCGCCTCCAGCGCGATGCGCGGCAGATTCAGGCTAATCACGCCGATATTATTACGCCCTTCATGCACCTGTTCGCCGTTCTCTTCCCACACGCCCAGGAAGCTGCGGCAGCCCATCGGCGTTTTAAACGAGCCGGTCACTTTCACCACCTGCTCATAATTAAGGATATCGGGATACATGCGCTTGCTGGCGCACTCCAGCGCCAGCTGTTTGATATCGTAATTGGCGTCGCCCGGCGAGCGGTTCAGCCCCTCTTTGATGGCGAAGACCAGCTTGGGGAACACCGCCGTTTTATGGTTTTTCCCCAGCCCGGCAATGCGGTTGCGCAAAATGGACTGCTGCACCAGCCGTGCCGCCCAGCTGGTGCCAAGGCCGAAGCCAAAGGTCACAAAAGGCGTCTGGCCGTTGGCGGTATGCAGCGTATTCACCTCATACTCCAGCGACTGGAAGGCGTCGAAGCACTCCTTCTCCGTGCAGCTCTGCGCGTAGGCTTCCACATCGGCAATTTGCCATTTACGCGCCGCCTGCCGATGTTTTTCCCGGCTTGCCTCGACAAAAGGCGCCAGCACCTCGTCAATCCGGTTAATGGTGGTGCCGCCGTAAATATGGCTGGCGACCTGAGCGATAATCTGCGCGGTCACGGCGGTAGCGGTCGAGATCGATTTAGGCGGCTCTATCTCGGCGTTGCCCATCTTAAAGCCCTGGGTCAGCATGCCTTTAAGATCGATCAGCATGCAGTTGAACATCGGGAAGAAGGGCGAGTAGTCCAGGTCGTGATAGTGAATTTCGCCGCGCTCGTGAGCCAACACCACGTCGCGCGGCAGGATATGCTGGGTGGCATAGTGTTTGGCTACGATACCGGCCAGCAGATCGCGCTGCGTGGGGATCACTTTACTGTCTTTATTGGCGTTTTCGTTCAGCAGCGCCGGGTTGCTTTGCTCGACCAGCCCACGGATCGCCTTATTCAGCTTGCCGCGCAGCTCGCGGGCAATATCGCGGTCGTGACGATATTCTATATAGGTTCGGGCCAGCGCGGGATAGGGGCCGGCCATCAGCGCGTTTTCAACGGCGTTCTGAATAACATGGATATCCACTTCTTCCTGCGTCAGCTGCCGACAGATGTGTTCGGTCACCTGCGCGCAGTAATCATCATCATGAATAGCCGCCGCGCTGGCCGCGCCTTTTATCGCCTCCAGAATGCGTGCTTGCTCAAAAGGCGCGCGGCAGCCGTCCCGTTTAATCACTAATGAAGCCATAGCGTATCCCTGTTTCAATATCTACATATAGGTATAGCGTGGCATGATAGTATCTATATGTTGTGCTTTCCTGCGATTTAACCGCCTGGTTTTTGATTTGGAACAAAGATCGCAAAAGGGTGACGCAATGTCAGACACTTAAGCCGCTGGCCATTTTTCCGAACGCGCAAAAATCGTTCTGTGCAGGATGAAGGCAGCGTGATTAATCGATTTTCGCACGTTCAGCGCCTTTCCGGAGTTGCAATCACCCGCCCGGACTTCATATTATTGCCTGTTACGCAAAGCGGTTATCTGCTCAGGCCATTCCGGGATACAGACTGATGTCTTCTGTAACGTACAACGAAAAACAGGTGAGCCGCTGGCTGGGCGCGCGCACCGTGGCCAGAGCAAAAGAGCTGGTGGATAAAGCGCAGCACCTGCAATGGCAGAACAATCTGTTGACCGGCGAGGTACCCGGCAGAAAAATCGAACCTTTTCAGGTTATGGTGCATTTCAGCCGGCCACAGGGCAAACTGCACGCCAGCGGCGAATGCACCTGTCCGGTTAAAAACAACTGCCGCCATGCGGCTGCGGTCATGCTGGCCTGGCTGCAACGTCAGCCCGTCAACAAGGCCGCCTCCGCGCCCGCGCTGGTGACTGCCGAGCCGCAGCCCATGCTACGGCTGGAATCGCGCGCGAAATTTATCAGCGGTTTTGGCCGTTACGGACATCGACAGAAACGGCTCGATTTTGCCGCGGTGCATTTTGACTACGCCGGTATTCTTGTGCCAGCTGGCAGCAGCGGCGAAGACTTTCCCGATCGTCACGGCAGGCTTTTCCGCGTCAGCCGCCGGATGGAGCAGGAGCAGCGCTGGCTAAGCGAGCTTAACGCCGCCGGGCTGAAGACCATTCCTTCCGGCCATATCTATACGCCGCATTCAGCGCCGCTGCCGCCTGCTATTTTCGCCCCGGACATGCCCGAACAGTGGCGCGATGTTATCCATCATGTGCTTCCCGACCTGCGCAAGCGCGGCTGGCAAACCAGCGTGGACGATGATTTTACCTGGAACATTACGGAAATTGCGGCCATCGATGGCCGCGCCGTGCAGCAGCAGGATGGCTGGTATGCGCTGGAGATAGAGGCCAACACCGGTGCGTATAAGGTGAATATGCGGCCGCTGCTGGCGGGGCTGTTCCGTCAGGATCGCCGCTGGCTGTCGAGCGACCTCTCGGTGATAGCCGATGACGAGACGGTAGAGCTGCGCAGCGAGCGTAACGAACGACTGCATATTGGCGCCGGTCGCCTGAAAACGCTGGTGGGCAGCCTGGCCGATCTGCTGGCGCAGGATGAAGCCGCACCGCTGCGTATCGCGCCTTACGAGGCCGGCAGGCTGACGGCGCTAAGCGAAACGGGCCGCTGGCAGTTTAACGGCGACAACGGCGTCCTGCAGCTGGCGGAGAGCCTGAGGGCGGGCAAAGGGATCCAGCCCGTTGCGCCGCCTGCCGGTCTTGAGGCCCGGCTGCGCGACTATCAGCTCCAGGGCATCAGCTGGATGCAGTTCCTGCGCGCCAATAATCTGTCCGGCGTGCTGGCCGACGATATGGGGCTGGGAAAAACCATTCAGACGCTGGCGCACCTGCTGCTGGAGAAAGAAGCGGGCAGGCTGGATCGTCCGGCGCTGATCGTGGTGCCGACCACGCTGGTGTATAACTGGATGCAGGAAGCCAGCCGCTTTGCGCCGACGTTAAAAATGCTGGCGCTGACCGGGCCGCAGCGAAAATCCTTTTACGATCGCATTGAGCACTATGACGTGGTGCTGACCACCTATTCGCTGCTGTGGCGCGATCAGCCGCAGCTGCTGGGCCACAGCTATCATCTGCTGATCCTGGACGAGGCGCAGTACGTGAAAAACAGCGCGTCGCGGGCCGCCTCGGTGATCCGCACGTTAAAGTCGCGCTACCGGCTTTGCCTGACCGGCACGCCGCTGGAAAACCACCTGGGTGAACTTTGGTCGCAGTTTGATTTCCTGCTGCCCGGTTTTCTGGGCAGCGAAAAAGCTTTTACCCAGGAGTGGCGTATTCCCATTGAGCGCGACGGCGATCGGGTCAGGCGCGAGCTGCTGGCTAAGCGCGTGCGGCCTTTTATGCTGCGTCGTCGCAAGCAGGAAGTGGCGAAAGAGCTGCCGCCGAAGAACACCATTGTGCGTTCGGTAGAGCTGGAAGGCGCGCAGCGCGAGCTTTACGAAAAAGTACGCGGCGCAATGCAGGATCGCGTAAAGCTGGCGGTAGAGCAGCAGGGCGCGGGACGCAGCCATCTGCTGGTGCTGGATGCGCTGCTGAAGCTACGGCAGATCTGCTGCGATCCACGGCTGATCGACAGCGACAAAACGACCAGAGTTAAACAGTCGGCCAAGCTGGCGCTGCTGCGGGAGATGCTCAGCGATCTGCTGGCGGAAGATCGCCGTATCCTGATCTTCTCTCAGTTCACCACCATGCTGTCGCTGATTGCGGAAGAGTTACAGAAGGCGCGTATTCCCTACGTGATCCTGACCGGCAGCACGCGCGATCGCAGCGAGCCGGTACGCCGCTTCCAGAACGGCGAAGTCCCGGTGTTTTTAATCAGCCTGAAGGCGGGCGGCGTGGGCCTGAACCTGACGGCGGCCGATACGGTGATCCATTACGATCCCTGGTGGAATCCGGCGGCAGAGAATCAGGCTACGGATCGCGCCTATCGTCTGGGCCAGGACAAGCCGGTATTTGTCTATAAGCTGATCGCCGCAGGCAGTATTGAAGAAAAGATCGTTGCGCTACAGCAGCGTAAAGCGGAGCTGGCCGAAGGGATTTTGGAAAACGACCTGAGCGAAACAACAAGTTTTACCAGCGAAGACCTGACCGCGCTGTTTGCGCCGCTGTAAATGCGGCATCTGCTAACGTCAGCCGTGACACCTGAACGTGGCGTTACGGCTGTGGTCGCCGCGCCTGATAACATCAGCCGTGACACCTGAACGTGGCGTTACGGTTGTGGTCGCCGCGCCTGATAACGTCAGCCGTGCCTGACCTGAACGCGGCGTTACGTCTGTAGATGCCATGTCCGATAACGTCAGCCATAACTGTGCCGAACGCGGCGCTACGTATGTAGTCGCCGCAGCCTGCTTGCTACCGAAGCGGTTTACGCCTTGTTGGCGCCGCCGTCCCAGCGCTTCTGATACCACCACACCGCTTCCCACGGACGCAGCATCACCTCGCCAGGGGTAACGTGCGTATCAGGATAGTTACTGATCAGCACATCCCAGTGACCGCTGTAGGCCGGCGGGTGCCAGACCTGCGTTTCGCCGCTGAAGTTAGCAGCCACCACCAGCACCTCTTTCTCGAAGCGGCGGCAGTAGCACCACAGATAAGCGTGATCCGGCAGCAGATCGAGGTAATCGCCCCAGGTCAGGATCGGATAGGCTTTCCTGAGTTGGATCAGCTTCTGATAGGCGTAAAACACCGAGTTTTCATCAGCCAGCGCCGCTTCTGCGTTTATCGTTTCCATATTGTCACACATGCCGATCCACGGCGTGCCGCTGGTGAAGCCGCCGTTTTCTCCCGCGTGCCACGGGATCGGCGTTCTGCCGTTGTCGCGCGATTTGCTGGCGAGGATCTCCAGCAGGTTATCGCTGTCGCGTCCCTGCGAGCGCAGTTCGGCGTACATGTTGTGGCTTTCGATATCGCGATAGTCCAGGATGCGGGTGAAATGCGGGTTGGTCATACCCAGCTCTTCGCCCTGGAAAATATAAGGCGTGCCCTGCATCCCGTGCAGCACCAGCGCCAGCATCTTCGCCGACTGCACGCGATATTGCCCCTCGTCGCCCCAGCGCGAAACCACGCGCGGCTGGTCATGATTACACCAGAACAGCGCGTTCCAGGCTTTATTGTGCATGCCATGCTGCCAGTGGGTGAAGATAGCCTTCTGCGCCACCAGATCCAGCGGCGTCAGCGTCCATTTCTGGCCGTTAAAGAAATCGACCTCGACGTGATCGAAGCTGAACACCATCGACAGCTCTTCGCCCTCCAGCGAACCGTACTGCTGGCAGTGCTCCAGCGTGGCGGAAGACATTTCGCCTACCGTCATCAATTCACGCGGACGGAACACGTCGCGGCTCATTTCGCGCATATATTCGTGGATGCGCGGCCCGTCGGTATAGAACCGCAGCCCGTCGCCGTTGGGATCGTTGGGAAAATCCTGGTCCTTGGAAACCAGGTTCACCACGTCCAGCCGCAGCCCGTCGATGCCGCGATCGGCCCAGAAATTAACGATCTGCTTCAGCTCGGCGCGCAGATTATCGTTTTCCCAGTTGAGATCGGCCTGTTCCGGCGCCCACAGGTGCATATAGTACTGGTTGCTCTCCGGGTGCCAGCGCCAGGCATGGCCGCCAAACTTCGACTGCCAGTTGTTTGGCGGCTCGGCCGGCGTGCCGTCGCGCCAAATGTAGTAGGAGCGATAGGGGCTTTCGGGATCCAGCGCTTCGTGAAACCAGTGGTGCTGGGTGGAGCTGTGGTTAAACACCATATCCAGGATCAGCCGCATCCCGCGCCGGTGGGTTTCTTCCACCAGGTTATCAAAGTCGTTAAGCGTGCCAAATAACGGATCGATGGCGGTGTAGTTCGCCACGTCGTAGCCGTTGTCTACCTGCGGCGAGATATAAAACGGCGTCAGCCAGATGGCGTCCACGCCCAGCTTTTTCAGGTAGTCCAGATGTTGGATCACGCCGGCCAGATCGCCCGTTCCGCTGCCGGTAGTGTCCTGGAAACTCTTGGGATAAATTTGATAGATAACGCCGTTCTGCCACCACGGTGGATTTTTAGTCATTGCTCAATCCCGATATAAAAGGTCCGTTTGCGCTGTTATCGCCTTTTTGTTCTTTCCTAAGGTTAGCTATTAACTGGCAAGTGGAGATACGGGCGCAGTGAAAATTTTTTAGGCGAGGCCGAAAGGCGCACAAAGAGAGAATAAAAACTGACGGCCGGGGAAAACTTTCCTCTCCCGACGGGAGAGGAGAAGGCTTTAGCGACGTACGGCGATCGCTTCGATCTCGATTTTGACATCTTTTGGCAGGCGGGCCACTTCTACGCAGGAGCGTGCCGGGAAGCTGGCCTGGTGCTCGGTAAAGAAAGCTTCATAGGCCGCGTTCACGGTAGCAAAATCGTTAAGATCCTTCACGAATACCGTGGTTTTAACGATGTCGCCTACCTTCAGGCCCGCCGCTTCCACGATGGCCTTGACGTTCTCCAACGACTGACGAGCCTGCGCGGCAACGTCTTCTGCCACGCTGCCGGTTTTAGGATCGACCGGGATCTGGCCAGAAGTGATGATCATGCTGCCCAGATCGACGCCCTGCACGTAGGGGCCGATAGCCGCCGGTGCGTTTTCGGTGCTGATTTCGCGAGACATAATTTCTCCATATTAAATGAGGCCGGTAAAAGCCCGGATCCGCCCCATTATAAGCCGCCCGAAACTGATTACCAGTTCGCCATGACCACGTGACGCGCGAACTCTTTCTCGCAGTATTTGCACTTTAACTGCACGTTATCGTTACGTTTTTTCACCACAAAGCTGGAGTTGACCGGCTCGCTGCGGCTGATGCAGTTGCTGTTGGGGCAGATCAGCACGCGTTCGATGGTGTCCGGCAGCGTCGGCGAAATTTTGCCGACCACGTCGTAGTTATCGATGCGGTTCACCGTGGCATGCGGCGCGTAAACCGCCAGCTGGTTGATTTGATCATCCGTCAGAAACGTGTTTTCAATTTTGATCAGATCTTTGCGGCCCATCTCGCCGGAGGGCAGGTTCAGGCCGATGGTGATGCGCTGATCGGTTTCCGTCAGGCGAAACAGCGACAGCAGCTTAAAACCAATCTGCGCCGGGATATGATCGATTACCGTGCCGCGCTTAATTGCTTCAACCTGTAATTTATTATCTTGTGTCATCGTCAGTTCCTCTTACAGAGCCAGTTCGCTGTTCAACACCAGCGCCAGCAGCGCCTGGCGGGCAAAAATACCGTTGCCCGCCTGTTGGAAATACCAGGCGTGCGGCGTGGCATCGACATCCGTCGTAATCTCATCAATACGCGGCAGCGGGTGCAGCACCTTCATGGTTTCGCGCGCGCCGACCAGGTCGGAAGCCCGCAGCACGAACTGCGCTTTGACGTTGGCGTACTCTGACGGATCCAGACGCTCTTTCTGCACGCGCGTCATATACAGAATATCCACCTGCGGCACCACTTCCTCAATGCTGTCGTGGCGGCTCCACGCAATGCCTTTCTCATCCAGCATATCGGTGATATAGGCGGGCATCGCCAGCGCGTCAGGTGCGATAAACAAAAAGCGATTGCCTTCGAACTTCGCCAGCGCCTGCGTCAGTGAATGCACGGTGCGGCCATATTTCAGGTCGCCGACCATGGCGACATTCAGATTGCTCAGGCGGCCCTGAGTTTCCTGAATAGTAAAGAGATCCAGCAGCGTTTGCGTTGGATGCTGGTTAGCGCCGTCGCCCGCGTTGAGGATCGGTACGCCGCCGGAAAACTCCGTGCCCAGACGCGCCGCGCCTTCCTGCGGATGCCGCATGACAATGGCATCCACGTAGGTGCTGATAACGGAAAGCGTATCCGCCAGCGTTTCGCCTTTTTTACCCAGCGAGGTATTGCTGCCGTCGGCAAACCCCACCACGGACGCGCCCAGACGATGCATGGCGCTTTCAAACGACAGGCGCGTGCGGGTAGAGGCCTCGAAAAAGCAGCTGGCGATAACCTTATGCTTCAGCAGCTCCGGCTGCGGCTTCGCCTTCAGGCTGGCGGCGGTACGCAGCACCAGCTCCAGCTCTTCACGACTGAGATCGTTAATTGAAATGATATGTTTATGATACAGCGGGTTAGCCATGTTCATTCTCCTCTACGCGTGCCGATAAGCGGAAAAACGGGCAAAAAAAAGCCCCTCAATGAGGGGCTTTTTCTACAGATCGGGAAGGAGGAAAAACGGCACTGCCGGCCTGCATTCAGGCGCGTCATTTTTACTCTGTCAGCAGTGGTCAGTTTCATGCATCCTCCAGACAAACGGGGGGCATTATACGCATTCGGTCAGCGGCGGCAAGCAAAAGTAATCGATTGCCTGGCGCTGATTCAGGGTAGCCGGGCCAGCGTGGCCACCATCACCGCCTTGATGGTATGCAGCCGGTTTTCCGCCTGGTCGAACACCACGCTGTGCCTGGATTCAAACACCTCATTGGTGACTTCCATGCCGCCGTGCAGATCGTATTGCTCAGCCATCTGTCGGCCCAGCGTGGTTTGATCGTCGTGAAAAGCGGGCAGGCAATGCAGGAATTTCACCGCAGGATTGCCGGTAAGCGCCAGCATCGCGCTGTTGACCTGGTAATCCCGCAGCAGGGCGATACGCTCTTCCCACACCGCTTTTGGTTCGCCCATCGACACCCAGACGTCAGTATAGATAAAATCCGCACCGTTCACGCCTTCGGCAATATCTTCCGTCAGCGTGATTTTTCCGCCGCTTGCCTGCGCCGCCTGGCGGCACTCGCTTACCAGCGCCTCGTCCGGCCAGCAGCCTTTCGGCGCGACCAGGCGCAGATCCAGGCCCGTCAGCGCGGCGGCCTCCATCATGCTATTACCCATATTATTACGTGCGTCGCCCACGTAGGCGAAAACCATCTCGCTGAAGGGTTTTTCCGGCAGATGTTCTTCCATAGTCAGCAAATCCGCCAGCAGCTGCGTCGGGTGGAACTCGTCGGTCAGGCCGTTCCACACCGGCACGCCCGCATGTTCCGCCAGCGATTCCACCAGCGACTGCCCGTGACCGCGATACTGAATGCCGTCATACATGCGTCCCAGCACGCGCGCGGTATCCTTCATTGATTCTTTATGGCCGATCTGGCTGCCGCTTGGGCCAAGATAAGTGACGTTGGCGCCCTGATCGTAAGCGGCAACTTCGAAAGAGCATCGGGTACGGGTCGAGTCTTTTTCGAAGATGAGCGCGATGTTTTTGCCTTTCAGGTGCTGCACTTCCTCGCCATTTTTCTTATCGGTTTTAAGCCGTGCGGCCAGCGCGAGTAAAGCGGTAATTTCAGCCTGCGTAAAATCAAGCAGCCTGAGAAAGTGGCGTTGATATAACTGACTCATAAAGCGCTCCAGAGGATATTTAATGAATTTAAATTCAACTTAACTGTATTAATATGCATTTTCAACCCTGGCGTGCAGAAACTTTTGTATAAAGGTAGTGGCGCAGAGGACAGTGTGGGAAAATACTTAACAGATATGCCACACACAGAGGAACGGATCATGGCAAATGAAGCATTGCTGGAAGAGCAGCGTGAAGAGACGCGGCTGATTATTGAAGAGCTGTTGGATGATGGCAGCGACCCGGATGCGCTCTACACCATCGAACACCACCTCTCCTGCGACAGCTTCGACGCGCTGGAAAAGGCGGCGGTTGATGCGTTTAAGCTGGGCTACGAAGTTACCGAGCCGGAAGAACTGGAGCTGGAGGACGGCACGAAAGTGATGTGCTGCGATATTCTGAGCGAAGGCGCGTTGAATGCCGAACTGATCGACGCCCAGGTCGAACAGCTGATCGATCTGGCCGCGAAGTACAACGTGGACTACGACGGCTGGGGCACCTACTTTGAGGATCCGGACGCCGAGGACGAAGACGAAGGCGACGACGACGACCTTATCGACGAAGAAGACAACGGCACGCGTCACTGATGCCCGTGGGCGGACGCCGTTCCGCCCGTTTGCGCCGGTCTGCTCCCCGCAGAGCGGCGCAATGTTTTTAACCTGATTTTTACGGATTGTTTGCCCGCATGATCACCGAAGACCTCCTTGCTCCCGTTCACGCTTTTCTGCACTGCCGCACGCCGCAAAAGTGGATCGACGAAGCCCGCAAGCCGGAAAACCTGCCGCTGCTGCTCACCGACCATCTTGTTTGCGAGCTGAAGGCCGCCCAGACCGCCATGTGGCTGATCCGCAAATACGTGGCGGATAAAGAGAGCGGCGACGCGCTGCTGGCCTGGCTGAAACCGTGGGAGCAGTTTGTGCACAGCGAAAACGCGGATTTAGCCTTTCTGGAACAGCATAAAGGGCTGTCGAAAACGATTATCAGCCGTACGGATGTGCCCTACGGTGATACGCTGGTAGACAAAATGGTGCTGCTGATTAAAGAAGAGCTGCATCATTTTTATCAGGTACTGGAAATTATGCAGGCGCGCGCCATTCCCTACGTCAAAATTACCGCCAGTCGCTATGCCAAAGGGTTGCTGCGAGAGGTGACCACGCACGAGCCGCAGACGCTGGTGGACAAGCTGATTTGCGGCGCCTATATCGAAGCGCGCTCCTGCGAACGCTTTGCCAGCCTGGCGCCTTATCTGGATAAGGAGCTGGCCGCGTTCTATCTTTCGCTGCTGCGTTCGGAAGCGCGCCATTATCAGGACTATCTGGCGCTGGCCGCCGAGATATCCGCCACGGATATTACTTCCCGCGTGCGTAAAATAGGCGAAACGGAAGCAAAGCTAATTAGCGAACCGGATAGCGAGCTGCGTTTTCACAGCGGGCTGCCTGCCTGGTGATAATATTGACAGCTTTATTCTGGCGTTATTATTTCAGGAAGCCGTTTATTAGCGTTGGCACCTTTAATAAATAATATTAATGGCGCTAATGGTTTAAAGGGAATAATAACGCCTACGAGTAACCTGTTTTTTTGCAATCTCCCCTCTTTTTTATTTTGCGGCGCGCTTCACATAACCTGATTTTTATTATGGCTGAAAAGATTTTCAGGCGTATATTCCTGCCATTATCAGGATTGTTACCAACCGGCAAAACCTGATCCCACTTGCGATATTATTACCGCAACGGGATCGGGTTTTTTTGTTTCTTTTAGATGGAGTCATTTATTTAACGGCTGACAAGGAAGGCTATAATGAAAAACAGGAACGTTTTTTTACTGGCGCTGCTCGCCGCCGTGGCCGCCCATGCTGAAGAAAGCGGCGGCGATTTCCAGCGATTTTTAAAGGAGACGCAGCTCGATCTTACGTTGCGCAGCCACTGGAAATACCTGAAAGAGAATGAGGCGCAGCCCAAAGCGGTGCACAACGCCTGGGGGGCCGCAACCACGCTGGATTTCCGCTCCGGCTGGCTGGGTGATACCCTGGGCTTCGACGCCAGCTACACCAGAGCCGCTAAGCTGGCGGCCAGCGACTACTTCGCCACGCGCGGCATCCTTTACAATCACGGCGCAGGCTTCGATAAAAGCAACGCCGGCGGCTTCAGCCGCTTCGGGCAGCGCTACCTTAAGCTAAAGCTGGGTGACGACGCGTTCGGGCTGAAAGCAAAAGGCGGCTGGCACCAGTTGAAAAATGTGGGCGTGCTGACCAACACTTACCGCCTGTCGCGCAACAGCTATCAGGGCTACAGCGGCTCGCTGCGCTGGCAGAACCTGCAGCTGGATATGGCCTGGGTAACGCGCTCCATCATGTATGATTCACCCGATAGCGTGCATTTTCTTACCCTTGATGGCAAAGAGATCGACAGTATCCTGACCGGCGGCCTGAGCTGGGAAAAACAAAATGCTGTGTTCTCCTGGGCATGGGGCGAGTCGAAGGATTATCTGCGCCGTCACCTGGTGGAAATTACGTATCCGCTGACGCCGAAATGGGCGCTGGCGTCACAGATTTACGGCAGCCAGGCGTTGGAAAAATATAAAGCGATGCCGCAAAGTAAAAAACAGTTTAACGACAGCGCCTGGCACTATGCCGGAGAAGTACGCTGGCAGGATGACAGCTGGATACAGAAAGTCGGTGTTGCCTGGACGCGGGCAGAAAAGCGCAACGGGGTGGGCTATTACGATCGCTATATAGGGAAAAATACCCGTGGCCGGTTTAATGCCTTAACCTCCGCCGGAAAAGATTATCTGCGCGACGGCGAACTGGCGCTGACCTCTTTTACCGAATATCAGTTTACTGAAAGTTTAGCCAGCGGTATTCAGGTTAACTACGGCCAGTTTTCTTATAAAAATAATAAAATTCGCACCGGGGAAATTACCTGGCTGAACCGCTGGCAGCCACGTGAGGGTCAGCTAAAAGATTTAACGCTGGCCGCACAGTTAGGCTATGGCTGGTCATATAAAAATATTAACGCCACGCCGATCCTTAATTCTGCGGGCGAGTATCAGCGTTCGCCGAGCCTTTCTGCTGAAGTCGGCGTGACCTGGAAGTTCGGTCTTTTATAATCAGGGGGAAATATGAAAGGAATAACACAGGCGCTGCTCTTTGCTTTTTTACTGTTAAGCAGCTGGGCCAGCTTTGCTGCTGACGTGGAGCTTTATGTGGTGCGCCACGGCAAAACCTTGTTTAACACCGTACATCGCGCGCAGGGCTGGAGCGATACGCCCTTAACGGCGGAAGGCGTGGAGGTAGCCAAAAAAGCGGGGCGCGGGCTGAAGCCGGTAGACTTTATTGCCGCATGGAGCAGCGATTCGGGCCGGGCCAGGGAAACCGCAAAGCTGATCCTGGCAGAGCGTGATAAATCGTTACCTCTTCAGGAGCGTGAGGCATTAAGAGAAGTCTTTTTTGGCTCTTTTGAAGGCGACACCAATGAAAATATGCTGACGGTGGCGGGGAAAAAGAGCGGTTACGCCTCGTCAGCCCAGCTGATGGCGGCTTTCAACAGCAAGAAAGTCGACATTGTGGAGATCGTGCAGATGATCCACGCGGCCGATCCTTCCGGTCAGGCAGAAAGCTATCAGCAGGTGGCACAGCGCGTTAACAAGGTAATTAAGGAAATTGCCCGACAGGCGCAGCAGCAGGGCGGCGGCAACGTGCTGATCGTCACGCACGGCATGACCATTATGACGCTGCTGCACGAGCTGGGCGATAAAGCGAAGACGCACTCGCTCAGCAATGCCAGCGTCACCCGTATCCACTATACCGATGCCGGGAAGTTTATTATTGAAGCGATCGACGACCTAAGCTACGTGAAAAAAGGCTCGCAGCTGGCCGTGACGCAGTAGTCTGCGTCCGCTGTGCTACAGCGAACGAATAGCCTACATCTGGTGTGATACAGCGATGCCGCGAACGAATAGCCTGCGTCCGCTGTGATACAGCGATACAGCGAACGCAGTAGCCTGGATCCACTATGCTATAGCGAACGCAGCATAGTAACTTCGCAGTCCACGTGGCCGGTGTTGCCCATCGGCCCGTCAATATGCTGAAAGCCCAGGTGCTCATAAAGGCGCACGGCGCGGGTCAGCGACGCGGTAGTCTCCAGGTAGCAGCGCTTAAAGCCCAGCTCACGCGCATGTTCCATGGCCCGCAGCGCCAACGCTTTCGCCACGCCCAGACCGCGCAGCTCGGGCATAAAATACATTTTTTGCAGCTCGCAAACGTCCGCTTCGCTACCCTGGAGGGGAGCCACGCCGCCGCCGCCCATAATTTTTCCGTCCAGCTCAATCACCCAGTAGGCGCTGTTGGGCTGGCGATAGAGTTCGCAAAGCTGGTCAAGATTGGGATCGGCGACCGTAAAGCCTTTGTCGGCGGTCAGGCCAAATTCCGCCGAAACCTGACGGATAACGTGAGCGATATGCGGATTATCAGCGGGTTGAATAAGCCGAACCCGGATATCGGCTGAAGAGGTGCTGGTCATAACCTGGGGCCGTTTTTTAGATAGTTTGGCAGTGTAATACCATCCGTTGGCCGAGGATGCAATCTTCCGCTTCCATGCAAAAGGGAAACCTGGCCGGGAAAATAAGAGTGGGAAAGCAGGCGGTGATGGCGGCAGCGCAGGCCAAAGCCGCCTTTACGGCTTTGTGGCGCGCCGCGCGGGCATCATGCGCGCCAGCGTATTATCTTTCAGAAAATAGTGATGGAAGAGGGCGGCCAGCGCGTGCAGGCCAATTAGCCAGTAGCCAAGCGGCGCCAGCGTCTCGTGCCAGTGGATAAGCGTTCGCGCCAGCGCCGGATCGGGATTTGCAGATACCGGCATAGTCGCGCCAAACAGCCACCACTGCCGTCCGGAGAGATAGCGCGAAGAGAGGCCCAGCAGCGGCAGCACGATAAACAAGGCGTACAGCGTGGCGTGCACCAGGTGTGAAAGCCCTTTTTGCCAGCTCGCTATCGGCGGCGCAATAGCCGGGCTGCGATGGCGAAAGCGCAGAAAGATACGTGCCAGCATCACCAGCAGTACGCCAAACCCTGCGCTGAAGTGCGTAATAATCATGGCGAACCCTTGCCAGGAACCGCGCTGGGCAAAGCCCCGCAGTTCAATGGTGGCGTAGGCAACGGTGAGCAGGAGCACGGTCAGCCAGTGGAGCGCGATCTGCGGCCTGGCGTAGTTGTCAGACATGGTTTTATCCGTAAAAAATAACAGACCGTTAATGTATCACCGCTTTCTTAAAGATTTGTTTGGCTGCGTTTTTTAACGCATAAAAAAACGCTCCGCAAACAGGTTACGGAGCGTTCAGTATTAACGGCGCGGTTAACGCCGTCCGGCTGGCATGGTTACAGCGCGGCGATAACGGCCTGCTGCTCGATCAGCTTGAGCTTAGCCTGCTCGAACTCGGCCATGCGCTCGCGCTCTTTCGCCACCACGGCTTCCGGCGCGCGCGAGACAAAGCCTTCGTTGGAAAGCTTGCCTTCGATCTTGCCGATTTCCACTTCCAGCTTGCTGACTTCTTTCGCCAGACGCTCCAGCTCGGCGGTTTTATCCACCAGGCCAGCCATTGGGATCAGCAGCTCCGCGCCGTCGATGATCTTGGTGACCGATACCGGGCCTTTCTCGCCGGCGGCCAGGCAGGTCAGGCTGTCCAGACGCGCCAGCGATTTCAGGAAGTTATGGTTGTCGGTCACGCGACGTACCACGTCAGCGCTTGCGCCGCGCAGCAGCACATCCAGCGGTTTGGACGGCGACAGGTTCATCTCGGCGCGAATATTACGCACCGCGACAATCGCCTGCTTCAGCCATTCGGTATCGCTCAGCGCCGCCTCATCCACCTTCGCCTCTTCAAATTCCGGCATCGGTTGCAGCATGATAGTGTCGTCGCTGATGTTCTTCAGCACTTTCACCTGCTGCCAGATGGTTTCGGTAATAAACGGAATAATCGGATGCGCCAGGCGCAGCAGCGCTTCCAGAACCACCACCAGCGTATTGCGGGTGCCGCGCAGCTGGGCTTCAGAACCGCCGTTCATCACCGGCTTGGTCAGCTCCAGATACCAGTCGCAGAACTGGTTCCAGGTGAACTCATACAGGATGTTGGCGGCGATATCGAAGCGGTAGCTGTCCAGCGCGCCACGGTAAGCCTTCACCGTCTGGTTGAATTCGGCAAGGATCCAGCGATCCGCCAGCGACAGCTCCAGCTCGCCGCCGTTAAAGCCGCAGTCCTGCTCCTGAGTGTTCATCAGCACAAAACGGCTGGCGTTCCACAGCTTGTTACAGAAGTTGCGGTAGCCTTCCAGGCGCTTCATATCCCAGTTGATATCACGACCGGTAGAGGCCAGCGCCGCCAGCGTAAAGCGCAACGCGTCGGTGCCGTGCGGTTCGATACCGTTCGGGAACTGCTTCTCGGTGCGCTTGCGGATTTTCTCCGCCAGCTGCGGCTGCATCATATTGCCGGTGCGTTTCTCCAGCAGATCTTCCAGCGAAATGCCGTCAACCATATCCAGCGGATCGATGACGTTGCCTTTCGACTTGGACATCTTCTGGCCTTCTTCGTCGCGGATCAGACCCGTCATATAAACGGTCTTGAACGGCACCTGCGGCTTGCCGTCTTCATCTTTGATAAAGTGCATGGTCAGCATGATCATGCGGGCAATCCAGAAGAAGATGATGTCGAAGCCGCTGACCAGCACGCTGGTCGGATGGAAGGTGCTCAGATCCGGCGTTTTTTCCGGCCAGCCCAGCGTGGAGAACGTCCACAGCCCGGATGAGAACCAGGTATCCAGCACGTCTTCGTCCTGGTTCAGCGCTACATCCGCGCCCAGGTTGTTTTCCGCGCGCACTTCTTCTTCGGTGCGGCCGACGTAGACGTTGCCTTCGGCATCGTACCAGGCCGGAATACGGTGTCCCCACCACAGCTGACGGGAAATACACCAGTCCTGAATATCACGCATCCAGGAGAAGTACATGTTCTCGTACTGCTTAGGCACAAACTGAATATCGCCCTGCTCAACGGCTTCCACCGCGACTTTTGCCAGCGGCGCGGTACGCACGTACCACTGGTCGGTCAGCATTGGCTCGATCACCACGCCGCCGCGATCGCCGTAAGGCACGGTCAGGTCGTGCGGTTTGATTTCTTCGAGCAGGCCAAGCGCATCTACGGCGGCAACAATGGCTTTACGCGCGGCAAAACGCTCCAGCTTCTGGAACTCTGCCGGAATGTCGCTGCTGTAAACGTCAGACTCTTCGCCGTTGGTGTCATAAACCTGAGCGGCTTCACGGATGTCGCCATCAAAGGTCAGGATGTTGATCATCGGCAGCTGGTGACGACGGCCCACTTCATAGTCGTTGAAATCGTGCGCTGGCGTGATTTTCACGCAGCCGGTGCCTTTTTCCATGTCGGCGTGCTCGTCGCCCACGATCGGAATGCGGCGGTTGACCAGCGGCAGCACGACAAATTTACCAATCAGATCTTTATAGCGTGGATCTTCCGGGTTAACGGCTACGCCGGTATCGCCCAGCACCGTTTCAGGACGGGTCGTGGCCACCACCAGGTAATCTTTGCCGTCAGCGGTTTTCGCGCCGTCCGCCAGCGGATAGCGGATATGCCACATAGAGCCTTTGGACTCGCGGTTTTCCACTTCCAGATCGGAGATAGCGGTGCGCAGTTTCGGATCCCAGTTCACCAGGCGTTTGCCACGGTAAATCAGGTTCTCTTTGTAGAGGCGCACAAACACTTCTTTGACCGCGTTGGAAAGGCCGTCGTCCATGGTGAAGCGCTCGCGCTCCCAGTCCACGGAGTTGCCCAGACGGCGCATCTGACGGGTAATGGTGCCGCCGGATTCCGCCTTCCACTGCCAGATTTTTTCGATAAAGGCGTCGCGACCGTAGTCTTTACGCGTTTTCCCTTCTTCAGCGGCAATTTTGCGCTCCACTACCATCTGCGTGGCGATGCCCGCGTGGTCCGTGCCCGCCTGCCACAGGGTGTTTTTTCCCTGCATACGCTGGTAGCGGATCATGGTATCCATGATGGTTTGCTGAAACGCATGACCCATATGCAAGCTACCGGTGACGTTCGGCGGCGGGATCATGATGCAGAAGCTTTCCTGGCTGGTGTCGCCGTTTGGCTTAAAGTAGCCCTGCTGTTCCCAGTGCTCGTAGAGCGGCTGTTCGATATCTTGCGGGTTATATGTCTTTTCCATTTCTGCTATGTCGTTGGGGGCACGGGCGGCGTGGCCGTATTCAAGTGGAATCCGACGCTGCGATAGGCTTTATAGCGATCGCGCGCCAGCTGTTTCAATTCTTCTTCGTAAGGCACGAAGTCTATCACTTCCTGGAAAGCGGTGGCAAAATCTGCGAACTGCGGCAGCAGGCTGATCAGCAGATCTCTTGGCGCGTTGCCGCGGCGCTGCGGCCAGGCCAGCTCGACCGGCGCGCCGTATTTCGGCCCTTCGCCCGCCAGATTGTGCGGCACAAAGGCGCTGGCCGGACGGCGCCACAGCGCTTCATCCAGGCGGATCGCCTGCGCTTCATCTTCGCAGGCGACCAGCACGCGCTTTCCCTCGCGCCAGCGCGTTTCCGCCAGCTCGCAGACCAGCGCTTCCAGCGCGCTGAGCCCGTCAACCGGCGTGTCGCTTTCCAGCAAATAGAAGGTGGCGTTTTTCATGATTTAGTCGTCGCCGTTCAGACCGGCGCGGTTCAGCAGGAACTGCGACAGCAGGGCGACCGGACGACCGGTAGCGCCTTTGGCCTTGCCGGAGCGCCACGCCGTACCGGCGATATCCAGATGTGCCCAGTTATATTTGCGCGTAAAGCGAGCCAGGAAGCAGGCTGCGGTGATTGCGCCGCCGGGACGGCCGCCGATGTTTGCCATATCCGCAAAGTTAGAATCCAGCTGCTCCTGATATTCGTCGGCCATCGGCAGACGCCAGGCGCGGTCGCCCGCCTGTTCAGAAGCGCCGATCAGCTCGTGCGCCAGCGGGTTATGGTTCGACAGCAGGCCGCTGACGTGATGGCCCAGCGCAATCACGCAGGCGCCGGTCAGCGTCGCCACGTCGATAACCACGTCCGGATCGAAACGTTCGACGTAGGTCAGCGCGTCGCACAGCACCAGACGGCCTTCCGCATCGGTATTCAGCACTTCAACGGTCTGGCCGGACATGGTGGTCAGCACGTCGCCGGGACGATAGGCGCGGCCGCCAGGCATGTTTTCACAGCCCGCCAGCACGCCAACCACGTTCAGCGGTAGTTTCAGCTCGGCCACCATGCGCATCACGCCGTAAACGGAGGCCGCGCCGCACATATCATATTTCATCTCGTCCATGGCTTCGCCAGGCTTAATCGAGATGCCGCCGGAGTCAAAGGTCACGCCTTTGCCGACCAGCACGATAGGACGGCTGTCCGCGTCCGGGTTACCTTTGTATTCGATCACCGACATCAGCGATTCGTTCTGCGAACCGGCGCCGACGGCGAGATAGGCATTCATGCCCAGCTCTTTCATTTGCTGTTCGCCAATCACGCGCGTGGTGACGTTGCTCCAGCCGTCCGCCAGCTGGCGCGCCTGAGAGGCAAGATAGGCGGCGTTGCAGATGTTCGGCGGCATATTGCCGAGATCCTTGGCGGCTTTGACGCCGGCGGCCACGGCCAGGCCGTGCTGGATGGCGCGCTCGCCGCTGGTCAGCTCGCGACGGGTCGGCACGTTAAACACCATTTTACGCAGCGGGCGACGCGGTTCGACTTTGTTGCTTTTCAGCTGATCGAAGCTGTAAAGCGTCTCTTTCGAGGTTTCCACCGCCTGACGGACTTTCCAGTAAGTATTGCGGCCTTTCACGTGCAGTTCAGTCAGGAAGCAGACCGCTTCCATCGAACCGGTATCGTTCAGGGTGTTAATTGTCTTCTGGATCACCTGCTTGTACTGACGTTCGTCCAGCTCGCGCTCTTTGCCGCAGCCGATCAGTAAAATGCGCTCGGAGAGAATATTCGGCACATGATGCAGCAGCAGCGTCTGGCCGACTTTTCCTTCCAGCTCGCCGCGACGCAGCAGGGCGCTGATGTAGCCGTCGCTGATTTTATCCAGCTGTTCAGCAATGGGTGACAGCCTGCGCGGCTCAAACACGCCTACCACAATGCAGGCACTGCGCTGCTTTTCCGGGCTACCGCTTTTTACACTGAACTCCATGCACTCTCCTGAATCTTAAAGACAACGGCGCTTGCTGCGGCTAGAATATAGCGCTTGTTAACCGCATAATGCCGGGGCAACGCGCCGTGTAGCGTTACGGGCGTCAGATTTTGTTCGGGTGATGCCCCTTAGGAATAATCGGGTAAACGTTTTTTTTTGCATCACCGGAACGCGATTATTGTCATACTAGTTTAGCTACGACCGAGGCCATTGATGAGAAAAAATGGCGTATAAGCGATGAAACTATCGATTTTCCTGCAAAAAGACAAGTTTTCACAGGCGTATTCAGCGTGATTATCATTAGATATCTGGTAAGAGAGACGCTCAAAAGCCAGCTGGCTATCCTCTTTATTCTGCTACTGATCTTCTTTTGTCAGAAGTTAGTCAGGATCCTGGGAGCCGCGGCGGATGGCGAAATTCCCACAAATTTAGTTCTGACACTGTTAGGTCTTGGCGTTTCAGAGATGGCGCAGCTCATTTTGCCGTTAAGCCTCTTTTTAGCCATCTTGATGACGCTTGGCCGTCTGTACAGCGAGAGTGAAATCACCGTGATGCACGCCTGCGGCCTGAGCAAGGCCGTATTGGTGAAGGCGGCGATGGTGCTGATGCTGTTTACCGCAGTGGTCGCCGCGGCGAACGTCGCCTGGCTTGGCCCGTGGTCGGCGCGCTATCAGAATGAGGTGACGAAGAACGCTAAGGCTAACCCTGGCGCGGCGGCGCTGGCTGCCGGGCAGTTCCAGCAGTCGGGCGACGGTCAGTCGGTGCTGTTTATCGAAAACGTGAAGGGCAACAATTTCGGTAACGTCTTCCTGGCGCAGCTGCGGCCTAAAGGCAACGCGCGTCCTTCTGTCGTGATGGCGGATAAAGGCCATATGACGCAGCGCGCCGACGGCTCGCAGATAGTGACGCTGGATAAAGGCACGCGCTTTGAAGGCACGGCGCTGCTGCGTGACTTCCGCATTACCGATTTCCAGAACTATCAGGCCATCGTCGGGCATCAGGAAGTGCTGCTGGATCCCAACGACGCCGAGCAGATGAACTTCAGCGCGCTGCGCCATTCCGACAGGCCGGAGTTCCGCAGCGAGCTGCACTGGCGCTTTACGCTGGTGTTCTCGGTGTTGGTGATGGCGCTGATGGTGGTGCCGCTCAGCGTGGTGAACCCGCGCCAGGGCCGCGTGCTTTCTATGCTCCCCGCGATGCTGCTGTATCTGGTGTTCTTCCTGCTGCAAAGCTCGCTGCGCTCCAGCGGCTCGAAAGGACGTCTCGATCCGGCTATCTGGATGTGGGTGGTGAACCTCTCCTATCTGGCGCTGGCGATCCTTCTTAACCTGTGGGATACGGTGCCGATGCGCCGTCTGCGCGCCCGCTTCACCCGGGGAGGATCGGTCTGATGTTTGGCGTTCTCGACAGATATATCGGTAAAACGATTTTCAACACCATTATGGCGACGCTGTTTATGCTGGTGTCGCTCTCCGGCATCATTAAGTTTGTCGATCAGCTGCGCAAAACCGGACAGGGCGACTACACCGTGGTCGGCGCCGGGCTTTACACCATCCTCAGCGTGCCAAAAGATATTGAGATCTTCTTCCCTATGGCCGCGCTGCTGGGCGCGCTGCTGGGCCTGGGCGCGCTGGCGCAGCGCAGCGAGCTGGTGGTGATGCAGGCTTCCGGCTTCACCCGGATGCAGATTGCCGCTTCGGTGATGAAAACGGCGATCCCGCTGGTGCTGCTGACCATGGCTATCGGCGAGTTCGTGGCGCCGCAGGGCGAGCAGATGGCGCGTAACTATCGTGCGCAGCAGCTGCTGGGCGGTTCGCTGCTCTCCACGCAGAACGGGCTGTGGGCGAAGGATGGCGATAACTTTATCTTTATCGAACGCCTGAAGGACAACAGCGAGCTGGGCGGCGTCAGTATCTACAACTTTAACAAGGAGCGCCGTTTACAGACGGTGCGCTATGCGGCTTCTGCCAAATACAATACGGACAAAAAGCAGTGGGATCTGTCGGAAGTGGACGAGTCTAATCTGACCAATCCGCAGCAGGTTACGGGCAGCCAGACCCTGACCGGCGAATGGAAAACCTCGCTGACGCCGGATAAACTGGGCGTGGTGGCGCTGGATCCGGACGCGTTGTCGATTAGCGGGCTGTATAACTACACCAAATACCTTAAGCAGAGCGGACAGGTTGCGGGCCGCTATCAGCTGAATATGTGGAGCAAGATCTTCCAGCCGCTATCGGTGGCGGTGATGATGCTGATGGCGCTGTCGTTTATTTTTGGGCCGCTGCGCAGCGTCTCGATGGGGATGCGCGTGGTCACGGGCATCAGCTTCGGCTTCCTGTTTTACGTGCTGGATCAGATCTTCGGGCCGCTCAGCCTGGTATATAACATTCCGCCAGTGCTTGGCGCGCTGCTGCCAAGCGCCGCCTTTATGGCTATCAGCGTCTATATGCTGCTGAAGCGCCGTTAACGCTCCCGGCCGCAGGTGCTCCGCCTGCGGCCACGGTTCAGCCCCGCTTTTTATCCGCTTTTCTGCCTGCCAGCCGTCGTAGCTATCCAGTGGACTTTTCTTTGCACCAGCCGTCGTAGCCTTTTAGCCTCTTTTATCTGCACGACAGATATCCTGGCTCTTCCGCCGCCTTATCCTTTCTGGCAGCCGTCGTAGCTTTCCTGGCGGTTTTTCTTCACAGCAGCCGTCGTGGCTCTTCGGCCGCTTTATCCTTTCTGTCAGCTGTCGCATCTTTCCTGGCGATTTTTTTCACACCAGCCGTCGTGGCTGTTCAGCCGCTTTTTCAGTGCGTCAGCCGTTGTGGCTTTGTGGCTGTTCTTTCCTTTCAACGGGCGCCGTCGTTGCTCGCTTTCGCTGGCCTTAACGCTTTCCCGGCTGCTTTCTGCCTGCCGTTTTGCGCTTTCCGCTGGCAGCCTGCTGCGTCTTTCGTCAGTTTTGTCATCTCTGCGCGGCCCGTGGTTCATAAGTATTGCCCAGACAGCGGCGTGCAGCAGCCTTCAGAACCGGCACCGCAAAAGAGAGGCGTACGTATTATTTACCAGTATTTTTATGCTGTTAGAAAGAAGTGGTTGCCACTTATATAAGTAGCCTGTGCGCAAGGCAATATAAAGCAGAAAAAGTTCAATGAATATTTAAAAATAGTTAATGTATATATAATTAAATCGCTTACAAAATCTGTTACATTTTGCCGCTTAATTGGGGAGGCAGTCTCGAAACAGTCTACTACTATTAATGGCGTGTGCAACAAAACGTGGCGCCGGATAAGAAGATTTTTTAGTCTGTGGGGCTTTAAATCTCAGGAGTTAATTTTATGGGAAATAAAAACGCGCCGCTTACTGGAAAAGTCAAAGAGGCCGTCTCGATGCCGCTTGCTGAAGAGCAGGCTACCATCTCTAAGCAGCGCAAGGTTCACAGTCGGATTAGTCTGACGCGCTCTACGCAACAGGTAGAGAAATTACTGGAAACCGAGCTAACGCATGAGCATGTTGAAATCGAGCACGTTCCTATGAATTATCAGGTTGCCGATGATTATTCTGCTGAGATCCGTCAGGAAGGGGATGTTTTTATTATTCCCGTGATTGAAGAGCAGGTAGAAATAATCACTAAGCGGGTGCTTAAGGAAGAAATTCATATTCATAAGCATACCAGTAAAGAAGAGTTTCAGCAGAAAGTCACTCTGCGTAACCAGGAAGTAAAAATTACGAAGCAGAAACTTTAAACCTATTAACGAGGATCTATTTATGTCACATGAAAAAATCGTCACCGCATTTAATGAAGTTTCACAGGCGGAAGCGGCAAAACAGAAATTGATCGTCGAAGGTATTGCAGAGAAAAACATCGATATCATCTCCGGGGAAAGATTACGCGTAGAAGATAAAGAAATCCGGCATCCAAGCTTCTGGCAGCGCCTGTTTGGCGATGACGTTGATGATGATTACGCAAGCGAATACAGCAAGGCTATCCGTTCAGGCGGTGTGCTGCTGACGGTTCGCGCTCCGAAAGATGAAGCTGACCACATTGAACAGGAGTTGAGCGCCTTTGCCGCCGACTACTCTTCACTGAGCCATACGGATCGCGACCCGGTTAACCGTAACTATGCGGGTGAAACCAACGATCGCGGCCTGCTTACCGGTGACCAGACGGGTGCGCTGAATACCACTACCGCGCCGCTGTCCAATACCGGCACCACCGGCACGCTGGCAGACGATACGCTGCTTAACGAACGCGATTCGCTGCGTAACGAACAGGATTCACTGCTTAATCGTGACCGTACCGACCTTGCCGTTTCTGAAACTGACCGCGATTCGCTGAAGCTGGCGGAAGAGCAGGTGGATATCGGCAAACGCCAGATTAATGATGGTTCCGTACGCCTGCGTCGTTTCACCGTAGAAGATGAAGTCTCGGAAGATGTTTCGCTGTACGACCAGCACGCAGAAGTCTTCCGTCACGCGGTGGATGAGCCAGCCTATCTGAACGACGTGGACTGGTCAGAAAAAACCATCGAAGTTGAGGAATCTCATGAGATCCCAACCGTTGCGAAAACCGCGCGTATTAAAGAAGAAGTGGGCCTGCGCGGCGAAGAGACCGCTCGCGTCGAAACCGTGAAAGACAGCGTGCGTCGTCAGGAAGTGGAGGTTGAGCATACCAATGAAAATCGTACGCACAACACCAACGCCCTTAAAAACGACGTAACCCGCACCGAGACCAACCTGCGGGAAAACGAGCTGACCGACGACAAGCTGGCACCGAATAAACTGACCGATGCTGACAAGAAGTACTAATCGCTAAACTGACAACGTTTTAGTGAAAGGCATGTAGGCCCGCGTCGAAGGACGCGGGCTTTGTCGTTATAGCAGCGCCGGGAGCTGCGACAGCAGCCACAGCAGCAGGCCAATTACGCCGCCCACCACCGTGCCGTTGATACGGATGCGCTGCAGATCCTTGCCGATATTTAACTCCACCTGGTGCGACATATCCTTCGCATCCCAGCTTTTCACCGTATCGCTGATATGACGGCTTAAAAAGTCCGAGAACTCTGGTGCAACGCTTATCGCCGCCTCTTCCATATGCTGATTCAGCGACGCCCGCAGCTGCGCATCCTGGGTTAAGGTTTCACCCAGCCACTGTGCGGAAGCGCTGACTTTGCCGTGCAGCACCGAGTCTTCTTTATCCAGATCCTGCTTCAGCCAGCTGCGTAAATCGCCCCACAGCTGCGCGATATAGCTGTTCAGCGTCTCGTCCTGCTTCAGGTAAGTTTTGATCTCTTCCGCTTTCAGCTGCATCTCCGGATCGCTGCGCAACCGCTCGATCAGACGCTGTACCGCACGATTGAAGCCCTGACGTAGCTCGTGCGCGCCGTCCTGCTCTATATCGTTAAGGATCGATTTCACCGCGTTGGCCGCCAGCTCGGCACTTTTTTCACCTACCCATTCCGTCGGCAGCATCTTCTCTTTAATAGGATGCTCGCGCTTCAGCCAGCGCATCACCTGCTGCGCAATAAACTCGTGCGTGCCTGGCTTGTTGATTAGATGCAGCAGCTGGCTGATGGCGTCGTCCAGCAGTGCCTGATGACGATTGTTTTTGGTCAGGCTCTCCAGCACCAGCGCCGCCGACTGCGTCAGATCGACCTTATCAATAGCCTTGTGGATAGCGCGCCGCATAAACGCCTGGATACGCGAGTCGTCAGCCAGATCGAGAAAGCCGCGCACGACTTTCAGCAGATAGCCGCTGATGCGGGCGGCGTTAGCCGGTTCGCTCAGCCAGCGGGCGATGATCTGCGCCGGATCGTGACGGCGGATTAACGTCAGCAGCGAATCGGTGTTCAGGAACTTATCCTGCACGAACAGCGCCAGGTTATCGGCAATGCGATCCTTGTTGCGCGGCACAATCGCGGTATGGCGGCCAACCAGCGGGATCGGCACACGCCTGAACAGCGCACTGACCGCGAACCAGTCCGCCAGCGCGCCGACCATCGCCGCTTCCGACACGGCTTTTAAAGCGCCGATCCACAGGTTTGCCGGCCGCCAGAGGGGATAAAGCACGGTGGCGATAAACAGCAGTGCCGCGAAGCATAACAGCAGCAGCGGCAGACGTTTGGCTTGCGCCAGTTCGGTTTCTTTATTCATAAAAGCTTGCCTGCTCCCGGGCGGATTTAGCAAAAATTAAACGAGGCGGTTCTGGTCGGGCCTCAGTATAGCTCTTCAATGGGATCGGTTTTCCAGGTGTAGTTGCTTAACTGCCAGCTGTTAAAATCGACAAGGAAATGCGCCTGTTCGCCGTTGACGATATCGGTGACGATGCCTTCGTGTACGCTGCCGGTTTTCTCCCGCCAGCTGGCAATCAGCGCCGGCTGGCCCGCTTTTTCCTCCACGCGCAGCCAGACGCGATCCAGAATCTCATCACCCTGCGCTTTGCGGCCGTCGGCGAGGGTCAGTTGGGTGGTGGCCGCTGGCGTCATCATCAGCGTGGTTACCCACAGGCCGCGATCGGTTGTCTGGAAAAAATCACTAACTTTTTGCAGGCGGCCGGCGGTCAGCGGCTGCGCTTTGACGATGGCGTCCACCAGCGCAGCGTTGCCGAACAGATTTTCCGGCTGCTTAACGGCGCTGCTGGTTTTATCCAGAGAGAAGTGGAGATAGGGTTTGCCGTTGCTAAAATCGGAAAGGGCCAGCTGCAAACCCTTATCCATTTGCGTGGAGATAAATCGCGCCAGCGCGGGAACATCCGGCGCGGCAGCTTTCAGCCCGTGTTCGATGCGGGCGAAAATCAGCGAAGGATAATAACCAGACCAGACATAGCTTTCCTGCTGCTGCTGTGCCTGCTGCTGCCGACGCAGCTCGGCGATCAGCTTATCGATCTCAGGGCCGTCGGCACCGATATCAATGAGGTAGCTGGCCAGCTCAACACGGTTACGAGGTGACTTAAAGGTGTTCAGGTTCGCTTCGGCAAACTGGCGCGCGCGTTGCTCGTCAAACTGCCGCACGTTGGTGAAAGCATCGGTCAGAATACTTTCGTCATAGCGGCCACTGCGATCGTCCAGCATTTGCAGCGTCAACGGATAAAGCGAGCGTTCCGCTTTCATCGCCTCCAGCACGGCCACTTTTTTATCATTGTTGAATGCATTGTTACCGAGGATATCGGCAATCTTTTTGCCCGTGTCATCCGCCATTACCCGACCAAATATGCCCCGGCTGGCGATAATCAGATGCAGCGCGTCTCTGAACTGATAGTCGTCGGAAGCGGGATTGAGGATGATTGCCATCAGGCGCTGTGTTTCAGCCGCGTTAAGATGGGGCTGGCTGCCGCCGCCACGGGCGTTGTCTCTGGCAAAGCGCAGCATCAGCGAGTCGAGCAGGGCGCTGGTGCGCAGCTCATCCATAACCCGATAACCGCCGCTGTTTTCATCGTCAAAGCGCAGCCAGCCGTTCACCTTATCGGTAACGATAGCCGTCATTTTGCTGCTTACGCCGGAGATACCGACAAAGCCCGCCAGCGTCAGCACGGTAGCGAAAACGGCGAACATGCCCAAAATCCATTTGCGGGTGTTATCCAGCACCGACAGGGTTTTGTTGATGGCACTTTCGGTGATTTTTGCTTCAGCGTTATCAATTTTGTCGCTGACCTGTTGCAGCAGGCGAAGGTTTTCTTCGCGCAGCTTTTCCAGCTCGGCCTTGTGCTGCTGCGTATCCCGCTCTATCAGCAGCTTCGTTAGATCATGCATCGTTTTCTCACTACAGAAAAAGTTAACTGTTGGCGGTTAACGATAATGCAGGCTGGTGCCCGGAGATGCAAACCGTCGCGCTGTGGAGAAAAGTACATAGCGAAGGTGGCAGCCGCAGCAAACTTCTGTAATTTATTAATTTTGCGGCGAGGAAAAAAGATGGATGCGAACATTATTGCAGTAGCCACGATTGGCGGCGCGCTGGCGCTGGGTGCCATGAGCCCTGGCCCGAGTTTTATTATGGTGGCACGTACGGCGGTGGCTTCTTCGCGACGGGCAGGCATGGGCGCGGCGCTGGGAATGGGCACCGGCTCGATAGTGATTTCATTAATTGCGCTAATGGGCCTGCATACGCTGCTGGCGGCGGTGCCGTGGCTGTGGCTGGTGCTGAAGACCGGCGGAGGGCTTTATCTACTGTGGATGGCGTTTAAGATGTTCCGCCACGCGCGTGAGCCGCTGCATATGGAAAACAGCGGCAACATGGGGAAAAGCTTTCGCCGTGCCTTTTTAACTGCTTTTATTACGCAAATCAGTAACCCTAAAACGGCGGTGGTATTTGCCGGGATTTTTGCCGCGCTGCTGCCGAGCCATATTACGCCAGCGATGTACGTGGCGCTACCGGTGGTGTCGATGCTGGTGGATGGCCTGTGGTATGCCTTTGTGGCCTGGGCGCTGTCCTCTAGCGGGCCGCGTAATACCTATTTGCGCTATAAGGCGACGTTCGACCGTATCGGCGGCAGCGTGATGGCCGCGCTGGGCATTAAGCTGATAGTGAAATAGGCAAGGCGGGGACTTCGAAGGCCGGAGGCGTGTCTGGAAGAAGTGGTTTGCTGTGGGTCGCGTTTTTGTGTGAGGAGTTTGTGTGGGGAGCGTGTTTAGAAACGGAGACGGGGCGAATTTTTGTGGCGCGGAGAGTGCGTCAGGAAAAGGGGCGGATTTCTGTAGTGCACAGAGCGCTCTGTAAGAAAAGGGCCTGCTTTCTGTGGTGCCTGGAGCGCTCTGTAAGAAAAGGGCCTGCTTTCTGCGGTGTATGGAGCGCTCTGTAAGAAAAGGACCTGCTTTCTGTGGAGCCTGGAGCGCTCTGTAAGAAAAGGGCCTGTTTTCTGCGGTGTATGGAGCGCTCTGTAAGAAAAGGACCTGCTTTCTGTGGAGCCTGGAGCG
>Ga0209461_10000166_pt1 | contig 32579 bp, 31 predicted proteins | sample AgamicAsMarz_FD_187162 | JGI IMG/M metagenome (GOLD analysis project Ga0209461, IMG submission 187162) | Agave microbial communities from Guanajuato, Mexico - As.Ma.rz (SPAdes) (version 2) | ecosystem: Host-associated > Plants > Phyllosphere > Phylloplane/Leaf | place: Guanajuato, Mexico... | reverse complement strand
CGGAAGCCTACTCCCCCTTCACCGCCTCCTATCCCACCACCTCGGGATGCGGCAACGCATACGTCAAAGGCGAATACTCGGGTCAGCTCACCGTTGCGACTGAAAACGACATCATCGTCGACGGCGACCTGATTCGCAACGGCGATAGCGCGGTGCTCGGCCTGATCGCCAACAACTTCGTCCGCGTCTACCACAACTACCCCACGGAGAAAATCGACGCAGGGTTCAGGCCCAGCTGCCACAGCGGAGACCCCGGGTATGCAGACGAAGGAGTCGAGGACCTGACGATCGACGGTGCGATCCTCGCGATCAACCACTCCTTCATCGTCGACCACTACCGATGCGGCAAAAGCTGGGGAACGCTCACGGTTCGTGGAGCGATCGCGCAGAAGTTCCGCGGCCCCGTCGGCACCTCCGGCGGCAACACCGGATACCTGAAGAGCTACAACTACGACGATCGCCTCCGCTTCTTGGCGCCACCGAGCTTTCTCAAGCCCGAACAATCGGTGGACTGGACGATCGGTCGCGAGACGATCGAATAGACAGCCGCCAGACGGCTGAATTTTTTAATTCTAGGTAGCCCCAGGGCAAAGGTTTCTTGGCCGATTGGTCGATGCAGGTAGTGACGATGGCGCTCAAAGCTCTCCCTCGCTTGCAACTACCTCGCCTGCCGAGAATGAATCGCAGGACGGAGGATGCCCTCGTCGGCATCGAGATCGAGGCCGACAGCATCGCCGTGGCCGAGGTACGGGTGAACGGCAAGGCCAGCCTCACGGCGAGCGCGATCGGGCCGCTCGCCCCCGGCGCCGTCGATGACGGCGAGGTCGTCGAACCCGATGCAGTTGCCATGGCGCTGCGCTCCCTCTTCGCCGAGCAAAAGCTCTCCCGCCGGGTGCGACTCGGCATCGCCAACCAGCGCGTCGTCGTGCGGACCATGCGCCTACCCGCGATCGAGAGCCCGCAAGAGCTCGATGCCGCAGTTCGGTTCGCGGCGCAGGAGCAGATCCCGATGCCGATCGAGGAGGCAATCCTCGACCACCGCGTCGTCGGCGGCATCCCGGCGAGCGAGAACGCCGGAGCGCAGGTGGACCTCGTCGTCGTCGCCGCTCGCCGCGGGATGGTCGAGGCCTGGCTGCAGGTCCTGCAGTCAGCCGATCTGCGACCCGAGGGCATAGACCTCTCTGCTTTCGGCCTGATCCGGGCAATCGGCGAGATCCCGGCCACCCCAGAGCTCGACGCGGACACACCGGTGCGGCCCCCGGCGGCAGTCCTCTACTGCAACATCGGCGACGTCACCAATCTGGCGGTCGCAAAAGGGCGCTCCTGCCTCTTCACGCGGGTGTCGCCGGCCGGCCTGGAGGCCGCCGTCACCACCCTCACCGGCGCCACCGGCCTTACCCGGGAGCACGCTCGGCAGTGGATGTCTCACGTCGGCCTCGCGCAGGCACCGGACTCCCTGGAGGGCGATCGGGAGACGATCGACCGGGTACGGGCCGCTCTGGAGAACAGCGCCTCCTCGCTGCTCGATGAGCTGCGCCTCTCGCTCGACTTCTACGGCGCCCAAGAGGGCGCGACGCCGGTCGAGCGCATCGTGCTCAGCGGTGCCGGCAGCGCAATCCCCGGCCTCGCCGAGCGGATGACGCCGGCGCTGGGCCTGCCGATCGAGGTAGGCCGCCCCGAGGCGCTCTCGGGCATGGACGCGGCGGCGGCGGCACGCCTCACCCTCCCCTACGGACTGGCGCTGGAGGAGTAGGCATGCGTCCGATCAACCTCATCCCCGCGGACCGGCGGCAGGGCGCTCGCCGGAAGATGCGCAGCGGCCCTCTCGCCTACGTCGTCGTCGGCGCCCTGGTCGCCACCCTGCTGGGAGTGACTGCGCTTGTCGTCACCGGCAACCAGATCGCCGATCGCGAAGCCGAGATCGCACAGCTGGAAAGCGAAGATGCCGCCGCCAAGGCGCGCGCCGAACGCCTCGCCGGCTACGTCAGCTTCCACAACGCCAGCCAACAGCGCCTCGCCACCATCACCAGTCTCGCCACCAGCCGCTTCGACTGGGAGCGGGTGATGCGAGAGCTGGCACTGGTCCTTCCCTTCGACGTCTGGCTGACCAGCATGACTGGGACCGCCACGCCAGAGACGATCGTCGAGGGGGACGCCAGCATCTCTCTGCGTTCCTCTGCACCTGGGCCTGCCCTGGAACTGAACGGGTGCGCGCGCGGCCAGGAGGCGGTGGCGGGGTTCGTACAGGCGCTGAAGGAGATCGACGGAGTCACCCGCGTCGGCGTGCAGTCCTCGGCGTTGGGTAAATCCGCGGGAGCGGCCACCTCCGACTCCGCTGCCAGCGGGAGCGCCTGCCAGGAGGATCCTGCCGTTGCGCGATTCCAGATCGTGGTGGCTTTCGACGCGGCCCCGATCCCCGTCACGGGCAGGGCGGAAGAATGAAGATGAGCGCCAGCAACAAGATGATCGTGGCGATGCTCGTCTTCGCCGCCCTGGCGGTTGCCTTCTGGCTGCTCCTGCTGAGCCCGAAGCGCGAAGAGGCGAGCGAGCTCGCCGCCAAAGCGGATCAGCTGGGCGCCTCGCTGGCCGAATCGAGACGTCAAGTGGTCGAAGCGGGAGCGGCCAAGCGCGCATTCCCGGGCGATTACCGCCGCCTCGTCGTGCTCGGCCAGGCGGCGCCCGACAACGAGGAAACCGCATCGCTCCTGGTCGAGCTGCACCGGATCGCCCGCCACGCGAAGGTCAGGTTCGACAGCATCGAACTCGAATCGGGGGAAGGCGCAGCAGAACCCCCGGCTGAAGCGACACCGACCACCCCCCCTCCGGCAGCCACCGGCGTACCGACGGCGGCCGTCCCCGCTACCGAGGCGGCAGCTTCGCTGTTGCCGCTGGGCGCCACGATCGGGCCGGCCGGCCTCGGAGTGATGCCATACAAGCTCAGCTTCAGCGGCGACTTCTTCCGCATCGCGGATTTCCTCGATGGAATCGACTCGCTCGTCCACGATTCAGACGAGAACGTCGACGTCGACGGGCGCCTGCTCACGATCGATGGGTTCGCCCTCAAAGAGCATCAGGATCTGGGATTCCCGTACCTCGAAGCGAGCTTCTCCGTGACGACCTATCTCACTCCGCCCGGCCAGAGCGCTTCCACGGAATCCCTCCCGGCCGAAACCACGATTCCGACGACGACTCCTACCTCGACCGAAGCGCCTGAAACCGCCGAAGCGGAAACCGAATCGTCCCCCACCGTAGCCAACGCCAACTGAGATGAACCTGCTGAAGAAAGGGCCCGAGATCAAGCTCTCCGAGCTGAAGGCGCCGAAGCCGCTCGTCGACCTCTACTGGGACCTGCGCGATCGCTACCTGCTGCCAGCTGTCATCGTCCTGGTCGTCGCGATCGTCGCCGTACCGCTGGTACTGAGCCGCTCGTCGAACTCGGACGACCTGGCATTGCTGAACGGGGGCGCGAGTGGACTGGCCGCAATGAGCAACGCGCCAAACGCAGGCGGCGAGCTGGTCGCCAAAGCCGCGCCGGGCCTGCGCGACTACCGTCGCCGGCTCGACGACCTACGTGCCGAGGACCCCTTCGTGCAGCAGTACCACATCGCCGGCTCCTCGGCCGGGGCGCCGAGCAGCGAAACGAGCGGCTCTGGCGATGTCGGCGGCGAACCGCTCCCATCGCCGGAAAGCGCTCCTGCCCCCACCGCCGAACCGCCGACGGAACCGGAATCCGACTCGCCGAGCATAACCTGGTTCTCCCACGCGATCGACGTTCGGATCGTCTCTCTGGGGCAAGCGGGCGAGGAGGGAGCCGGCGATGGCGGCGGAGCGACAGGCAGCGCCCTGGCGAGCGGTGTGATCGCCAGTGAGAGCAACGCTGCATCCAGCGCTAAGAGCGAGGCAACGGTCCGCCGCAACCTGCCGGAACTAACCCTGCTGCCCAGCCGCAAGGTCCCGGCGGCGATCTTCATCGGCGTCACCAAAAACGGCAAGAAGGCGCTGATGATGATCTCCGACGAAGTGAGGGGCATATTCGGCGACGGGGTCTGCGTGCTCGGCTCGGCGCGATGCCAGCTGCTGGCGATGGAACCCGGGTTGCCCGTGACCCTCCTCTACGGGCCCCGCGAACGAGCTTTCCGGATCGAGATCCTGAAATTGCGGTTGCTCGCCACCGAGCGCCTCAACCGCGCCCCGCTCGGCTCGGACAAGAACCGGAAATAGCTCTCGGTCAACCGAGGTAGAGGTCGACCAGCTGGTCGCCGACCAGCATCCCGACCACGCCACCGAAGGCCAGGAAGGGTCCGAAGGGAATAGCCATCTTGCGCGCACTGGCGCCGTGGCGGGCGATCAGGGCGATGCCGACCGCGCTGCCGACCAGCAGCGCGGCAAGGATCGCCGGTGCGACGGCGCGGCCGAGGAAGAGGCCCATCGTCGCCGCCAACTTCACGTCACCCAGCCCCATCCCCTTCGGGTAGGCGAGCGCGGTCGCGAACAGCAGCCCGCCAGCCGCGGCGGCGGCGATCGCCCTCTCGGGGAGGCTGCCGGGGTCGGTCGGGGCGGCGATCGCCAGACAAAGCGCCACTCCGACGAGCAGGACCTTGTTGGGGATGACCCGGTGCTCGAGATCGGTCAGGGTCACTACCGCCAACATCGTCACGAAGACCAGGTCGAGGGCGATCTCGGCCGGATCGCCCCACTGCACGAGCACGGCGGCGGCGAACAGAAGCCCCACGGTCAGCTCGGTCAGCGGATAGCGCGGTGAGATGCGAGCGCCACAGCAACGCGCTCGCCCACGCAGCAGGACCCAGGAGGCCACCGGCACGTTGTCGCGGGCGGCGATCTGGGCCCCGCAGGCGGGGCACTGCGAGCGCGGCCCGGCGATCGAGATCCCACGGGGGACCCGGTGCGCGACGGCGGTGGCGAAGCTGCCGGCGACGATCCCTCCCACGAACGCGATCAGGGCCCCGGCGAGCATCGGCTGGGAGTTCTATCCGAGCGTCCGGCGGTCCTGCGACGCCCAACGACCCACTGGGCTCAGCGGACCACCTTGAATCCGCGCCTGACGGGCTTCTGCTCCTGGTTGCCGGCCAGATCGACCGCCTTCACCTGGAACAGATGACGGCGGCGAGTGAGGCGCCGGGCGCGGTAGGGAGATTCGCAAGCCCGCCAGCCGCGGCGGTCGAGCTTGCAAAGGTAGGTGGTGCCCGGAGTTTCCCCTGCGATGTCGAGGAAGCGGAACACGGCCGTGCGCCTGCGCGTCTTCACGCCCGGCCCCATCGTGATCCGCGTGCGCGGCGCGGTCGAGTCCTCGACGTAGACGGCCGGAGTCGGCGAGCAGGGCGACTCGTCCCCGCCACCGTCGACGGAGACTCCGTAGAAGGTCGTCGTGTCGTTGTCGACCACCTGGACCCGCAGGCCACTGGAGAGCTCAGATGCGGATCCCTTGACAAGAGCGGCGCCCTTGCAGCCTTCGCTGCTGAAGATCTTGACCGTCGCGGCGCCGGGAGCGGTACCGGTGACGAGCGGGGTGTTGTTATTCGCCGGTCCGGCGGGGGCCGTGCGCAGCCTCGGTGCGGGCGGGCGGCCGGGGACGTCGGGGGGCGACGGCTCGCCACCTACCCCGCCTCCGGGGCCTTTCCCGCCAGGATCGCCTCCGGGACCTTCTTCTTTCGGCGGCGTCACCTCCTGGTAGGAGATCGACGAGCTGGAGCAGGCCGAGGAGATACCGGCCAGCGTCGCCGTTGCATGGAAGGTCGTGGTGGTGTTGTCGGCGACGGATGCCGGAACTCCCCCCGCGGCGAACTCCGCGCCCGAGCCGGTACCGACCGGGCCGCCCGAGCAGGACGCGTTGGCATAGATGGAGACGGACGACTCGGGGTCGGCGGAGCCGATCAGGCGCGGGAAGTTGTCGTCAGCGGGCGAGGACGGGCTCGTCGAGGCAAACAGCGGTGGCTGAGGGGGCGTCGTCACCTGCCGGTAGACGATCCCTTTCGAGCAGCTCGAAGTTCCGCTGCCATCGGTCTGGTTCGCGTAGAAGGTCGTTTTCGAATCGGGAGAGACGCTGACCTGGATGCCAGTCCCCTGCAGCTCCCCCGCGGTTCCCACCGCCGCTATCGCCCCACTGTTGGAACAGGTCGGATCCTCCTCATAGAGGGTGATCGTGTTGTCCGGGTCGACAGCCATCGCCATCGGCATCCCGGCGGCGGCCGTCATTCGAGCGAAATGGGTGGTCACTTCTTCTTCCCCCAGCCCTTTGATCCGCGGCGTCAGCGAAGCCCCGGGCGAAACGGGGTTGGTCAGGGTCAGCACCGGCTCCGGCGGTGCAGCCTGGGCCGTGGGGGCGGCGATCGAGGCGAGTGCCAGCGACGCCGCGATCAGCAGCGAGCACAGCGAGGGGCGAGCCAACATGGCCCGCCCCTCGCCTGCAGTTACAGATTGCTTAGGCACTAAGCGACACGACTAGTGGGATCAGCTGCCCCAGCCACCGCCGCCAGCGGGACAACCGCCTTTGCCCGCAACGGTGCAGGGGAAGGACAGTTTCCCGTCAGACGCCCGGGTAATGCTGAACGTCTGCGTCGCCGGAGTCGACGTCACCACGATGGTGTAACCATCGAAGGTTGCGTTGGGGGTCGCCGTGAAGGTGGCGCTCTCCAGCGACGGCTCGATCGCTTTCAGATCGGCGGCGTCCATGTCTTTGTACTGCCCGCTGTGGTCGGTCGAGTAGGTCTCGGCCGCAACCTGGGCGCTGTGCGCGTACTCCTTGGCCTTGGCGTCGTTGGCCTTGTCCTTCTGGTTGAAGAACGCGGGCAGCGCGATCGCGGCCAGGATTCCGAGGATCAGCATGACGACGAGGAGCTCGATCAGGGTGAAGCCTGCCTCCCGGTCGCCGTTGAGCCGGGCGCCAACCTTGGCCCGGAGATTCTGGAGAAACATCAGGGACCTCCTAGGTTCCTATCGATTTCGCCAGAGCCCCGTCGCGTCTCAGCCACGTGGTGTCTGTCGACCCCGGTGGTAGCCCGGCCGGCTCCAGGAAAGGAGCCCCGTTGGCTTTGCGCCCCCGCCTCACAGCGAGTTTGCCTTTTGCACCAAGGCACTGGCAGATTCATCACCCTCCCCTAATCGACAGTCCCCGCCGATCCCTTGATCCCTGAAATTAGGGTTTCTTCCGCCGAAAACTCAGTCCCAGAGCCGGAAAGAGCCCAACAGGCGTCCAGCCGGAGCTACCCGATCTTGTCGTAGATGCTGAACATCGGCAGGTACATCGCGATCACGATGAAGCCGACGATGCCGCCGACGAAGACGATCATCAGCGGCTCGATCAGGGCGGTGAGGGCTTTTACCTTGGCGTCGACCTCGGCCTCGTAGAAGTCGGCGATCTTGGCCAGCATGTGGTCGAGCTGGCCGGTCTCCTCGCCGACCGCGACCATGTGTCCGACCATCGGCGGGAAGATCGGGTTCGACTCGATCGGACCGGAAAGAGAGCCGCCCTTCTTGACCGAGGCGTAAACGTCCTCCATCGCCCGCTCGACGACGACGTTGCCGGCCGTCTCGCCGGTCAGTTTGATCGCCTGCAGCATCGGCACGCCGGCGCTGACCGAGCCCGAGAAGGTGCGCGACCAGCGCGCCAGCGCGACCTTCTGGATCACGTCGCCGATCTTGAACGGGATCCGCAGTACGAGGCGATCCCAGATGTCCTTGCCACGATCGGTCTTCTTCCACCTGAAGAAGGCGACAAAGGAGACGACCAGCGCCGGGATCAGGATGTACCAGTGGCCGGTGATCGCGTCGGATGCGGTGACGCAGATCTGTGTCGGCAACGGCAGCGCCGCGGACTGGCCGGGGTTTTCTTCGGCGATGTCTTCGAAGATGCCGACGAAGACGGGAATCACGAAGGCGACGATCGCCACCAGCACCACCATCGCGACACCGAAGACGAGCGCCGGGTACATCAACGCCGATTTGACCTGGCGCCGCAGCGCGTCGGTTTTCTCGACTTGGAAGGCAATCCGGTCCAGTGCGTCCTCGAGCCGGCCCGACTCCTCCCCGGAGCGGATCATCGCGCGGAAGAGCCGGTTGAAGATCTTGGGGTGTCGCTCCATCGCCTGCTCCAGGGTCGAGCCGGCCTCGACGTCGGCACGCACGCCCGCCACCGCCTCCCGTATCTGCTCGTCCCCCGTCTGCTCTTCGAGCGTGTGCAGGGTGCGCAGCATCGGCATTCCCGAGGCGACCAGGGTCGCGAACTGGCGCGAGAAGACCGCCAGCTCGCGCATGTCGACGCCCTGCCACCGCCTCAGCAGATCCTCGATCTTGAGCGCTTCGCTCTTTTCGGTGACGTCGAGGACGATCAGGCCGCGCTGGCGCAGCTGCTCGCCGACGGCGGCCTTCGACTCGGCCTCGATCTCGCCCGCCGAAGCGACCCCGGCCATGTCCATGGCGCGGAAGGAGAATGTGGTTGCGGCGGCCATCGAGCGCTAGCCCCCCGGGGTGTAGGCGGGCGGAGGCGAGCTGGGCGCGACGGGAGCGGCGGCTGGCGGAGAGGGGGCTACGGCCTGAGCGACCGCGGCGGCTTCGGTGGCGGCCCGCCCACTTAGCCCCGCTGGTGCGACCGCTGGGGCGTCGCCAAGCAGCCGCTTCAACTCCTCCGGCACCGAGGCGCGCTGCTCGGCCAGCGAGCGGGTGATCCTGCCCGACCGCACCAGCCGCGCCAGGTCGGCGTCCATCGTCTGCATCCCGACCGCGCCCGAGGTCTGCACGGCGGCGTAGATCTGGTGCGTCTTGCCCTCGCGGATCAGGTTGCGGATAGCCGGTGTCGGCACCAGCACCTCGGTGGCGACCACCCGACCGCTGCCGTCGGCGGTCGGCAGCAGCTGCTGGGTGACGATCCCCTGCAGGGCGATCGAGAGCTGCGTCCGCACCTGCCCCTGCTGCTCGGGTGGGAAGACGTCGATGATGCGGTCGACGGTTTGCGAGGTCGACTGCGTGTGCAGGGTGGCGAAAACGAGGTGGCCGGTCTCGGCCGCGGTCAGCGCCGTCGAGATCGTCTCCAGGTCGCGCATCTCGCCAACCAGGATCACGTCGGGATCCTCTCGCAGGGCGGCGCGCAAACCGAGCGCGAAGTCCTCGGCGTCGGAGCCGACCTCGCGCTGGTTGACGATCGAGCGCTTGTGGTTGTGCAGGAACTCGATCGGGTCCTCGATCGTGAGGATGTGGTCCTGGCGCTCGTCGTTTATCGCGTCGAGCATCGCCGCCAGCGTCGTGCTCTTGCCCGAGCCGGTCGGGCCGGTGACGAGGACGAAGCCGCGCGGTTTGGCGATCAGCTCGCGCAGCACCTGCGGCACCCCGAGGCTGTCGAGGCCCGGAATCTCCTGCGGCACGAGGCGGAAGGCTGCGCTGACCGAGCCGCGCTGGAAGAAGCAGTTGACGCGGAAGCGGGCGACACCCGGGATCGCGTAGGCGAAGTCGAGCTGTTTGTGGTTCTCGAAGCGCTTGCGCTGGTCGTCGTTGAGGATGCTGTAGACGACCTCGCGGGTCTGCTGGCTGCTGAGCACCGGGAAGCCGTCCATCGGCTGGATCCGGCCCTTGTCGCGCATCGCCGGCGGGAACCCCGCGGTGATGTGCACGTCGGACGCTCGCACCTCCACCATGCGGCGAAGCACGTCGGCGAAATCGAAATCATGCTGTGACACGGAGTACCTCCTCGAGGCTGGTTTGTCCGGCGCGCACCTTGCTGATGCCGTCCTCGCGCAGGGTGAGCATTCCCTCGCGACGGGCGGTCGCCGCGATTTCCGCCTCCGGCGCCCGGGCGACGGTCATCTCCTTGATTCGCTCGCTCATCGACATCACCGAGAAGATCCCGACCCGGCCCTTGTAGCCGCTCTGGTTGCAGCGGCCGCAGCCGAGCGGCTCGTAGGCCTCGACCTCGGTGCCGACCTGGATCCCCGCTTCGGTCAGCGCCGCCATCGGGATGATCGTGCGCCGCTTGCAGTGGGGGCAGAGTTTGCGCGCCAGCCGCTGGGCGACGACGCAGTCGACGGCGGAGGAGGTGAGGAAGGTCTCGATGCCCATCTCCCCCAGGCGGGCGATCGCACCGGGGGCGTCGTTGGTGTGCAGGGTGCTGAGCATCATGTGCCCGGTCAGCGCCGCCTCGACCGCGATCCGGGCGGTCTCGGCGTCGCGAATCTCGCCGACCATGACGATGTCGGGGTCGGCGCGGAGGATCGAGCGCAGGCCGCGGGCGAAGTCGAGCCCGGCCTTGCGGTTGACGTTCATCTGGTTGACCCCGTCGATCCTGTACTCGACCGGGTCCTCGATCGTGATGATCTTCTTCTCGATCCCGTTCAGCTCGGCGAGCGCCGCGTATAGGGTCGTGCTCTTGCCCGAGCCGGTCGGGCCGGTGACGAGGACGGCGCCATAGGCCTGGCGGAACGCGTCCTCGAAGCGAGCGCGCGCCGAGCCGTCCATGCCGAGGTCGTCGAGCGTGCGCTGGGCGTTGCTTTCGTCGAGGATGCGGATCGTCGCGCCCTCGCCGCGCGAGGTCGGCAGCGTCGTCACACGTAGGTCGACGCGGCGCTCCTCGACCGCGACGCTGACCCGCCCGTCCTGGGGCACGCGCTTCTCGGCGATGTCGAGCTCGCTCATGATCTTGAGCCGCGAGATCACCGCGCTGATCATCCGCTTCGGGATGTGCGCGGACTCCTTCAGCACGCCGTCGATGCGGAAGCGGACGCGCAGCTCGCCCTCTTCGGGCTCGAGGTGGATGTCGGAGGCGCCCTCCCCCACTCCCTGGGCAAGAACGCTGTAGACGAGCTTGATCACCGGCGCGTCGTCGGCGCCGGCCTGCATCTCGCTGACTTCGGCGAGAACTTCGTCCTCTTCCTCGGGGAGGCCGTGCTGCTCCTCGACGATCGCCTCGGTGGCGGCGCTCTGCAGCGTGCCGAGGCGCGAGAGCAGCCCCTCGACGTCGTCCTCGGCCGCGACCGCGATGTGGCAGTCGAGGCCGGTCGCGATCTGGATGTCGTCGGCTGCCAGCACGTTGGCTGGGTCGACGGCGGCGACCAGCAGCGTGCGCTGGTCGACGAAGCCGACAGGCACCGCTTTGTAGCGGCGGGCCATCGTCACCGGGAAGAGCGCGGCGGCGGCGACGTCGACGTTGTAGACCGAGAGGTCGACGTGGTCGAGCCCGTAGCGCTCGGCGATCGCGCGCGAGAGCTGGTCGGGGCTGATCGCGTTCTGCTCGACCAGCAGCGCCTCCGGCGTCCGCCCCGCACCACGCGCCTCCTCGACCGCGGCCGCGACGAGCTCGGCGGAAGCGTAGTTGAGCTCGACCAGGACGTCCGTGGTAAAGCCGCGCGAGTGGCCCCTGTGCAGGGGCGGGGTCAGGCCCGGCGTGCCGCTTCCCTGTTCGGGCAGGGCCGGCGCGGCCGAGCCGCCCGACTCGGGAACTGGGCGCAGATGGCTGGGGAACTGGGTCCGGTCGCCGTTCATCCGGATCTCATTTCGGGTGGTAGGTGGCTTCCGGCCCCTTGTAGGCGGCGTCCATGACCGCCTGTCTGACGCTCTGCGGAGTCTGGAACCCGTAGTCGACCGAGGCGACGGGAGTGCCGCCGCTGAGCTTTCGCGGCCGCATCACGACCAGTGCCGGCACCTGATTGACCTCGAGGCCGACGGTGATCGCGGCGTAGCGGGCGATCTGACGGGCAGGAATGACGAAGATCGACAGGTTCGGCTCGCCCTCGAGCCGCTTGACCGAACGCGCGGCCAGTCGATCGTCGATACCGCCGTTGCGAACGACGAGGAGCACGACGGTATTGCCCGAGTCGTAGGCAGCAGAAACCGGCCGTGGCAGCGGCGGGACCGGGACCGAGGTCGCCACGCCAGTCGTCGCGGCGCCGGCTTCCGCCGTGGCGGCTTCGATCGCGCCTTCGACGGCTTCCCCCGGCGTCGCGCCGGTGGCGGTCCCGGATTCTTCTGTCCCGGCCACGCTCACCGTCGCTTCCGTCGCTCCCCCGGTTTCTTCTTCTTCACCGCCACTGGTGGTGCTGATGAAGAGGAAGACCGCAGCGAGGGCGAGGGCGCCGATCAGCGCCACCTGCGCGATGGGATTGTCGTTGAGCTTCTCCCTCATCGGGAAGCCGCCTCTCCGGCGAGCTGCTCGATGCCGCTCGCCCGCTGGCCGCCTGCGGCGAGCATCAGCTTGAAGTCGTGTGGGCTGGAGGCGTAGTCGAGGGCGACCTCCTCGGTCACCTTGCCCTCCATCACGTAGCGCAGCAGCGACTGGTCGAAGGTCGACATGCCGTAGTACTCGCCCTCGGAGATGACCTCGGTGATCTTGCCGGTCTCCTCCGGGTTGAGGATCAGGTCCTGGACACGGCCGGTGACGACCATCACCTCGGCGGCGGCGACGCGCCCGTCGCCGGTTACGTCGGGGACGAGGCGCTGGGCGATCGCGCCCCGCAGGGTCGAGGCGAGCATCACCCGCGCCTGGTGCTGCAGGTGGGGCGGGAAGACGTCGACGATCCGGTTGATCGTCTCGGTCGCGTCCAGGGTGTGGACGGTGGAGAGCACGAGGTGGCCGGTCTCGGCCGCCGAGAGGGCGGTGCGCACCGTCTCCTCGTCGCGCATCTCGCCGATCAGGATCACGTCGGGGTCCTGGCGCAGGACGCGGCGCATCGCGCGGCCGAAGCTGGCGGTGTCGGAGCCGACTTCGCGCTGGTTGACGATCGAGCGCTTGTCCTGGTGCAGGAACTCGATCGGGTCCTCGAGCGTGACGATGTGGCGGTCACGGGTCTCGTTTATGTGGTCGATCATCGCCGCCAGGGTCGTGCTCTTGCCCGACCCGGTGGTGCCGGTGACGAGGACGATCCCGCGCGCCTCCTCGGCCAGTTTGGTGACCACCGGGGGCAGGCCGAGCTGCTCGACCGAGCGGATCTCGAAGGGGATCGCGCGGCAGACGATCGAGGTCGTGCCGCGCTGCTTGAAGGCGTTGACGCGGAAGCGGGCGAGGCCGGGGATCGAGTAGGCGAGGTCGGCCTCGCCGTCCTCGCCGAACTCGGCCAGCGAGCGGGGCTCGGCGACGTCGTGGAACGCTTTGTCGGTCTCCTCGGCTGTGAGCGGCTGGTAGCCCTCGAGCGGCACGAGTTCGCCGTGCATCCGCGCCGTCGGCGGCGCGTTCACCTTCAGGTGCAGGTCGGACCCCTCACGCTCGATCAGCGTGCGCAGCGCTTTGTCGATTTCGAACATCCCGACCTATATCGGCCGGGATGTCGCTCCCCCTTAACCCTGCAGGGCTACGTAACCTCGCGCAGCTTCTGGGCTTCGCCCAGCTGCTGCAGCTTCTTCAGGCTCTGGTTCTCGATTTGGCGGATCCGCTCGCGGGTGACGTTGAAGGTGCGGCCGACCTCGTCCAGGGTGCGCGGGTGCTCGCCGCCGAGCCCGTAGCGCAGCTCGAGCACGCGCCGCTCGCGGTAGGAGAGGTTCTCCAGGGCCTCTTTCAGCGCCTCTTTGGTCAGCAGGTCCGCCGCCCGGTCGAATGGCGACTCGGCCTTCTCGTCGGCGATGAACTGGCCGAACTCCGACTCCTCCTCGTCGCCCACCGGCTTCTCCAGCGAGACCGGCGCCTGGGCGGAGCGCTTGATCGAGTCGACCTCTTCGGGGTCGATCCCGGTCACGTCGGCGATCTCCTCCGGGGTCGGCTCGCGGCCGAGCTCGGTGACCAGCTTGCGCTCGGCGCGGCCGATCTTGTTCAGCTTCTCGACCACGTGGACCGGAATGCGGATCGTGCGCGCCTTGTCGGCGAGCGCGCGGGCGATCGCCTGGCGGATCCACCAGGTCGCGTAGGTCGAGAACTTGAATCCCTTGCGATAGTCGAACTTCTCCGCCGCGCGGACCAGGCCCAGCGTGCCCTCCTGGATCAGGTCGAGGAAGGGCAGGCCCTGGTTGCGGTAGTTCTTGGCGATCGAGACGACCAGGCGCAGGTTGGACTCGACCATTTTCTGCTTCGCGTCGAGGTCGCCGCGCTCGATCCGCTTGGCGAGTTCGACCTCCTCCTGGGCGGTGAGCAGGCGGACCTTGCCGATGTCCTTGAGGAACAGCTGCAGGCTGTCCGTCGTCATGTCCGGTTTCAGGTCGAGCGCCTGTTTCTGGCGGCGGCGGCCTTTTTTGCCGGACGGTTCGGGCATCGCTTCCGCGGCCGCTTTCTGGGCCGGATCCATGTCCTCGACGAGCTCGATCCCCGACTTCTCGAGGTGCCCGTAGAGGTCCTCGACGTCGGACTCGTCCAAGTCGACCTCCGACACCGCCGAGGCGATGTCGCCGAAGGTCAGCACGCCGAGCTGCTGCCCGCGCGTGATGAGGCCTTTGACCTCCTCCAACTCCTGAAGCTCTGCTACCAGCATTCTCTCTTACTCGTTTCTCTCGCCTGGGTGATTAAGTCCTGCCCGTAAAAGGCCGCCGCGAACCATAAGTCGCGAAAAAACGGACCGGCAAGTCCGGTCCGTGAGGCTAAATAGTCTGCGCGCTGTGCCCCTGGGCGGCGTTGCGTTGCGATTCGCAAACGCCTGTTCGGGCATGGTAGTCGCTTCAGTTTGTGAAGTCAAGATCATGCCCCGCTCTTTGCGACATTCCCAACCCTGGCTGCGCGCCTTCTGGAATCGCGCCTACCGCGAGAACGTCACGGGGCTCTCGGCGATGGTCGCCTACAACCTGATGCTCGCCGTGTTCCCCTTCGCCCTGCTGATCCTCTTCGTCTTCGGCCAGGTGCTGAAGATCGAGGGAGTGGAGACCGGCGTTCTCGACGACCTCCAGCGCCTCTTCCCCAACGCCGAGGAAGGAACGCTGACCGACGTGCTGGAGCGGATCGAGGACAACTCGGCGACGATCGGGATCCTCGCCTTCTTCGGCTCGCTCTGGATCGGCGCCTCCTTCTGGGGCGCGATGGACACCGCCTTCTGCCGCATCTACCACGTCGAGTGCCGCGGCTGGGTCGAGCAGAAGCGCTTCTCCTTCACGATGCTGCTCGTCTTCGCCCTCTTCATCGCGGCCAGCATCTTCCTGCCGGCGATGGAGGCGACGCTCGTCTCCAGCACCGACCGCCTGCCGCTCGGCCTCTCCGACATCAAGGCGATCGACACGGCGCTGCTGCTCGGCGCCGCCCTCCTGCTCACCTTCGCGATCTGCTGCGTGATCTTCTGGGCCGTGCCGAAGGGCCACATGCCCTGGCGTGCGGTCTGGCCGGGAGCGGTCTTCGTCACCGTCACCGCCGGCATCGCCAACTGGGCCTTCCCCTTCTACCTCGCCAACGTCTCCGACCTCTCGCGCTTCGGCCCGACCCTGGGCTTCGTCCTGATCACGCTGATCTGGTTCTACGCGCTGAGCCTGGCGCTGATGGCGGGCGCCGTGATCAACTCCCTGCGCCACGAGCTGCACGACACCGGCGAACTGCCCTATGGGAACAGCGGCACGGCGGCCCCGGCGAAGGACGAGGACTGCGGCTGCAAGGACCGCTAGGCGGGACTGAGAGCGTCGATCAGGTCCCCGAGCTGGTCCGGCATCGCGATCGGGGTCAGGATCGGCAGCGTCACCCCGCCGGCGACGAAGGCTTCGATGCGCTCCTTCATCCGCTCCGGAGAGCCGAAGATGAACATCTCCTCGATCAGCTCCCATGGCGCCGCCGCAGCGGCAGCCTGGCGGTCGCCGCCTTTCCAGGCCGAGACCATCTCCTCGATCTGCTCGCCATAGCCGAGCCAGCGGTAGAAGGCGGCATAGACCGGGACGGTGATGTAGGAGGAGAACATGAAGCGGGCCAGCGGCTCGACCTGCTCGCGCTCGCCGGGGATGCAGAAGAAGCGGCAGAGCAGCTCGAAATCATCGGCGGCGCCCTCGAGCTGGGCGGTCACCTTGGGCAGGCCGCCGAGCGGCAGGAAGTTGGTGAAGGCGCCCTCGGCCTTGCGCACGGCCAGCTCCAGCATCTTGCCGCGCAGCGCCGCCAGCACGATCGGCACCGGCTGCGGCGGCGCGGTCTCGAGCTTGAAGCCGCTCTCGGTGCGCTCGCCGGCGAGCGCCGGACGCAGGAAGTCGAGCGTCTCCTCGACCCTGCTCAGCGGCCGCTCGAAGGGGATCCCGTTCCAGCCTTCGACGATGCGGTCCGAGGAGGAGCCGATGCCGAGCACGAAGCGGCCGCCCGAGGCGTCGGCGAGCGCCGCCGCCTCCTGCGCCAGCAGCGCCGGGCCGCGCTGGAAGACGCCGACGATGCCGGTGCCGAGGCGGGCGCGCTCGGTCCAGGCGGCGCTCAGCGTCAACGGCGTGAAGCCGTCGGGACCGTTCGTCTCGCCGCTCCAGAGGTCGGTGTAGCCGGCCGCCTCGGCGCGCTTGACCAGCTCCCCGTGGGCCGCGAGCGGCGTGCCCGGCAGCGGCAGCGTCAGTCCCCATCGCGAAGCCATGCGGCGACCCTATAGGCTGCCGCGCCGATGGGCGAGACCTCACCGACCAAGCCGGATCGCAACCTTGCCCTGGAGCTGGTCCGGGTGACCGAGGCGGCGGCGCTTGCCGCCGCCCGCTGGGTCGGGCGCGGCGACAAGATCGCCGCCGACCAGGCCGCCGTCGACGCGATGCGCTTCGTCCTCGACTCGGTCTCGATGGACGGCGTCGTCGTCATCGGCGAGGGCGAGAAGGACGAGGCGCCGATGCTCTACAACGGCGAGCAGATCGGCGACGGCAGCCCGCCGGTGGTCGACATCGCCGTCGACCCGCTGGAGGGGACGCGGCTCTGCGCGCTCGGCATGCCCAGCGCCCTGGCCGTGATCGCGCTCGCCGAGCGCGGCACGATGTTCGACCCGGGCCCCTGCGTCTATATGGAGAAGATCGCCGGCGGCGAAGAGATCGCCGACCTGCTCGACCTCGACCGGCCGCTGGCCGAGACGATGAAGCTGGTCGCCGAGCGCAAGGGGAACAGCGTCGGCGACGTCACCGTCGTGATGCTCGACCGGCCCCGCCACGAGGAGACGATGAAGGAAGTGCGCGAGGCCGGCGGCCGTATCCGCCTGATCACCGACGGCGACGTCTCCGCCGCGCTGCTCGCGGTCTCAGACCGCTCGCCGGTCGACCTGCTCTGGGGGATCGGCGGCACCCCCGAGGGGGTGCTCTCGGCGGCGGCGCTGAAGTCGATGGGCGGGCAGCTGCTCGGCCGCCTCTGGCCGCGCAACGACGAGGAGCGCAGCGCAGCGCTCGACGCCGGCTACGACCTCGACCGCGTCCTCACCGCCAACGACCTCTGCTCGGGCGAGGACGTCTTCTTCTCCGCCACCGGGGTCACCGACGGCGACGTCCTGCAGGGCGTCCGCTATCGCGGCCCCGGCGCCAGCACCGAATCGCTGGTGATGCGCTCGCGCTCCGGCACCGTGCGCCGGGTCCAGGCCCGCCACGATCGCGACAAGCTGCGCGCGATCATCGGCGAGCGCTACGGCTAGGGCCGGCGCTCAGACGACACGGGCGAGCGAGAGCGCGTAGTCGCCGTCGCGATCGGTGAACCAGCCGCTCATCTGCAGGCCGGCCCCGGCGTAGATCGCTTCGAGTCGCTCGCGGGTGAACTTCGAGGAGATCTCGGTCCGCATCTCCTCGCCAGCGGCGAAAGCGACGTCGAGCCCGATCTCCTCGACGCGGACGCTCTGCTCGCCGCGCGAGCGCAGGCGGATGTCCATGCGCGCCTCCGCGGCGTCGTAGCGGGCGACGTGGTCGAAGGCGTCGAGGTCGAAGTCGGCGCCCAGCTCGCGGTTGAGTACCGCCAGCACGTTCTTGTTGAACTCGGCGGTGACGCCCTGCGAGTCGTCGTAGGCGGCCTCGAGGCGGGCCGTGTCCTTGACCAGGTCGGTGCCGAGCAGGAGGCGGTCGTCGGGCCCGAGCAGGGCCGCGATCCTGGATAGGAACAGGCGGCGCGACTCCGGGTAGAGGTTGCCGACGGTGCCGCCGAGGAAGGCGATCAGCCTGCCCTCGGCGCCGTTCGGAACCCGCTCCAGGTGGTGCTCGAAATCGCAGACGAGACCGCGAATCGCGAGGCCGGGAAACTCCTCGACCAGCGCCTCCGCGGTCTCGTGGGTGATCTCCTCGGATATGTCCACCGGGGCGTAGGTCTGGAGACAGCCGGCCCCGTCCATCGCCTGCAGCAGGTGCCGGGTCTTGGCAGCCGAGCCGGAGCCGAGCTCGACCAGCATCGTCGGCTCGCCGGCCGAGGCGACGATCTCAACAGAGCGTTCGGCGAGGATCGCGCGCTCGGCTCGGCTCGGGTAGTACTCGGGCAGCGCCGTTATCTGCTCGAAGAGCTGCGACCCGCGCTCGTCGTAGAAGTACTTAGGGGCCAGCTCCTTGGGCTCGGCGCTGAGCCCGGCGTGGACGTCCCGCGCCATTCGCTCGGCGCCCGCGGCATTGAGGTGGACGGCGATCTCGATCTGCGGCTCAGTCGTCGTCATGCTTCTCTCGCGCAGCGGATCCCGCTGAAGATCTGGCGACGCTGCGGCAGGTCCCAGTTGCGGAAGCTGGGCCGCGTCACCTCACTGCTGGTCGCCCACGAGGCGCCGCGCAGCACCGTGTACTCATCGCCGAAGAAGGCCTCCGAGTACTCGCGGTAGGGAAAAGCCTCGAACCCGGGGTAGGCGAGGAAGTCGGAGGAAGTCCACTCCCAGACCTGGCCCACCCCCGCGAGGCGGTCGTAGGTCGCCTCCCACTCATACTCGCTCGGCAGCCGCTTCCCGGCCCAGCGCGCATAGGCGTCAGCCTCGTGCCAGGAGACATGAACCACCGGCAGATCGGGATCGACCGAGTCACGACGCCCCATCGCGGTGTCGACCCACCCGTCCCCCTCCCGCTCCCAGTACATCGGCGGCTCCCCCTCGGTCTCCTCGATGAACCGCATGTACTCGCCATTCGTAACGGGCCACTCGTCGATCTCAAAAGCCGCCAGCTCGACCGAGTGCCGCGGCCGCTCGTTGTCATAGGCGAACCCACGCGCCGGTGCGCCAATCTCGTGTTCGCCGCCTTCGACACGGATTGATCCCGAGGGGTGGGGCACCCCTCGAACGGGCGGATACTCAAAGCGCCGGGCCAACTGGCCCGGCGCTTGTCCGGGCGAGGGGTGCCCCGCCCCTCGGGACGACCCACGCGACTCGGGCAGCTCATATCCGTCGACCATCATCAAGAGCTGCAACATCGTCTCGTTGTGCTGGTGCTCGTGCGCGATCAGCATCTCGTAGACGAAGCCTTCCCTCAGCAACGGGTCCCCGACGTCGTCGCCCAGGTCGACCTCATCCAGCACCTCGAGCGTCCGCGCCCGCACGTCGTCGAGGTAGGAGCGCAGCTCGGCGTCGCGCAGGATCGGCAGCTCGCCGCGCGTCCGGCGCGGATTCTCGATCGCGTCGTAGAACCGCCCCAGCTCGCCGCGCAACGGCTCGCGGCCGCCGATCGTCTGCACCAGCCAGAGCTCCTCGAAGTTGGCGATGTGGCCGAGGTCCCAAGCGAGCGGGCTGAGGATCGGCGAGTAGACCCGGTTGAGCTGCTCGTCGTCGAGCGGCTCGATCAGCTCCAGGGTGCACCGGCGCGCCTCGGCGAGACGTTCCGCAATCGCTTCCTTGGAGCTTGCCGTCACCTCGGTGGCGATCCGGAGACCTTAGCGAGGTCGGCTCGTCTGGTGTGAATAATCGACGAGGACTGCATTTTCCGTGTGCTGGACGGAAAATGCAGTCCTCGTGGCAAGTCAGTCGGTGCCGGTCGCCTCAGGATCGCGCCAGACGCGCTTGCGCCAGGGCGGGCTGACCGCGAACGCGGTGCGGTCGGTGGCGGCGATCGGCTCCAGCGGGACCAGCCGTACGCGATCGGAGGGGGTCAACCGTTCGAACCTGGGCATGCCGCTGACGTTGCCGGCGTGGCTGCCGCCGGAGACGAGCAGCATCCCGCTCGCCGGGCCCCAGCCGCCGGCGTCGCGGGCGCCGACGGCCTCGGCGATCTCGTTCAGCGGGCCGATCCCGGCGTCGGAGCCCCAGTTGGCGATCCCCTGGGTGTGGTTGTAGCCATGGTGCGAGGAGGCGCGCTGGACGACCTCGCCGTCGGGACCGATCCTGATCTGCACCGACTCCCAGTCGTCGCGGTGGTAGCCGCGCTCGCCGGCAACCGGGACGCCGCGCAGCGTCGCCGAGTCGACGTAGTAGAGCCAGTACTGCAGGTAGAGGCTGCCGGCGCGCGAGCCGGAGCAGTCGGCGCCCTCCGCCTCGGATGCCGCGGCAGCCCCAGAGCGGCAGTCGACGACGTGGACAAAGGCGGTGACCGGTAGACCGACGTCGCTGCGGCCGACGATGCCGCGCTGCGGCCCGTCGGCGCAGGCGCTGCGGCGGCACGCGCGGAAGTCGACCGGCAGCGCCCGCGAGCGGCGCTCGTAGAGCAGCGCCGGCATGTGCCGGCGCGCCAGCGCGCCCACCTCGGTCCCGTAGGCGGCGATCAGCTCCGGTTCGTCGCCGCAGAAGTCGGCGAGCGCCGCCGCGCAGAGCAACCGCGAGGCAACTGCCTGCGCCAGCGCCGCCCCCGGCACCCGGACCCCCGCCGCAACCAGGGCGATGAGCAGCAGCGCGACGACCGCGAGCAGCGCCACCCACTCGACCGTCCCCTGCCCACGCTCGGACCCCCGCATACGCGGTTAAGGCCCATGGGACCGCTGCCTCTCTCCCCCACTGGGAAGAGCTAGAGCTGCTGGATCTCGGAGGCGATGTCCGCCGCGGCCTGTTTGGCGTCGGCGAAGAGCATCGAGGTGTTCGGTTCGTAGAAGAGGTCGTTGTCGATGCCGGCGAAGCCGGGGCTGAGCGAGCGCTTGATCACGATCACCTGCTGTGCCTCGCTGACCTCGATGATCGGCATCCCGGCGATCGGGCTGTCGGGGTCGTTCTTCGCCGCCGGGTTGGTGACGTCGTTGGCGCCAACCACGACCGCGACGTCGGTGCGCGGCATTTCAGGGTTGATCTCCTCCATCTCGCGCAGCTGCTCGTAGGGCACGTCGGCCTCGGCGAGGAGGACGTTCATGTGGCCCGGCATCCGTCCCGCGACCGGGTGGATCGCGTAGTTGACGGTGACACCGCGCTTCTCCAGCTCGTCGCCGACCTCCTTGATCGCATGCTGGGCTTGGGCGACGGCGAGCCCGTAGCCGGGCACGACCACGACCGAGTCGGCGTAGGCGAGCTTGATCGCAGCGTCCTGGGCGCCGATCGAGGTATGGGGCCGCTCCTCGGCGGCGCCCCCGCCCCCGGACGGCGCGCCGCCGAAGCCGGCGAAGAGGACGTTGCCGACCGAGCGGTTCATCGCGGTCGCCATCTCCATCGTCAGGATTGTTCCCGAGGAGCCGACCAGGGTGCCGGCGACGATCAACGCAACGTTGTCGAGGGCGAAGCCGGCGGCGGCGGCGGAGAGGCCGGTGAAGGCGTTGAGCAGCGAGATCACCACCGGCATGTCGGCGCCGCCGATCGGCAGCACAACGAGGTTTCCGAGCACCGCGGCGGCGATCAGGATGCCAATGAAGATCGCCTGCGAGGGATCTCCGTTGTTGACCGCGATGTTGACGCAGGCGGCGACGATGCCGATCAGCAGCAGCGCGTTGATCACCTGCTGGCCGGGGACGGCGAGCGGCTTGGTCGGAATCAGGTCCTGGAGCTTGGCGAAGGCGATGTTCGAGCCCCAGAACGAGACCGAACCGACGACAGCGGCGAAGAGGACCGGGATCAGCTCGTCGAGCGGGATCTCGTGGCCGAGGGAGATCCCGTGGCGAATCTCCGACCAGGCGATCAGCGCCACGGCGCCGCCACCGACGCCGTTGTAGAGGGCGACCATCTGCGGCATCTCGGTCATCTGCACCCGGATCGAGGCGATCACGCCGACCGCGGTGCCGACCCCGAGGCCAAGCGCGATCAGGCCCCAGTTGCCGATCCCGTCCAGCAACAGCGTCGTCGCCACAGCGACCGCCATGCCGCCGGCGGCGATCAGGTTGCCCTGCTTCGCCGTGGTCGGGTGGGTGCCGCGGCGGACGCCGATGATGAAGAGCGAGAAGGCGACGATGTAGAGCGCGGTGGCGCCGTCGCCGCCCGGCTCGAGCACGGCAAGCAGGCTCATGGGCCGCCGCCCTTCCCGTCAGCGTCAGCCTTCGGCTTCGGCTTGCGCGAGAACATGCCGAGCATCCGGTCGGTGACCATGAAGCCGCCGACGATGTTGATCGCGCCGAAGGCGATCGCGATCGTGCCGATCACGTACTCGAGCGAGTCGTCGGCGTAGCCGACGACGATCAACCCGCCCAGCATCACGATCCCGTGGATCGCGTTGGTTTGGGACATCAGCGGCGTGTGCAGCGTCGTCGGCACCTTCGAGATCACCTCGAAGCCGACGAAGGCAGCAAGGACGAAGATCGTGATCTCGGTCATCAAGCTCATGAGTCCCTCCCTGCGGCCCTCTCGTTCTTGATCTCGCCGCCGTGGGTGATGCAGGCGGCGGCGACGATGTCGTCCTCGAAGTCGAGCTTCAGCCCGCCCTCCTCGTCGATCAGCAGCCCGAGCAGGTTCTCCAGGTTCTTCGCGTAGAGCTGCGAAGCGGGAACCGGCATTTCGCTAGCCAGGTTGCGGGGACCGACCACCTTGACCCCGTTCTCGACCACCGTCTGTCCGGGCTCGGTCAGCTCGCAGTTGCCGCCGGTCTCGGCGGCGAGGTCGACGATCACCGAGCCGGGCTGCATGCCGCGCACCGCGTCGGCTGTGATCAGGAGCGGCGCCGGGCGGCCGGGGATCGCGGCGGTGGTGACGATCACGTCCTGTTTGGCGGCGTTCTCGCCGAGCGCCTCGCGCACCTGGGCGTTCTCCTCGTCGGTGAGCGGGCGGGCGTAGCCCCCCTCCGCCTCGGCGTCGGGGATGAAGTCGAGCTCCAGCGGCCGCCCGCCGAGCGAGGCGATCTGCTCCCAGGCGGCGCGGCGGATGTCGAAGCCGGTGACGATCGCGCCGAGGCGCTTCGCAGTGGCGACCGCCTGCAGGCCGGCGACGCCGGCGCCGAGCACGAGGACCTTCGCCGGGGGCACGGTGCCGGCGGCGGTGGTCATCATCCCGAAGAAGCGACCGGCCTCGCGGGCGGCGAGCAGGGTCGCCGCGTAGCCGGCGGCGGCGGCCTGCGAGGAGAGCGCGTCCATCGCCTGGGCGCGCGTGGTCCGCGGGATCGCCTCCATCGCGAAGCTGGTGACGCCGGCCTGCGCCAGAGCTTTATTGGTCTCGGCCGCGGTCCAGGGCTGCAGATGCCCGATCAGGACCTGGTTCGACTCGAGGCGACCGATCTCGGCGGCGGAAGGGGCGGCGACGCGCAGGACCACGTCGGCGCCCCACGTAACCTCGCCCTCGACCAGTTCGGCGCCCGCCTCCTCGTACTGGGAGTCGGGATGCCCAGCGGCCTCTCCGGCGCCGCGCTCCACCGCCACGTCGACCTTCTCGTTGGCGGCGAGGGACTTGACCACGTCGGGGACGAGCGCGACACGGCGCTCTCCCTCGGCTGTCTCTTTCGGCACTCCGATCTTCATCGTGATGCGGCGGGGGAGCCTATGACAAGCGGCTAGGCCGGTGCCTGGACGCCCGCGATGCTGGCCAGGCGCTCGAGCGTGTGCAGTTGTTGTTGGCGGTCGACGTGGACCGGCGAGACGATCAGGCGGTCGATGCCGGCGCCGCGGAAGCGCTTGACCCGCTCCGCCACTTCCGCCTCGCTGCCGACCAGGGAGGTCGCCTCGACGATCTCGTCCGGCATCGCCTCGTAGGCGCCGCCGCGGTCCCCCTCCTGGAAGCGGCGCTGGACCTCGTCGGCGACATCGCCGAAGCCGAAGCGGTGTGCGAGGTCGACGTAGAAGTTGGTCTTGCGGCTGCCCATGCCGCCGAAGTAGAGGACGAGCCCGGCCTTGACGACGCTCTTCGCCGCCTCCAGGTCGCCGTCGATCGCGACCTGCAGCGACGGGCTGACCTCGAGGTCGGAACGCTGGCGGCCGCCCTTGGCGAAGCCGGCCTCCAGGTGCTCGCCCCAGGTCTCCTCGAAGGCGTCGACGCTGAAGAAGATCGGGATCCAGCCATCGCAGATCTCCGCCGCCATCTCGACCGACTTGCGGCCGATCGCGCCGACGAAGACCGGGATCCGGTTGCGCTCGGGGTGGAAGTTGAGCTTCAGCGCCTTGCCCTCTCCACCGGGCAGGGGCAGCTGGTAATGCTCGCCCTGGTGGTCGACCGGGCCTTCGCGGGCGACGATCTCGCGCACCACTTCGATGTACTCGCGGGTGCGGCCCCAGGGCTTGGCGTAGGGGACGCCGTACCAGCCCTCGGAGACCTGGGGGCCGGAGGGACCGAAGCCGAAGATGAAGCGACCGCCGCTGAGCTTGTCGATCGTCGCCCCCGCCATCGCCGCTGCGGCGGGCGGGCGGGCGGGCACCTGCAGGATCGCCGCGCCGAGCTTGATCGTCTTCGTCTGCGGCGCCAGCCAGGCGAGCACGCTGACCACGTCGGAGCCGTAGGACTCGGCTGCCCAGACGGACTCGAAGCCGAGCCGCTCGGCGGCCTGGACCACCTCCACGGCGTCCTCACCGGCGGGACCTATGCCCCAGTAGCCGAGGTTGATTCCGAGCTTCAACGCCATCCGGCCAGCACCCTATTGAATAGAGACGGTGGCGGTGAACGACACGACAACAGAGCGGGGACTGTCGAGCGCCGAGGCGGCCAAGCGCCTGCGCGAGCTCGGCCCGCCGGCGGAGACCTCCTCGCGCTCGGTCGCGAGCATCGTCGCCGGCAACGTCTTCACGCTCTTCAACGCGATCATCGCCTTCTTCTTCGTACTGATCCTCTCGCTGGGCCTGCTCGCCGACGCCGCCTTCGGCGTGGTCGCGATCGTCAACTCCTACATCGGCATCCGCCAGGAGCTGAAGGCGAAGCGCACCCTCGACCAGCTGGCGGTGCTCGTCGCTCCCCACGCCAAGGTGCTGCGCGACGGCGAGGTGCAGAGCCTGCGCGCCGATGAGGTCGTCCCCGGCGACCTCATCGCGGTCGAGCCCGGCGACCAGCTGATCGCCGACGGCGAGGTGGCCGAGAGCCGCGGCCTCACCCTCGACGAGTCGCTGCTGACCGGCGAGGCCGACGGCGTGCGCAAGGAGGGGGGCGACCGGGCGCTCTCGGGCTCATTCGGCATCTCCGGCTCCGGCCGCTACGTGGTCGACGCCGTGCGCGAGCAGAGCTACGCGGGGAAGCTGGCCGGCGAGGCGCGGACCTTCCGCCACCCGCCCTCGCCGCTGCAAAGCGAGGTCAACCGGGTGATCGTCGCCTGCACCTACGTGATGGTGCCGCTCGCCGCCGTCCTCCTGCTCACCTTCCAGCTGCGCAGCGTCGATCTGGTCGAGGCGGCGCAGACGGCGACGGCCGGCCTGATCACGCTGATCCCCGAGGGCCTGGTGCTGCTGATGAGCGTCACCTTCGCGGTCGCCGCGGTGCGCCTTGCCCGCCACGACACGCTGGTCCAGCAGATGAGCGCGACCGAGAGCCTCGCCGCGGTCGACACGATCTGCGTCGACAAGACCGGCACCCTGACCGACGGCGAGCTGCGCCTGCTCGGGATCGAGATCGCGGACGGGACCGATCCCGACGCCGCGCGGGCAGCGCTGGCGCGCTTCGCCGCCAGCGCCGGCGATCGCAACCGGACGCTGGAGGCGATCGCGGAGAGCTTCCCGGGGGAGCCGGGACGGGTCACGGGCGAAGTGCCGTTCTCCTCGATCTGGAAGTGGAGCGGGCTGCGGATCGACGGCTCCAGCTACGTGCTCGGCGCCCCCGACCTGCTGGAGCGCGCCGGCGCCCTCTCCCTCCCCCCCGGGCTGCAGCGCAAGCTGGAGGAGGAAACGGCGGCGGGGCGCCGCGTCGTCGCCTTCGGCGAGTCGGGTGAGGCGCTGCCGGAGGACCCCGGCGAGGCCGGCCCGCCGCGGCTGGCGCCGCTGGCCCTGATCGTGCTGGAAGAGACTCTGCGCCCGGACGCGGCCGAGACGATCGCCTTCATCCGCGAGGAGGGCGTCGACCTGAAGCTGATCTCGGGCGACGCGCGGGCCACCGTCACCGCCGTCGCCTACGCGGTCGGGGTACCGCGCGACGCTGGCGTGATCGAGGGCCCGGATCTGCCCGAGGACCCCGAGGCGCTGGCCGCGGTGGCGCAGCGCAACGCGATCTTCTGCCGGATCGCACCGGAGCAGAAGAGGGCGCTGGTCGAAGCGCTGCGGGCGGCGGGGCGCTACACGGCGATGATCGGCGACGGGGTCAACGACGTGCCGGCGCTGAAGCAGGCCCGGCTGGCGGTGGCGATGGGCTCCGGCGCCCAGGTGACGAAGGGGGTCGCCGACGTCGTCCTGCTCAAGGACCAGTTCGCGCGCCTGCCCCAGGCGGTCGCCGAGGGAAGGCGGATCGCCCGCAACATCCACCGCCTGGGGCGGCTCTACCTGACCAAGACCGTCTACGCCGCGGCGCTGATCCTGCTCGTCGCCGTGCCCGGCTGGGCCTTCCCCTTCCTCCCCCGCCACCTGACGCTGGCCGCCTTCCTGACGATCGGCGTGCCCTCGTTCGTCCTCGCCCTCGCCCCCTCCGACGGGCCGCTCTACCGCGGCCGCCTGCTACGAGCGCTGGCCGCTTTCGCGGTGCCCGCCGGCGTCGCGACGGCGCTTGGCTCGATCTTCTCCTTCTTCCTCGTCGACACCGTCTTCGGCGGCACGCTGGAGGAGGGACGGACGGCGGCGACCACCACCCTGATCGTCCTCGGCCTCTGCTTCGTGCTCCTGCTCGAGCGCGGGCCGGGCCGCGAGCACATCGCGATCCAGAGCTACATGCTGGCAATGGTCGCCGGACTGGGAGCGCTGTTCGCCTTCATCCTCGCGATCGCCCCGGCGCGCCACTTCTTCGAGATGGCCCTGCTCGACGCGACCCAGTGGTTCCTCGCCCTGCTCTGCGCCGCGATCGGCCTGACGATCGCCAGCATCCTCTGGCGGCTGCCTCAAATCGAAGCGCTGGAAGCGGTCAGTCCCGAGGCGGAAGCACAAACTGGCTGACGATCAAGTTGGCGGCCAGGCGGGGCTCCTCGCCCTCGCGCAGGCGGTCGATCTTGACCTCGATCACGACGGTGCTCTTGCCGGCGTGGAGCGGCTCGGCCCGGGCGACGATCTCGTCGCCGAGCAGCCCGGCGGTGAAGACGTTCAGCTTCAGCTCGATCGTGGTGAAGTTGTGCTTCGGCGGGATGTTGCGGAAGGTCGCCCAGGCAGCGACGGTGTCGCCGAGGGCGGTCCAGACCCCACCGTGCACGTAGCCGCCGGGGTGCAGGTGGCGCTTGTCGACGACGATCCTGCCCCTGGCGAAGGAGTCCTCGATCTCGAGCGGCTCGATCCCGAGGTCGCCGGGAAAGCTTCCCGGCAGGAAGTTGCGGACGCTCTCCGGCGTGAAGGGCGAGCGGTCTTGGGCTGCGGGCTCTGCGCTCATCGCGAGAGAGCGTATGCGCCTGGATCGAGCTGCGCCGTGCGGCGCCGGTAGGTGGACCAGAGCCAGGGCCAGTTGCTCGGGTCGTTGCCGTTCTCGTCGACGTACCAGTTGGTGCAGCCGCTGTGCCAGACCGTGCCGGCGAGCGCTGCGCGCAGCTCGCGGTCGAAGCTCGTCGCCGCCTCGGAGCGAACCTCGATCCGGCCGGCGCCGGCGCGCTCCATCTCGCGCAGGGCGGCGAGGACGTGGCCGATCCCGCACTCGAGCGTGTTGACCACTGAGCCGGTGCCGCCGTTGGTGTTCGGCCCGTAGAGCAGGAACATGTTGGGGAAGCCGGGCACGCTGAGGCCGAGGTAGGCGCGCGCCACTTCCGACCACTCGTCGCCGAGGCTGCGACCGTCACAGCCCTCGATCTCCATCGGGGCGACGAAGTCGTGACTGGCGAAGCCGGTGGCGAGGACGATCGCATCGGCGGCGCGCTCAGCGCCGCGCGCGTCGCGGATCCCGCTCGGCGTGAGCGTCTCGATCCGCTCGACCACCAGCTCGACGTTGGACTGGGCCAGCGCCGGATACCACTCGTCGGTGAGCATGATCCGCTTGCAGCCGACCTCGTCGCTCGGCGTCACCTTGCTGCGCAGCTCGGGGTCGGCGATCGCCGAGTTGATCTGGCGTCTGGAGATCGCGCGCAGGACCGGCAGCAGCCAGGGCTGGCTGGTCATCGCCGCGGCGCCGAACTCCTGGAAGGCCTGGACGGACGCGCGATCCAGCCGGCGCACCTGGGGCAGGCGCTTGAAGAGCGCGTGCGCCCAGGCCGGGTAGGCGTAGTCCCCCTTGGGAAAGGTCCAGCCAGGCGAGCGCTGATAGACGTCGAGCTGCGCGACCTCGGGCTGGATCGCCGGCACGACCTGGATCGCGCTGCAGCCGGTGCCGACCACGGCGACCCGCTTGCCGGCGAGGTCGACGTCGTGGCGCCATTCCGCGGTGTGGAAGGCGGGGCCCTCGAAGCTCTCCAGCCCTGGGATCGGCGGCACTTGGGGGACCGAGAGCTGGCCGCAGGCGGTGAGCAGCACGTTCGCCTCGTGCGGCCCGCCGCTGGTCTCGAGCTGCCAGCGACCGCGCTCCTCGTCCCAGCTCGCGCTCCTCACCTCGGTGCCGGTGCGCACCTTCTCCAGGACGCCGAAGCGACGGGCCACCCCCTCGACGTAAGCCTGGATCTCGGCCTGCGGCGCGTAGCGGCGCGACCAGCGATTCGGCGCGAAGGAGAACTCGTAGAGATGCGAGGGAACGTCGCAGGCCGCCCCGGGGTAGGTGTTGCGGTGCCAGACGCCTCCGACCCCCTCGGCCTTCTCGAAGACCGTGACGTCCTCGTAGCCCTCGCGACGCAACATCGTCGCCGCCCCGACGCCGCCGAAGCCGCCGCCGACGATCGCGATCGAGGGCCGCCTACTCAACTCCGTAGCCTTTCATCCCGAAGTCGCCGAAGGGCTCATCGCGCTCCCTGACGGCCCCTTTGAAGCCGCCTTCGGCGGCGCGGCGGACGAAGGCGTGGCCCTCCTCGGTGTGGCGGGCGACGCCGTCGAAGAAGGTGCCGAGCAGCTGGGTCTGGTGCAGGCCCTGCGCGTAGAGCGACTGGTTGACCAGCATCTTCATCATCACCAGTTGGTTGATCGGCATGCGAGCGACCCGCCCGAGAAGGCGCTCGAAGCGCTCGTCGAGCTCGGCAGGCGGCGACGCCTCGGTGGCCAGTCCCCACTCCAACGCCTGCTCGCCGGTCAGCGAGTCGCCGGTGAGGAGCAGGCGCTTCGCCCGCATCGGGCCAATCCGTGCCGCCCACAGCGCCGTCGTCGGCGAGCCCCAGACCCGCGCCGGTGGGTAGCCGATCTTGGCGTCGGCGGCGACCACGAGCAGGTCCGAGCAGAGCGCCATGTCGGTGCCGCCGGCGACGCAGTAGCCGTGGACCTTGCAAAGCACGGGCTTCTCGGAGTGGAAGAGGCTCATGAACCCGCGCACGTTGCGCCACATGAACTGGAAGTCGGTGACCGGGTCCCAGTTCGACTCGGGCGCGTGGTTGGCGGCGATCGTCGCCGGGTCGATGGGCGAGCCCGGCGGGACCTCCTCCCCGCCCAGCTCCTCCATCCGGCCCTCGGCCGAGGCGACCAGGTCGTAGCCGCCGCAGAAGCCGCTGCCGTTGCCGGCCAGCGCGATGACGTGAACCTCCGGATCGAGGTTCGCCCGCTCGACGCACTCGGCGATCTCCGCCGGCATCCGCGCCGTGATGCCGTTCCCCCGCTCCGGCCGGTTCAGGGTGATGCGCGCAACCCGATCGTCTGTTTCGTAAGTGAGGGTCGCCAGTTCCATCGCCGCAAGCAATCGCGGACAGTTGTGGCCCCTAAAGAGGCCACAACTGTCCGATCGCGCTCAGTTCATCCTCTCGACGATCATCGCCTTGCCCTGCCCGCCCGCGACGCACATGGTCTCGAGCCCGACCTGGTGGTCGTCGGTCTCCATCGCGTTGAGCAGGGTGCCCATGATGCGGGCGCCGGTCATCCCGAAGGGGTGGCCAAGGGCGATCGCGCCTCCGTGCGTGTTGAGCTTGCTTTCCTCGATCCCGCACTCGTTCATGATCGGGATCACCTGGGCGGCGAAGGCCTCGTTGAGCTCGACCGCGCCGACGTCGTCGATCGTCATCCCGGCCCGCTCGAGCACCTTCTTGACGGCGCCGATCGGGGCGACGCCCATGTACTCGGGCTCGTTGCCCCAGGTGGCGGCGGTGACGATGCGCGCCCGCGGCGTCAGGCCCAGCTCCTTGGCCTTGGTATCGCTCATCAGCAGCACCGCGGCGGCGCCGTCGTTGAGCGGGCAGGAGTTGCCGGCGGTGACCCCGCCGCCGCCGAAGGCCTCGGGCAGTTCGGAGAGCTTCTCCAGGGTCGAGGAGGCACGCGGGCCGTCGTCCTTGGCGACCTCGGTGCCGTCGGGCAGCGTCACGGGGACGATCTCGCGGTCGAAGAACCCGTCCTCCTGCGACTTCACCGCCAGTTCCTGCGAGCGCTGCGCGAACTTGTCCATGTCGGCGCGGCTGACCTCGCACCTTTCGGCCACGTTGACCGCGGTCAGGCCCATGTCGATGTAGGCGTTGGGCTGGCCGTTCTCGCCGATCAGGTTCGGGTTGCGGTCATCGGCGCCGGCGGGCTCGGTGCGCTCGTTGAAACGGCTCACCCACTCGACCCCGGCGGCGATGTACACGTCGCCCTCGCCGGCCTTGATCGCGTTGCCGGCATGGCGGATCGCGTCGAGGCTGGAGGAGCAGTAGCGCGAGACGGTGACGCCGTTGACCGTCTGCGGCAGCTTCTCGGAGAGCAGCGAGATTATGCGGCCGATGTTGAAGGCCTCGAGGCCCTGCGGCATGCCAACGCCGCAGAAGACGTCCTCGACTAGGGCCGGATCGACGCCGGCGTTGCGCTCGAGCAGCTGGTCGACCACGTAGGCGCCCATCTCCTCGGGCCGGAGCTGGGCAAGCGACCCCTTGAAGGCACGACCGATCGGCGTGCGGACGGTGTCGACGATCACTGCTTCGGGCATGCGGCTTCTCCTTGGAGTATCGAAGTCGGAATTGGGCGCAGCGTAGTTGAGACGGCTTCTCGGCTGCCCCGTCAACTAGGTTGTAGCCGGATGTCGCTCGACGGGCTACGGGCATGGATCGGCGAGGTGGAGCGCAAGCTGGGCGTTCGCACCCGCATCTTCCTCGTGCTCACGGCGATCGCGATCGGCGGCGCCGGCGGCGCCATCTACCTCGCGCTCGACGCCACCGACAAGGCAACCGGCGAGTCCGACGTCTCGGCCCTCGAAAGCCGGATCGACCAGCTGGAGGCAGAGGAGGCGACCGCCGCGCCCGAAACCGCTCCGCTGGAAGCGCAGATCGAGGAACTGCGGCAACAGGTCGAACAGCTCGAAGGCAAAGGGTCCGGGGCCACTGGGGCCGCCGGCGCGACCGGCGGAATCGACGCGACCGGAGACTCGACGGGCGGAGCAAACGCGGCCGAGCCGGCGCCCGGCAAAGACTCCTCTCCCCCCGAAGCCAAATAGGGTCCTTGTGACGAAACGCACGTTTTTCGTGCGCATCGTCCCCCACCTCCGTTACATTCGCCCCAATCCCGACCTCGCGATCCGTCGCGAGATCTGCCCACAGCGGCAGCGAAAGGAGGCCCCTGATGCCAGAGGGTTACTGCGTCAAGGAGCGGAAGAAGGTCGAGATCAAGGACGCCAAACAGGTCACGATGAAGAACGGCCGGCCGGCGATCCAGGGCGTCTGCCCCGACTGCGGCACCAAGATCTTCAAGATCGGCAAACTCTAGGACGGGAGGTCCTCCAGCAGCGGAGGAGGCAGAGCGACACCTACGTGACGAAAATCACGCACCGGGCTCGATCGGGGCTAGATGGTTGTTATCCGGGGTATCTGCGGCACAGCCGCTCACCGACCGGCTGTGCCAATCACCACGATCTAAAGTGTCATCTGTGTCGCAGAGACCCCTCGAGCTGATTCTCGCCCGCAACCTGATGTCGGCGCTGTCGACGCCGGCCTTCCTGGTCGACGAGGGCGGCATCCTCGTCTTCTACAACGACGCCGCGGGGTTGCTCCTCGGCAAGCGCTTCGAGGAACTCGGCACCGTTGGGCCCGACGAGTGGGGCTCGCTGTTCGGGCCGTTCAACGGCGAGGGCGAGCCGATCCCATATGACGAGCTGCCCCTGGTGGTAGCGGTTCGCAACGGCCGCCCCGCCCACTCCACGTTCTCGATCCGCTCGACCGACGGGACGAGCCACACGGTCGAGGCCTCGGCCTTCCCGATCCTCACCGCTCACGGCTCGCAGGGGGCGATCGCGGTGTTCTGGCCCGCAGCGACGAACGGGACCGGGCGCTGAGATGGACATCCGGCTCTGGGGCACGCGCGGCTCGATCCCATCCCCGGGACCGGAGACGATCCGCTACGGCGGCAACACCTCGTGCGTCGGCGTCACCCTCTCCGACGGCTCGCTGCTGGCGCTCGACGCCGGTACCGGGAT
>Ga0209461_10000158_pt1 | contig 34196 bp, 26 predicted proteins | sample AgamicAsMarz_FD_187162 | JGI IMG/M metagenome (GOLD analysis project Ga0209461, IMG submission 187162) | Agave microbial communities from Guanajuato, Mexico - As.Ma.rz (SPAdes) (version 2) | ecosystem: Host-associated > Plants > Phyllosphere > Phylloplane/Leaf | place: Guanajuato, Mexico... | reverse complement strand
CGTCGGCCAGTGCTTCCTTCAGCTTCAAAGGAACCGATACGGGCTCCGGCATCGCCTCCCTCGAGTGCCGCCTCGACGAAGGCGCCTGGAATTCCTGCAGCTCACCCCAGCCCTACGCCTCCCTCACGGAGGGCAACCACAAATTCGAAGTCAGAGCCATAGACAAAGCGGGCAACCCCGATGCGTCCCCGGCGACCTTCAGCTGGCTGGTCGACACCAAAGCCCCTGACACCGAAATCACTGCCCAGCCCGCGGCGATCTCCCCGTCGGCCAGCGCCTCCTTCAGCTTCAAAGGCACCGACGCTGGCTCCGGGATTTCGGCCCTCGAGTGCCGTCTCGACGAAGGCGGCTGGAATGCCTGCACCTCCCCCCAGCCCTACGCCTCCCTCACCGACGGCAACCATAAATTCGAAGTCCGGGCGATCGACAAAGCTGGCAACGCCGATGCTTCGCCAGCGATCTACTTGTGGCTGGTCGACACCAAAGCCCCTGACACCGAAATCACGGCCCAGCCCGCGGCGATCTCCCCAAGCGCCAACGCCTCCTTCTCCTTCAAAGGTACGGATCTCGGCTCTGGCGTTGCCTCCCTCGAGTGCCGCCTCGACTCCGAAGGCGCTTGGAGTGCCTGCACCGCGCCCCAGCCTTACACCTCCCTCACCGACGGCAACCATAAATTCGAAGTCAGAGCGCTGGACAAAGCTGGGAACCCCGACGCCTCGCCAGCGATCTACTTGTGGCTCGTCGACACCAAAGCCCCGGAGACCGAAATCACTGCCCAGCCCGCCGCGATCTCCCCAAGCGCGGCGGCGAGCTTCTCCTTCAAAGGCACCGACGCCGGCTCCGGCCTCGCCTCCCTCGAGTGCCGCCTGGACGAAGGCGCTTGGAGTGCCTGCACCTCGCCCCAGCCCTACCCCTCCCTGGCGGACGGCACTCACAAATTCGAAGTCCGAGCCCTGGACAAAGCCGGCAACGCCGACGCTTCGCCAGCCACCTTCAGCTGGCTGGTCGACACCAAAGCCCCTGACACCGAACTGACGGCGCAGCCGCCCGCGATCTCACCGAGCGCCAACGCGAGCTTCTCCTTCAAAGGAACCGATACGGGCTCCGGCATCGCCTCCCTCGAGTGCCGTTTGGACGAAGGCGGCTGGAATGCCTGCACCTCGCCCCAGTCCTACGCCTCCCTCAGCGACGGCAACCATAAATTCGAAGTCCGGGCCCTGGACAAAGCCGGCAACGCCGATGCCTCGCCAGCCACCTTCAGCTGGCAAGTCGACACCAAAGCCCCCGACACCGAAATCACCGCTCAGCCCGCGGCGATCTCGCCGTCGGCCAACGCCTCCTTCAGCTTCAAAGGCACGGATTTCGGCTCCGGTATCGCCTCCCTCGAGTGCCGTTTGGACGAAGGCGCCTGGAATACCTGCACCGCGCCCCAGCCTTACACCTCCCTCGCGGACGGCACCCACAAATTCGAAACAAGAGCGATAGACAAAGCCGGCAACGCCGATGCGTCCCCAGCCTCCTTCAACTGGCAAGTCGACACCAAAGCCCCTGACACCGAACTGACGGCGCAGCCGCCTGCAATCTCACCGAGCGCCAGCGCTAGCTTCGGCTTCAAAGGCACCGACGCGGGCTCGGGCGTCGCTTCCTTCGAGTGCCGCCTCGACTCCGAAGGCGCCTGGGGTGCCTGTAACTCCCCGCAGAAATACGAAGGACTGGGGGAGGGCACCCACAAATTCGAAGTCCGAGCCGTGGACAAAGCCGGCAACCCCGATGCTTCGCCAGCTGTCTTCAACGGGCTAGTCGACACCAAAGCGCCGGAGACGGAACTGACGGCGCAGCCGCCTGCCATCTCACCGAGCGCCAACGCGAGCTTCGGCTTCAAAGGCACGGATTCGGGCTCTGGCGTCGCTTCCCTCGAGTGCCGCCTCGACTCCGAAGGCGCCTGGAATTTCTGCTCCTCGCCGCAGCTCTATACCTCCCTCACCGACGGCCACCATAAATTCGAAGTCCGAGCGCTGGACAAAGCTGGGAACCCCGACGCCTCGCCGGCGGTCTACGCGTGGCTCGTCGACACCAAAGCCCCCGACACCGAAATCACGGCCCAGCCCGCGGCGATCTCGCCGTCGGCCAACGCCTCCTTCAGCTTCAAAGGCACGGATTTCGGCTCGGGCATCGCCTCCTTCGAATGCCGCCTGGACGAAGGCGCCTGGACCGCTTGCACCTCGCCCCAGCCCTATACCTCCCTCAGCGACGGCACCCACGAATTCGAAGTCCGAGCGATCGACAAAGCCGGCAACGCCGATGCCTCACCAGCGACCTACGCGTGGCTCGTCGACACCAAAGCCCCGGACACCGAAATCACCGCCCAGCCGAACTCGATCTCCCCAAGCGCCAGTGCCTCCTTCTCCTTCAAAGGAACCGACGCCGGCTCCGGCATCGCCTCCCTCGAGTGCCGCCTGGACGAAGGCGCCTGGACCGCCTGCAGCTCGCCCCAGCCCTACACCTCCCTCACGGATGGCAGCCACAAATTCGAAACAAGGGCCCTGGACAAAGCGGGTCACACCGATGCGTCCCCAGCCATCTTCAACTGGCTCGTCGACACCAAAGGACCGGAGACCGAGATCATCGCCCAGCCCTCTGCAATCTCGGCCTTCGCCAGCGCTTCCTTCTCCTTCCAAGGATCCGACACCGGCTCCGGCGTCTCCTCCTTTGAGTGTCGCCTCGACGGAGGCTCTTGGGCTGCTTGTACCTCCTCGCAGAAATACGAAGGCCTCACAGACGGCACCCATAAATTCGAAGTCCGAGCGCTGGACAAAGCCGGCAACACCGACGCCTCGCCGGCAATCTTCACCTGGGAAGTCGATACGAAAGCCACCGATACGGAATTGGTTTCCGGACCAGTCGCAATCTCGCCGGCGAATGCAGCCAACTTCGCCTTCAAAGGCACCGACGCAGGTTCTGGGGTCGCGTCCTTCGAGTGTCGCCTTGACTCCGAAGGTGCCTGGATCGCCTGCAGCTCACCGCAGAAATACGAAGGCCTCACAGACGGCAACCATAAATTCGAAGTCCGAGCGCTCGATAAAGCTGGGAACCCTGATGCCTCGCCGGCGATCTACTCCTGGCTCGTCGACACCAAAGCACCTGAGACGGAAATCACCGCTCAGCCCGACGCCATCTCACCGAGCGCCAACGCGAGCTTGGGCTTCAAAGGCACGGATTCCGGCTCGGGCATCGCCTCCCTCGAGTGTCGCCTCGACGAGGGCGCCTGGAATGCCTGCACCTCGCCCCAGCCCTATGCCTCCCTGACGGACGGCAGCCACAAATTCGAAGTCCGAGCCCTGGACAAAGCCGGGAACCCCGACGCCTCGCCGGCGATCTACTCGTGGCTGATCGACACCAAAGCCCCCGACACCGAAATCACCGCCCAACCCGCGGCGATCTCGCCGTCGGCCAGCGCCTCCTTCAGCTTCAAAGGCACCGACGCTGGCTCTGGGATTTCGGCCCTCGAGTGCCGTTTGGACGAAGGCGCCTGGAATTCCTGCACCTCCCCCCAGCCCTATACCTCCCTCGCGGACGGCACCCATAAATTCGAAGTCCGAGCGATCGATAAAGCCGGCAACGCTGATGTCTCGCCAGCCACCTTCAACTGGCTCGTCGACACCAAAGCACCCGAGACGGAAATCACCGCTCAGCCCGCCACGATCTCCCAATCGGCCAACGCCTCCTTCAACTTCAAAGGCACGGATTCCGGTTCCGGCGTCGCCTCCCTCGAGTGCCGCCTCGACTCCGAGGGCGCCTGGAATGCCTGCACCTCGCCGCAGCCCTACACCTCCCTCGCGGACGGCACTCACAAATTCGAAGTCCGAGCCCTGGACAAAGCGGGCAACGTCGACGCCTCGCCGGCGGTCTACGCGTGGCTGGTCGACACCAAAGCCCCCGACACCGAAATCACGGCCCAGCCGAACTCGATCTCCCCAAGCGCCAGCGCCTCCTTCTCCTTCAAAGGAACCGACGCCGGTTCCGGCATCGCCTCCCACGAGTGCCGCCTCGATTCGAGCGCTTCAGAGGACTGGACCTCCTGCACCTCCCCCCAGCCCTACGCCTCCCTCACCGACGGCACCCACAAATTCGAAGTCCGCGCCCTCGATAAAGCCGGCAACCCCGATGCTTCGCCATCGATCTACGCATGGTTGGTCGACACCAAAGCACCCGACACCGAACTGACCACCCAGCCCGCCGCCATCTCACCGAGCGCCAACGCCTCCTTCTCCTTCAATGGCACCGACGCCGGCTCGGGCGTCGCTTCCCACGAGTGCCGCCTCGACTCCGAAGGCGCCTGGACCGCCTGCACCTCGCCCCAGCTCTATACCTCCCTCACGGACGGCCCCCACAAATTCGAAGTCCGGGTGATCGACAAAGCTGGCAACGCCGACGCCTCGCCGGCGGTCTACGCGTGGCTGGTCGACACCAAAGCGCCGGAGACGGAAATTACATCCCAGTCGGCTGCGATCTCACCGAGCCCCAACGCCTCCTTCAACTTCAAAGGCACGGATTCCGGCTCGGGCGTCGCTTCTAACCAGTGCCGCCTCGACTCCGAAGGCGCTTGGGACGCCTGCGCTTCCCCGCAGAAATACGAAGGACTGGGGGAGGGCACCCACAAATTCGAAGTCCGAGCCCTGGACAAAGCTGGGAACCCTGACGCCTCGCCGGCGATCTACTTCTGGCTAGTCGACACCAAAGCCCCCGACACCGAAATCACCGCCCAGCCCGCCGCGATCTCACCGAGCGCCAACGCCTCCTTCAACTTCAAAGGCACGGATTCCGGTTCCGGCGTCGCCTCCCTCGAGTGCCGCCTCGACTCCGAGGGCGCCTGGAATGCCTGCACCTCGCCGCAGCCATATAGCTCCCTTGCCGATGGCGCCCACAAATTCGAAGTCCGAGCCCTGGACAAAGCCGGTAACACCGACGCTTCGCCAGCCACCTTCAGCTGGCTTGTCGACACCAAAGCGCCGGAGACGGAACTGACGGCGCAGCCGCCCGCCATCTCACCGAGCGCCAACGCGAGCTTCGGCTTCAAAGGAACCGATACGGGCTCCGGCATCGCCTCCCTCGAGTGCCGTTTGGACGAAGGCACGTGGAATGCCTGCGCCTCGCCCCAGCCCCACACCTCCCTCGCGGACGGCCCCCACAAATTTGAAACAAGAGCGCTGGACAAAGCTGGCAACGCCGACTCCACCCCCGCGAGCTACGAGTGGACGATCGACACGCTTGCGCCGAATACCCAGATCACCATCCACCCGGCGAATCCATCGTCTTCTGGGTCGGCATCGTTCACCTTCGGGGGCGTAGATATGGGTGGCTCCGGCATCGCCTCCCTTGAGTGCCGCCTGGATGAAGACCCCTGGGCTACTTGCATCTCGCCGCAGAAATACGAGGACCTGGGCGACAGCGCCCACAAATTCGAAGTCCGCGCCCTCGACAAAGCCGGCAACGTCGATCCCAGCCCCGCGGTCTTCGGCTGGACGATCGACTCCACCGCTCCGGGGATCGGTATCGATTTCGGTCCGAGCGGACCCACAAACGATGCATCGCCGAGCTTCTCCTTCCACACCGATCCGGGCGTCAGCGTGGTCTGCTCCGTCGACAACGGCAACCCTGACTTCGGCCCCTGCTCCACTCCGAGTTCCCACACGTCCGCAGCCCCGCTAGAGGAGGGCCCTCACACCTTCCGGGTGCGGGCTATCGACACTGCGGAGAACGAGGCGACCGCAACACGTGACTTCCTCGTAGACGTAACCGCGCCGGGTACCCAGATCGATTCTGGTCCGTCGTCGGTCTCCGCGCTGAGCGATGCCAGCTTCGTCTTCAAAGGAAGCGACAACGGCTCCGGGGTCGCTTCGCTGGAGTGCCGGATCGACTCTGAATCGGCTGGGGCCTGGACCTCTTGTTCCTCGCCGCGTAAATACGCGCTCTTGGCGGACGGGCCTCATAAATTCGAGGTCCGCGCGGTCGACAATGCCGGCAATGTCGACCAGGGCCCAGCGGCGTATGACTGGAGAGTCGACACCAAAGTCCCAGATACGGAGATAACTGCTCAGCCGCCGGCGATCTCAAGTAGCGCAGGAGCCACGTTCGGCTTCGAAGGCATCGACGATGGCTCCGGAATCGCCTCCTTCGAGTGCCGCCTCGACGAAGGCGCCTGGGGCGCTTGCACCTCCCCGCAGAAATACGAATCGCTGACGGACGGCTCTCACCAATTCGAAGTGAGGGCAGTCGACAAAGCCGGCCATGCGGATAGCTCTCCCGTTACCGTCGACTGGCAGATCGACACCTCGGGCCCCGAGGCTGAGTTGACGAACCAGCCACCGGCAATCTCGGCGTCGACTGACGCCTCCTTCGGCTTCGAGGGAACCGACATCGGGTCCGGCGTCTCCTCCTTCGAGTGCCGCCTCGACGAGAGCGCCTGGACCGCCTGCACCTCGCCCCAGCCCTACGCCTCCCTCACCGAAGGCACCCACAAATTCGAAGTCCGCGCCCTGGACAAAGCCGGCAACGCCGACTCCACCCCCGCGAGCTACGAGTGGCTGGTCGACACCGAAGGCCCCGACACGACGATCGCCGACCAGCCGCCAACGGTCACATCCAGCACCGCCCCGAGCTTCTCCTTTGCGGCCACCGATGGAAGTGGAGCGGGCGTCTCCTCCTTCGAGTGCCGCCTCGATGAGGGCACCTGGACCGCCTGCACCTCTCCCCAGCCCTACGCCTCCCTCGCCGATGGCACACACGAGTTCGAGGTCCGGGCGATCGACAAAGCCGGCAACGCCGACGCCTCTCCGGCCGCACACACATGGCAGGTGGACACGGTCGCTCCAGATACCGAGATCGACTCTGGGCCCGAGGCGCTGACCTCGAGCACTAGCGCCGAATTCAAGTTCAGCGGCTCGGATGGAGCGGGGGCTGGCGTTGCCTCGTTCGAGTGCCGTCGAGATTCCTCAGGGCCTGGAGATTGGGAGCCTTGCGACTCGCCGGCACTCTACGCCTCGCTCGTCGAGGGACCGCACGCTTTCGAGGCCCGCGCCATCGACCGGGCTGGAAACGCCGACCAGAATCCGCCCAGCTTCAGCTGGACGATCGACACCACCTCGCCTGGGGTCGCGATCGAATCGGGACCGAGCGGTTCGACCAACGATTCGACTCCGACCTTCACCTTCAGCTCCGAGCCGGGTGCTGCCTTCGAGTGCTCGATCGGCACCGGCGCCCCGAGCTTCGGTCCCTGTTCGGCCGCGAACTCTCACACGCCCCCGACACCTCTCGCCGACGGCTTCTACACGTTCCGAGTGAGAGCTACCGATTCCGCCCAGAACCAGGCCGTGGCGGCGCGCGGGTTCACGGTCGACAGCGTCAGCCCCTCACCCCCGGTACTCAGTGCGACCGCGCCGGCTTCCCCCGCCAATCACAACACGCCGACGGTGGTGGGCACGGCGGCGCCCTCGTCGACCGTGCGTCTCTACAGCGGGCCCGACTGCTCCGGCTCGCCGATCGTCACGGTCACCGCCGTGGAGCTCGAATCCGGCATCGCGATCGCCGTGCCCGACGACTCGACCACGGACTTTCGCGCGACCGCCACCTCGACGGTCGGCAACACTTCAGCGTGCTCCACGCCACTCACCTACGTCGAGGACTCGAGTGCTCCCGCGAGTCAGATCGATTCGGCCCCGGCGACTCCCAGTCACTCGCCCGAGGCCAAATTCACCATCTCCGGATCCGATGGGACGGGCTCGGGCGTCGCCTCCTTCGAGTGCCGCCTCGACACGAGCCAAGCCGGTGGTTGGACACCGTGCACGTCGCCCAAGGCCTACGCCTCTCTCTCCGTGGGCACCCACAGATTCGAAGTCCGCGCCCTCGACAATGCGGGCAACGCCGACGCCTCTCCGGCCATGCATGAGTGGACGATCGAAGCCTCTGACGGGGGCGAGAAAGACCCCGAAGGGAAACGACCGGGCGTCGCCCGCCTCCTGCGGAGCATTCGCAACATACGAACTGGCACCGCGCTGCTCGTCTTCGAGGTTCCCGGTCCCGGTCTGCTCACGGCGCGCTCCCCGGAGGTCCCGGTTATCAGCCCGCGGAAGAACCGCAGCGCGGCCGCCAGGCGCCTCCTCGACCTCAAGCTGCGACAGCGGCGCATCCTGCCGGCCAGAGTCCAAGCGATCGAGCCGGGCGAGCTGGCAATCCAGATCAAGCCCACGGCCGCCGGCAAGGAGCTGCTGAGGAAGGTCCACCGCCTGAAGGTGCGTGTCCTGATCGACTTCGAGTCGGCAAGCGGTGAGTCGCAGACCTGGAAAGTGCGGGTCCCCCTGGAACAGCGCGCCGTGCCGCGCCCGCAGGTCAACAAAGCGCGCCGCTGACCCAATCGCGACTTCGGCTCTGCTGGTGCATCCCGTCATAGAAAGCGCACAAGCTTCAGGGCTCCCGTGCCGTTCTGTTGGTATGACAGCAGTGGCCAAGCAGCCGGCCAATGGAGCTGCAGGAGACGATGGCCTCTCATCCGTCGTCGTTATCGCGGCAGGTGCCGAGGATCGGCGTCGTGTCGGCGCCGCCCTCGCCGAGCAGGCCCTCGCCCCAACGGCGATGGCGGCTTCGCCGGAGGACCTCGTCGAGGTCGACGTCGATGCATCGACCGTCGTCGTCTTCGTCTGCGATGTCGATGCACCGCGCGAGATAGCAAGCCTGAGAAGGCTCGAGCGCGACTCCCGCCAGCCGGCGATCGTCGTGATCTCTCCCCGCGCCACCGGGACCGGCGTCCGACGCGCTCTCGACGCCGGCGCTGACGGGCTCGTCTTCGAGTCCGATCTCGAGTCCGCCCTCGCCACCGCCGTGCGCGCAGTCGCCGCCGGTCAGTCCGTCGTGCCACGCAAGCTTCGCGCCAGCGTCGAAAAGCCGGTGCTCTCGTATCGGGAGCGTCAGGTGTTGACGCTGGTTCGCCGAGGCCTCACCAACGCGCAGATCGCCGAGCGCCTCTACCTGGCCGAGAGCACGGTCAAGAGCCACCTCTCCTCCGCCTTCACCAAGTTCGGCGTTCGCTCCCGCAAGGAGGCGGCAGCGGTCTTCGTCGACATCGATCCGACACTTGGCGCGGTCGCCGTCCGCGGCGAAGACCCCGCCGGGCAGGCGCCGGCATGAGCGGCGCAATGAGCTCCGGCTCGGCGACCGCACTCGCCGGCGAGCAGGCCGCGCGGGTGCCGTTCACCCGGCTGGACAACGCCGACCCGGCTCTGCTCGCAGAGCTGCTGGGGGTCGTCGAGCGCGTCAGCCAGGACGCCGCCTTCACCCTGGGCGCCGAGGTCGAGGGGTTCGAGCGGGAGTTCGCCTCCTGGTGTGAGGCCGGTCACGCCGTCGGCGTCTCCTCGGGCACGGCGGCGCTCGAGCTGGCTCTGCGGGGCCTCGGCATCGGGCCTGGCGACGAGGTGATCGTCCCCACCAACAGCTTCATCGCGACCGCTGAGGCAGTCAGCGCCGCCGGCGCGACCCCGCTCCTCGTCGACGTCGACGAGGAGACCGCGCTGCTCACGGCGGAGATCGTCGAGCAGGCGATCACCCCGCGCACGCGCTGCGTCATCCCCGTCCACCTCTACGGCCGCACTGTGGAGATGGGACCGCTGCTCGACCTCTGCCGCGAGCGAGGCGTGCTCGTCGTCGAGGATGCCTGCCAGGCGCACGGAGCGCGGTACCGCGGTCGGCCCGCCGGCTCGCTCGGCGACGCCGGCTGCTTCAGCTTCTACCCGACCAAGAACCTCGGCGCCTGGGGCGACGGCGGCGCCGTCGTTACGAACGACCGCGATCTCGCCGCCGAGCTGCGCCTGCTGCGCTCGCACGGCGAGGGAGCTCGCCACCATCACGAGATGCCGGCGCGCACGGACCGCCTCGATGCCCTGCAAGCCGCGATCCTCCGCGTCAAGCTCGGACGCCTCGACGAGGCCAACGAGCGCCGCCGCGCCGCCGGCGCGGCCCTGCGCGAGGCGCTGACTGGCGGCACGGTGACGCCTCCGGCCGCGGTCTCGGGCACTGGCGATCACGTCTACCACCTCTTCGTCGTTCGCTCCCCGGAGCGCAACGCGCTGCGCGAGCACCTCGAGGCCGCCGGCGTCTCCAACGCGATCCACTACCCGACGCCGATCCACCTGCAGCCCGCCTACGCGGACCTGGGCCTGGGCGTCGGGAGCCTCCCGGTCGCCGAGCGACTGGCCGTCGAGAGCTGCTCGCTGCCGATCTTCCCCGTGATCTCGGCGGCGGAGATCGAGCGGATCGCCGCCGCGATCGCCAGCTTCGACTAACAGGGCCTTGCGATGCCCGGCCCAGCCAACGATGCCCCACATCGCCTGCTCGACGAAGTCAGCTTCGGCGAGGACGTGATCGTCCGCTCCTTCACCAACCTCTACGGCTGCCGGATCGGGGATCGCAGTCAGATCGGCACCTTCGTCGAGATTCAGCGGGGGGCGGAGGTGGGCGCCGCCTGCAAGATCCAGAGCCACAGCTTCGTCTGTGCCGGCGTCCGGATCGAGGACGAGGCGTTCGTAGGGCACGGCGTCACCTTCGTCAACGACAAGTTTCCCCGTGCGACCGTCGCTGACGGCGAGCTCCAGTCCGAGGAGGACTGGGAGATGTTGGAGACGGTCGTCGAGCGCGGAGCCTCGATCGGCTCCGGTGCGACGATCCTCGGCGGCGTCCGGATCGGGGCCGGGGCCACGATCGGCGCCGGCGCGGTGGTGACGAAGGACGTGGGAGCGGGGGAGACTGTGGCCGGGAACCCGGCTAAGCCACTACGGTGAGCGCTGAGGGGACCGCCCGCAGGGCGATCTCGGTGTGCTCGCCGATGTAGTCGCCGTCGACCTGGACGGGGAAGGGGCGGATGCCACCGTCTCCGGCCTCGGAGATCGATGAGACCTTCGCCTCGGCGATGTCTTCGAAGTGGGCGATCTGGCGGTGGCGGGTAGTCGGGGGCCCGACACTGAGCACGCGCGGGATCAGGGTCGGCATGTCTCGCTGGGCGGCCCGCTTCAGCACCCCGACCGAGAGCGTCCCGTCGTCGATCTCGACTCCCTCGCAGACCCGGATCGGGCGCTTCGCGAAGTAGGTGAAGGGCACCGAGTTCTGGGCCAGCGCCGTGACGCCCTCGATCGACTCGCCGTTGCCCATCTCTGCCCGCAGCCTCACCGGGTTGTGGAGATAGCGACGGTAGAAGGCCGAGATCGCGGCCCAGGTGTAGTAGTAGGGGCCGGCGCTGCTCTTCAGCTTCGGGTGCGCGTCCACCCGCTCGACCACGGTGGCGTCGATGCCGACCCCGCAGGAGAAGACAAAGTGGCGGTCGTCGACCATGCCGAGGTCGATCCGCCGCGGCTTCCAGTCATCGGCCATCGCCAGCAGGTGCTCGGTCGCGTCGACGACGTCGTTGGGGATGCCGAGCGTGCGGCAGACCACGTTGGTCGAGCCGCCCGGCAGCACCGAGAGCGGCACGTCGGTGCCGGCCAGCCCGTTGGCGACCTCGTTCAGCGTCCCGTCGCCGCCGAAGGCGACGACCACGTCGTAGCCGCCGTCACGGGCCTCGCGGCCGAGCTCGGTGGCGTGGTTCTGGGCCTCGGTCGAGACCGCCTCGACCTCGTAGCGGCCCTGCAGCGCGTAGACCACCAGGTTCTTCAGCCGGTCGGAGACGGTCGTCGCGTAGGGGTTGACGATCACCAGCATCCGCCGCTTCGCGGCACGCGGCGGCAGCGCCGCGGACTTGCGGCGGAGTGCGGCGTCGCGCGACTGCGACACGGTTGCGACCGGCGGGGGGGTCACTGGTAATTCGTAAACCTAGCCGCCGCCGTCGTTACTCGTGTCGGGCCCGACCGCTTCGTAGCGGATCGTCTCGCCGTCCTCGACTTCGGCGATCCGGCCTTCGTGGACCAGGAGATCGGCGTGGCCGATCACCTCGGAGAGGGTGAGGAAGGCCTGGGTGACGGCGACGTTCCCCCACAGCGCCTGCGCCAGCTCGTAGCCGCTGCGCGGTCGCTCGGCGATCAGCTTGAAGATCTTCTCCTTGCGCCGCTCGTGCTGGGCAAAGCGGTCGTCGATCAGCCCGACGTGGTCGACGATCGGCTCGCCGTGCCCGGAGAGGACGATCTCGGCGGGCATCTCGCGGGTCTTCCGCATCGACTCGAGGTAGGTGACCAGGGCCTTCGGCCGGCCCGGCGACCCGTCCAGCGGCCGCGCCAGCAGGGGGTTGGAGGAGATGTGGGCGATCAGGTGGTCGGCGGCGATCAGGATCCGCCGCTCTTCGTCCCAGAAGACGGTGTCGGAGGGGCTGTGGCCGGGGCGGTGCAGGGCGCGCAGCGTGCGGTCGCGGAAGACGATCTCCTCGCCGTCGGCGAGCGGCCTGGTGACCGTTACGTGCGAGCCCCAGCCGCGGAAGCTGCGCGAGACGCTGCGCAGTGCCACCGTCACCTCCTCGGGGATGCCGTTGCGCAGCATCAGCTCGACCGCGAAGCGGTCCTCCGCCTCGGCGTCCTCGTCGAAGTTGGCCAGCCGCTCGGTGGCGATGCCAAGCGCGGCGACCTCGGCGCCGGAGCGCTGGACGACGATCTCGACCAGCCCGAGGTGGTCGATGTGCTGGTGGGTGACGATGACCAGCTCGAGGTCCTCGATCGAGTGGCCGCGCTCGGCCAGCTGCGACTGCAGCTCGTCGAGCGCCTTGCCCGAGTTCGGGCCGGTGTCGATCAGGGTCAGCGGCTCGTCCTCGAGCAGGTAGCAGTTGACCCTGCCGACCGCGAACGGCGTCGGGATCCGGAGGCAGTGGATGCCCGCGTCGGCGGCCTTGGCGAGCGCCTGCTCTGGAGCCAGGGCGCTCACCCCCGGATCAACGCCAGCACCTCGTCGCGCTTCGCCTCCATGTCCTCGCGCGAGACCAGCGACTCGAGGTTGAGGCGCAGCAGCGGCTCGGTGTTGGAGGGCCGCACGTTGAAGTGCCAGTCGGCGTAGTCGACCGAGACCCCGTCGAGGCGGCCCTGCTCGCCATCGGCGTAGCGAGCGGCGACCTCCTCGATCTTCGCCTTCGGGTCGGCGACCTCGGAGTTGATCTCGCCGGAGATGAAGTAGCGCGAGCGGAACTCGGCCATCAGCTCGGCGAGCGAGCGGCCATCGAGCGAGAGCAGCTCCAGCACGAGCAGCGCCGGAATCGTCCCCGAGTCGGCGTTCCAGAAATCGCGGAAGTAGTAGTGGCCGGAGACCTCGCCGCCGAACACGGCGTGCTCCTCGCGCATCCGCGCCTTGAAGAAGGCGTGGCCGACTCGCGAGAGGCCCGAGCGCCCGCCCTCGGCGGCGACCAGGTCGGGGACGGCGCGACTCGACCGCGGGTCGTAGAGGATCGTCCCGCCGGGGTTCTTGCGCAGCGCCGAGCGGGCCAGCAGCGCACAGATGAAGTCGCCGTCGCAGAACTCGCCGGTGGCGTCGATGAAGAAGCAGCGGTCGGCATCGCCGTCCCAGGCGATCCCGAGGTCGGCGCCCGTCGCCTTCACCCGCTGCATGATCATCTGCCGGTTCTCGGGCAGCAGCGGGTTCGGCTCGTGATCGGGGAACTCGCCGTTCGGCTCGAAGTACATGCGCTCCAGCTCGAGCCCGAGCCGGTCGAGGAGCGGGCCGACCATCGGGCCTGCCATTCCGTTGCCGCCGTCGACCACGACCTTCAGCGGCTTCACCGCGCCCGGGTCGATGAAGGTGAGCGCGTGGGCGCGGAACTCGTCCCAGACGTCGACCTCCTCGAAGGAGCCGCCGCCGGGAGCGTGGCCGAGGCCAGCCTCGATCTCCGCCCTGACGTCGCCGATCCCGGCGTCGCCGGAGAGCGGCAGGGCGCCCTCGCGGACCAGCTTCACCCCGGTGTAGGCCTTCGGGTTGTGGGAGGCGGTCACCATCGCGCCGCCGTCGAGCTCGCGCGAGCCGACCAGGTGGTAGAGCATCTCGGTCGCGACCATGCCGGCGTCGAGCACGGTGGCGCCCTCGAAGATCAGCCCGTCGCGCAGCTCCGCCGCCATCGCCGGCGCGCTCAGCCGCATGTCGCGGCCGAGGCCGACCCGCAGCTCACTGGTCTGCTTGCCTCGCAGCCGGGCCAGCACGCGGGCGAAGGCGCGCCCGATCGCGTGCGCGGTCGTCTCGTCCATCTCCTCGCCATAGAGGCCGCGGATGTCGTAGGCCTTGAAAATCCCGGATGGCGCGAGGGTCAAAACGCTCCCTTCAATGCTTCGTAGCTCTGCTCCAGCGTCTGCGGCATCACCTTGGTGTCGGCGATCACCGGCATGAAGTTGGTGTCGCCGCCCCAGCGCGGCACGACGTGCAGGTGGATGTGGTGCTCGACCCCGGCGCCGGCGACGCGACCCTGGTTGAAGCCGACGTTGTAGCCATGCGGGCTGTAGACCTCTTCGAGCCGGCTCATCGCCCTCTGCGCCAGCTCCATCATCTCGGTGACGGTCTCCTCCGGCAGCTCCTGAAGTCGCCCGATGTGCTCGAAGGGGGCCACCATCAGGTGTCCGTTCGTGTAGGGGAAGAGGTTGAGGATCACGAAGCAGCGCTCGCCGCGGTGGACGATCAGGCTCGCCTCGTCGTCTCCGGCGCCGGGCTTGGCGCAGAAGATGCACTCCTCCTCGATGTCCTTCGACGCGTCCTTCACATAGGAGAGGCGCCAGGGCGCCCAGATGCGGTGATTTGCCACGGGCGCCGAATCCTACGACCAGTCGCACCTCCTCCGCTCCCGCGCAGGCGCGCTCATCACCACCAGAGATCTCGCGCCTGCGCTCCCGCGTCCGGGGGTGCTACAGCCAGCCGCGACTGCGGAAGTAACCGACCATCGCGACGAGCATCGCCAGCATCACGCCGACGATCAGGTAGAAGTCGGTGTCGTCGCCCTCGCCGGGGACGCCGACGTTCATCCCCCAGATGCTGGCGATCAGGGTCAGCGGCAGGACGATGACGCTGATCGCGGTGAGCACGCGGAGGATGTCGTTGACACGGTGTGAGATCACCGACTCGTTGGTCTCGGCCAGCGCCTCGACCACCTCCTTGTAGTTCTCGAGCATGTCCCAGATCCGCTCGTGGGCATCGACGATGTCGTCGAAGTAGATCTCGAGGTCGAGATCGGTGGCGAGATAGCGCTGCTTGACTTTCTCCAGGTCGCGCAGCACCGGCCGCTGCGGCCGGATCACCTTGCGGAAGTTGATGATCTCCTGCTTGGCATTGGAGATGTCGCGCACGACCTCCTCCGAGCGCCCCTCGAAGATGTCGTCCTCGAGCGCGTCGAGCTTGTTGCCGATCTTGCGCAGCATCGGGAAGCAGTAGTCGAAGCTGTCGTCGACGAGGCGGTAGAGCAGGTACCCGGAGCCGCGTGAGAAGAGCTGCTCGCGCAGCTCCTGCTTGGCGCGGCAGCGCTCGAACAGGTACTCGACCGGCTGCAGCGGCTGGTTGGGGATCGTGACCACGTAGTCGGGCCCGACGAAGAGGTCGAGCTCGCCGGCCCCGAGCCGGCCGGCCGCGGGGTCGAAGACCGGGAAGTGGAGGACGATGAAGAGGTACTCGTCGTAGACGTCGATCTTCGGCCTCTGGTTGCGCGAGAGGACATCCTCGAGGTCGAGGGCGTGGAAGTCGAAGTGCTCCTCTAGCCAGGCCCGCTCGAGCGCGCCCGGTCGCTCGATGTTGACCCAGTGCAGACCGCTGGCCTCGACCTGCTCGACGCGCGGCGCCTGTGGCTCAGCCTGCGTCTCGGCGGGGGGGACGAGATCGCTGCGGCGCATGGGCCGTCGCAGCCTGGGCTTCGGAAGGTTCGGCATCGCTCTGCCCGATTGTCTCGTCGTGTGGGTCCATGGCTGTGCACAGCAGGTTAAACGCCGAGCGCAACCCCCGAGCAGGATCTCTCTCAGGCGTCGAACCCGTTGCTATAGTCGGACCCACATAAGCGCCACATCAAGAGGGGTGGAGGGACTGGCCCATAGAAGCCCCGGCAACCATCTCGGACCTCGGTTCGAGGCAGGTGCCAACTCCAGCAGGTCGTGTGAAAGGCCTGGAAGATGTGGGGAAGAGCCCGACCGGACCTCTGCCCCACAAGGCGGAGGTTTTTTTCGTAGGCGACGGAAAGCGAGGGTCGGATGTCGATAGAGAGCCTTAGGTGCAAGGAGTGTGGGTCGAGCTATGACCTCGGCGCTCACTTCGCCTGTGAGAACTGCTTCGGCCCGCTCGAAGTCGCCTATGACCACTCGGGGCTCGACCCGGCTGAGATCAAGCGCAAGATCCAGGCGGGGTCGCAGGGGATCTGGCGCTACGCCGACTTCCTTCCCTTCGTGGGGAGGCCTGGGGACCCGCTGGAGCCGGGGCTGACCCCGCTGCTGCGGGCCGACCGGCTCGCCGAGCGCCTCGGCATCGACGCCGAGATCTGGATCAAGAACGACGCCGCCAACCCGACCCACTCCTTCAAGGACCGAGTCGTCGCGGTGGCGGTGGCGAAGGCGCGCGAGCTCGGCTTCGAGACCGTCGCCTGTGCCTCGACCGGCAACCTCGCCAACGCGGTCGCCGCTCACGCCGCCGCCGCGGGCCTGCAGTCCTACGTCTTCGTCCCCGCCAACCTCGAGGAGCAGAAGCTGCTCGCGACGGGTGTCTACGGCACCAACCTGGTCGGGGTGCGGGGCAACTACGACGACGTCAACCGTCTCTGCACCCAGCTGGCCGAAACCCGTCCCTGGGCCTTCGTCAACGTCAACCTGCGCCCCTACTACGCCGAGGGCTCGAAGACGCTCGCCTACGAGACGGTCGAGCAGCTCGGCTGGGAGCTGCCCGACCGGGTGGTGTGCCCGATCGCCTCTGGATCGCTCTTCACCAAGGTCGGCCGCGGCTTCCAAGAGTGGCTAGACCTGGGCTTGGTCGAGGGCCAGCAGCCGGCCTTCAACGGCGCCCAGGCGCAGGGGTGCAGCCCCGTTGCCACGGCCTTCGCCGAAGGCTGGGACGTCTGCAAGCCGCAGCGGCCGGAGACGATCGCCAAGAGCCTGGCGATCGGCGACCCGGCCGACGGGCCCTACGCGGTCGAGCAAGCCCGCCGCACCAACGGCGCGATCGACACCGTCACCGACGAGGAGATCCGCGATGGGATCCGCCTGCTGGCGGAGACGACCGGGATCTTCACCGAGACCGCCGGGGGCGTCACGGTCGGGGTGCTGGCGAAGCTGGCCGCGCGCGGCGACATCGGCGCCGGTGAGCGCGTCGTCGTCTACATCACGGGCGAGGGCCTGAAGACGCTCGACGCCACCCGCGATAGGTTCCGGATGCACGAGATCGACCCCGATCTCGCCAGCTTCGAATCCGAGTTCAAGCAGGAGGTGGTCGCCTGATGGCAGTGACGGTGAAGATCCCGACCCAGCTCCGCGCCGCCACCGACGGCGAGGCCGAGATCGAGGTCTCCGGCTCGACCGTGGGCGAGGTTCTCGACGCGGTCTTCGAGGCGCACGGCGACCTGCGCGAGCGGATCACCCAGGACGGCGACCTGCGCCGCTTCGTCAACGTCTACGTCAGCGGCGAGGACATCCGCTTCCAGCAGGGCCTCGACACCACGATCGACGAGGGCGCCGAGGTAACCATCCTGCCCGCCGTCGCCGGGGGTTGAAGCCGTCCGTAGTCATCCTCTGCGGCGGGCGCGGGACGCGCCTGCGGGAGCGCACGGAGACCGTGCCGAAGGCGCTGGTCGAGATCGGCGGCAAGCCGATTCTCTGGCACGTGATCGGGATCTACGCGGCGCAGGGCTTCGACCGTTTTCTGCTCGCGACCGGCTACCTGGGCGAGATGGTCGAGGAGTTCGTGGCGAGCGCCGAGTGGCCGGCGGGGGTTTCCGTCGAGTGCGTAGGCACCGGCGTCGACACCCCGACCGGCGGCAGGATCGCCCGCCTGGCCGGGCGACTGGCGGATGAGACCTGCTGCGTCACCTACGCCGACGGCGTCGCCGATGTCGACCTCGACGCCCTGCTCGGCTTCCACCGCGGCCACGGCGGGCTGGCGACGGTCACCGTGGTGCGTCCCAACCTGCAGTGGGGGGTGGCTGAGCTCGGCGAGGGCGACCGGGTCGCGGGCTTCGTCGAGAAGCCGCGCAGCGAGCACTGGATCAACGGCGGCTTCCTCTGCCTCGAGCCGGGTGCGCTCCGCTACCTCGACGAGACCAGCGTGCTCGAGCGCGAGCCGCTGGAGCGCCTCGCCGCCGACGGTGAGCTGCGCGCCTATCGCCACCAGGGATTCTGGGACTGCATGGACACCTACAAGGACGCGGTGGCGTTGAACGACCTCTGGGCGTCGGCCGAGGCCCCATGGGCCAACTCCTCCGCTGACTTCGCGTTTAGCAGTCCAATAGAAGGATCAAAGGCGAAGTCAGCCTCGATTGGGGAGGGCGGGCAGTGACTGCTCTCGTCACCGGCGCCCACGGCTTCGTCGGCTCCCACCTCGCCCGGGCGCTGCTGGAGCAGGGCGAGGCGGTGCGCATCCTCGACCGCCCCGACCCGCGCGAGGCCGACATCGGCGGCCCGCGCCTCTCAGCGCTCGACCTGCTCGGGATCCGCGGCGAGGTCGAGCTGGCCGAGGCCGACCTGCGCGACGCGGGTGGCGTCGACGCGGCGGTTGCCGGCTGCGAGGCGGTCTTCCACCTTGCTGCCCAGACGATCGTCGGTGTCGCCCGGAATTCGCCGCTGGAGACGCTCGAGGTCAACGTGCAGGGCGCCTGGAACGTCTTCGAGGCCTGTCGCTCGCATGAGGTGGCGCGGGTCGTCTTCGCTTCCTCCGACAAGGCCTACGGCTCCAGTCCCGAGTTGCCCTACCGCGAGGACTTCCCGCTGCGGGCGGCCTACCCTTACGACGCGAGCAAGGCGGCGGCCGACATCGTCGCGCGCAGCTACGCGCACGCATACGACCTGCCGCTCGCCGTCACCCGCTTCGCCAACGTCTACGGCGGCGGTGACCTGAACTTCTCTCGCCTGATCCCGGAGACGGTGGTGGCGGTGCTCGACGAGCGGTCGCCGGCGATCCGCTCGGACGGCAGTCCCGAGCGCGACTTCCTCCACGTCGACGATGCCGTGGCCGCCTACCTGGCGATCGCCGGCGCCCTCGCGGAGGGCGAGGCGGCTGGGGAGGCCTTCAACGCCGGCGGCGAGCGACCGCACCCGGTGCGCGAGGTGGTCGAGCTGATCGTCGCCGCCGCGGGCACCGGCATCGAGCCGGACTTCCAGGGCGAGGGCAATCCCGACGGCGAGATAGACCGCCAGTTCGTCGACTCGGGCAAGCTGCGCGATCTGTCCGGCTGGCGCCCACAGATCGAGCTCGGCGACGGCCTCGAGCGGACCCTGGAGTGGTATCGCGAGCACCCGCAAGCCCGCCCTGCCAGGCTGGCCGTCTAGTCATGTGCGGACGCTTCACGGTCACGGCCAAAGACGCGAAAACGATCGCCGACCGCTTTCAGGTCGAGCTCGAACGCTCGCTTGAGCGCAGCGCCTCCGGGGAGGCGCCGCCGCCGAAGGCCGAGCGGGCGAAGAAAGCCGAAAAAGGGCTCGGGCGCTTCAACGTCGCGCCGACCCAGGAGGTGCTGACGGTCCGCGCCTCTCCCGATCCGGATGAGGCGGCCGCGGGCGAGCGCGAGGCGCGGCTGATGCGCTGGGGCCTGGTGCCGCGCTGGGCGAAGGACCTCAAAGTCGGCTACCGGATGATCAACGCCAAGTCCGAGAACCTCACCTCGAGCCGTGCCTACGGACCGCTCGTCGACAAGTTTCGCCACCGCTGCCTGATCGTCGCCGACGGCTTCTACGAGTGGATGAAGGCCGAGGATCCGAAGCAGCCGCGCCAGCCCTGGCGCTTCACCGTCGATGGCGGCGAGCCCTTCGCCTTCGCCGGGTTCTGCACCCGCAAGGAGTGGGAGGACGAGGAGGACCGGGGCTTCGACGACGGCTGGCTCTACAGCTGCACCATCATCACCACGACGCCGAACGAGGTGGTGGGCAAGGTCCACGACCGGATGCCGGCGATCCTGCCGACGGCGGAGGCAGAGGCGGCCTGGCTGCGTCCAGACCTCGATGTCGAGGACGCGGTGGCGATGTGCGCGCCGCTGCCGGCGGGGCGGATGGAAGGCGCCCCCGCCAATCCGAAGCTGAACAAGGTCGGCAAAGGGAGCGAGGGCCCGGAGCTGTTGATCGCCCCGTCCTGAGGATCAGCCGGCGAGCTTGCCGGAAGTGCTCACTCCCGTGAACACGCCGCCGGTTATGAGTCCGCAGGTGATTTCGGCCGCCGCAGTGCCGGTGGTGCGCCAGACAGTGGCGAAGGGAAGGGCGAGCGGCTCCGCCGGGCGCCCCCGGGGGAAGCCCCACCGCCACACCTGCTGTCCGACCTTGTACGGGGGCCACTCGACGACGATGCCTTTCTCCTCCGTGTAGCTCTTGCCCACCGCGTCGCTCATCTCGAGCGTGGCGAGGTCGGTGCTGCGCGAGTTGAACTCGACCTGGATCGTCTCGGGCGTCCCCTGATCGGAGAGCTCTTCGCTGGAGCGGGGGTAGGAGGCGCGGCCGCGGTACGTCTTGGCGATGATCGTGCGTTGCGGAACACGGATCTTGCAGATCAGCTTTCCCTGGCCGATCGCCGAGCCAGCGTCGATCCTCAGTATCGCCGCGACCCTGAAGAGGCGATATTCGCTCGCGTTGGCTTCGGTGGCCCGGATCCCTGCGTCGGTGAGGCGCATCTCGCCACCACCGGGGATCGCCTTTGGCCGGGAGTCGGGGAGCGGCGTCTTGCTCTCCCATTCCAGCTCGACTGCGCCCAGCGGCTTGTCGGTGCTGAGCAACGCTGCGAAGACGGTCGCCAGCAGCCCGACGGCAACCACGGCCAGCGCCCCCCGCGGCGGTCGATCCTCTCGTCCGGCGTTCACGCCGCGACCCTATTGGAAGCGCAGGCGGCCATCTCGGCCGTTCCTGCAGCGCGCCCGGCAGGATTCGAACCTGCGACTTCCACCTCCGGAGGGTGGCGCTCTATCCAGCTGAGCTACGGGCGCTCGCGGGACCAGTCTAGCTTCGCGTAGTCTCGCGACCGATGGATCTTTCTGTTGCATTTCTCGGCACCGGCGGCTCGGTGCCATCGGCGCGGCGCTCGACCGCGAGCGTGCTGATCGCGCGTGGGGGGAAGCGGTTGATGTTCGACTGCGGCGAAGGGACGCAACGCCAGTTGCAGCGCTCCTTCGGGCTGACGCAGGTCGACGCGATCTACCTCAGCCACTTCCACGCCGACCACATCCTCGGCCTGCCGGGGCTGCTCAAGACCTACGACCTGACCGACCGCCAGGCGCCGCTGACGATCTACGGCCCACTCGGCCTCGTCGACCTATTCAAGACGCTGAGCCGGATCGTCGGCAAGACCGGCTTCAGGCTCGAGCTGGTCGAGCTGCAGCCAGGCGACGCCGTCGCCCACGAGGGCTACGAGATCCGCGCCTTCGCCACCGAGCACAGCGTGCGGGCCAACGGCTACGTGCTGGCCGAGGAGGACCGGCCCGGGCGCTTCGACCCCGACGCGGCGAAGCGCCTCGGCGTGCCCGAAGGCCCGGCTTTCGCCGCGCTGCAGCGCGGCGAGTACGTCGAGGGCGCCTCGGGGCCAGTGCGGCCGGAGGATGTGATGGGCGAGTCCCGCGCGGGGCGCACGGTCGCGATCACCGGCGACACCGCTCCCTGCCGGGCAACCGCCGAGGCCGCCCGCGGCGCGGAGCTGCTGGTGCACGAGGCGAGCTTCTCCGAGGAGGAGGCGCAGCGCGCCGTCGACACCGGCCACTCGACCGCCGGCCAGGCCGCCGCCGTCGCCCGCGAGGCCGGCGTCAAGCTGCTCTCCCTCGTCCACATCTCCTCCCGCTACCACGTCGGCGCCGTCCTCGACGAGGCGCGCGAGGTATTCGAGCCGACGATCGCCCCCCGCGACTTCGACCTGGTCGAGATCCCCTTCCCGGAGCGGGGCGATCCCCAGCTAGTGCCGAACGGCGCTCGGAGTAGAGACGAGTCAGGGGTGCCCTCGACGGTGCCTCCCAACGGCACCGCGGAGTGATTCTTGCCCCGAAGGGGCAGATAATTGAGTTCAGGCATCCGGCGAGGGCACCCCTGACTCGTCTCACCCCGGTGCTACTGTGAGGTCGTCCTTTAACCGGGTCCCGAGAGACCCAGAAGGAGAACAAGCGAAGTGAGTGAGAAGGTCGTGCTCGAGCGCGACGACCTAAGGCGGACGCTGCGGCGGATCGCCCACGAGATCGCCGAGAAGAACCCGGCGCCGGAGGGACTGGCGATCGTCGGCATCCACACCCGTGGAGCGCTTCTTGCCCACCGCCTACAGCCGCTGCTGAGCGAGCTGACGGGGGCGGAGACGCCGCTCGGCGAGATCGACATCTCTTTCTACCGCGACGACATCGGCGTCAAGTCCCCCGCCGACCAGCCCGTCGTCCACGCCTCCAAGATCGACTTCGACCTCGCCGGCCGCACCGTCGTCCTCGTCGACGACGTCCTCTTCACCGGCCGCACGGTGCGCGCCGCGATCGAGGCCCTCTTCGACTATGGCCGCCCGCAGCGGGTCCAGCTCGCCGTGCTCTGCGACCGCGGCCACCGCGAGCTGCCGATCCGTCCCGACTACGTCGGCAAGAACCTGCCGACGGCGCGCGAGGAGCGGGTCAACGTGCGGCTCGAAGAGGTCGACGGCGAGGACGAGGTAACGATTTCCGAGCCGCAGCCGGTCGAGGTGGGCAGATGAGGCACCTGCTCTCGATCGAGGATCTCTCCCGCGAGGAGATCGAGGCGATCCTCGAGCGGGCGAAGAGCTTCGCCGAGGTCGGCCGGCGCGACATCAAGAAGGTGCCGACCCTGCGCGGCCGCACCGTCGTCAGTCTCTTCTACGAGTCGAGCACCCGGACCAGCTCCTCCTTCGAGCTGGCCGCCAAGCGCCTCTCGGCCGACCTGGTCTCGGTCAAGGCGGCGGGCTCGGCGGTCGACAAGGGCGAGTCGCTGAAGGACACGGTGGCGACCCTCTCCGCCTACGACCCGGCGGCGATCGTGATCCGCCACCCCTACGCCGGCGCCGCCCAACTGGTCGCCGGCTGGTCGGAGGCCGCCGTCGTCAATGCGGGCGACGGCAAGCACGAGCACCCCAGCCAGGCACTGCTCGACGTCTTCACCCTCACGCAGCGACTCGACTCGCTGGAGGGCAGGCGGATCTGGATCGTCGGCGACGTGCTGCACAGCCGCGTCGCCCGCTCCAACCTGATCGCCTTCCAGGCGATGGGGGCCGAGGTCACGCTCTGCGGGCCGCCGACCCTGATCCCGCGCGGGATCGAGCAGCTCGGCTGCGAGGTCTCGCACTCGCTCGACCGGCTCGGCGAGGCCGACGTCGTCTACGCCCTGCGCATGCAGAACGAGCGCATGAGCGAGAGCTTCGTTCCCTCGCTGCGCGAGTACGCGACCAGCTTCCAGATCGACTCGCGGCGGCTGGGGCCGCGCCAGCTGCTGATGCATCCAGGGCCGGTCAACCGCGGCGTCGAGCTCTCCGGCGAGGTGATCGACTCGCCGCAGTCGCTGATCGCCGAGCAGGTCGCCTCCGGCCTGGTGGTACGGATGGCGATCCTCTACGAGCTGCTGGCGGCGCGCGGCGAACGCCCCGCTCCGTCCACGGGCGAGGTCGCCGGCCCGCCGACCCCGATCGGGCAACCAGCGTGAGCGCCGACCTAGTGATGCGGGCCGGCGAGGCGGCCGACCTCGTCCTGCGCGGAGCGAGCGTGCTCGACCCCGTCGCCGGGATCGAGGGCACGCACGACGTGGTGATCCGCTCCGGCAAGATCGCCGAGCTCACCGCGCCCGGCGCCGCCTCGGTTGACGGCGCCGAGTTGGTCGACGCCGACGGCCTGCACGCCTTCCCGGCCTTCTTCGACCCCCACGTCCACCTGCGCGTTCCCGGTCACGAGCACAAGGAGGACATCGAGACCGGCACCCGCGCCGCGGCCGCGGGCGGCTATTGCGGCGTGCTGGCGATGGCCAACACGGAACCGCCGGTCTCGACCCCGGCGGACGTCGAGGCGCTGCGCAGCGCGGCGAGCGAGAGCGCCTCGGTGCCGGTTGGCTTCCTCGCCACCGTCACCCGCGACATGGCCGGCGAGGAGCTGACCGAGATGGTCGAGCTGCGCCAGGCGGGCGCGGTCGGCTTCAGCGACGACGGCCTGCCGATCGCCAGCGCCCGGATCATGCGCCGCGCCCTCCAGTACCAGCGACTCTGCGGCGGCACGATCGCCCTGCACGAGGAGGACCCGGAGCTCTCCGGGGACGGCGTCATGCACGAGGGGCCCGTTTCGGCCGCGCTCGGCCTGGCCGGCGTTCCCTCCATCTCGGAGTCGACGATGATCGCCCGCGACGCGGCGCTCGCCGCCTACGAGGGCGGCCGGATCCACGTCCAGCACCTCTCGGCTGCCGAGTCGGTCGAGGCGGTGCGGGCGGCCAAAGCCGTCGGAGCCCAAATCAGCTGCGAGGCCAGCCCCCATCACCTCTGCCTCACCGACGAGGAGGTGCGGAGCCTCGACCCGGCGCGCTTCAAGATGAACCCGCCGCTGCGCTCCGAGGCCGACCGGCAGGCCCTTGTCGAGGGCTTGCGCGACGGCACCGTCGATTGCATCGCCACCGACCACGCTCCCCATGCGGCGGAGGAAAAGGAGGTTCCCTTCGAGCAGGCGGCGATGGGGGTGACCGGGCTGGAGACGGCCTTCGCTGCGCTCCACACCGATCTCGTCCTGCCCGGCGTGCTCGACCTCGGTCTGATTGTCGAGCGGATGGGCGGTGGGGCCGAGCCCTTCGACTTGGAGCGCCCCAGCCTGGCCCCGGGCAATCCCGCCCACGTCGTTCTCTGCGATCTCGGCGCCGAGTGGACGGTGGGCGAGGAGGGCTACGAGAGCCGTTCGCACAACTCCTGGTGCGCCGGCCGCACCCTGACCGGGCGGGTACTGATGACCGTCGCCGCCGGCCAGGTCGCCTACCGCCTGCGCTCGTTCTCTCTCGGGGTTGCCTCGTGAGCGCCGGCTACGTCCTGCTCGAGGACGGCGCCCGCTTCGACGGCGAGCTCTGCGGCCATGTTGAGGCGGTCACCGGGGAGGTCGTCTTCAACACGGCGATGACCGGCTACCAGGAGTCGGTCACCGACCCCTCCTACGCGGGGCAGATCATCACCTTCACCTACCCGCTGACCGGCAACTACGGGGTCTCGGCCGCGGCTATGGAGTCCGACCGCGTCCACGCCCGCGCCGTGATCATGCGCGACGCCAAGAACGGGGAGGACGTCGCCAGCGCCGAGGGGGGCTGGCTCGACTGGCTAGCCGACTGCGGGGTGACCGGGATCACCGGCGTCGACACCCGCGCCCTGGTCCGTCACATCCGCGACGGGGGAGCGATGCGCGGCGGGATCTTCCCGGCCGACCTGACCGAGGCCGAGGCGCGCGATCGGATCGCGGCGGAGCCCTCGATGGACGGCGCCGACCTCGCCCGCACGGTGACGCCGCCCGAGCCGGTGCGCTTCGAGGGCGGCGGCCCGCACGTGGTCGGCATCGACACGGGGGTGAAGCTCAGCATCGTCCGCCAGCTGCGCGAGCGCGACTGCCGCGTCACCCTGCTGCCCTGCGACTCGTCTCCCGAGCAGGTTCTCGCCGAGGACCCCGACCTCGTCTTCCTCGCCAACGGCCCCGGCGACCCGGCCGCCCTCGGCTACGTCGTCGAGACGGTCCGCGAGCTGGTCGGCAAGAAGCCGGTGTTCGGCATCTGCCTCGGCCACCAGCTGCTCTGCCGCGCGGTCGGCCTCGAGACCTTCAAGCTGCCCTTCGGCCACCGCGGCGCCAACCACCCCGTCAAGGACCTGGCCAGCGGTAGGATCGACATCACCTCGCAGAACCACGGCTTCGCCGTCCAGGGGCCGGCGGGCGAGCCGCGGATCGAGGCCGACGAGCCGGTCAGCTGGGAGACCGACTTCGGCGTCGCCGAGCTCTCCCACCTCAACCTCTACGACCGCACCGTCGAGGGCCTGGTGCTGAAGGACGTGCCCGGCGCCACGGTCCAGTACCACCCCGAGGCCGGCCCGGGCCCGCACGACGCCCGCCACCTCTTCGACTCCTTCCTTGCCCTCGCCCATGCCTAAGCGCACCGACATCCAGAAGATCCTCCTGATCGGCTCGGGGCCGATCGTGATCGGCCAGGCGGCCGAGTTCGACTACTCCGGCGTGCAGGCCTGCAAGGTCCTGCAGGAGGAGGGCTACGAGGTCATTCTCGTCAACTCCAATCCGGCGACGATCATGACCGACCCCGAATTCGCCAGCGCCACCTACATCGAGCCGCTGCTGCCCGGCCCGGTGACGAAGATCATCGAGAAGGAGCGTCCCGACGCGCTGCTGCCGACGCTGGGCGGCCAGACCGCGCTCAACGTCGCGATGGCGCTGCACGAGGACGGCGCCCTGGAGCGCTTCGGCGTCGAGCTGATCGGGGCCGACGCGGCGGCGATCCGCCGTGCCGAGGACCGCGAGGAGTTCCGCCGCACGATGACCGAGGCCGGTTTGCGCATTCCCTGGTCGATCACCGTGGGAAGCGTCGGCGAGGTCGAGGCGGCGCTCGCCGCCGGCAAGATCACGTTGCCGGCGATCGTCCGCCCGGCCTTCACCATGGGCGGCCAGGGCGGTGGCGTGGGGGAGACCGAGACCGAGCTGCTCCAGGTCGTCTCCGAGGGCCTCGCCGCCAGCCCGATCAACCAGGTCCTGGTCGAGGAGTCGGTGATCGGCTGGGGCGAGTTCGAGCTCGAGGTGATGCGCGACCGCAACGACAACGTCGTGATCATCTGCTCGATCGAGAACGTCGACCCGATGGGGGTCCACACCGGCGACTCGGTCACCGTCGCCCCCGCGCAGACCCTCACCGACCCGCTCTACCAGGAGCTGCGCGACCAGGCGATCCAGGTGATCCGGGCGGTCGGGGTCGAGACCGGCGGCTCCAACGTCCAGTTCGGCGTCGACCCCGAGAGCGGCGACATCGTCGTGATCGAGATGAACCCGCGCGTCTCGCGCTCCTCAGCGCTGGCCTCGAAGGCGACCGGCTTCCCGATCGCGAAGATGGCGGCGAAGCTGGCCGTCGGCTACGCGCTGGAGGAGATCCCCAACGACATTACGCGCGCCACCCCGGCCTCCTTCGAGCCGACGATCGACTACGTGGTGACCAAGATGCCGCGCTTTGCCTTCGAGAAGTTCCCCGGCGCCGAGGGGCGACTCTCGACGCACATGCAGAGCGTCGGCGAGGCGATGGCGATCGGCCGCACCTTCCGCGAGTCCTTCGCCAAGGCGATGCGCTCGCGCGAGCTCGACGCCGAGCCGAGCTTCCCGGCCGGCGACGAGGAATTGCTGGCGAAGCTGGAGGTTCCCTGTCCGGAGCGCTTCGACCTCGTGCTCGAGGCGCTGCGGCGCGGGCTCGACGTCGAAGCCGTGCACGAGCGCTGCCTGGTCGACCGCTGGTTCCTGCACGAGCTGCGGGCGCTGGCCCTGGAGGGGGACGGCACCGAAGGGCTCGAGCGCACCTACAAGGCCGTCGACACCTGCGCCGCCGAGTTCGAGGCGGCGACGCCCTACTACTACTCGGCCCACGAGCGCCCCCGATCTGGCGGCCCGGCCGCATCCGAGGTGCGCCGCGGCGAGCGCCCCTCGGTCGTCATCCTCGGCGCCGGTCCGAACCGGATCGGCCAGGGGATCGAGTTCGACTACTGCTGCGTGCACGCGGCGATGACCGCGCGTGAGATGGGCCGCGACGCGGTGATGATCAACTGCAACCCGGAGACGGTCTCGACCGACTACGACACCTCCGACCGCCTCTACTTCGAGCCGCTGACCAGGGACGACGTGCTCGCCGTCTGCGAGCAGGAGGCCCCGGAGGGTGTGATCGTCCAGTTCGGCGGCCAGACCCCGCTGAAGCTGGCGCGGGCGCTGGAGGAGGCCGGGGTGCCGCTGCTCGGCACACCCGTAGACGCGATCGACCTGGCCGAGGACCGCGGCCGCTTCGGCGCCCTGCTGCGCCGGCTCGGGATCGAGCACCCGCCCTACGGAACGGCGCTCTCGGCCGAGAAGGCGGTGGCGATCGGCGAGGAGGTCGGCTTCCCGCTGCTGGTCCGGCCCTCCTACGTGCTCGGCGGCCGCGCGATGGCGATCTGCTACTCGACCGAGGACCTCAACGCCTACCTCGAGACCCACGTCAAAGCCGACCAGGAGCACCCGCTGCTGCTCGATCGCTTCCTCGAGAACGCGATCGAGGTCGACGTCGATGCCCTCGCCGACGGTGAGGATGCCTGGGTGGCGGGGGTGATGCAGCACGTCGAGGAGGCCGGTGTCCACTCCGGCGACTCCGCCTGCGTGATCCCGCCGATGAGCCTCGGCGAGGAGATGATCGAGGAGATCCGAGCGACGACAAAGCGGATCGCGCTCGAGCTCGGGGTCGTCGGGCTGATCAACATCCAGTACGGGGTCGCCGGCGGCAAGCTGCACGTGATCGAGGCCAATCCGCGCGCCTCGCGCACCGTCCCCTTCGTCTCCAAGGCGATCGGGACGCCGCTGGCGAAGCTCGCGGCGCGGCTGATGCTGGGCGAGGGACTCGCCGACCAGGAGCTGCCCGAGTCCACCGGCAGCCATGTCAGCGTCAAGGAGGCGGTGCTGCCCTTCGCCCGGTTCGCCGGCGCCGACTCGGTGCTGGGGCCGGAGATGAAGAGCACCGGCGAGGTGATGGGGATCGCCGCCGACTTCCCCACCGCCTTCGGCAAGGCCCAGGCAGCCGCCGGGGTCTCGCTGCCTGCTCAAGGCTCGGTGTTCGTCTCGGTGACCGACACCGACAAGCCGGCCGCAACCCAGATCGCCGCTCGCTTCCATGACCTCGGCTTCGAGCTGATCGCCACCGGCGGCACGGCGCAGGCGATCTCGGCGATGGGCGTCCCAGTCACCCGCATCAACAAGCTCGGCGAGGGCTCGCCGCACGTCGTCGACCTGATCCAGGAGCGCCGCTGCGACCTGGTCATCAACACTCCCACCGGATCGGGGGCGCGAACCGACGGCCACGAGATCCGCACCGCCGCGGTCCGCCACGAGATTCCCTGTGTGACGACGATGACCGGGGCCTCGGCGGCGGTTCGCGCGATCGCCGCGCAGAAGGAAAGTGAGGCCGAGGTTCGCTCGCTGCAGGAGATCCACGGACTGGAGCAGGCCCGGCTCAGTCGCGGATGACCTTAACCTCGACCTGAGGTTCAGGTGAATTTTCACGCAAATGCGTGAGATGGCCTTGCAGGCCCTCTACCCGCGGCTATACTCGCCGCCCACATGACTGCCCCAGTCAAGACCTCCGCCTCGGCCCCAGAGAGGTCGCTCGATCAGCGGATGGACGCGCTCAAACGGGCCAACGACATCCGCACCGCCCGCGCCAAGCTGAAGAAGGATCTCAAAGCGGGCAAAGCGAGCATCCACGCTCTGCTGCTCGACCCGCCGGACTATGTGATGACGGCGAAGGTCTTCGACATGCTGCTCGCGGTTCCCAAGTACGGCCGGGTGAAGGCCAATCGCATCCTCAACCAGTGCCGCATCTCGCCCTCGAAGACCATTGGCGGTCTCTCGGAGAGACAGCGGGCGGAGCTGGTCTCGCAACTCCGCCGGTAGCCCGACCGCCCCGGCGGTCAATATGCCGCCGTCGATGTCCAAGGTCTTCGTCATAACCGGCCCCAGCGGAGTGGGGAAGGGAACGCTGATCGCCGAGCTGCTGAAGCGAGTTCCCGGCCTCGAGCTCTCGATCTCGGCGACCACCCGGGGGCCGCGCGAGGGCGAGGTCGACGGCCGCGACTACCACTTCCTCTCGCCGGAGGAGTTCGCCCGGCGGGTCGAGGCCGAAGACTTCCTCGAGTTCGCTACCTACAGCGGCAACCGCTACGGCACGCTCCGTTCCGAGGTGGAGCGGAGGCTTGCCGATGGGCACTCGGTCGTACTCGAGATCGAGGTGCAGGGCGCGCGCCAGGTCCGGGCGGCGATGCGGGAGTCGGTCCAGGTCTTCATCGCCCCGCCGCGGCCGGAGATCCTGCGCGAACGGCTCGAGGGCCGTGGCGCCGACAGCAGCGAGGCGATTGACGCTCGGCTCGAGGTCGCCGAGCAGGAGCTGGCGGCCCAGGACGAGTTCGCCCACCTCGTCGTCAACGACGATCTCGGCCGCGCCGCAGGCGACCTGGAGGGAATCGTGCGCGCCGAGCTCGGCATATCTCTAGACTCCCGGGCCGAATGATCCATCCACGCGTTGACAAGCTGCTCGAGCACACCGATTCGCACTACGCCGCGGTGATCGTCGCTGCCAAGCGGGCACGGCAGATCAACAGCTACTTCCACAATCTCGGCGAGGGCGGCTTCGGCGAGTACCCGCCCCCGATGGTCGAGATCGGGCACGATCGGAATTACCTCTCGATCGCGCTGGAGGAGACCGCTGCGGGCAAGCTCAAATACGAGTACCGCTCCTAAACCCCGGGAGGGAAGCCATGGCTCGAATCCTGCTCGGCGTGAGCGGCGGGATCGCCGCCTACAAGTCGTTGGAGCTGGCTCGCCTGGCGACTCAGGCCGGCCATGGAGTGCGGGTGCTGATGACCGAGGGCGCGGGCCGCTTCGTCGGCGCCGCATCCTTCGAAGGGATCGTCGGCGCCCCTGTGCTCGTCTCCGAGTTCGAACGCGACCCGCTGCGCGGCGGCTTTCCGGGCGATCCTCGCCCTGAGCACGACCCGATCGGCCACCTCGAGTTGGCCGCCAACTGCGACGCCTACCTGGTCGCCCCGGCTTCCGCCAACACCCTGGCCAAGCTCGCCGCCGGAATCGCCGATTCGATGCTGACCACCTCCTTCCTCGCCTGCGCGGCGCCGCGGCTGGTGGCTCCGGCGATGAACGACCGCATGTACGGCGACGCGGCGACGCAGGCCAACCTGGCGACGCTGCGCGAGCACGGCGTGATCGTGATCGAGCCCGAAGAGGGCGCCCTCGCCTCGCGCGGCGAGTACGGTCGCGGCCGCCTCCCCGATCCCGCTCGCCTCCTGGCCCGCCTCGAATCCACGATGCCGGCGGGGGAGCGTCCCTGGGACGGCCTGCGCGTTCTCGTCACCGCCGGCGGCACCCGCGAGCCGATCGACCCGGTTCGCTTCATCGGCAACCGCTCCAGCGGACGCATGGGCATCGCCCTGGCCGCCGCCGCCGCCCGCCGCGGGGCAGATGTCACCCTGATCGCCGCCAACGTCGCACTGCCCGAGCCCGCCGGCGTCCGCCGCGTCGACGTCGAGACCACCGGGGAGCTCGCTGCTGCAGCTCGTGCGGAGTTCGCCGAGACCCACGTCTTGCTCATGGCCGCCGCGCCAGCTGACTTCCGGGCCGGAGACCCCGCTGCGGGCAAGCTCGAGCGCCAAGGGGCGCTGGACCTTCACCTCGAGCCCACCGAGGACATCCTCGCCGGCCTCGGAGCGAGCAGGGGAGAGGGCCAGACGATCGTCGCCTTCGCCGCCGAAACCGGCGAGAACGTCGATCGCGCTCGCGACAAGCTGCAGCGAAAGAACGCCGACCTGATCGTCCTAAACGACGTCTCCAACCCCAACATCGGCTTCGAGAGCACGCAGAACGCGGTGACCTTGATCGATGCCACGACCGAGGAGCGCATAGCCAAGGCTTCGAAGGACACGATCGCCGACGCGATCCTGGATCGCGTCACCCGGCTACGGGCGACGAGCTCGTCCGCCGCCTGAAGCTTCTTGCCCCCGTGGCGGGGGACAATCCTTCAGGGGTCGCCGGATTCCAGCCTCTCAACGACGCGTTTGAGCGTCGTGAGCACATGTGAGGGTTCGTCACGCACCTGCGCCGCCGAGAAACGCAGTGGAATCAACCCAGCCACAGTGTGAGTCTGTTCGCGCTGGAGATCGCGGGCCTGCTGGGCCGGCGTGCGGTGGTAGTGCAGGCCATCGGTCTCGACGACCAGCCCCAGCTCGGGCCAGTAGAAGTCGACTCGGTAGCCATTCACGTGAGCTTGGGTCCGCGGAGCCGGCAGGCCAGCCGACCGAATGAGCCGGAGGAAACGCCGCTCCAGCGGAGAGTCGGTCCGGGTGAAGGTGTGGCGGTCGAGCAGGTCTCTCAGCGCGCGCAAGCCTGGCCGCGCAGGAGTCAGGTCGATCTCCACCCGCAGAGCCTCAGGATCGATCAAGCGGAGCCGGTCGGCTGCGCTCACCGCCGCTTCGATCGATCTCGACCCGACCTGTGAGGCGCAATCGATCAGCGTCGCGACCGGACTGGTCACCGGAATGAGGTTGCGCAGATCGCGATCCTCTGGCCGCAGCTGGGCTCGGCGGTGGACGCGGATACCCGGTTGGCGCCGGTTGACATAGCTAGGGACGACGATCTCGATAGTTGCCGGTGCGCGATCTGCAAGTCCCCACAACGCCGCAGCGCTTCTGTACCCGAGGAGCGCCTCCGGCCCGCAGCTGAGAACCGCTGCCATCCACCTTCCCCGCAGATCGACTTCGGGACGGCCGACCGCGTAGACGCCGCGCCAGAGTGGGTGCAATCGACCTCGTTCCACCCGGTGCTGGATGGCCTTCGAGCTCAGCCCCACATCGAGCAGCTGCCTCCTTGTCGCCACTCCGTGTTGCGCCGTCGCCAAATCCCAGACCGTGGATGCGCGAGGCTGAAGCCTTTCCTCCGTCATGGGGGTAAAAGCCTTCACGGTCGAAGGTTCTCCCCCTGCGAATGGGCCAGGCTATACTGGGCTCAAGCTTTTTCGATACCGATGTGTACGAGAAGTGGGCCTGGCCCACTTTTTTTTCGGCCCGAAGACCCCGTGAAAGACCTCCGAGAGAACATTCAGCAGCAACTGACCGAGCTTGATTCCGAGCTTGACCTAGTCGCCCTCGAGCAGCCGGGCACCGAGACGCTGCGCCTCTTCATAGATCACCCAGATGGAGTCGATTTGGCTCTGTGTGAGCGGGTGACTCAGCACCTCAATCATCTGCGGGTGGACTATGCGCTGGAGGTCTCCTCGCCAGGCCCGAAGTATCGCCGTTCCGAGCCCCCCGTCACCGAAAAGGAGCAGCCGTGAGCAAGGAGATCGTCGAGGCGGTCAAGGCCCTCGAGCAGGAGAAGGGCATCTCCGCCGACAAGCTGATGGACGCGCTCGAGGACGCCCTGCTCTCGGCCTACAAGAAGACGCCGGGGGCGGCCAAGTACGCCCGCGTCGACCTCGATCACGAAACCGGCGACTTCCGCGTCTTCGAACTGATCCTGCCCCCGGAGCTGGAGGAGAAGCTGCTCGCCGAGGCGGCCGAGGCCCAGGAGGAGGAAGAGCGCGAGATCGACCCCGAGACCGGCGAGCTGCGCGAGCCCGAGGAGCCGGAGCTCGACCCGGAGATGATCGCTCCCTACGAGGACCAGATCTCGACCAAAGACGTCACCCCCGAAGACTTCGGCCGGATCGCCGCCCAGACCGCCAAGCAGGTGATCCTGCAGCGGATTCGCGAGGCGGAACGGATGATGATGTTCGAGGAGTACAAAGACCGGGTCGGCGAGCTGGTCACCGGGATCATCCAGCAGTCCGACAAGCGCTACACGCTGGTCCAGCTGCGCGAGCGGGTAGAGGCGCTGCTGCCCAAGTCCGAGCAGGTCTACAACGAGCGCTATGACCACGGGATGCGGGTCAAGACCGTGATCACGGACGTCTCCGACTCGACCAAAGGGCCGGCGATCGTGGTCTCGCGCCGTAGCCCCGAGCTGATCAAGAGCCTGTTCGAGATGGAGGTTCCGGAGATCGCCGACAAGCTGGTCGAGATCGTCGGCGTCGCCCGCGAGCCCGGATACCGCTCGAAGATCGCCGTGATCTCGCACGCCGACGGGGTCGACCCGGTCGGCGCCTGCGTCGGCCCGCGCGGCTCACGGGTGCGGATGGTCGTCTCCGAGCTGCGCGGCGAGAAGATCGACATCATCCCTCACAACGACGAGCCCGCTCGCTTCGTCGCCAAGGCGCTCTCGCCGGCACGGGTACGCGAGGTGATCGTCGACGACGAGGAGCGCCAGGCGACTGTCGTCGTCCCCGATGACCAGCTCTCGC
>Ga0209461_10000155_pt1 | contig 34631 bp, 34 predicted proteins | sample AgamicAsMarz_FD_187162 | JGI IMG/M metagenome (GOLD analysis project Ga0209461, IMG submission 187162) | Agave microbial communities from Guanajuato, Mexico - As.Ma.rz (SPAdes) (version 2) | ecosystem: Host-associated > Plants > Phyllosphere > Phylloplane/Leaf | place: Guanajuato, Mexico... | reverse complement strand
TACCACGGCAACGGGCATATAAGCTCCGACAATTTCACGGATTTTCTTGAGAAGATGATGATCGCCCGAGCCAAGCTCTTCAACCTGACTGGCGCCATGCAACATCAGATAAATGCCGTCAATTTCATGCAGGTGGTTGCACGTCGCGTCTAAGAAACATTGTTCAATGTAGTCGAATGCCTCTTTAGTTATAACGCCCGAAGATCCTGCATCAGCATAGACTGCGGGAATTAATTCTATATCTGCCTTAGCGAAAATGCTGCCCACATGCATTCTTTCAATGCATTCATCGCCGAATGATAAAAGAAAATCACTGATTTTATTTTTAAGTGGGATGTTTGCATTTGATTCAGTCATAAAATGACCAACGAGCACTTTCATTTTTTAGTCCTTGTTTATCATGATATAAGAAATCACTTTTACCTGTTCGAAACGATTAAAAGATCGCAATCATTCAGATACCGTACGGTTGCTGAACGAATTTTTATTATCTAACGATAAAATAATTCTGGTGGCGAAAAACGACACCAGTATCGCAACGCTTGCAACAATCGCAGCAATGATCACGTAATGCAGGCTGCCACTTTTATCAACAAAGAATAAAAAGGTTAATAGTCCCGGGCAACCGCCTTCAACGAAAGAGCGAAGCCCCATCAAGCCAGCAATCACCCCACCACTCACTGCCCCCATGGCGGTACCAATAAGCACTCGGGGCCGCACCAGCAAACTGCCATAAAATGCGGGTTCGGTGACACCACACAGCGCCGTCAGGGCAAAGGAGGCGATCATACCTTTTTGGGCTTTATTATTTTTAATGCTGCTGGCAACCCCCAATGCTGTCGCGCCAATACAGATATTCGAGATAAACCCCATGGTCCCGGTAACCGAGTTGTAACCGACGGTTGCAATTAGTTGGACAGAGATAGGCGAAATCGCCTTATCGATGCCGAGCATCACCATATACGGATAAACCGCAGCCAGAATAGGTTGCGAAAGGAAACCCACGGCATCGCCAAGCCAGATGCAGAAATCACCAATTGCGCCGCTTAACCAGGTACCTAAAGGCCCTAATATGATTAGCTGCACCGGTACTACGATAAACATCGTCAGCAGGGGTTTTACAAAATAGATAAGTGCTTCCGGAATGATTTTCTTCAGAACTTTATCAACATAGTACATGAAGAAAACACCGAGAATGATGGGCAAAATGGCCGATCCGTAATCGACCTGCGGGATCGCTATCCCAAGGAAATTCAGACCAGCGACATCATTTATTCTTTCCGTCAGCAGCACCGCACCCAAAAATGCGCCCATAATAGGCTGCATTTTCAATTGCGATGCCAGGGTATAACCAATATAAACAGGTAGAAAGGTAAAGCCAGCCTGAAATATTGCCAGTAATACGTTTGCCGTCCCGCTATTGATATCCATGCCAAAGTAGTTCATCAGCAGATTACGTATAGCAAGGATCATACCGCCAACGATCATTGCCGGAACCACAGGCATAAAAATGGGCGATACAAAGTTTCCAAATTTATTCACATACCAGGAGACATTACGCGGGCCATTTTCCTCCTCGTCAGTCCCTCCTCTGTCGCCTGTACCGCACGCCCAGCCAGAAACCTCAACAAAATCATGCCAGGCATCATTCACATTTGGTCCGATGATAATCTGGATTTGCTTATCTTTAATGATGACACCTGCACAATCCGGCAGGGTTTTTAGTGCGTCTGATTTAATGTTACTTCTTTTTATAACGTCTATGCGAAGTCTGGTCGCACAGTGCGTTACATGACTTATATTTTCATTTCCACCAAGATGCTCCACAGCAAGCCTGGACATTTCCGTATATTTACCCATAACACTCCCTCCTTGCGAGAGTTATAAGATTGGATAATAAAAGCTTCACTACGCTATGTACTTTGTTACAAGGCAACACAATAAACATAAAATGTTTAATCGTGTTATACTTTGATCACTTAATGAGCAGCAGATCACGCAAATCCCTCAAAATAACATGTTAATGTGCTTTGTCTCACAGAACGGCAGTGGAAAGCGGGCCCTGCTGGGGATAATGCTTGCCGGACGGCTATAAAGGCGTGTAATTTTTTGTTTTATCAGTATTTAATGAGCATCGGGGTGCTGATAGAACCTATGAGAGATAGTTTGATGAAACAAACCAAACGGCAAATCTATATCCTTGAAACGATTAAGGTAAATGGCGAGGTTAATACGCAGGATTTGGCCCGCAAGCTGAATGTTTCGACGATGACTATTAATCGGGATTTTAAAGCGCTGGCGAGTACCGGTGCAATACAGCTGATTTACGGTGGTGCTATCACCTGTGAAAGTAACGCCTCTGAGTACCCGATGTCCCTCAAAGAAGAAGCAAATCCCGACGCTAAAAAATGCATTGCTGGCTGGTGTAAGCAACTGGTGAAGCCGGGAAGCTCAGTATTTATCGAAACGGGAACCACGACCCTCGCCATCGCAAAAGAAATTTTCCGTACCGAAAACTGTACTTTTTATACCAACTCGCTGCTTGCAATGAATGCGCTTTCTAAATACGAATCGATAGACCTCCATGTTATACCGGGGAAATATCGCAGTTTATCTCAGGGGTTTTTAGGCTTACAGGCTGTTGATTATATTAAGCAATTTAATTTTGATATTGCATTTATTGGTACCGAGGGCATCGATCTGAATTCAGGGATCACCCTGCCAAATGAAGAAGATGCTTATACAAAAAAAGCGATTATGCGCCAGGCACAGCAGGTTATCGTCGTTGCTGACCATACAAAATTTGGTTTAACACATTTGCATAAAGCTTCTGATTTAAATGATGTTGATTTAATTGTTACCGATCTCAATGAAAATGCGCCGCTCTTTCGCGCCATCTCCAACATTACCCGGATTATCTCGGTCACTGGCTTGAGCAAATCCCCGGCTTAATTACAAAAATGGCTGTTGACGCACATGCCGTAGTACCTGATGTTAAAGGGGATAATTTACCCACAGGAGAGAAAGAATGAGCGATATCGTGATCCGCCATGCACAGCCCGACGACGTAGAAGCATTACGTCAGCTGAATGCCCAGCCGGAGGTGTATCACGACACGCTACAAATTCCGCATCCCTCAATGGAAATGTGGCAGGAACGACTAAAACCGCAGCCGGGCCGCCGCCACCTGGTGGCCTGTATTGACGGCACAGTGACCGGCCATCTGGTCTTGAGCGTCGAACAGAACCCGCGCCGCAGCCATGTCGCCACTTTCGGCATCAGCGTATCGCCCGCTTTCCGTAATCGCGGCGTCGGCAGCGCGTTAGTGCGTGAGATGGTGAACCTGTGCGACAACTGGCTGCGCATTACGCGCACGGAACTGACGGTGTTTACCGATAATGCCCCTGCGCTGTCGCTGTACCGTAAATATGGCTTTGAAACCGAAGGCACCGGCAGGCATTACGCGCTGCGAAATGGCGACTATGTCGATGCGCTGTTTATGGCGCGGCTGAAATAAATCCAGCCCTTTCTTCTTTTCAGGAGAAAGGGCAACGTTTGAATGACGAATCACTAAGAATATCCTCATGCGAACCTTCTGAAATGAAATAATTTATTTCTGCCCATAGACGACTTCCAATATCTGGCGTAAATAAAACTACAAAAGCAAGGATACATGCTTTTATTTTACGGCTTCGTGTAATAACAGGGCGCAATGGAATGAGCGACATTATTTATCTCAGTATCACCGGTGAGCAGCAGGGACACATTTCTGCCGGATGTGGTAGTACGGCATCCATCGGTAATCGTTGGCAAAAAGGCCACGAAGATGAAATTTTCAGTTTCTCACTTGCCAGTTGCATGACCAGCACGGGTAAAGGAATACATTTGCAGGGTCTTCGTTTCGAGAAACTGATTGATAAAAGTTCTCCATTACTGATGAATGCCATTAACAATAATGAACAACTTTTTATGGAGTTTTATTTTTACCGCATCAATAGATTCGGTAAATGGGATAAATATTATTCTGTTCAACTGAGAGGCGCATTCTTATCAGATATTAGCATGAGAGTTGAGCTAAATAGCCTGGATATGGAAACCGTAACCGTCAGCTATGAGTACATTCTAAGCAGGCATCTTATCGCTAACACAGAGTTCAGCTATCTGGCGTTTCCTGAACACTATAACCGCCTGTTTGTTCCTCGCAGACCGGATACCCGTGCCCATTTAAAAACGCTTAACAGCAAAGCAGTCGGCAGATTACTCGCTGCGGGGGGCGTTTATAATGGGAATATAGAGGGATTCAGAGAAACGGCGGAGAAACTCGGCGGTGATGCTGTTAAGGGTTATGATCAGGTATTGAATGAAAAGACAGCGGGTACAGCAATAGCAGCTATTTCTATTCTGTTTGCTAAACGAGTTAATTCTGATGTTTATACAGAAATTGATAGTTATCTCGGTAAACTAAGAGGCGCCCCAAAATTTGTGCCGAGTGTTAAAATAAAAGAAATAAAATATACCAGAAGAAATCCTGTTGAAACAGCGATATTGAGGAAACAATTCAATACTATAGTAAGGAAAAAATTCCTTAGCAATCTGGCAGAAACTGGCGATGCTAAGGATAGGTTTAACGCAAAAGAAATTTTAAAAATGAAGAACGGTAAAACACCAGACAATTATAGCGTTCACCACAAACTACCTTTAGATGATAGCGGTACAAATAGCTTTGAAAACTTAGTACTGATACAAAACGAACCATATCATAAAATATTTACCAACATGCAATCAACCATAACGAAGGGAATGTCATCAGGCGAAAGCAAAATGACTCTTTGGGCTATTCCTTCTGGCACAATCTATCCATCCAAATAATAATCAGGAATAATAATCAATGAAAATAGAACCTCTTTTAATTGAACTAAAAAGCATGATGAATTATTGGAACTTCCATATTGAAGATGCCATTAAAGAATCATTTATTGAAAGCATGACGAAAAGAAATGAAGAATCTCAGACTTCCTCTATTCTTGAAACTTTATGTGATGAAGCTTGTGTCTTATTTAATAAGCATCCGGATTATATTATTTTCCTGAAAACAATGGATGGGTTTGAATTTGATGGGCTCATCTTATATAGCCTTTCCATTCCCGAGCCTTTAGTAAAAAATTTATTCATCATGAATGAATTCTACAGAAATAATGACGATTATATAAACCCTGATCTTGCGGAACGATTAGTTATTGGTAACGATAGCATCTCCTTATTCACATATGATACTAAAACTGATCTTTTCGAAATTAGAGATAATATTGGAACAGAAAGAGTTTTTGGGGCATTTAATAACTTTCCGGATTTCTTAAACGAAATAATCGATACAGTCAGATGAAGGCGCAATTTACGATATGCGCTATCAGAGCGAGCTTAATTCTGATAACTAATATTGTACTTAACCTACTGAAATTTATGGCCGAAAAACATATTAACTTGAACGGGATGAATCTGGATCGCACACTGTCCTTCAAAGAAATTCCGGGTTTCAGTAATGTTGTCAATATTGTGAATAAATTGGCCAGCGAGGGGTTGGTAAATATCGAAGATAGCGGACATAAGTCCATGCTTTACTACCGCATCTCTGAACAGGAGTAAAGATTACTGAAAAATGAGAATGCAGAACGCCACCTCTGACCCAGACATCAGTCCATAAACAAAGCCCTCTTCCGTCGAAGAGGGCTACTCATCTCAATACCCCGCCGTCAAATCATCCACCGATCGCGGATCCGACGCGCCGTACAGCGTGCCGTCAGGGGCGATCATAATGCTCTGCGTGCTGCCCATCGCCTCTTTCACGGCGACTTTCTGCCCTTTTTGTTCCAGCAGTTTCAGCGTATCCGGGCTGAAGCCCTTCTCCACGCGCAGCTCGTCCGGCAACCACTGATGATGGAAGCGCGGCGCGTTGGTGGCTTCGGCGACGTTCATTCCGAAATCAATGCTGTTGACCACCATTTGCAGCACGGTCGTGATAATACGGCTTCCGCCCGGGCTGCCGGTGACCAGCCAGGTTTTACCGTCTTTTACCACGATAGTGGGCGACATCGACGACAGTGGACGTTTAGCTGGCCCCACGGCGTTCGCATCGCCGCCCACCAGCCCGTACACGTTCGGTACGCCCGGCTTGGCGGAGAAATCATCCATCTCGTTATTCAGCAGAATACCGGTATTCCCCGCCACAATGCCTGTCCCGAATGTGGTGTTAAGCGTGTAAGTCACCGACACCGCATTCCCGTCTTTATCCACCACCGAGAAATGCGTGGTCTGGTTGCTCTCGTAAGGCGTCAGCTTACCGGGACGGATCTGGCTTGATGGCTTCGCCTTTGTCACGTCGATCTGCTGCGCGATTGATTTGGCATACTCTTTACTGGTCAGCGCCTGCCACGGCACTTTCACAAAATCCGGATCGCCTAAATATTCCGAGCGGTCGGCATAGGCATACTTTTCTGCTTCTGCCATCACCTGCATGGCATCGGCGCTGCCAAAGCCGTATTTCGCCAGATCGAAGTTTTCGAGGATATTCAGGATCTGCACGATGTGGATCCCGCCCGATGACGGTGGTGGCATGGAGAAGACCTCATAACCACGATACTCGCCGCTAATGGGCGTACGCTCGACGGCTTTGTAGGCGGCCAGATCGTCTTTGGTGATCAGGCCGCCATTTTTGCTCATCTCCTGGGCGATCTGATCGGCAATGGCGCCTTTGTAGAAGGCTTCCGGGCCTTTCTCCGCGATCATCTCCAGGCTTTTGGCCAGATTGGTCTGCACCAGTTTGTCGCCTTTTTTCAGCGGCTCGCCGTTTTTCCAGAAGATCGCTTTACTGTTTTCATAGTTGGGCAACACTTCGCTGCCATACGTTTTCAGATCGTCTGCCAGCGCGTCGTTAATGGTAAAGCCCTGCCTGGCAAGTTTGATGGCTGGCTGCACCACTTTGTTCAGCGGTAGCGTGCCGTATTTTTCCAGCGCCAGCGAGAAGCCCGCCACCGTGCCCGGTGTGCCGGTCGCTAAATGTGAGGTGAGGGATTTTTTACTGTCGGGATTGCCCTGATCGTCTAGAAACATATCGCGGGAGGCCTGGGCCGGGGCCATTTCGCGGAAGTCGATGGCGGTGGTCTGTCCGTCTTTGGTGCGCAGCAGCATAAATCCACCGCCGCCGAGATTGCCCGCCTGTGGATGCGTGACCGCCAGCGCATAGCCAACCGCCACGGCGGCATCCACGGCGTTTCCGCCCTGCTTCAGGATGTCGACACCGACGCGGGTCGCTGTCGCATCCACTGACGCCACCATGCCTTCTTTGGCCTGCACGGGATGGAAGACATCTGCCTCCACGCCATATGAGACCGGCGGCGGTGGCGGCGGCGGTGCTGCGGCCACGCCAAAACATCCCCCAGCCATCAGAGCGGCGACGGCCACCCAACGCACAACATTCTGTTTCATCATCGCGGTTCTCCAGAGATATGAGCAACAGGCCCCGCTTAAGCCTGGTTCACTACTCTTAAAAAATCATCGTTTTGCTGGAGAGCAAGTAAACTTAAGCTATTCCCCATGAGAGGAGATGATGATGAAACCCTACCTGATTCTGGCGGCGTTATTGCCGTTTGGCGCAATCGCACAGCCACTCAATACGATGAATAACCCGAATCTGCCGGACTATCAGATCCCGTCCCAGCAGAGAATGCAGACGCAGATGCTTAATCAGCAGTCACAGCAAAAAGGCATGCTGAATCAGCAGTTACAGACGCAGACCCGTATTCAGCAGCAGCATCTGGAATCGCAGATTAATAACAACTCGCAGCGGATCATCCAGTCCCAGCCGGGCGAGCTTACCCTGCCGCGTCAGCAGCCGCTGCCGAACAGTAATGGCGGAATGCTGAATAACAGCGATGCCTCGCTGAACTCGCAACAGCAGCATATGCTGCCGCAACAGACTAACGGCAGCATGCTGAATCAGAACAACGGCAGTACGCCGCAGGCGAATTTGCCGCTGAAAACCATCAGCCCTTAAGGCTGAAAGTCAGGGCCGATGATGTCGATGCGGTCAGTACAGATAGTATCTACCCCGGCGCGCAGCAGTTCAGCGGCGCGCTCGGGTTTATTGACGGTATACACCAGGATACGCAGCCCAGCGTCTTTCAGCGCGGCAATGCGGGCTTCATCCAGCAGGCGGTGATTGAGATGGATAGAGACGCAGCCAAGCTGTGTCGTCAGCGCCCGCCAGTCATCCCGCCATTCGTCCAGTAATAACCCGCGCGGCAGCTCAGGCGCGGCCTGTTGCGCGGCGGCCAGCGCATCAATATCAAATGAGGATAACAGCGGCGGCGTCATCTCTGCCCACAGTTCACGTGCTTCCCGCGCCACCGTTTCGCCGGTTAGCGGGCCGGTGCCGGTGGTCGGTTTGATCTCAATGTTCGCCATCATGCCGTGCTCGCGGCAGCGCTTCGCCACCTGCGACAGCAATGGCAAAGGTTCGCCTTTAAAATCGCGGCTAAACCAGCTTCCCGCATCCACCTGTAACAGATCGCTCCACGGCAGTCTGCCTGCCACACCCCAGCCGTTGCTGGTACGTTCAAGGTTGTCGTCGTGCAGCAGGAAGATCTGCCCGTCCTGCGACAATTTCACGTCAAATTCAATCATGGTGTGGCCAAAGCGTGCGCCGGTATCAATGGCGGCCAGCGTGTTTTCCGGGGCCAGTTTGCCGCCGCCGCGATGCGCGACAATGTGGGGATAGGGCCAGTTGCTCATACTCGTTGTCCTGTTTCACCGTCGAAAAGGTGCAGATGGTTTTCCGCGAAATGCAGCCACAGCGTGCTGCCAGGTGCAGGACATTCATGATGCGGCAGACGGACCACCATTTTCTGCTCGCCCCAGCGCCCGTGGGCCAGGTTATCAGCGCCGAGCATTTCCAGCGTGTCCATCACCAGCGGGATCCCGCCTGCGGATGGTGAGCTTAGCGTAATATGCTCCGGGCGGATACCCAGCGTCATGTTGCGCCCGGTATAACCCCGATACACCCAGTTAATCGGCAGCGACATGCCGCTGTCGAGATCAAAATGGGTGCCACTGGTGCTGATACGCCCTTCCAGCAGGTTCATCGCCGGGCTGCCGATAAAGCTCGCCACAAAGCGGCTGGCAGGCTTCTCATAGACTTCCACCGGCGTGCCGATTTGCTCCGCCACGCCTTTGTTCATCACCATCACGCGCTGGGCCAGCGTCATGGCTTCCACCTGATCGTGGGTGACGTACAGTGAGGTGGTTTTCAGGCGGCGGTGTAGCTGTTGCAGTTCAAGACGCATCTGCACACGCAGTTTCGCATCGAGGTTTGAGAGCGGCTCATCGAACAGGAAGACCGCCGGATCGCGCACAATGGCGCGGCCCATCGCCACACGTTGCCGCTGCCCGCCGGACAGCTCGCGCGGACGGCGTTTAAGCAGGCCATCCAGCTCCAGAATACGCGCGGCGTCCTTTACCCGCTCCGCAATGTGCGCTTTGCCCATGCCACGGATCTTCAGGCCCCAGGCCATGTTCTCTTCCACGCTCATGTGCGGATAAAGCGCATAGTTCTGGAATACCATGGCAATACCGCGCTCTTTCGGCTCCATGTCGGTGACGCGCTGGCGATCGATCCACACATCGCCGCTGGACACGCGCTCCAGACCCGCCACCATGCGCAGCAGCGTCGATTTGCCGCAGCCGGACGGCCCGACCATGACAATAAACTCACCGTCCGACACGTCCAGCGTCAGCGGTTGAATAATCTGCGTTTTGCCGTTGTCCCAGCTTTTGGTTACTGCCTGTAATTTCAGACCTGCCATCTTATTTCTCGCTATCAACTAAACCACGCACAAAGGCACGCTGCATGGCTAAAACAATGACGACCGGCGGAATGAGCGTCAGCAACATCGCGGCCATAACGTGGTTCCACTGCGTGGTGCCCTCTCCGGTGGCGATCATGCCCTTGATGCCCGCCACTGCGGTGCCGAGGTTCACGTCGCTGACAATCAGCAGCGGCCACAGGTACTGGTTCCAGCCATAGATAAAGGTGATGACAAACAGCGCCGCCAGATTGGTTTTCGACAGCGGCAGCACGATGTCGCGGAAAAAGCGCATCGGGGAGGCACCATCAATGCGCGCGGCTTCGATCAGCTCGTCGGGCAACGTCATAAAAAACTGGCGAAACAGGAAGGTGGCGGTCGCCGAGGCCATCAGCGGCAGCGTCAGCCCGGTATAGCTGTCTAGCATGTTCAGCCGGGCAATGACTTCCACCGTCGGGAAAATACGCACTTCAACGGGCAGCATCAGGGTGATAAAAATCATCCAGAAGAACAAGTTACGCAGCGGGAAGCGAAACCAGACAATGGCAAAGGCGGAGAGCATCGACACCACGATTTTGCCGACCGTGATGCTGAACGCCATAATAAAGCTGTTCAGCAGCATTACTCCGAAGGGCGCGCTGTTCGAGCCGACGCCTTCCCGCCAGATGGTGCGGATATTTTCCAGCAGATGCGTGCCGGGGATCAGCGTCATCGGCGTTTCAAATACCTGCTGGTTGTTGAGCGTGGCGGCGACAAAAGCCACGTACAGCGGAAACAGAATGGCGGCGATCCCGAGGATCAACATGACATGGCTGAAGATCGTCAGCCCACGGCGATTCTCGATCATTGGTAGCGCACCTTACTTTCTACATAGCGGAACTGCACGACGGTCAGCCCGATGACCAGCAGCATCAGCACCACCGACTGCGCGGCTGACGCCGAGAGATCCAGCCCGGCAAAGCCTTCGCGGTAAATTTTGTAGATCAGCGTCGTGGTGGCCTGCACCGGCCCGCCCGCCGTCGCGGCGTCGATCACCGGGAAGGTGTCGAAGAAGGCGTAAACCAGGTTTACCACCAGCAGGAAGAAGCTCACCGGCGCGATCAACGGTAACGACAGCTGGAAGAAACGGCGCACCGGCCCGGCACCGTCAATGGCGGCGGCCTCCACCAGCGAGCGAGGGATCGATTGCAGGGCGGCGAAAAAGAACAGGAAGTTGTAGCTGATCTGCTTCCAGATGGAGGCGAACACCACCAGGAACATCGCCTGCCCGCTGTTCTGCGCATGGTTCCAGCTGTATCCCACGGCGTCCAGCGCATGGGTGATCAGGCCGCGGCCCGGATTGAATAAGAAAATCCACAGCACGGCGGCAATGGCTGGCGCGACGGCATAGGGCAGCAGCATCAGCGTCTGATACAGGCGGCTGGCGCGGATCACGTAATCCACCAGCGCGGCGAAGAATAATGAGCTCAGCAATCCCCAGAAGGTGACCATGCCGCTGAACTTAATGGTGGTCCAGAAGGAATCGAGGTAATAGCGGTCATGAAACAGCGCGACGAAGTTGTCCATGCCGACAAACTGGCTGGACAGCCCAAAGGGATCGACGCTTTGTACCGAATACCACAGCGCTTCGCCCGCAGGCCAGATGAAGAAAATGATGGTGATAATCAGCTGCGGGGCGACCAGCGCATAAGGTAGCCAGCGCGAACGGAATACCGGACGGGAAGATGACATGGGGATTGGATTCCTGAACAGCGCCGGGTGGCGGCTTCGCCTTACCCGGCCTACAGGCTAAATGCCACTTGTAGGCCGGATAAGCGCAGCGCCATCCGGCATGAAAACATTAAGACTTCGTCGACTGCTCGAAGCGGCGCAGCAGCTGATTACCACGCTCAACGGCGGAATCCAGCGCCTGCTGGGCCGTTTTCTTACCGGTCCAGACCGATTCCAGTTCTTCATCCACAATGGTGCGGATCTGTGGCATGTTGCCCAGACGCAGGCCTTTGGTGAACGGCAACGGCGGCTTGTTCAGCATCTGACGGGTTGCGGTATCCGCGCCCGGGTTTTTATCGTAGAAGCCCTGCTCGCGCGTCAGGTTATAGGCGGCGGTGGTAATCGGCAGATAGCCGGTTTTCTGGTGCCATTCGGCAGCATTCTCAGGCTTCGCCAGAAACTCGAGGAACTGCGCCACACCGGTGTAGGTTGGCTTGTCTTTACCCTGCATCACCCACAGGCTGGCCCCACCGATAATGGCGTTCTGCGGCGCGCCCTTAACATCGGCGTCATACGGCATCATGCCGACACCGTAGTTGAATTTGGCGTAGTGACGGATATCCGCCAGCGAGCCGGAAGACGCAGTCGTAATAGCGCAGTCGCCGTTATAGAACTTCTCGGTCGACTCGTCCTTGCGGCCAAAGTAGCTGAAATCGCCTTTCTTGTTCAGATCGGCAAGCAGGGCGATGTGTTTCACCTGCTCCGGCTTGTTGAATTCCAGTACCGCATCCGTACCGTCAAAGCCGTTGTTTTTGGTGGCGACCGGCAGACCATGCCAGGCGCTGAAGTTTTCGATCTGGATCCAACCCTGCCAGCCGCTGGCGTAACCACATTTCATGCCTGCCGCTTTCAGTTTTGCGGTGTACGCGGCCAGATCCTGCCAGGTTTTCGGCGGTTGCTCCGGATCTAAACCGGCTTTTTTGAAGGCGTCTTTGTTGTAATACAGCACCGGCGTAGAGCTGTTGAACGGCTGAGACAGCAGGTGGCCGGTTTTTGAATCGGTGTAGTAACCGGCTACCGTCGGCACGAATTGCGATTCATCAAACTTGATGCCCGCATCGCTGAACACTTCGTACACCGGTTTGATGGCTTTGGATGCCATCATGGTGGCGGTGCCAACTTCATACACCTGTAACAACGCAGGGGCATTACCGGTACGGAAGGCCGCAATACCGGCGCTCAGGCTCTGCTCGTAGTTACCTTTGTACACCGGCACAATTTTGTAATCCGGATGGGTGTCATTAAAACGTTGCGCCAGGGATTCAACTTCTTTACCTAACTGACCTTCCATTGAGTGCCAGAATGGGATGGTGGTGACTGCCATCGCCTGACCTGCACATGCCAGGCTTAACGCCAGTCCTAAAGCTGTATGTCGTAACGAAGTCATGCGGTTATCTCTCTTGTTGTGCCGGATGCGCGAAAACACGCGTTTTATGCTCGCGAGGTAACATGACACGCTCGAATGACAGAAAAATAACCTTTTAATTACAAAATGGTGACAGCCAGGCGTCAGGGAAATGATGGGCAGATGATGATCAGGTGAAGGTAATGTGTAGACCCGGCGGAGGTTGCCGGGCATCGGCATTTATCCCTTTAAACGTTGAACAATAGCGTCAAGGGACAAATTCCCGGCTGCCGCCTGCACCGTCATCTCCACAAAGTCAGGATTAGCTGCAAGGGTAATACCATTGCGTTTCAGAAACAGCAGAGTAATAAACAGCGCCGTACGTTTATTGCCGTCATTAAAAATATGACCACGCGAAATTGCCAGCAGATGCATGGCAGCCAGCATCCAGACATCGGTAACGCCCTCATACTCGTATTTATTCAGCACACGATAGAGTAACGCCTCCGCACGCCCGGCATCGGGCATACCCGGTACGCCTGCCGTCACGCTCAGCAACCGATCGTGAAACTGAATTATCTCCTCCGCTGAGATAAATTGTAGGGTCATCTGTCCGCCAGCTCCCGAAGTTCATCCCCATGCACGGCCATAATAGCGGCGAATTCGGCATCCATTTTGGCGGTCTGATAGCGTTCGAATTCTTCGGCGCTGATAATGACGGCAGATTTTTGCCCACGTCGGGTAATGGTCACAGGTGTACCAGTCGCGGCGGTTTCCAGCGCGGCAGCGAGATTTTGCCGCGCTTCGCTATAGTTCATGGTTTGCATAGGCGCTCCTTAGTTGTACAGGTTAATTGTACAACTGAGGCGTACAAAAAAGGAGCCTGTCGGCTCCTTTTTTCATGACGGGGAATGTTAGCCGCCCAGATAGGCGCTGCGTACTGCTTCGTTTGCCAGTAGCGCGTCGCCGGTATCTTCCAGCACCACGTGGCCGTTTTCCAGCACGTAGCCGCGATCGGCAAGCTTCAGCGCCTGGTTGGCGTTCTGCTCGACCAGGAAGATGGTCATCCCTTCCTGACGCAGCTGTTCGATGGTGTCGAAGATTTGCTGGATGATAATCGGCGCAAGACCGAGCGACGGCTCATCAAGCAGCAGCAGGCGCGGCTGGCTCATCAGCGCGCGACCAATCGCCAGCATCTGCTGTTCCCCGCCGGACATGGTACCTGCGCGCTGAACCCGACGCTCATACAGACGCGGGAACAGTTCGTAGACGCGCTTGATGCGGGTCTGGAACTGATCGCGATCGGCAAAGAAGCCGCCCATCGCCAGGTTTTCATCCACTGTCATACGGGAAAACACGCGACGGCCTTCCGGCACGATCGCCACGGCTTCCCGCATGATTTTCGCGGTCTGCCAGTCGGTAATGTCTTTGCCGTCAAACACCACCCGCCCGCTGGTGGCGCGCGGATCGCCGCACAATGTTCCCAGTAGCGTGGTTTTACCCGCGCCGTTGGCACCGATCAGGGTAACGATTTCTCCCTGATTGATGGTCAGGCTGACTTCGTGCAGCGCCTGAATTTTGCCGTAGTGGGCACTTACTTTGTCAAAGGACAACATGACTTTTTCCATCTTATGCCTCACCTAAATAGGCACGGATAACATCCGGGTTATGACGAATTTGCTCCGGCGTCCCGTTGGCCAGCGGCGTACCCTGGTTCACCACGTAAATGCGGTCGGAAATGCCCATCACCAGCTTCATGTCGTGTTCAATCAACAGAATGGTGGTGTTGTGATGATTACGCAGCTCGACGATCAGCTCGTCCAGCTCTTTAGTTTCCTTCGGGTTCAGACCGGCGGCTGGTTCATCGAGCATCAGGATCTCCGGCTGCGTCACCATGCAGCGGGCAATCTCCAGACGACGCTGATCGCCGTACGCCAGGTTGCTCGCCTGCCGGTTAGCGTGTGCTAACAAACCAATGCGGTCAAGCCAGGTGGCGGCGCGATCCAGTGCTTCACTTTGTGCACGACGGAACGATGGCGTTTTCAGCAGACCGGAAAACAGCCCGGTCTTCAGCTGTTGATGCTGCGCCACCAGCAGGTTTTCGATCACCGTCATTTCACGGAACAGGCGCACGTGCTGGAAAGTTCGCACTACCCCCATTCGGGCGATCTGCTGGCCCGGCAGACCTTCCAGATGCTGGTCGCGCAGCATGATGGTGCCGCCGGTCGGCTTATAAAAACCGGTCAGGCAGTTGAACACCGTGGTTTTACCCGCGCCGTTCGGCCCAATCAGCGACACAATTTCCTGCGGATGCAGATCCAGCGAGACGTTATTTACCGCCAGCAGACCGCCGAAGCGCATCATCAGGCCATTAACGGACAATAAAGGCTGACTCATGCCTGCTCTCCTTTCGCGGCTTCCCCGGTTTTCAGTTTCAGCTGTGGACGGGTCATGGGCAGCAGGCCCTGCGGACGCCAGATCATCATCAGCACCATCAGGCCACCGAGCATTAACATGCTGTATTCATTGAAATCACGCATTAATTCACGGGAAACCACCAGCAGGATAGCCGCGAGGATCACCGCAAACTGCGAGCCCATGCCGCCAAGTACCACAATCGCCAGCACAAACGCGGATTCCGCAAAGGTGAAGGATTCCGGGCTGACAAAGCCCTGACGCGCAGCAAACAGCGTCCCGGCAAAACCAGCAAACGCAGCGCTGATGGTAAAGGCGGTCAGCTTGATGCGGGTCGGGTTCAGGCCCAGAGAGCGACAGGCGATTTCATCCTCGCGCAGCGCTTCCCATGCACGCCCCAGCGGCATACGCAGCAGGCGGTTAATAACGAACAGGCTCAGCACGACCAGCAGCAGCGCCACCAGATAGAGAAACACCACGCGGTCGCTCGGATCGTATTTCACGTTAAAGAAGTTGCTGAACGTATCCCAGCCACCTTCACGGGCTGTACGGCTGAACTCCAGGCCAAACAGCGTCGGTTTCGGGATCTGGCTGATGCCGTTCGGCCCGCCGGTCACTTCGGTGTTATTGAGCAGCAGAATACGCACAATTTCGCCGAAGCCGAGGGTAACAATCGCCAGATAGTCACCGCGCAGACGCAGCACCGGGAAGCCGAGCAGGAAGCCTGCCGCCGCCGAGACCAGCCCCGCCAGCGGCAGACAGGTCCAGAATCCAAGACCGTAATAGTGATTGAGCAGCGCGAAGGTGTACGCGCCAATGGCGTAAAAGCCGCCGTAGCCCAGCACCAGCAGACCGGACAGCCCCACTACCACGTTCAGCCCCAGACCAAGAATGATGTAAATCATGGTCAGGGTGGCGATATCCACCGTACCGCGCGACACCATAAACGGCCAGGCCACAGCCAGCACCAGCAACGCCAGCAGGAACAGCTTTTGTTTTACCGTAGAGCCATCAATGGCCGGCAGCACGAATTTCGGCCCGGAAATACCTTTAATGCTTTTCTGGAAAGCGGGGCGCAGCAACTGGAAGAAAAAGACCACTGCGGTACCCACGAACACCCACTGCCAGCGAATATCCGCCGCGTGTCCGACCACCAGTTTGGTGCCATCCAGTTGCAGTTGCACGCCCATAAAGACGCCCGCGAGGACGAAGAACATCGCCGCTGACAGCAGCGCCATGGCAAAATGCATCGGTTTCATACTTTCTCTACCTCCGGACGGCCCAGGATCCCGGTCGGCATCACCAGCAGTACGCCAATCAGCAGCGCGAAGGACACCACATCTTTATATTCCGTGCTCAGGTACGCCGACGAGAGCGATTCCGCGACGCCAAGGATCAGGCCGCCAATCATCGCGCCCGGAATGCTGCCGATACCGCCCAGCACCGCCGCCGTGAAGGCTTTCATCCCGGCCATAAAGCCGATATACGGGTTAATTACGCCGTAGAACTGACCGAGCAGTACGCCCGCCACCGCTGCCATCGCCGCACCGATCACAAAGGTCAGGGCGATCACGCGGTCGGTGTTGATGCCGAGCAGGCTCGCCATCTTCAGATCTTCTGCACAGGCGCGACAGGCGCGGCCCATACGGGAGTAGCGAATAAAGAGCGTCAGCGCCAGCATGGCGACGAAAGTCACCACCCAGATCACCATCTGCATGGTGGTGATAGAGGCAGAGAAGTTTTCACTGCTGCCCACGACCCACTGTCCGTTAAACAGGCTCGGCAAGGCCACGTCGCGCGACCCTTCCGTCAGGCTGACGTAGTTTTGCAGGAAGATAGACATACCGATGGCGGAGATCAGTGCGATCAGGCGTTTAGAGCTGCGCACCGGGCGATAGGCCACCCGTTCGATGCTCCAGCCGTAGGCGCTGGCGATAACAATCGCCCCGACAAAGCCCGCACCCACCAGCAGCCAGCTGCTGTCGATGCCCATCATCATCAGCGCCGCGATGATCATAAAGGAGACATAGCTGCCGATCATATACACCTCGCCATGGGCGAAGTTGATCATGCCGATAATGCCGTAAACCATGGTGTAACCAATGGCGATTAGCGCGTAAGTGCTTCCCAGCGTAACGCCGTTAAACATTTGCTGCACGAAGTAGAGAAACTGCTCGGACATAGGGAAACCTTTTTATTCCCGCCCGACAGTGCCGGGCGGTGGGAGTATTATTTGGCTACCGAGGATGAACCATCGGCGTGCCACTGGAAGACGCCAAATTCAAATCCCTTCAGATCGCCTTTCTCATCCCAGTTCAGCGGCCCAATCACGGTCTTAGCACCGTTTGCTTTTAAATCTTTTGCCAGCGCTAATGGCTCATCGCTGCCGGTGCGTTCCAGCGCGGTTGCCAGCGACTGCACAGCGGCATAGGTGATCCACACGTACGGGCCGGACGGATCTTTCTTATCGGCTTTCAGCGCCGAAACGATAGCGCTGTTTGCCGGATCCTGGTCATAGCGTTTTGGCATCGTCACCAGCATGCCTTCGCCCGCGTCACCCGCGATATTCGACAGCGACGCATTGCCGACGCCTTCCGGCCCCATAAACTGCACTTTCAGACCGTTAGCACGCGCCTGGCGCAGCATCTGCCCCATTTCCGGGTAGTAACCGCCGTAATAAACGAAATCGATATTTTCTTTTTGCAGGCGGGCGATCAGCGCGGAGAAATCTTTCTCACCGGCGGTGATACCATCAAAGAAGACCACATTGGCACCGCCTTTTTTCAGGCCGTCCTGCACCGAGCGCGCAAGGCCTTCGCCGTATTGCTGCTTGTCATGAATAATGGCGATACGCTGCGGCTTCACCTTTTCCAGAATGTATTTCGCGGCGGTCGGCCCCTGGGAGGAGTCCAGCCCGGCGGTGCGCATAATGTGCTGATAGCCGCGCTGCGTCAGCTCAGGGTTGGTCGCACCAGGCGAAATCATCAGGATGCCTTCGTCTTCATAGATATCCGACGCAGGCTGGGTGGATGATGAGCAGAGGTGACCAATAACGTACTGAATACCGTCATTAACGATTTTGTTGGCCACTGCCACGGCTTGCTTCGGATCGCAGGCGTCGTCATATTCCACCGCGACCAGCTTGTCGCCCTTAATACCGCCTTTGGCATTAATATCTTTGATGGCCTGACGGGCACCGTTGAATTCCATATCGCCCCACTGGGCAACCGGACCGGACATCGCCCCGACCACCGCCACCTGAATATCGGCAGCAATAACGGTTTGCGACATTGCCAGTGCGATCATCCCCGCGATCAACGTCTTCGCGTTCCTGTTCATACCTGAAAATCCCCATTCGTGATGTCGTGTTTACACGTCTGGCTACCGGCGAAGGCGTGCTTCGCGGCAGCTCATAATAATTGTGTATAAAATTAGTCTGGTCGTGGTTAAAAATAACGCTGGTGATTTAATGCACAATGCTATTTTTACCTGTGCCTTTAATGGTTTAGCGTAGTTTTTTACTGAAAACCACACTAAATTCCCTATTTTTCAGGCGATTAAGAACAGATAATATTCTGTATTTATCCAGAGATAAACAAAAAAAGCGCCGTTACCAGCATAAAATAACGGCACAATGAGCGGAATAAATCACTACCTTTCAGGGTTAAATACTGCTTATTTTTCGATCCCTGACGTTTAAAACTGCTCTGGCGGCTGTGTCAGAAGTAATCCCCTGATGAATGGAATTAAAAAGTGAAAGCGCCTGAATGCGAAAATTGAGTACACTGCACCCTCACTTGACGATCTGGACCCGCAGTAAATGAAACTGACTATCATCCGTCTGAACACATTCAGCGAACAGGATCATATCGATTTAGGCAAAATCTGGCCGGAGTACTCGCCGGATTCATTAACGGTCGACGACCGCCACTGTATCTATGCCGCACGGTTTAACGATCGCCTGCTGGCCGCAGTGCGCGTCACGTTAAGCGGTAAAGACGGGGCGCTGGATTCGCTGCGCGTACGTGACGTCACCCGCCGCCGCGGCGTGGGTAAGTATTTGCTGGAGGAAGTGCTGCGCGCACACCCGGAGATCAACGTCTGGTGGATGTCAGATATTGCGGTCGAAGATAAAGCGGTGATGGATGCGTTTATGCGGTCGGCAGGTTTCAGCGCCTGCGCGGACGGCTGGCAGAAGCGATAAATCCCCTCACCAGCGCAAGGGGAAGCAGACTATACGATGAGCTTCGGATCGGCCTTGCGATGGCGTTTCTGCTCGTCATAAAAATTTTCGTTTGAGCCAATGCTCAGAAGATACAGCTCCAGCTTTCCCTCAATCCAGCTGTAGCCTAACAGATACAGCTGGTCATTCATTCTGAACTTATGTACACGCAAAAAGCTAAGATCGCCTTTTTTGCGTTCGCCGAGCTCAGTATCCTCAAGGATCAGCTCGATTTGCTCATCGACATCCCGCTGCTGCTGATCGGTCAGCGCGGCAAATTTCTTTTCAAAACGACGTGACTGATAAATCTCAATTTCAGGCCCTGTCTTTTTTGCGCACATATTTGGTGACGTGTCCGTTGTCGATTTCAGATTTAGCCAGCAGGATTTCGTTAATAAGCGCCCAGGACATTTCAGGATTCGCTTCCGCAATGCGTCCTATTTTCGCCCAATGTTCAATTTGCTTTGGCACGCTACGGCTTTGCGCGTCAGCATGAACCTTCACTTTTTCAACAAAATCATCATCCAGCCGGATGCTAATTGCCATATCGGTACTCCCGTTTTGTGACCATCATTTTGGGACGATGGTTTTTTTAAACATCGCCAGTGTGCGACATTTTGTCGCGTAACGCAATCAAATGAAAAAACCCGCCGCAGCGGGTTTATCAGTATGATGGCCGTTAACGGTTTTGTTATTTCGCGTCGGTCGCCGTACCGTTTGCATGCCAGGTGAACACGCCGAACTCAAAGCCTTTCAGGTCGCCCTTCTCATCCCAGCTCAGTGGGCCCATTACGGTTTCCACGGTGTTGGCTTTCAGGTATTTGGCGATTTCGGCCGGATCGTCTGACTGCTCCAGGCCCGCTTTCAGAGATTGCAGCGCCGCGTAGGTCGTCCATACGAATGCCCCACTTGGATCCTGTTTCTTCGCTTTGATGGCGTCAACAATCGGTTTGTTCACCGGCAACTGATCGTAGTTCTTCGGCTTGGTAACCAGCATGCCTTCGGCAGATTCGCCGGCGATGTTAGACAGTGAGACGTTCGCTACGCCTTCCGGGCCCATGAACTGGGTTTTCAGACCGGCAGCACGCGCCTGGCGCAGGATCTGACCCATTTCCGGGTGGTAGCCGCCGTAGTAAACGAAGTCGATGTTTTCTTTCTTCAGACGCGCCACCAGCGTGGAGAAGTCTTTCTCGCCTGCGGTCAGACCATCGAAGAACACCACGTTAGCGTTGCCTTTCTTCAGATTGTCCTGCACGGCGCGCGCCAGACCTTCACCGTATTGCTGTTTGTCATGAATAATGGCGATACGCTGCGGCTTCACTTTTTCGAGGATGTATTTTGCCGCGGTTGGACCCTGATCGGAGTCCAGACCAGTGGTACGCAGCAGCAGTTTATAGCCGCGCGCGGTCAACTCCGGCGCGGTGGCCGCAGGGGTGATCATCAGAATACCTTCGTCTTCATAAATGTCAGACGCAGGCTGGGTAGAGGAGGAGCACAGGTGGCCGATAACGTATTTGATACCGTCGTTAACCACTTTGTTGGCAACCGCAACGGCTTGTTTCGGATCGCAGGCATCGTCGTACTGCACCGCAACCAGCTTGTCACCTTTAATGCCGCCTTTGGCGTTGATGTCTTCGATAGCCTGTTTCGCACCGGTGAATTCCTGATCGCCATACTGCGCTACCGGGCCGGACATCGCGCCCACAACCGCAACTTTAATATCTTTCGCGAATGCGACGTTGCTCATTGCCAGCGCGATACATCCTGCCAGTAACGCTTTACCCTTCATTTTCATCCTGAGAATCCCCATTATTGTGGTTATTACATTCGTTGTGATGTTGTTGTTCAGCACTTTATTTCAATTATTGGTCGACTGCCCGTGCTTTAGCAGCATACTCTGCTAAAACATACCCCATTTTTCAGAATATGTAACAACATTTTTACCGGGTTAGCGACGCGTGAATAATATCCAGCGCCTGACGGAACTGCGCTTCCGGAATGGTCAGGGGATAGAGGAAACGGATAACGTTGCCGTAAACACCACAGTTAAGCAGCAGCAGTCCGGCTTCCAGCGCTCGCGCCTGTACCTGGCGGGTAAACTCCGGCGATGGCTCGCCGCTGTGTGGATCGGCGAACTCGATCGCCACCATCGAACCCAGCGCGCGGATCCCGGCAATCTGCGGACAATCTGCCCGGGCTTTCTCCAGCACTTCCACCAGATGCTGACCAAGATGGGCGGCGCGCTGGCAGAGGTTTTCCTCGTCGATCACCTCCAGCACCGCCAGTGCCGCTGCCACTGCCAGCGGGTTTCCGGCATAGGTACCGCCCAGTCCGCCTGGCGCCGGGGCATCCATCACCTCTGCGCGTCCGGAGACCGCCGACAGCGGCATCCCACCGGCGAGGCTCTTCGCCATGGTGATGAGATCGGGTTTAACGCTGAAATGCTCCATGGCAAACAGTTTGCCGGTACGGGCAAAGCCGGTCTGCACTTCATCGGCAATCAGCAAAATGCCGTGGGTATCGCACAGGGCGCGCAACCCCTGCATAAAATCGTCCGGGGCGATGACAAATCCGCCCTCGCCCTGCACCGGCTCCAGCACGATGGCCGCCACCTGATCCGGCGCGATGTCCGCTTTGAAAATGCGCTCAAGGCTGTTCAGCGCATCGGCCGTAGTCACGCCATGCAGCGCATTGGGATACTGAGCATGGAACACCGAGCCGGGAAACGGACCAAAGCCGATTTTGTAGGGCGCGACTTTACCGGTCAGCGCCATCGTCATATAGGTACGGCCATGAAAACCGCCGCCAAAGGTGATGAGGCCGGGTCTGCGGGTATAAGCGCGGGCGATTTTCACGGCGTTTTCTACCGCTTCGGCGCCGGTCGAGAAGAAGGCGGTTTTGGCAGGCCCGGCGACCGGCACGCGTGCGTTGATCTTTTCCGCCAGCGCCACATAACTTTCATACGGCACGATCTGGTAGGCGGTATGGGTAAAGGCATGCAGCTGTTTTTCCACGGCGGCCATCACTTTGGGATGGCGATGCCCGGTATTCAGCACGGCGATCCCGGCAGCAAAGTCGATGACTTCGTTGCCTTCCACGTCCCACAGCGTGGCGTTTTCCGCTTTATCCGCATAGAAATTACACATCACGCCGATGCCGCGCGGCGTAGCCTGTAAGCGTCTTTCATTGAGTTCGTTATTTTTCACCCTGTCCCCCTGAGATGCCATTGTTTACATAATGCGCATCTGTAAGTGTTTGCCACAGGATAAGAAATCGCCAGAGCAGGCGTAAAAAAACAAAACCCCCGGATTTTCATCCAGGGGTCTTTGGCGTGACACCGCAGAAAACGGTGCAGCGAAGATTATGCTTCGATGGCGATACGCAGTTTTTTCATGGCGTTCTTTTCCAGCTGGCGCACACGCTCAGCGGAAACACCATAGCGGTCAGCCAGCTCCTGCAGGGTGGACTTGTTGTCTTCGTCCAGCCAGCGGGCGCGAATGATTGCCTGGCTACGTTCGTCCAGACCCTGCATCGCATCGGTCAGTTTGTTGGCAGCCTGTTCTTCCCAGTTATCATCTTCAATGCCATCGGCAAAGTTAGAGGTTTTATCCTGGAGATACAGTACCGGCGCCATCGGATGGCTGTCGGACTCATCGTCCGGCGACAGGTCAAACGTCATGTCCTGTGCAGCCATACGCGATTCCATTTCACGCACGTCTTTGCTGGAAACGCCCAGTTCACGAGCCACCATTTCCACTTCGTCCTGGTTAAACCAGCCCAGACGCTGCTTGGTTTTACGCAGGTTAAAGAACAGCTTACGCTGTGCTTTGGTGGTAGCGACTTTCACAATACGCCAGTTACGCAGCACGTATTCGTGAATTTCGGCTTTGATCCAGTGCACGGCGAAAGAAACCAGACGCACACCCACTTCTGGATTGAAGCGGCGCACGGCTTTCATCAGGCCAATGTTACCTTCCTGAATCAGGTCAGCCTGCGGAAGGCCATAGCCCGAGTAGTTACGAGCAATATGAACAACAAAGCGCAGGTGCGACAGGATCAGCGTTTTAGCTGCTTCCAGTGAACCCTGGTAATGCAGCTTTTCAGCAAGCTCCCGCTCTTCATCAGCCGTCAACATCGGCCATGCGTTCGCAGCCCGGATATAAGACTCCAGGTTACCAACAGGGGCTAAAGCTAAAGTTTGCATTTCTTTGGTCATTCAAATCCTCTCAATGTACTTCTTACTGGCGGCGGATTGTCCCATTCAGGCAACAAACATGCCAGCGTTTGTGAGCAACGAGAATATCATCCACACTTTTATCAGACAGTGATTTTATCCACAAGTTCCCTGCAACGCTGTGAATAAATTACGCACAAATTGTGACATAACGATGATAAAGGGTACGCAGGGAAAAAGAGAAATCAGGGACGCTTTCCCTGCCAGCAGACATCCGATGCAGCAGGGAAAGAGTATATCAGAGAATTTTTAGTCGGGGGTAAAGTGACGTAAATGTTGCACGGTTGCCAGCCACGCGGCCAGCCAGCCAATCATCGAACACACCAGCAGCAGCAACAAACACTCGTCAAAGGACAGGCCGCTTAACTCAAACTGGGTGCCGAAAATCTTCGCCACGTCGGTCACCGCCGATGACAGACGCATCACCAGAATTTCAGACAGGATCAGCGACAGGAATGCGCCGCTAAAACCGAGCAGTGCACCGCCGTAGAGGAACGGACGCAGGATAAAACCATCCGTTGCGCCGATCAGTTTCTGTACGTTAATGCTGTCGCGACGGGAGAAAATGCTCAGGCGTACACTGTTACCAATGACGAGGAACACCGCTGCCACCATCAGGATGCCAATCATTACCGACACGCGCCCCACCAGCCCGGTCAACGCCGCCAGACGCGCAAACCAGCTGTCGTCCATCCGTACTTCATCAATACCATTAATACGGGTGATACGGTCGCGCAGGGTGTTGAGCGATTCGGTATTCTGGAAGTCGATCTTCGGCACTACCACCGCCACGGCGGGCAGCGGATTCTCTTCCAGCATATCGAGCGCCCCGCCAAAGCCTGACCAGTTGCGGAATTCGCCCAGCGCATCTTCACGGGAGAGGTAGTTCACCTTCTCGACGCCCTGTTCCGCCTGCAACTGCCCGACTACCTGCTGCGCGGCACCGTCATCCAGCGCTTTATCGAAGTAGACGGTAATTTGCGGCGACGGATAATACTGTGAAGACGCCTGGTGGACGTTTTTGTACACCATGTAGCAGACGCTCGGCAGCGTCAGGGAGATGGCGATCACCATCACCGTCAGCAGGGTCGCCAGCGGTTTGCTTTTCAGATCCTGCACCGCGCCCTGCCAGGCGTAGCGCATCTGTTCATTAAAGACGTTCGTTTTACGCGAGCCAGGTTTTGGCGGCGTTTTGCTCCGGCCGGATGCGCTACGATTGCCACCGCTGCCCTGCCCAGGCTTACGGAAACGGTCCAGTTTATTGCCGAACTGGCGGATTTGGTTTACTGCGTCGCGTTTATTCACCCGTCAGGCCTCCGTGCAAATGACCGTCGCTCAGACTCAGCATGCGGTACGAGCGCCGCGCAATCAGACTCATGTCGTGCGTGGCCATCAGTACCGTTACCCCGACGCGGTTAAACTCTTCAAACAGACGCAAAATCCCTTCGGACAGCGCGTCGTCCAGGTTACCGGTCGGTTCATCCGCCAGCAGCACCGCAGGTTTGTTCACCACCGCACGGGCTATGCCCACACGCTGCTGTTCACCGCCGGAAAGCTGAATAGGAAAGTTTTTCGCTTTGTCGAGCAGCCCGACTTTATCCAGCGCCGCCGACACGCGACGACGAATGTCTTCACCGCTGGCCCCGGCGATAATCAGCGGGATCGCCACGTTGTCAAAGACCGTGCGGTCCATTAACAGATGGTGATCCTGAAAAATCATGCCGATCTGTCGACGCAGAAACGGCACTTCACGGTTTTTCAGGCGACTGATCTCGTGCCCGGCAAACCAGATCTTTCCGGCGCTTGGCCGCTCGATACCGCAGATAAGCTTTAACAGCGTACTTTTACCCGCGCCGGAGTGGCCGGTCAGAAACGCCATCTCGCCCGGTTGCAGGTGGAATGTCACCCCCTGCAACGCTTGTCTCCCACCGAGATAAGCCTTGCTGACATGTTCAAAGCGAATCATTGTTAATCCTCTCGGGCAAAAAGTGCCTCTATAAAATCGCCCGCATTAAACGGACGTAAGTCTTCAATACGTTCGCCGGTCCCGATATAGCGGATCGGAATACCGAACTGGTCAGCGACCGAGAAAATCACGCCGCCTTTGGCGGTACCATCAAGTTTGGTCAGGGTGATCCCGGTCAGCCCGACGGCTTCATGGAACAGTCTGGCCTGGCTTACCGCATTTTGTCCGGTGCTGGCGTCGATGGTCAGCATCACTTCATGCGGCGCGTCGACATCCAGTTTTTTCATCACGCGGACGATCTTCTTCAGCTCTTCCATCAGATGCGCTTTATTCTGCAAGCGCCCTGCGGTATCGGCGATCAGCACGTCCACCTTGCGGGATTTTGCCGCCTGGATAGCATCGAAAATCACCGAGGCGGAATCCGCGCCGGTGTGCTGTGCAATCACCGGAATGTTGTTGCGCTGGCCCCAGACCTGCAACTGCTCCACCGCCGCCGCACGGAAGGTATCGCCCGCCGCCAGCATCACCGATTTACCCTGCTGCTCAAACTGACGCGCCAGCTTGCCGATGGTGGTGGTTTTACCCACGCCGTTCACGCCAACCATCAGGATCACGAAAGGCGTTTTGCCTTCAATATTAAGCGGTTCGTCGACTTTTGCGAGGATATCGCCCATTTCATCTTTCAGCAGGCCGTACAATGCTTCCGCATCGCGCAGCTGTTTACGGCTGGCCCCTTCCGTCAGATTGGTGATGATTTTACGGGTGGTTTCCACACCGACATCGGCAATCAGCAACTGCTCTTCCAGCTCTTCGAACAGATCATCATCGATTTTTTTGCCGCGGAACAGACTGATAAATCCGGAACCGAGGTTTTCTTTTGTTTTCAGCAGACTGCGTTTTAAACGCGCAAAGAAACCTTCTTTGGTCGGCTTTTCCTGCTCAACGATCGCGTCAGGCTGAGGCTGATGCTCAGGCTCGTCGTCGGCCACGACAGTATCTTCTTCGGGCAACCACGCTTCCGGCTCCGGTTCGACGGCTTCAATTTCTTCCGGTACCAGCAGCTCTTCGTGTTCAACGACTACTTCAGGCTCAGTTATCACGTCCGGTTCGGCAACCGCTTCCGGCTCGGTGACCGTTTCCGGTTCAACAACCACGGCCTCTTCAGCGATGATGTCTGCCTGCTGCTCCTCGCGTTCAATCACTTTTTCCGTGACGTCCACGACGTCTGCGGCAAAGGCCTCGGATTCGATCAGTGAATGCGGCTCAGCCTCGACGGGCGTCTGTTCCTCAACAGCGATGTGTTCTTCTACAGGCGCCTGCTCTTCAACAACCGCCTGGGATTCCATTTTCTGTTCTGGTGCGGCTTCCTGCGGCTCCTCTTTCTGACCAAAGCCTAACCAGGAGAACAGACCACGTTTTTTCTCTTTTGCCATTTGCGACTACACTCCTCGCGGTTTATTCATGGCGCAGCCCGCATTGTCGCAAACAGGGGGCTGAAAAATGAGTAAGATGTAATGATAAGTCTTTCGTTAGTCTACCACTTTCCTTGCAACACAGCACCGCCTGAGGATTAAGGTTCCACCCCACGCCTCCCGCCGTTAAAATAGCGGGATAAATTTGTGACCAGAGCTTTCACTATGAAAAAACCCAACCGTGCCGCCAGCGGCCAGATTCGTATTATTGGCGGACAGTGGCGTGGCCGTAAACTGCCGGTGCCCGACAGCCCTGGTCTGCGCCCGACGACCGACCGCGTGCGCGAAACCCTGTTCAACTGGCTCGCGCCATCTATGGTTAATGCCCGTTGCCTCGACTGCTTTGCCGGTAGCGGCGCGCTGGGTCTGGAAGCACTGTCACGTTATGCGGGCGCGTCCACGCTCATTGAAATGGAGCGCGGCGTGGCGCAGCAGTTGCAGCAGAATCTGGCGACGCTGAAAGCCGCTAACGCCAACGTCGTCAATACCAATACCCTGACCTTTCTCAACCAGACCGGCACGCCCCATGATATTGTTTTTGTCGATCCGCCGTTTCGCAAAGGGCTGCTCGACGATACCCTGCGCCTGCTGGAAGTGAACGGCTGGCTGGCAGACGATGCGCTAATCTATGTTGAAAGCGAAGTCGAAAACGGGCTGCCGCAGGTACCGGTTCACTGGGATCTGCATCGTGAAAAGGTGGCCGGCCAGGTCGCCTATCGTCTGTATCACCGCACTGCTCAAGGAGAGCAACATGTTGATTAATCTGGGACGTTTGCTGATGGTGGGCGTATGGGCGTTTCTCATCCTCAATTTGATCCACCCCTTCCCGCGCCCGCTGAATATCTTCGTTAACGTCGCGCTGATTTTTACCGCCTTTATGCACGCCTTACAGATGGTGATGCTGAAAACGGCGCTGCCGAAAGACGGCCCGCAGATGACGACCCTGGAGCAGTGGCGGGTTTTCCTGTTCGGCGTCTTCGAACTGCTGGTCTGGCAAAAGCGCCTGAAAGCGATGCAAAACAAAAAATAATCCTCACCGGTTGCCTCAGAAAATGCGGAAAGTCCCTCCGCAGGCCGATGGGGCGTTGCCATCCGCGTTGCGCGACCACTACACTGAAGACAGGGCTGTGGGCGCAACGCCCACGCGACAATAACGAATTCAAGGAATTAAGATGCTTTGGTCGTTTATCGCTGTATGTTTTTCTGCATGGTTGTATGTCGACGCGTCGTATCGTGGTCCGGCATGGCAACGTTGGGTATTTAAACCCGTCACCTTACTGCTGCTGTTGCTGCTTGCCTGGCAGGCACCGATGTTTGATGCCATCAGTTATCTGGTGCTGGCAGGGCTGTGCGCCTCGTTGATCGGTGATGCACTGACGCTGCTCCCGCGCCAGCGTCTGCTGTATGCCATCGGGGCGTATTTCCTCGCACACCTGCTTTACACCATCTACTTTGCCGGTCAGATGACGCTGTCCTTTTTCTGGCCGCTGCCGCTGGCGCTGCTGGTCATTGGCGCGCTGCTGATAGCGGTGATCTGGACACGGCTTGAAGATCTGCGCTGGCCGATTTGTACATTCATCGCCATGACGCTGGTGATGGTGTGGCTGGCGGGCGAGCTGTGGTTCTTCCGCCCGACCGCCCCGGCACTGTCTGCCTTTGTGGGTGCCGCGCTGTTGCTGCTGGGAAATATTGTCTGGCTGGGCAGCCACTACCGCCGCCGCTTCCACGCCGACAATGCTATTTCTGCCGCCTGCTACTTTGCCGGGCATTTCCTCATCGTACGGTCGCTCTACTTATAGCGCTTGACTCTGGAGTCGACTCCAGAGTGTATCCTCCGGGTAATGAGAAAATCATCGTTCCCGGAGGATGCCATGATCACGCCCCCGCCCGTCAAAAAAACGCCGCAGTTTGCCCGCGTCACGCTGCGCCCGTTAACCCCTGCGCCTGAAACCTCCTGCTGCGCTGACCACGCCGAACCGGCATCTGCACCGCTGTCCGGCGATCCGCAGGGCAACCGTTTTTGCTGGCAGGTTGCCGGGATGGACTGCGCCGCGTGCGCCCGTAAGGTCGAAACCGCTGTGCGCCAGGTTGCAGGCGTCAATCAGGTGCAGGTCACCTTCGCGACCGAAAAACTGATTGTCGATGCCGGGCACGATGTGCGTGAGCAGATTGAAGCCGCTGTACAGCGCGCCGGTTATACGCTGCGTGATGCCAAGACCCCAGCGGCGCAACCCTCTGTTCTGCGGGAAAATCTGCCGCTGCTGACGCTGGTGATCATGATGGCCATCAGTTGGGGGCTGGAACAGGTTAATCATCCCCTCGGCCAGCTGGCGTTTATCGCCACCACGCTGGTCGGTCTGTATCCCATTGCCCGACAGGCGCTACGGCTGATCACAAGCGGCAGCTGGTTTGCCATTGAAACGCTGATGAGCGTGGCGGCCATCGGCGCGCTGTTTATCGGTGCCACCGCCGAAGCGGCAATGGTTTTGCTGCTGTTTTTGGTCAGCGAGCGGCTTGAAGGCTGGGCTGCCAGCCGCGCCCGCCAGGGCGTGACGGCGCTGATGGCCCTGAAGCCGGAAAGCGCCATACGGCTCAGGGGAACAGCGCGTGAATCTGTGGCTCCCGAGAGTCTGCGCCCCGGCGACGTGATTGAAGTGGCGGCGGGCGGGCGCTTACCGGCGGATGCCCGACTGCTCGCCGCCTTCGCCAGCTTTGATGAAAGCGCGTTAACCGGCGAGTCGGTGCCCGTCGAGCGCCACGCCGGGGAAAAAGTCCCCGCCGGGGCGACCAGCGTCGACCGGCTGGTCACGCTGGAAGTTATCTCCAGGCCCGGGGAAAGCGCCATCGATCGCATTCTGCAACTGATAGAAGAAGCCGAAGAGCGTCGTGCGCCCATCGAACGCTTTATCGATCGCTTCAGCCGCGTCTATACGCCGGTCATCATGGCCGCGGCGCTACTGGTCGCCGTGCTGCCGCCGTTGCTGACGGGCGCGGCATGGTATGAATGGATTTACAAGGGCCTGACGCTGCTGCTGATTGGCTGTCCGTGTGCGCTGGTGATCTCCACCCCTGCCGCCATCACCTCAGGGCTGGCTGCTGCGGCGCGTCGCGGGGCGTTAATCAAAGGCGGCGCGGCGCTGGAACAGCTGGGCCGTATTCGTCAGGTGGCTTTCGATAAAACCGGCACTCTGACGGTCGGTAAACCGCAGGTGGTGAGCGTGTCGCCACAGGGGATCAGTGAAGACGAACTGCTGGCCTGTGCCGCTGCCGTAGAGCAAGGCTCGACCCATCCACTGGCGCAGGCCATCGTGAGGGAAGCACAGGCGCGTAACCTGCCGCTGATGCAGGCGGAAAGCCAGCGCACCCTGCCCGGCAAGGGCATTGAGGCGCAGGTTGACGGAGAACTGATCTTCATCAGCGCGCCGGATAAACTGCCTGCCGGTGTGCTGAACGAAAACTGGCAGACGCAAATTCAGCAACAGGAAGCGCAGGGCCAGACGGTGATCGCCGTGCTGCGCAATGGTGAATTGTGCGGCACCCTGGCGCTGCGCGATACGCTGCGGGAAGATGCGGCTGAAGCGGTCAATAGTCTGCGTCAGCTTGGGATCAGCGGCGTGATGCTCACCGGCGATAATTCCCGCGCGGCGGCAGCGATTGCCGGCACGCTGGGGCTGGAATTCCGTGCCGGGTTATTGCCCGCCGATAAGGTGACCGCCGTGACCGCGCTTGATCAGCAATCGCCACTGGCGATGGTCGGCGATGGCATTAATGACGCACCCGCCATGAAAGCCGCCACCATCGGCATCGCCATGGGCAGCGGCACTGACGTGGCGCTGGAAACCGCGGATGCGGCGCTGACCCACAACCGTCTGACCGGACTGGCGCAGATGATCCAATTGGCCCGCGCTACCCATGCCAATATCCGGCAGAACATCGCCATCGCGCTGGGCCTGAAAGCCATTTTCCTCGTCACCACGCTGCTCGGCATCACCGGCCTGTGGCTGGCGGTGCTGGCAGATACGGGCGCAACGGTGCTGGTAACGGCGAATGCGCTGCGGTTGTTGGGTAAGGGACGCTGACAGCGGGCATGCGATCCGTTCCCTCTCCTTCCGGGAGAGGGTCAGGGTCAGGGTCAGGGATTACTGCATCCCCAGCAAATGCGGCAGCCACAGCGAGATCGCCGGGATGTAGGTCACCATTCCCAACACCACCAGCAGCATGCCGTAGAACGGCAGCATCGCGCGCACGACGGACTCGATCTTCTGCTTACTTACGGCGCTGGCGACAAACAACACCGATCCCACCGGCGGCGTGATCAGGCCGATCCCCAGATTGACCATCATGATCATGCCAAAGTGCACCGGATCGATCCCCAGCGCATTGGTGACCGGCAGCAGCACCGGCGTCAGGATGAGGATAATCGGCGCCATATCCATCAGCGTGCCGATCAGCAGCAGCATAACGTTAAGGTACATCAGGATGACGTACTTGTTATCCGACAGCGAGGTAAAGAAACCGGTAATGCGTTCCGGCAGCTGCATGTAGGTCATCACCGCACCGAAGGCGGCGGCAAAGCCTATCAGGATCATGACGATAGTGACGGTTTTCACCGTACGGCACATCAGCTTCGGCAGTTCGCTCCATTTATAGTCACGGTAGATAAACATGGTGACGAAAAATGCCCACAGGCAGGCCACAGCAGCGGATTCGGTGGCGGTAAAAATGCCTGACAAAATACCGCCGAGGATGATCACGACGGTAAACAGCCCCCACAGCGCATCAAAGAAAATCTTCAGCGCCTGCTTAAACGGGATCCTGTCGCCTTTCGGGTAGCCGCGCTTATGGGCAAAGCCAAGGCACATGATCATCAGACAGACGCCCAGCAGCAGTCCCGGCAGCACACCGGCGATAAACAGCGTGGCGATGGACACCGTGCCGCCTGCGGCCAGAGAGTAAATCACCGAGTTGTGGCTGGGCGGGATAAGAATGGCCTGCACCGAACCGCTGGCGGTCACCGCCGCCGCGTAATCACGCGGATAGCCCTTCTTTTCCATTTCCGGGATCATCACGCTGCCAATCGAGGCGGTATCCGCCACCGACGAGCCAGAAATCGCGCCGAAAAAGGTGGAGGCGACGATATTCACCAGCGACAGGCCGCCGCGAATAAATCCGACGAAGATATAGGCGAAATTCACCAGCCGTCGGGCAATCCCCCCTTCGGCCATGATCGCCCCGGCGAGAATAAAGAACGGGATCGCCAGCAGCGTAAATTTATTCACCCCGCTGGTGATCTGGATCATCAGCGCCTCAAGGGGTAAATCGATCCACAGCGCGCCCGCAACGGCGCTCAGGCCGACGGCAAAGGCCACCGGCATTCCCACCGCCAGCAGCACGGCGAGGGTGAACAACAACACAAATGCATCCATCTTTCACCCCTTAACTATGGTTACCAATCAGCACCACCGGGCGGTTCTCCTGGGAACCGAACAGCAGCCGCTCAAGCACAAACAGGATCAGGATCGCCGAACCGATGGGCAGCGGCAGATAGCTCTCCCCGGAGGTCAGCAACGGGAACTCTGCCACCGGCTGCTCCCACAGCTCCATGCACAATAAGTAGCTGTACCAGAAGATCAGGCAGGAGATGAACAGCATCAACAGGTCCACCAGCCGTGCGCAGGCATTTTTCAGCGCCAGCGGCAGACGGTCGGTCAACATATTGACGGCGATGTGCGATCCGGCGCGATAGCCCACCGCTGCGCCGATAAAGGTAAAAGTCACCATACAGATAATGGCGACCGGCTCCGGCCAGGACTCGCCGCGGTTAAGCACGTAGCGCGAGAAAATCCCGATGGGGATGACAATGGTCATCACCAGCAGGGAAATCCCCGCCACTGTCATGGCGAGCAGGTACAGGCGATCCATCCACTTCAGGTAGATTTCGGACATACGTCCTCCACAAGGCGTTATGCGCCAGCGGGCGGCTGGCGCAGCAGAATTACTTCACATCCGCGATGGCTTTCATCAGATCCTGGTGTTTGTCGCCATACTGCGCGCGCACCGGCTCTGTTGCCTTCACAAAGACCGCCTTGTCGATTTCCTGGAATTTCACGCCGCCCGCTTTCATTTTCTCTACCGCATCGGCGTTATACGCCTGCCACAGCGTGCGCTGTTCGGCCTGCGCTTCACGGGCGAGGGTCAGGATTTTCTGCTGGTCGTCGGCGCTAAGTTTGTCCCATTTCACTTTTGAATAGAGCAGCATTTCCGGGGTAATAAAGTGGCCGCTGAGGGTGTAATTTTTGGCGATGGGCAGATAGTTATGGGCCACGAAGGTAGGCGGGTTATTTTCCGCGCCGTCGATAACGCCGGTCTGCATGCCGCTGTACACCTCGCTCACCCCCATCGCCACCGCGTTCGCCCCCATTGCTTTCAGGGTCGCCAGCGCCACCGGGCTGCCCTGTACGCGGATCTTCATCCCTTTCAGCGCCTCAGGCGTGGTGACGGGTGTCTTGGTGATCAGGTTACGCGTGCCGGAATCCATCCAGCCAAGAAACACCAGCCGCGATTTTGGGTTGTTGGTCAGCTTCTCACCGATGCTTTTGCCGATATCACCGTCGATCACCTTATGCATGTGGTCTTCATCGCGGAAAACGTACGGCAGAGTGAAAACCTCAATGTCCGGCAGAATGGCGGCAACCGGCGCCATCGAGATGCGGATCATGTCGATCGCCCCCATCTGTGCCTGTTCGATCATCTGCTTTTCGTCCCCCAGCACGCCGCCTGGGAAGACTTTAATTTCTAACTTGCCATCGGTTTGCTGTTTGAGTTTTTCGCCCATGTTCTGCACAGCCACCACGTTCGGGTAGCCCTGCGGATGCACGTCGGCGGCTTTGATCACCTGCGCCATGACGGCAGGGGCAAACAGTAAAGAGGCGGTAGACAGGCACAGGGAAGCCAGTAACGGCTTGAGGGTCGTTTTCATCGGGTCAGCTCCAGGGTAGGGTCAGCGGTAAAACTGTGTTTTATTTTTACGCTTAAAAATTAGCCTGGGTTGTGACGAACGGGGGTGAAGCGGTTCACAAAAGCGCTAAAATAATGAAACGGAGGTTTAACAATGTGACAACAGAGGTTCTTTTTGCAACGGGTGGCTATTCGCCCTTACGCAGCAGATAGCGATAAGGCAGGGATCCTGTCTCCTGCGCCACCAGTTCATGCTCCATAAAACGGCAAAATCCGGGGATATCGCGCGTGGTCGCCGGATCGTCGGCAATGATCAGCAGGGTTTCGCCCGGCTGCATACCGCGCACGGTTTTGCGTACCATCATGACGGGTTCCGGGCAACGCAGCCCCAGC
>Ga0209461_10000153_pt1 | contig 35553 bp, 39 predicted proteins | sample AgamicAsMarz_FD_187162 | JGI IMG/M metagenome (GOLD analysis project Ga0209461, IMG submission 187162) | Agave microbial communities from Guanajuato, Mexico - As.Ma.rz (SPAdes) (version 2) | ecosystem: Host-associated > Plants > Phyllosphere > Phylloplane/Leaf | place: Guanajuato, Mexico... | reverse complement strand
TCGCTCTACCGGATCGCCGACCTCACCGTGGTGCCCTCGATCTACGAGCCCTTCGGCCTGGTGGCGCTGGAGGCGATGGCCTCGGGCTGTCCCTGTATCGTCGCCGACACCGGCGGCCTGCGCGAGGTCGTCCCCCACGAGGAGGCCGGCCTGCGCTTCCGCGCGCACGACCCGGAAGCGCTGGCGGAGGTCGCGATCCGCGTCCTCTCCGACGACGAGCTCGGGCGCAGCCTCGTCGCCGAAGCCTACGAGCACCTGCGCCGCTTCGACTGGGGCGACGTCGCCGAGCAGACCGCCGCCGTCTACGCCGGCCTGGCCGGCGCCAAGCTGGGCCCTGCCTGAGCCGCTACTCCTTCGCGGCGAATTTGCCGATCCGGGTGCCGCCGGGCTCCCACGACATGCGGCGAGCAGCTCGTCGGCCGAGACTTCCAGTGAGCCTGCCAGCTTGATCAAGGTGTCGATGCGCGCCAGGCGCAGGCCGCGCTCGAGCTGGCTGATCTCGGTGCGGTGCAACGAGGCCCGCACGCTGAGCTCATCCTGAGAGAGGTCGGCCTGCTTGCGGCAGCGGGCGAGGTTGTCCCCGAAGCGGGCGGCGAGGTCCATGGCTCGATCCTTCCTGGGGGGATTGCCTCCACCCTTGGCACTGAGGATTTACGCCACAGGACAGCTCGCCGGTTGCGAGCACGCCGAATCTATCAGTTGGCAGACAATACCTCTCAATCCGCCGGTGGGCTGAGTGTCGTCCACGCCTGCGGATCGGGCTCGACCGGATCGGCCCAGCGCAGCTGCTGGGGGGCGTCGCGCATGCGGATGATCCGCGCCGGGATGCCGGCGACGACGGCGTTGGCGGGGACGTCCTTGGTCACCACGGAGTTGGTGCCGACGATCGAGTTGTCGCCGACGCTGACGCCGCGCAGGATGCAGGCGCCGTAGCCGATCCAGACGTTGGAGCCGACCTCGACGTCGCGGGTGTAGATGCCCTGGGCGCGGATCGGCCGCTCGACCTCGACGACGCCGTGGTCGAAGTCGATGAACATCGCCCGGTCGGCGATCACGCACTGCTCGCCGATCCGCACCCGCTTGTAGGCGGAGATCGTGCATTCCTGGCCGAGCACCGTCTTGGCGCCGATCTCGACGACGCCCTCGTGGCAGCGGATCTTCGTCCCGTCGCCGATCCAGACGAAGCGGCCGAACTCGATCCCTGCGCCGCGGGCGACCTGCAGTTCCAGCCCGGGGCCGAAGAAGACCGGCCCTTCGGTGCGCCAGCGCCAGCCGGCGGGGGTGAGCAGGCGGCGGCGCAGCCAGCGGCCGAGCAGGCGCGCGTATTTCGGCGTCAGCATCCCGTTGCGGGCGAGGAAGCGGATCACGACGGCGCGGACTTTAGACTGGCCCAGCCGTGGCCAGCGCTGCCGGACAAGCCACCCTCGCGGAACGCCTCATCGCAGGCGACAAGCGCGCGCTGGCGCGTGCGATCACGCTGATCGAGTCCGATGACCCGGCGGGCTGGGAGCTGGTCCGCGAGGTCTACCCGCGCACGGGCAAGGCGCGGATCGTCGGCTTCACCGGTCCGCCCGGGGTGGGGAAGAGCACCCTGATCGGCGCCCTCACCGCCGAGCTGCGCAAGGCCGAGCGCCAGGTCGCCGTGCTCTCGATCGACCCCTCCAGCCCCTTCACCCGCGGCGCCCTGCTCGGCGACCGCATCCGCCTCTCCGATCACTTCCTCGACCCCGGCGTCTTCATCCGCTCGATGGCCTCGCGGGGCGCGCTCGGCGGCCTCTCCGAGGCCGCCCTCCAGGTGGCGCTGGCGATGGACGCCGCCGGCAAGGACGACGTCCTGATCGAGACCGTCGGCGTCGGCCAGGCCGAGATCGACATCGTCGACCACGCCGACACGATCGTGCTGGCGCTGATGCCCGGCTCCGGCGACTCGATCCAGGCGCTGAAGGCGGGAGTGATGGAGATCCCCGACGTGATCGTCGTCAACAAGGCCGATCATCCGATGACCGACACGATGGTGCGCGAGGTGCGCGGCGTCCTCGCCCTCTCGCACGATCCCGAAGGCTGGCGGGTGCCGATCCTGCGCACCGAGGCGGCCCGCGGCGAGGGCGTCGACGAGCTGGCCGCGGCGATCGACGAGCACCGCGTGTTCATCGAGGAGAAGGGGACCCTGGCCGAGCGGCGCGCCCGCAACCTGCGCAACGAGGTGCTCGGGATCGCCGCCTCGCGGATGCGGCGCCGGCTCGAGGCGACCGCCGCCGGGGACCCTGCGACCGAAGAGCTGCTGGAGCGGGTGGTGCGGCGCGAGCTCGACCCGGCCAGCGCCGCCTCCGAGCTGCTGGAGAAGCAATCCGATGATTGAGAGGAGCTTCGAGGTCGACGATCTCGACGGCGTCCGGGTGGGAGCCGTGCACAGCCTCTATTGCGACGCGGACGGGGGAGAGCCCGCCTGGCTCGTCGCCAGGCTCGGCAGCGGCCGCCGGCGCACCAAGCTAGTCGCCGTCCCACTGCGCAACTGCGCCGTCGCCGGCGGTCGCGTATGGGTTGCCCACGAGCGCGAGGCGCTGCTCTCGGCGCCCTTAGTCGACCCGACCCGCCCTCTCCTGCGCGAGCACGAGCTCACGATCTGCGCCCACTACGGGATCAGCGAGGGAGTCGGCCGCGCAGCCGAGGTCACCGAGCGCCCCGAGGGCGCGGTCACCGCCCAGCCGGCTTAGAGAGCGCGCTCAGCAGCCGAGCTGGCGCGCGATCACCATCTGCTGCACCTCGTCGGTGCCCTCGCCGATGGTGAGGATCTTGGCGTCGCGGTAGAAGCGGCAGACGGGGTACTCCTCGATGAAGCCGTAGCCGCCGTGGATCTGCACCGCCTCCTCGGTGGCGCGCACCGCGAGGCGGCCCGTGATCAGCTTCGCCTGCGCCGCGGTCAGCGTGAACGACTTGCCCGCGTCCTTCTCCAGCGCCGCGCGCCAGGTCAGCAGCCGCGCCGCCTCGATCTGGGCCGAGAGGTCAGCGATCTTGGCCTGGATCGACTGGAACTTGGCGATCGGCTGGCCGAAGGCCTGTCGCTCCTTGGCGTAGGCGAGCGCCTCGTCGAGGGCGCCCTGGGCGAGGCCGACGCCCATCGCGGCGACTCCGATCCGGCCGCCGTCGAGGATGTGGAGGAAGTTCTTGAAGCCGTCGCCGCGACGGCCGAGCAGGTTCGCTTCGGGCACGCGGCAACCGTCGAAGCTGAGCGGCCGTGTGTCGGACGCGTTCCAGCCCATCTTGCGGTAGGGCTCGCCGGCCTCGTACCCCGGCGTCCCGTTGGGCACGATCAGGTTGGAGATCTCCTTGCGCCCGCCGGCCTCGCCGGTGACGACGGTGATCGAGACGCAGCCCGAGATCTCCGTCCCCGAGTTGGTGATGAACTGCTTGGCGCCGTCGACGACCCACTCGCCGTCCTCGAGCTTCGCCGTCGTGCGCACGTTGCCGGCGTCCGAGCCGGCCTCGGGCTCGGTCAGGCCGAAGGAGGCGAGCCGCTCGCCGCTGCAGAGCCTCGGCAGCCACTCGGCCTTCTGCTCGTCCGTCCCCCAGAGGTAGATCGGCATCGTGCCCAGCGAGGTGTGCGCCGCCATCGTGATGCAGACCGAGGAGTCGATCCGTGCCAGCTCTTCGACCGCGAGCACGTAGGAGAGCGTGTCGGCGCCGCCCCCGCCGTACTCCTGCGGGAAGGGGATGCCCATCAGGCCGAGCCCGCCCATCTTCTCGACGATCTCGTAGGGGAAGCGCTTCTCGCGGTCGAGCTCCTCGGCGACTGGCGCGACCTCCTGGCGGGCGAAGTCCCGCACGGTGTCGCGCAGCAGTCGCTGCTCGTCGCTGAGCTCGAAGTTCACGCGCGGCAGCCTATGCGGAGGAGCGCTACAGCTGCAGGCTCTTGACCTGCAGCAGCTCCTCGATCGCGTAGCGGCCGTTCTCGCGGCCGTGCCCCGACTGCTTGTAGCCGCCGAAGGGCGCGATCGGGTTGAAGGCGCCGCCGTTGATCTCGATCTGGCCGGTGCGCAGCCGCCTGGCGACGCCGATCGCGCGCTCCTGGTCTGCCGACCAGACGCCGCCGGCGAGGCCGTAGACGGTGTCGTTGGCGATCCGCACCGCGTCGTCCTCGCCGTCGTAGGGCTGAATCGCCAGCACCGGGCCGAAGATCTCCTCCTGGGCGATCGTCATCTCCGGCGTCACCTCGGAGAAGACGGTGGGGCGGACGAAGAAGCCGCGCTCGAGTCCCGCCGGGGGCGCGGCGCCACCGGTCACCAGCTTGGCGCCTTCCGCCTCGCCCTTCTCGATATAGCCGCGGACGCGTTCGCGCTGCACCTCGGAGACGAGCGGGCCGAGCCGGGTCGAGTCCTCGAAGGGGTCGCCGGGGGTGAAGCTCTCCGCTGTCTGCGCCGCGATCTCCTCCGCCTCGGCGAGCTTCTCGCGCGGGACCAGCATCCGGGTCAGGGCGCTGCAGGTCTGGCCCGAGTTGAGGTAGCACTTGGCGACGCCGTCGGGGACTGCGCGGCTGAGATCGGCGTCGTCGAGGATCACGTTCGGCGACTTGCCGCCGAGCTCCATCGCCACCGGCTTGACCGTCGCCGACGCCAGCTCGGAGACGCGGCGGCCGGCCCGGGTCGAGCCGGTGAAGGAGACCATGTCGACGCCGGGGTGGCCGGCGATCGCCTCGCCGACGACCGGCCCGGTGCCGGTGACGAGGTTGAAGACGCCGGCCGGCAGCCCGGCGGCCTCGATCACCTCGGCGAGGATGAAGGCGTTGAGCGGGACGACCTCGCTGGGCTTGAGGACGACGGTGCAGCCGGCGGCGAGGGCGGGGGCGACCTTCGCGGCGATCTGGTTCAGCGGGTAGTTCCATGGGGTGATCGCGCCGAGCACGCCGACCGGCTCGCGCAGCACCCGCGAGTTGCCGATCTCCTCTTCCCAGGTGACTTCCTCCATCAGCTTCGGCATCGCCGCGAACTGGCCGGTCGGCAGCCCCGCCTGGATGATCTGGCTCAGCTTCAGCGGCATCCCAAGCTCCTGGGCGATCGTCGCCGCGATCTCCTCGCTGCGCTCGCCGAGGCCGGCGGCGATCGCGCTCAGGTAGCCGGCGCGCTCCTCGCGGCTCGTCTGCGACCAGGAGTCGAAGGCGTCGCGGGCCGCGCGTACCGCGCGGTCGGCGTCTGCGGGCGTCCCGGCCGGGATCGTCCCCATCGTCTCCTCGGTGGCCGCGTTGACGACCTCGATCGTCTCCGAGCCCTCCGGCTCGACCCACTCGCCGCCGATGAAGATCCTGTCCTTGACCTGAAGCTCCGCCGCAGTTGCCATGCCGTCTCTCCTCGCTGTTGCCCTGATCGCCTGGCTACACAGCCAAAGCTAGCGCGCCCAGGCGCTTCCCGAGTTCTATAGCCGATCTGCAATAAATACATATTCGCTATGTTCTCTGCATGAGCCCGGGGAAGCTGCTGCGCGAAGCGAGGAAGAGGCACGGAGTCAGCCAGAAGCGGCTGGCGATCCGCGCCGGCACGACCCAGTCGGCGATCTCGCGGATCGAGCGCGATCGCGTCTCGCCCACTTTCGAGACGCTGCGCGCCCTGCTCGCCCTGCTCGACGAGGAGCTCGCGATCGCAGCCGAGCGACGCGACTCCGGCGTCGATCTGTCGCTCAACGAGGAGAGCCTGCAGCGGAGTCTCTCGGAACGGCTTCAATACGGACTTGCATTCGCCGACATGGTGCGGCGCAACAGGGGGGGAGAAAACCCAGACGCCGCGACTCGTGAGTACATGGCGAAAACCGACCTCGGCGAGGGACTCGAGCTGCACCCGCTGCTGGGGTCGCTAGTGCGGAACGTCGTCGACTTCGTCGTCGTCGGCGGCGTAGCCGGCTGGGTCCACGGCTCGGCGTACCCGACCTACGACCTCGACGTCGCCTACGCCCGGGACCGGCTCAATCTCGAGCGTCTCGCCGCGGCGCTGACCGACTTGCGGGCGCGCTGGCGCGGCGGCCCGCCCGATCTGCCCGTCCGGCTCGACGCCGCAATGCTCGCCAGCGGCGCGAACTTCACCTTCGAGACGCCGTTCGGGCACTTTGATGTCATCGGCGAGCTCTCGGGCGTGCGCGATTACGAGGAGCTGCGCCGAGAGGCGAGGATCGAGAGCTATGACGGACTCGACATCAGGGTCGCATCGATCGACCACCTGATCGCGATGAAGCGTGCTGCCGGGCGAACCAAGGACAAGCTGATGGTCCTGGAGTACGTCGCGATCGCAAACCGCCAGGCCAGCTAACGCGCCGCTGGGGCCAGTGGCGTCGCGATGCCGGGACCCGGCATCGCTCGCGCGTCGCGTGCATATAGCACTTCTCCGCAGCTCTCGCAGACGCCGCGGTCGCTGACCCGGCCGCCACACTCCTTGTGGACGATCAGCATCGGCGGGCCGCCCGGGGCGGGGGAGTGGCGGTCGCCCCAGGCGAGCAGCGCCACCAGCGCCGGCCAGAGGTCGAGGCCCTTCTCGGTAAGGAAGTACTCGAAGCGCTCGGGAGAGGTCTGGTAGGGCCGGCGCTCGAGGATGTCCTCGTCGACCAGCCGCTGCAGACGAGCCGAGAGCACGTTGCGGGCGATTCCGAGGCCCTTCTGCAGCTCGTCGAAGCGGCGGTTGCCGTTCATCACGTCGCGCACGATCAGCAGCGACCAGCGCTCGCCGATCACCTCCAGCGAGCGGGCGATCGAGCAGATCTGTCCTGGGTAGTCGCTGCGCAGCACGAGTGTGATCTTGACACACAGAGTTGCGTCAAGCAACTCACTCGGCTAGGGTGCGAGTTGCTTCAAACAACTCACGTCGCTGACTTTGTCTTTTGTCCTTCATTGGACTGCAAAACGCGAAGTCACCGGCAGAACGGAGGCAGCACGATGAGGCTGATCCCGAAATCCAGGCACCACAACCGGTCCAAGGCCCCGCGGATCTCGATAAGCCAGGCGGAGATCACGGCGGACCTGCTCTACCCGGCTCAGCCCACGCGCGAGCGGGTCGCCACGCGTCGCAGCGGCAGATGAGCCAGGACGGAGCGACGGCGGACCGCGTTGCCGCTGCAGCAGCGAGCGGCGGCACCGCCGCCGACGCGGCCCGGATCTTCGCCGAGGCCAGCCCGGAGACGAGCCGCGAGCGCACCCTGGTCTGGCAGGACCCGGTGCCGACCGCGGCCGCCGGCGCGACGATGACCGGCATGGAGTACATGGAAGCGATCGTCGCCGGCGAGCTGCCGCCGCCGCCGATCGCGGTGACCATGCGGATGGGGCCGATCGAGCTGGGGGACGGGCGCGCCGTCTTCGCCGGCGAGCCGGGCGAGGAGCACTACAACCCGATCGGCGTCGTCCATGGCGGCTACGCGGCGACCCTGCTCGACTCGGCGCTCGGCTGCGCGGTCCACACCACCCTTCCCGCCGGCGTCGGCTACACCTCGCTCGGCCTCGAGGCCAAGTACGTGCGGCCGATCACCCGCGACACCGGCCGCGTCCTCTGCGAGGCCAACGTCCTCTACCGCGGCCGTCGTCAGGCCACCGCCGAGGCGACGCTGGTCGCCGCCGACAGCGGCAAGCTGCTCGCCCACGGCGTAGCCACCTGCATGATCCTCGGCGGCGAGTAGCTAGGAGGAGAGCCGGCGCGCCAGCTCGACCAGGAGACGGACGCCGAAGCCGCTGGCGTCCTTGCCGGTGTACTCGCGGCCGACATCCCAGGCGGTGCCGGCGATGTCGATGTGCGCCCAGGGCGTCTCGCCGACGAACTCCTCGAGGAAGGAGCCGGCGTAGATCGTCCCCGCCTTGCGCTTGGCCGAGGCGTTGGTGAGGTCGGCGACCGTGCCCTTGGTCAGGTCCTTGTACTCGGGGTGCAGCGGCAGCCGCCAGACCAGCTCACCGGTCTCGCGCCCGACCTGCTCGACCGCGCCGGCCAGCTCGTCGTCGTTGGCGATCAGCCCGGCGTAGGTCGAGCCGAGGGCGATCATCACCGCCCCGGTCAGGGTGGCGATATCGACGACCCGCTCCGCGCCCAGCTCGACCGCGTAGGCGAGCGCGTCGGCGAGGATCAGCCGCCCCTCGGCGTCGGTGTTGTTGACCTCGACCGTCTTGCCGTTGTACTGGGTGATGATGTCGCCGGGCTTGATCGCCGTGCCGGAGGGCATGTTCTCGGTTGAGGGGACGATCGCGATCAGGTCGAGCGGCAGCCCGAGCTCGGCGATCGCGCCGACCGCCTCGATCACAGCGGCCGCGCCCGACATGTCCATCTTCATCTCCTGCATGCCACCGGAGGGCTTCAGCGAGATCCCGCCGGTGTCGAAGGTGACGCCCTTGCCGACGTAGCCGAGCGTTGGTCCGGAGCCCCCACCCGAGTAGCGCATCACGATCAGCTGAGGCTCCTCCTCGGTGCCCTGGCTGACCGCGACCAGGCCGCCCATCTCCTTCTCGGCGATCTCCTTGCGGCCGAGGACGTCGGTGGTGACGGAGGCGTGGGCGGAGGCGATGCTGCGCGCGCGGCGGCCGAGGAACGAGGGCGTCGCCACGTTGGAGGGAAGGCTCTGCAGGTCGCGGGCGCGGTTCTGCGCCTCGGCGCAGACGCGGGCCGCCTCGACCGCGCCGGCGAGGGCGTCGTCGGCGAGCACGGTCAGCGACTCGACCTGGGGGGGCGGTGGGTCGTCGGGGTCCTTGCTGCGGTAGCGATCGAACCTCCAGCCGCCGAGGATCGTCCCGGTCACGACCGCGGCCGCGGTCGCCTCGTCGTCCCCGGACTCCGGCAGAGCCCAGGCGACCGACTCAGCCTTCAGGTGCCTCGCCTCGCGCGCCGCCAGGGCCGCCGCGACCCTGGCCCGCTCGGGCTCGGCGTCCTCGCGCTTGCCGAGGCCGACGACCAGCGCCCGGCGCGGGCGCTCGGGATGGAGCAGGAGGGTCTTCCTGTAGGCGCCCTGGGCGTCGCTTGCGCCCGGCGCCGATGCCAGCTCGCCCGGCAGCTCGCCCCCGTCGTAGAGCCCGACGACGAGCAGATCGGCCTCGATCTCGGGAATTCCGGCTTGGCTCAGCTCCACCTTCATCAGCGAGCGAGTCTATGCGCTTACGCACGCAGCTCGGCAGACCCTCGCGCTATCGTCCTCCTGGGCCACGTGGCCCGTACGAGCCGAGATCCGGCATAAACCAAGAGAAAGGCCGCGAAATGCCCAGCACAGTCATCCTCGGAACCGCGCGCACGCCCTTCGGCAAGATGGGCGGCACCCTCTCCTCGCTCGACGCCACCGACCTCGGCGGCCACGCCATCTCGGCGGCCCTCGAACGCTCCGGCGTCGACCCCGACCAGGTTCAGCAGGTCGTCTTCGGCCAGGTCCTGCAGGCCGGCCAGGGCCAGATCCCCTCGCGCCAGGCCCAGATCAAGGGCGGCATCCCAAAGGAAGTGCCCTCGGAGACGATCAACAAGGTCTGCGCCTCGGGCATGCGCTCGGTCGGGATCATCGACCAGGCGATCCGCGCCGGCGACACCGAGGTCGCAGTGGCGGGCGGCATGGAGTCGATGAGCCAGGCGCCGCACCTGCTGCCCGGCGCCCGCTTCGGCTACCGCATGGGCCATGTCGAGACGATCGACGCGATGGTCCACGACGGCCTCACCAACCCCTTCACCGAGAAGCAGATGATCAACGAGGCCAGCGAGGTCTCCAACGAGCTCGAGATCACCCGCGTCGACATGGATCGCTTCGCCGAGCGCTCGCACCGGCTCGCCGCCGAGGCGACCGATGCCGGCCGCCTCGCCGACGAGATCGCCGGCGTCACGGTCAAGTCGCGCAAGGGGGAGAACACGATCGAGGCCGACGAGGCGATCCGGCCCGAGACCACGGTCGAGACCCTCTCCGGCCTGCGCGCGATCGGCGGCGAGGACGCCACCCACACGGCGGGCAACGCGCCGGGGGTCAACGACGGCGCCGGCGCGCTCGTCGTCGCCTCCGCGGATTGGGCGGAGAAGGAAGGCCACACGCCACTGGCTCGGATCGTTTCCTACGGCACCGTCGCCGACGACTTCCCCTACCTGGCCAAAACCCCCGCCAACGCCGCCAAGCAGGCGCTGGAGAAGATCGGCAAGAGCCCCGAGGACGTCGACCTCTGGGAGATCAACGAGGCGTTCGCCTCGGTCGCGCTCAACTCGGTGCGGATGCTCGGCGTCGACGAAGACAAGGTCAACGTCAACGGCGGCGCGATCGCGCTCGGCCACCCGATCGGCGCCTCCGGCGCCCGCATCGTCGGCTCGCTGGTGCACGAGCTGCAGCGTCGCGGCGGCGGCCTCGGCGTCGCCGCGATCTGCTCCGGCGGCGGCCAGGGCGACGCGATCGTGATCGAGGTCGACGGCTCCTGAGTCGTGAGCCGCGCAGCGGCCTTCTTCGACCTGGATAAGACCCTGATGGCGGGGTCGAGCGGGATGCAGTTCGCTCGCGTCGCCGCCCGGCAGGGGATCGTCAGCCGCCGCCTGCTCGCCGGTTGGGCGGTCGAGCACCTGCGCTACCGGCTGCGCGGCACCACCGATGAGCGCACCGGGGAGGTGCTGCGGGTCGCCCGCGAGCTGATTGCCGGCGTGCCAAAGCGGACCATCGACCGGATGGGCCCGGAGGTGATGGCGGCGATCCTGCCGCGGGTCTACCCGCAGATGCTCGACGAGGTCTACGCCCATCAGGACGCCGGCCGCGCCACCTTCATCGTCAGCGCCGCCGGCAACGGCGTGGTCGAGTCGCTCGCCGCCGTGCTCGGCATGGACGGCGGCATCGGCACCCGCTACGAGGTCGACGGGGAGGGCCACTTCACCGGGCGCTTCGACGGGCCGTTGTCTACGGGCCGGGCAAGGTCGAGGCGATGGAGGCCTTCGCCGCCCAGCACGGGATCGATCTCGACGCCTCCTACGCCTACTCCGACTCGCTCTCCGACCTGCCGATGCTGCGCGCCGTCGGCAACCCGGTGGTCGTCAACCCGGACCCGCCGCTGGTCGAACTGGCGCGGCAGGAAGGCTGGCAGGCGATGCGCTTCGAGCGGCTCGGCCGGCGCCTGGTCGCGCTCGCGATCACCGTGCTGGCGACGGTCGGCGGCTTCGGCGCCTCCCGCGTAGCCGCCCGCCGCAAGCCGCCTCCCCGGCGCTTCGCCGCCCGCCGCTAGTCATTTCTGCGCTCCGCTGTTCCTTTGCCCTCATATAGGAGGCAAAGGAACAGCGGAAAGGGTGCACGCGCCTAGACTGTCTTCCATGGCGGCCGAACCGGAGGCGAAGCCGGAGCTGAAAGAGCGCGAGGCGGAGTTCTCGACGATGTCGGGGCACCCGATCGAGCCGCTCTACACCGCCGAGGACGCGCCGGCCGACCCCGAGGAGTCAGTCGGTCGCCCCGGCGAGTACCCGTTCACCCGCGGGCCCTACGAGTCGATGTACCGGGGGCGGCTCTGGACGATGCGCCAGTTTGCCGGCTTCGGCACGGTCGAGGAGACCAACGAGCGCTTCCACTACCTGCTCGACCACGGCCAGACCGGCCTCTCGGTCGCCTTCGACATGCCGACGCTGATGGGCTACGACTCCGACCACGCCCGCAGCTTCGGCGAGGTCGGCCGCGAGGGCGTCGCCGTCGACAGTCTCGACGACATGGAGCAGCTCTTCGAGGGCATCCCGCTGGCCGGGGTCAGCACCTCGATGACGATCAACGCCCCGGCCGCGATCCTGCTCGCCTTCTACGTCCTCGTCGGCGAGGAGCAGGGCGTGCCGCCGGAGAAGCTCGCCGGCACGATCCAGACCGACATCCTCAAGGAGTACATCGCGCAGAAGGAGTGGTGCTTCCCGATCGAGCCGGCGCTGCGCCTGGTCACCGACATGATCGAGTGGTGCTCGCAGAACATGCCGCGCTGGCACCCGGTCTCGATCTCCGGCTACCACATCCGCGAGGCCGGCTCGACTGCCCAGCAGGAGCTCGCCTTCACGCTCAAGGACGGCTTCACCTACGTCGAGCGGGCGCTCGAGCGCGGCCTCGACGTCGACGACTTCGCTCCCCGCCTCTCCTTCTTCTTCAACGCCCACGTCGACTTCTTCGAGGAGATCGCCAAGTACCGCGCCGCGCGGCGGGTCTGGGCGCGCGAGATGAAGGAGACCTACGGCGCCAAGCGCGAGGAGTCGATGCGGCTGCGCTTCCACGCCCAGACCGCCGGCGTCTCGCTGACCGCCCAGCAGCCGCTCAACAACGTAGTCCGCACTTCGCTCGAGGCGCTTGCCGCGGTGCTCGGCGGCACCCAGTCGCTGCACACCAACTCCTTCGACGAGGCGCTGGCGCTGCCGACCGAGGAGGCCGTGCGGGTGGCGCTGCGCACACAGCAGATCATCGCCGTGGAGTCCGGCGTCGCCAACACGCCCGACCCGCTCGGCGGCTCCTGGTTCGTCGAGCGGCTGACCGACGAGATGGAGCGCGCCGCCTACGAGTACTTCGCTCGCATCGACGAGCTGGGAGGGATGGTCGAGGCGATCCGCCAGAACTTCCCCCAGCGCGAGATCGCCGACGCCTCCTTCCACTACCAGCGCGAGCTCGACGAGCGCAAGCGGATCGTCGTCGGCGTCAACGACTTCACGCTCGAGGACGAGGAGGAACCGCCCATCCTGCGCATCGATCCGGCGCTCGAAGGCAAGCAGGTCGATCGCCTCGCTTCGACCCGGGCTCGACGCGACGGCGCCGCCGTCGAGGCGGCTCTCTCCGAGCTGAAGCGGGCGGCCGCCACCGACGAGAACCTGATGCCGCCGATCATCGCCGCCGCCCGCGCCCGCGCGACCGAGGGCGAGATGATCGCCGCGATGCAGGAGGTCTTTGGCACCTACACGGAGTCGCCCGTCTTCTAAGGTTCTCGGCCCGATGGAGGCAGCTACAGCCCGCAAGATCCGCGTCGTCGTCGCCAAGCCCGGCTTGGATGGGCACGACCGCGGCGCCAAGATCATCGCCCGCGCCCTGCGCGACGCCGGCATGGAGGTGATCTACACGGGGTTGCACCAGACGCCGGAGCAGATCGCCGAGACGGTGATCCAGGAGGACGCCGACGCGGTCGGCCTCTCGATCCTCTCCGGCGCCCACATGACGCTTGTGCCCCGGGTGGTCGAGCTGCTCGCCGAGCAGGGGGTCGACGACGTGCTGGTCACGGTCGGGGGGACGATCCCGGCCGAGGACATCCCGGAGCTGAAGAAGCTCGGCGTCGCCGCCGTCTTCACGCCCGGCGCCGGCACCGACGACATCGTCGAGTTCATCCGCGGGGGCGCCGAGGAGCGCCACCAGCGCGACTCCTAGAGCCGCGCCTCGTGTGATATCGATCACCGCTGAATAGCGCACGTCCCCGTGTATAGATAGACTGATTGACTAGTCAGTCAACGAGCCCAAGGAGGCTTCAACTTGAAGATCTGCGTCCTGGTCAAGGAGGTCCCGGACGCCGCCGTCCAGAAGCGCATCGATCCCAACACGATGCGGATGGACCGCAGCGGCGAGAAGAACCTGAACCCCTTCGACACCCACGCAATCGAGGCCGCAATGCAGATCAAGGAGGGTGGCGCGATCCCGGTCGAGGAAGTCGTCGCGGTGACGATGGGCCCCGACACCGCCGTCCGCGCTCTGCACAAGGCCGTCGCCCTCGGCGCCGACCGCTCGGTGCACCTCTCCGACGACGCGCTCAGCGGCTCCGACGTCTGCGCCACTGGCTACTCCCTGGCCAAGGTGCTCGAGTCCGAGAGCCCCGACCTCGTGCTGCTGGGGCAGCAGTCCGATGACGGCGAGTGCTACACGATCGGCGCCGTCGTCGCCGACCACCTGAAGATGCCCTCGCTGACCCAGGTGATCAAGATCGACGTCAACGACGGCAAGCTGCGCTGCGAGCGCCAGGCCGAGTACGGCTACGACACGGTCGAGGTCGAGCTGCCGGCCGTGATCAGCGTCGGCGACGCGATCAACGAGCCGCGCTACCCGAGCCTGAAAGCGATCATGGGCGCGAAGAAGAAGCCGCTCGACGCGAAGGCCACCGGCGACGTCGGCATCGATGGCGGCATGGTCGGCCAGGCCGGCTCCAAGACAGCGGTTCTCGCGCTCAACCCGCCGCCCGCCAAGGAGGCCGGGGAGATCATCGAGGACGAGGACACCAACGAGACGGTCGAGAAGATCGTCGCTTGGCTCGACGAGAGGAAGCTGATCTAGATGGCAGGCATCCTGGTTTACGCCCTCCACGACGACGAGGGCAACTTCAACAAGAACTCGCTCGGGGCGATCTCCGAGGCGGCCAAGCTGGCCGGTCAGGTCGGCGGCGAGGCCGCCGCGCTGGTCGTCGGCGACATCGCCGACGACGCCTGCGCCTCGCTCGGCAACTGGGGCGCGGCGAAGGTCTATCGCGCCAAGGGCGTGCCGGAGGGCCTCGCCCAGCCGATCGTCGACGCGATGGCCAAGGTGATCCAGGACGAGGGCATCTCCTACGCCCTCTTCGGCGGCGGCCTGCTCGGCTTCGAGATCGGCGCCGGCCTCACCGCCCGCCTGGGCGCCGGCGTGACGATGGAGGTGACCGAGGTCAAGGTCCAGGACGGGAAACTGGTCGCGGTGCGGCCGATCCTGCAGGACTCCGAGGTCGCCGACGTCGGCTACGTCAGCGAGCCGGGCATCATCATCAGCCGCCTCAACGCCTTCGACGCCAACGAGAGCGGCGGCACGGCTGAGGTCGTCGACGTCGAGGTCGAGCTCTCGCCCTGGTCGACCAGGGCGACGATGGTCCAGCGAGGCGAGCAGCGCGGCGAGGACGTCAACATCGAGGACGCCGAGATCCTCGTCGGTGGCGGCCGCGGCCTCGGTGCGGCCGAGGGCTTCGAGCAGTGCGAGAAGCTGGCCGAGGCGATGGGCGGGGCGGTTGCCGCGACCCGCGCCGTGGTCGACGCCGGCTGGTACCCGTACTCGACCCAGATCGGCCAGACCGGCAAGACGGTCGCGCCGAAGCTCTACCTGGCCGCCGGCATCTCCGGCGCGATCCAGCACAAGGTCGGGATGCAGAGCTCGGAGAACATCCTCGCGATCAACAAGGACCCGAACGCGCCGATCTTCGAGTTCTCCGATCTCGGCGTGGTCGGCGATCTGCACAAGATCGTCCCCAAGCTGACCGAGGCGATCAAGGCGAAGAGAGGCGGCTGAGCAAGGGCTCAGTCGCCTTTAGGCAAAGGAGAAACAGCGATGCCGGCAGTAGCGCCCAGCGAGTTCCCGCCGCCCTTCGACGTCGCCGACGTGATCGGCCCGCCGACCGATCCCGAGGAGGACCGGATCGAGGTAGGCGTCGCGATCGTCGGCGGTGGGCCGGCCGGCCTGGCCTGCGCGAACAAGCTGATGCAGCTGCTCGAGAACGAGCCCGAGCTGACCGAGAAGCTGGGCGAAGTGCCGGTGGCGGTGATCGAGAAGGGCAAGGTGGCGGGCGCCCACCTGCTCTCGGGGGCGAACATGAAGCCCTCGGCGATGGAAGAGCTGTTCCCCGACTTGCCGAAGGAGGACTGGCCGGTCTTCCAGGAGGTGACCAAGGACGCGGTCTACATCCTCACGCCGAAGCGGGCGATCCCGGTCAAGCCGCCGCCCCCCGGCTTCCGCAACCACGGCAACTACGTCACCTCGGTCTCGAAGCTGGGCCGCTTCCTCGCCGACAAAGCCGAAGAAGCGGGCGTCTACATCCTCTCCGAGACCGCGGCGACGAAGCTGCTGGTCGAGGACCGGATCGTCAAGGGCGTGCGCTCGGGCGACCGCGGCCGCGGCAAGGAGGGCGAGGAGCTGGGCAACTTCGAGCCCGGCGCCGACGTCGTCGCCAAGGCGACCGTCCTCGCCGAGGGCACGGTTGGCCACCTCTCCTACGCCGCCTACGACTACTTCGACATGCACGGCGCCGACCCGATGCGCTGGGAGCTCGGGGTCAAGGAGGTCTGGGAGGTCGCCAAGCCGCTCGACCGCGTGATCCACACGATGGGCTGGCCGCTGCGCAAGTCGCCGAAGTACAACGAGTTCGGCGGCACCTTCATCTACCCGATGGGCGAAGACAAGATCTGCATCGGCCTGGTCGTCGGCCTCGACTACACCGACGCCACCTTCAGCTGCCACGACGCGCTGCAGCTGATCAAGACCCATCCCTTCATCAAGGACCTGCTCGAGGGCGGCAAACGGGTCGCCTGGGGCGCGAAGACGATCCCCTCCGGCGGCTACTTTGCGATGCCGAAGCGCCTCGCCGTGCCCGGCATGGTGGTGGCCGGCGATGCGGCCAGCATGGTCAACATCCCGACCCTGAAGGGCGTCCACTATGCGATGCACGCCGGCATGTACGCGGCGGAGACGATCGTCGAGTCGCTCAAGCAGGACTCGGTCAACTTCGAGGCCTACGACGAGAAGATCCGCAAGTCGGCGATCGAGAAAGACCTCTACGAATCTCGCAACATGCGCCAGCCCTTCTCCAAGGGCTTCTTCATGGGCGGCGCGATCGCCTCGGCGATGACGGTGACCAAAGGTCACTTCCCCGGCGGCCACTGGTCGCAGGAGCACGACTCCGAGATCGAGGTGGAGCTGGGCAAGGCCGGGGACATGTACTCCAAGCCCGACAACGAGCTGACCTTCGCCAAGCTCGACTCGGTCTTCCTCTCCGGCAACGCGACCCGCGACGACGCGCCCAACCACGTCCGTATCCAGACCAAGGTGCCGCGCGAGATCGCCCAGACCTGGGTCTCGATGTGTCCGGCGCAGGTCTACGAGATCCCCGAGGAGCAGCTAGAGAACGGCGCCGCCGAGGTCGACGTCCACGTCACCGCCTCCAACTGCGTGCAGTGCGGCGCGATCACCGCCAAGGGCGGCCGCCTCACCCTGCCCGAGGGTGGCGACGGGCCGCTGTACCAAGAGACCTAGCGGTCGGCTCTGGGTCGGCGGGTCCTGTCACGGATTTGGAACCACCACCCCTGCGGTAGCTAAAGCTTTCTCGGGGTGGTCCCCCCAAATCCGCGCCACCCGCCGGCAGAGATGCTGCCGTTGCATTATTGGCACAGTGCGCGCGACCTATATGCGTCGGGCAGGGTTACGGTCGGGCGATGCTTGTCCTGGCCACTGTTCTCAGTCAGTCCGCTGCTGCTGTTGGGTTCACGGCTGCCGCAATTGCAGTCGGTGGCTTCCTGGGGCACGCTGGCCCTGCGCTTGCCAGATGGCGAGAGGAAGAGCTGAGACGTGCGACAGTCATCGGTGGGCTGTGGGGAATTGTGGGGGCATTGTCTGTAATTCTATTGTCTGTATTCATCGACTAGAATGACATTGCGATGACAGAAGTCAAAGCACTGATTCTCGGCTTCATTGGCATGACCCTGCTGACCATCGCGACATGCCTTGTCCTCGGGGCGCTAGATGCGAGCGGGACTGCATGGGGTGTCGCTCTCGTGCTCTTGGCGGGGTCGGGAGGATTCCTCTTGTCCCTGATTGTGATGCACTACGCGCCGCCTGAGCATCGGCGACGTAGAGTCGGAGGCTAGGCGGCGCGGGACTCGGGTTCTTCTGCGCTGAAGTGCCCTGCCCGGCTGGCTCGTCTCGACAGCCAGGCGGCTACGTCGAGGTCGCTGCGGCGCGGAGAGGGTGGGGCAAGGGTCCACTCGTCGCAGCCGGCGAATGCTTCGTCGAGGCGTTGCGCCATCGCGCTGCGGGGCCGGTCCTGGTCGAAGATCTCCTTGGCCATCGGTTCTCCGTCCTGTAGGGGGTTACATAAGCCTGTCCCCTCCGTCGGACGAATTCCATGCAACTTGCGAAAAAGGCGCGCATTTTGCGCCTTTGCGTCAGCCAGCGCCGACGAATGTCTCAATCTCGTCAGCCAGGCGCTGCGGCTGGTCGATCGGTACGAACGTCCTCGAGTCGGGTATCTGGACGATGCGCGCATTCGGGACCTCGGCGGCGAGTTTCTCCGCAGTCTTGAGCGGAAAGACCCGGTCTCCCGGCGCCCAGGTGAGCAGCAGGGGAAGGTCCGAGTCGCGCAGCTTCTCCGCGGCCTCGAGCGTGTAGCGCCTGTGCATCCCGATCGTCACCTTTTTCAGGTCGCGCTTGACCCCGGAATCGTTCAATCCCGGCTCCATCCAGGAGGCGACCAGCTCCGGAGGGAGCGGGTTCTTGGTGAAGGGCCGGAAGGCGGCGCGGGCCACCGCGCCGATTCGGAAGGGAGCCGCGAGCACCGCCATCCCCCCGGGGAGCTTGACCAGCGGCGGCATCAGCTTGAACGGCCCCGGCGGGAAGTTGCTGTAGGTGTCGCAGTTGGTCAGCACCAGGCGGCCGATCCGCTCCGGGTGGCGGGTGACCAGCACCTGCGACATCGCACCGCCGGAGTCGTTGCCGACGATCGTCACGTCCTCCAAGTCCAGCGCCTCGAGGAAGCTGGCGATCGTCGCCGCGATCCCGTACGGCGTCAGGTCGGCGTCGGGCTTCATCGCGATCTGCTGGGCGCCGATCGGCCAGTCGGGGGCTATGCAGCGGCAGCGATCGGAGAGGCGGTCGACGACCCCGTCCCAGAGCCGGCCGTCGACCAGGTAGCCGTGGACGAAGACGACGGGCTTGCCCTCGCCGGCCTCGCGATAGCGGATCCGCCCTGCGGGAAGGTCGATCTCACGGCGGTTGGCGGGGTCGGTCATGGCGTCCTCCTCGTGGGCTTAGGTTGAGCGGGTCAGGGCTGCGGCGTAAGATAGATACATACAGTATGAATGTCAATAACCCAAGAGGGGAAGCGGCGTCGCCGGAGGGCCGGCGTACGCAGGCGGAGCGCTCCGAGGCCACTCGGGGCGCCCTTATTCGGGCCGCCCGCCCTCTCTTCGCCGAGCGCGGATACGCGGACGTCGGCACCGAGGAGATCGTGCGGGCGGCGGGGGTGACGCGAGGGGCCCTCTACCACCACTTCGGCGGCAAGCGGGACCTGTTCGAGGCGGTCTACGAGCAGATCGAGGCGGAGCTGGCGGAACGGATCGCGGCCGGGGCGATCGCCGCCAACGCCGGCTCGCCGCTGGAGGCGATGCGCGCCGGGGCGGAGATGTTCCTCCAGGCCTGCACCGAGCCGGAGGCGCAGCGGATAGTCCTCCTCGACGGTCCCTCGGTGCTCGACTGGGACCGCTGGCGGGAGATCGCCGCCAAGTACGGGCTCGGCCTGATCGAAGCCAGCCTCGGGGCGGCGATCGAGGCCGGCGCGATCGAGCGCCAGCCGGTGCGGCCGCTGGCCCACATCCTGATGGGCGCCCTCGACGAGGCGGCGATGCTCGTCGCCCGGGCCGAGGACCCGGAGCGGATGCGCGAGGAAGTCGGTCGCACCCTCGACACCCTGATCGGCGCGCTCAGCACCGAGGCGTCGTCGACCTGACCTACGCGGTCTCGGAGGCCTGAGGGAGTGGCTCGAGTGCCGGGCTGTCGCGGGCGACGCCTCGCGACTCCTTCTGCGCGTACATCCGTACGTCGGCAAGCCGCAGGACCTCGGAGGGATCGCTGGCCTCGCTTGGGATCGTCGCCGCGCCCCAGGAGGCGCCGACCTCGAATCCCGGCCCCTTCGCGCTGAGCGCCTTCGCCGCCTTGCGAGAAGCGAGGTCGAGGCGGTCTCTTGCGCAGGAGAGCAGCACGCAGAACTCGTCGCCGCCGACCCGGTAGGCGGTCCCGTCCTCGCCGACCGCATCGCTCAGCGAGCGCCCGAGACGGGTGAGCAGCTTGTCTCCCTCCGGATGGCCGAAGGTGTCGTTGAAGTGCTTGAAGCCGTTGAGGTCGAGGAAGAGCACGGCGGCGGGGTGTTCCTCGCTGGCGCGTTCGCAGAGGCCTTCCAGGTCGACCTGCATCCGCCCGCGGTTGCCGAGGCCGGTCAGCGGGTCCGTCCGCACCTGCTCGAGCAGGGCCTTGTTCTCCCTGTCGCTCATCGCCAGGCGGACGATCACGGCGGTCATCGTCGACGCCCACAGCACGGTGGAGAGGCCGCTGGTGGCGCTGAAGTACTGCATCCCGAAGAGCCCGATCATCACCCCGGCGAAGAGCGCCGGGACGATGATCTCGCGCCGGTCGTCGCTCTTGCGAGGGGAGGTGATCTCGGCGGCGGCGGTCGGCTGCCACACGGCGGCGCCGAGGCAGACAGCGGCGACCAGGTAGATCGGGTCGATCCATTCGCCGCCCGGCAGGGTGCCGTCTGTCGACTGCAGGGTGAAGGCGATGTCGGCGATGACGAGGGCGGCGAGGCCGGCGAGCAGCAGCGACCAGGTCCGTCCCGGCCGCCAGCCGGTCAGGGCGACGACGCCGACGACCATCGAGACCATCGCGATGTCGCCGAGCGGATAGGCGAGCGTGGTGATGACTTCGATCGGCGTGCCGGTTGCCTTGTCGGCGACGAAGTCGAAGACGAAGGCGGCGCCCAGCGCTGCGGTTCCGAGCGCGGCGATCGCTCCGTCCATCCACAGCCGCCAGTTGATCTCGTGAGCGCGGGCGCGGACCAGCATCGCCAGCCCCGTATAGGCGAGGGGGTAGAAGAGGAGGTAGCCGACGTCGGCTGGGGAGGGGTAGGGAGCCGACGGGTTGTCTTCGATGGCAACCGTCCAGTAGACCTCGGCGGCGCCCCAGGCGAGGATCGCCAGCCCGATCAGCAGCCACGCGTTTTGCTCTCGCTTGTAGGAGGAGGCCCTGACCAGGCAGGCGAGGCCCGAGCCGAGCACGACGGCGTCATACAGCGGGTCGCCGAGCGCGAACTGAAGGCTCTCGCCGACGCCGAACCAGTCGTGGAGGACGACGATCGCGGTGCCGCCCAGCAGCAGTACGGCCAGCGCCCGGCGCAGGAATCGCATCCTGTCGGGACGGGCTGCTGTCGGCTGCGTGGCTTCCATTGCTGGAGCTATCGGCAGAGCCGCGCCGGTTTTCAAGCCCTGGATCGGCAAATTGCGCCAGTCATCTAGACTGGGTGGCGATGAAGGCAGGAATCCACCCCGAGTACACGCTCGCCAACGTGCACTGCTCCTGCGGGAACCAGTTCTACACCCGCTCGACCGTCGCCGACCTCCACGTCGAGCTCTGCTCGGAGTGCCACCCGTTCTACACCGGCAAGCAGAAGCTGGTCGACAGCGGTGGCCGGGTAGAGCGCTTCCAGCGCCGCGCCGCCAAGCACGCCAAGGCGACGCGGAGGTAGTCCCGGTGGGGGCCTCGTCCAACGGGGCCGACCCCCTGCGGATGCCGGACGGCGCCTTGGTCGCCAAGCGCGACGCGCCGGTTGGCGGTCAGGCCGTGCTCGAGGGCGTGATGATGCGCGGCGTCTCGACCTGGGCGGTCGCGGTCCGCAACCCGGAGGGAGAGATCGAGGTCACCTCCGAGTCGCTCGTCCCCTGGGCCAAGCGCCACCGCCTCTGGCGCGTCCCGGTGATCCGCGGCGTCGTCGCTCTCGGCGAGTCGCTGAAGATCGGCTTCCGGGCGCTGGCGATCTCCGCCAACGCGCAGCTGGAGGAGGACGAGGAGGGCAACAAAGAAGAAATCGGCGGCTTCATCTGGGGCCTGACCATCGCGCTCTCGCTGGCGCTGGCGATCGGGCTCTTCTTCGTCATCCCGGTCGGGCTGACCAGCCTGATCAAGGACGAGCTCGGCTCAGCGCTCCTCTTCTGGTTGGTCGAGGGCATCCTGCGCACGGCGATCTTCATCGGCTACATCGTCGTGATCAGCAAGCTGCCGGACCTGCGCCGCGTGTTCGAGTACCACGGCGCCGAGCACAAGACGATCTCCTGCTACGAGGCCGAGGACGAGCTGGTTCCGTCGCGCGCCAAGCTCTACTCGCGCCTGCACCCGCGCTGTGGCACCAGCTTCCTGCTGATCGTGATGGTGCTGGCGATCTTCGTCTTCGCTCCGATCGGGCTGCCGGCCTGGTACTGGCTGCTCGCCTCCCGCATCATCGGCATCCCGCTGATCGCCGGCCTCTCCTACGAGGTGATCAAGTGGGCGGGCCGGAACCGGCGCAAGCGCTGGGTGCGGGCGCTGATGTGGCCGGGCCTGATGCTGCAGAACCTGACCACGCGCGAGCCCGACGAAGAGCAGCTGGCGGTGGCGATCGTCGCCCTCGAGAAGGTGCTCGAGTCGGAGAAGCCCGGCGAGGTCGAAGAGTCGCCGATCGAGATCGTCGCCTAGAGCCGCGCGGCCGGTCTATGTTGTCTGCATGATCGACGCGCTGGTCGAGCAGATAGAAGCGCGCTTCTCGGAGCTCGAGGAGCAGATGTCGGACCCCGCTGTGATCGGGGACCGGCAGCGCTATGCCGAGATCGGTCGGGAATACCGCGAGCTGGAGCCCGCCCGGCGGCTCGCCGGCGAGTACCGGACGCTGAAGGACGACCTCGAGGGGGCGCGGGAGCTGCTCGCCGAGGACGGCGACGATCCCGAGCTGCGGGCACTGGTCGACGAGGTGCCGGCGAAGCTGGAGGCGCTCGAAGAGGAGATTCGCTTGGCGATGGTCGAGCGCGATCCCAACGACGCCAAGAACGTCCTGGTCGAGATCCGCGCTGGGACCGGCGGCGACGAGGCGGCCCTCTTCGCCGGCGACCTCTACAAGATGCTTGGCCGCTACGCCGAGGAGCGCGGCTTCTCGATCGAGACCCTGGGTCAGTCCGCGGCCGAGGTCGGCGGCTTCAAGGAGCTCACCTTCGCGGTCAAGGGCGAGGGCGCCTACTCGGTCTTCAAGTACGAGGGCGGCACGCACCGGGTGCAGCGCGTGCCGGAGACCGAGTCGCAGGGGCGCATCCACACCTCGACCGCAACCGTCGCGGTGCTGCCGGAGGCGGAGGAGGTCGAGGTGGAGATCGACCAGAACGACCTGCAGATCGACGTCTACCGCTCCTCCGGCCCGGGCGGCCAGTCGGTCAACACGACCGACTCGGCGGTGCGGATCACCCACAAACCGACCGGGATCGTCGTCTCGATGCAGGACGAGAAGTCCCAGCTCCAGAACAAGGAGCGGGCGATGCGGGTGCTGCGCGCCCGCCTCTACGAGCGCGAGCTGGCCGAACAGCAGGCGAAGGTCGCGGCGGAGCGCAAGGCGCAGGTCGGCACTGGCGAGCGCTCGGAGAAGGTTCGCACCTACAACTTCCCCCAGGGACGGGTCACCGACCACCGGATCAAGCTCACCTCGCACGATCTCGACGGCGTGCTCGGCGGCGCGCTCGACCAGTTCACCGACGCCCTCGCGGCGGAGGAGAGGCGCCAGCGGCTGGCCGCGGCGGCGGGATGACGCGCGGTGGCCACCGTTCGCGAAGCGCTGACGGCCTCGGCTGACGCGCTCGCCGCGGCTGGGGTCGAGGGCGCCCGCCTCGACGCCGAGGTGCTACTGGCCGAGGCCACCGGCTGGGACAGGACCCGTCTCGTCGTTGACCCCGAGGCCGGCGTCCCGGCAAGCGCGGCGCGGCTCTTCGGCGAGATGGCGCGCAGGCGGCTGCGGCGCGAGCCCGTCGCCTACATCGTCGGCCACCGGGGGTTCCGTCACCTCGAGCTGATGGTGGACCGGCGTGTGCTGATCCCGCGTCCCGAGACCGAGCTCCTGGTCGAGCTGGCCCTGGAGCTGCAGCCCAGCTCGGTGCTCGACGTCGGCACCGGTTCGGGCGCCATCGCCCTCGCGATCGCCGCCGAGCTGCCGGGCTGCCGGGTCGTCGCTACCGACACCTCGTCGGCGGCGCTCGAAGTGGCGCGGGCGAACGCCGAGCGCCTGGGGCTCCGCGATCGGGTCCGCTTGGCCGAGGGGACGGTGCCGGCGGCTGGGGAGTTCGACCTCGTCGTCGCCAACCTGCCCTATGTCGCCGAACGCGAGTGGGCAGGTCTTCAGCCGGAGGTCACGCAGTGGGAGCCCCGCGAGGCATTGCTAGCCGGCCCCGACGGCCTAGATGCCATCCGCGCCTTCATCCCCGAGTGCGTTCGCTCTTTCTCGCGCTCAGAGCGACAAAGAGCAAACGGAGCTCCCGTCGTAGCGCTCGAGGTGGGGGAGGGGCAGGCGCCGGCGGTGGGCGAGCTGCTGCGCGCCGCGGGCTTCAGCGCCGTCGAGATCCGGCCCGACCTTGCCGGCATCCCGCGCCTCCTCTGGGCCCGTCGGTGATGTTGGACACTTCTATCCCCAATGGGGGATGGAAAGCTCCAAGAGGCGTGGCATTGAGCGAGGTCGTCTCCGTAGACCGCGATGGCGCGCGGGCGGCTCGCTCGGCGCTGGAGCGCTGCGTCGCCGGAGGCGGCGTAGCCGTCTTCCCCGCCGACGGCCTCTACGGCCTCGCCTGCGACCCGCTCGACGCGGCGGCGATCGAGCGCATCCACCGGATCAAGGGGCGCGACGACGGCAAGCCCTCGGCCGTCATGTACCTCTCGCCGCTGGCGATGCGCGAGCTGGTCGAGGGGCTGGGAGCGCGGACGAGGGAGGCGGTCGGCGCGCTGCTGCCCGGGCCGCTGACGCTGGTGGTCGCCAACCCCGGGCGCCGCTACCCGCTCGCCTGCCGCGAAGACCCCGAACGGCTCGGCATCCGCCTGATCGACGGCCCACTGGCCGGCGCGATGTGCCCGCTCTTCCAGACCTCGGCCAACCGCAGTGGCGAACCGGCCCCGGCGAGCTTCGCCGCCGTTCCGCAGGAGATCGTCGACGGCGCCGACCTGGCGATCGACGGTGGCGAGCTCAGCGGCAAGCCCTCGACCGTGGCCGACCTGTCCCGTTTCGAGGAGGCCGGCGAGTGGACGGTCCTGCGCCATGGCGCAGTCGTTGAGGCCGAGCTGACCCGCAGACTTAGTGTCCTAGTTGACTAGAACAGTTATGACAGCTACTGTGTCTTGTGATGGCACAGCAGGTGATCGCCCATGAGGAGCGGAATCCCTTCTCCACCGACCGTGGGGACGAGCTTCCAGTGGGGATTCAGCTGGCCTGGCGGCTGCGGGCGCTGATCTGCTCGGGCAGGCTCCCAGCCGGCGAGCGCCTGCCGAGCTTCCGTCGTCTTGCAGAGTGGGCGGCGGTCAACGTCAACACGGTGAGGGCGGTCTACGCAGATCTCGAGGACCAGGGCCTGGTAGTCAGCCGCCAGGGCCAGGGAACCTTCGTCGCAGACGGCGTCGAGCCGGCGCCCCGGCTGGAGGAGATCGCGGTCGGGGCGCTGCGCCGCGCCCGTGACGAGGGGCTGAGCCCGCGCGAGCTGGCGATCGTCATCGCCGCCTGCGCCAGCATGCCTGGGACGCTCGAGAACGGGGAGGAGGCGACGGAGCCGTCGCCCGGGCTTCCCGATCCCGGCGAGGAGAGCGAGGCGATCGAGGTTCGCAATGAGCTGCGCCGCCAGATCGGCCGTCTCGAGGCTGAGCTCGCCTCCTACGTACGCGACCTGCCGGACGGCATGCCCACTGCCCGCCCGCGCGCCGAGGCGCACATCGCCGGCGTCGAGGAGCTGGAGCAGACGCGGGACACGCTGATCGCCCAGCTCTCCGAGGCGCAGAAGGCGGCCGAGTTGCGCGCACGCGAAGAGGACAGGGCGCGCGCCCGGCGCCAGGAGCCGAGCCCGGGACCGCTCGGCCGGGCGATGAGCTGGTGGCGCAGCAGGTCCTGACTCGAGCCCTGCTCCCGGCCAAGTCGGGCTTCGAGCAGGTGGGGAGCATGATGCTGCTCACCGCGCGGACGGTCGTGGCGGCGATCCGCCCGCCCTACCCGTACGGCGAGGAGCTCGTCGGCCAGTTCCTCTTCGCCCTCAAGCTCTGCTGGTTCCCCCTGCTGGTCTCGACCTTCGTCCTCTGCTTCGGCGCGCCGGGGCTGCAGGCCGCCAACGCGCTCTCGCTGTTCGGCGCGATGGACCGGCTCGGCGGCTTCTTCGTGCTCGCGGCGATCCGCCAGATCGGGCCGATCGTCACCGCGGTCGTCGTCGCCGGAGTCGCTGGCACCGCGATCACCGCCGACCTCGGCGCCCGCAAGATCCGCGAGGAGCTCGACGCCCTGCAGGTGCTCGGCGTCGACCCGGTGAAGAACCTCGTGGTGCCGCGCTTCCTGGCGCTGATGCTGATCACCGGCCTGCTCGACGCCTACGCGCTCGTCTTCGGCCTCGCGGGCGGCATCCTCGTCGAGCTGATCTACGACCAGCCGCTCGGCGGCTTCTTCGCGACGCTCTCCTCCAACGCCTCGATCGCAGACCTCTGGGGGTCGGTGGTGATGTGCACCCTGTTCGGCGCGATCATCGCGATCGTCTGCTGCTTCAAGGGGATGACCGCGACCGGCGGCGCCGCCGGCGTCGGCCGTGCGGTCAACCAGGCAGTGGTGATCTCCTTCCTCGGCGTCTTCGCCTTCCTCTACGTCTTCACCGCGGTCCTGCTCGCCACCAACCCCGAACTGCAGGCGATCCGGTGAATCGCGGCGGTGGCTCGGCGGTCGGCTGGCTCGACGCGCCGCGGGCCTGGCTCGACGCCTTCGGCGAGATCGCCCGCTTCGGCTCGCGCGTCGCCGGTCTCGTCTACTCGGGCCGCGTTCTGCGCTTCTTCGGCGAGAGTCTGCGCCAGGCCGGTATCCTGATCCTCGGCTCGGCGCTGGTGATCTGGGTGTTCGTTTTCATCCTCGGCCTGCAGTGCGGGATCCTCGGCGCCTACCTCTTCCGGGCGCAGGGAGCTCCCGGCTACGCCGGCCTCTTCTCCGCCTGGTGCGACCTGCGCGAGGCGCTTCCCTACGCCTTCGGCTACATCCTCGCCGCCAAGGTCGGCACCGGCATAGTTGCCGAGCTGGGCGCGATGCGGATCTCCGACGAGATCGACGCACTCGAGGTGATGGGAATCGAGCCCGTCACATTTCTTGCCGCCACCCGCCTGCTCGCCGCCTGGATCGCCTTTCCCTTCATCTACCTGGTCGGGATCGGGGTGATGTACTTCGCCAGCTGGCTGGCGGTGGTCGAGCAGGTCGGCGACGTCTCCTCCGGCGGCTACCTGCTGATCTTCTGGATGTTCCAGAACCCTCCCGACCTGATCTACAGCCTGGTCAAGGGGATGGCGATGGCGACCGTGATCGTGCTGGTCGGCTGCTACTACGGCTACACCGCACGTGGCGGTCCGGTCGGGGTCGGTGTCGCGACCGCCCAGTCGATGGTCGTCAACATCATCCTCGTCCACATCATCGGCATGCTCGGCACCGTGATCTTCTGGGGCGCCAACCCGCGGGCGCCGATCGGCGGCTGAGTTCGCCTTTTCCAGTCCAATAGGCCGGAAAAGGGCGAACTCAGCGGGGTTCAGCAGTTCTGCGGGCCGTCGCGGTAGGGGAGGCGGATGATCCGGGTCGAGCGGTTGTTGCCCTCGTCCTCCTCGAAGAGCAGGTTGTACGGGTCGACCTGCATGACGAAGGCAAAGCAGCCGCGCAGGCCGCTGACGTTGACCCACTGGCGGTCGTAGGTAGAGGGGTAGATGTCCGACCAGCCGACCGAGGTGCCGAGCCTGACCCGCTTGCGGCTCGGGTCCTGGCTGCAGGCCGGGTAGACGCGGTTGGCGGGCGATCGCCTCATCGCCCGCGTGCGCTCCAGGTCGCGGAAGCAGTAGAAGACCTTCGGTCCCTTGCGCACCCGTTGCAGCGCCCGGCGGCTCTCGTCGAGAGACCAGACCTCCATGCTGAGCGGGTCGTGGACCTTCCAGTAGGAGCCGCCGTACTCGTAGCCGACGCTGTAGAAGTGCAGCTTCGCCTCTGTGCTGAAGACCTCGACGCCGCCGCCGACCCGGTAGATCGCCTGGTTGGCTTTCATCCAGTTGCGCTTGTAGCGCTGCCCGCGCAGCTCCATCGGACCGCGGCCGCGCGAGCGGATGTCGTTGCCGGCATGCAGCAGGGCACCGCCGCCGTAGCCGTAACCACCGCCGCCGCGCTCGACGTAGAGGTCTTCGGCGGGACCGACCTCGAGGTCGGGGCAGAGCAGGCGCCCCGCGTCCGGCCCTTCGCAGGGATTTTCGACGACCGCCGTCGCAGTCGCCGGCGGTGTGGCCGCGGCCAGGCAGAGGCTCGCGAGCAGGAGCGAGAGGCGGGATCTCACCGGCCCCAGGCTACCCATGACCGTTGATAGCGTCGCTCGCCGCAGATGGTCGGGATATGGAGGGAGTTGCCGGGACCGCACCGGCGCTGGATCGTCACCAGGGCGCTCGTCGCCACCGCGGCGATCAACGCGATCGTCAACGCGGCGATCGCCTGGCTCGGTGTCCAGGGCCAGGAGACGGTGCCCCTATGGGGCGTGCCCCTGGCCGAGGCCAGCACTTTCTGGAATGCGATCGGCGCCCTCTTCCTGCTGCCGTTGATCACCTGCGTGCTGACCACGACGGCGGTGCGCCGAGACATGAGGCTGGGGTCGCTGGCCTCCCTGAGCCGGCTTCGCTCCGCGCACCGCTGGCTGGCCGCGCTGCCGCCGGCGCGCCTGCGACGTGGCCTGGTCTTCGGCATGCTCACCGTGGCCGCCCTGGCGCCGCCCCTAACCCTGGCGCTGGTCGCGTCCGGCTTTCCGGAGCTCTCGAGGGAGCAGTTCGTCGTCTGGCAGACGGTTTTCGCCGTCATCCTCGGAGCGCTGGTGACCCCCCTCATCGCGCTCGGCGCGATGGCCGACCCTATCCCGGACCGTTGGTAATGTCGCTGGCGTGAGCACGGAGCCACCAGAGAACCTCCAGGCTGCGCCCCTGAGCGAGGTCGATCCCGAGATCGCCGCCGTGCTCGAGGCCGAGCTGCGACGCCAACAGGGGACGCTGGAGATGATCGCCTCGGAGAACTTCGTGCCCCAGGCGGTGCTTGACGCGGTCGGCTCGGTGCTGACCAACAAGTACGCCGAGGGCTACCCCGGCCGCCGCTACTACGGCGGCTGCGAGGAGGTCGACGTCGCCGAGCAGCTGGCGATCGACCGCGCCAGGGAGCTGTTCGGCGCCGAGCACGCCAACGTCCAGCCGCACTCCGGCGCCCAGGCCAACAACGCCGCCTACATGGCGCTGATGGAGCCGGGCGACACCTTCCTCGGACTCGCCCTCGACCACGGCGGACACCTCAGCCACGGGATGAAGATCAACGTCTCGGGCAAGCTCTACAACCCGGTCCCGTATCACTGCCGGCGCGAGGGCCTGCGGATCGACATGGACGAGGTCGCCCGTCTCGCCGCCGAGCACGAGCCGAAGCTGATCGTCGCCGGCTGGTCGGCCTACCCGCGCCAGCTCGACTTCGCCGCCTTCCGCGAGATCGCCGACTCGGTCGGCGCCAAGCTGATGGTCGACATGGCGCACTTCGCCGGTCTCGTCGCCGCCGGCGAGCATCCCAACCCGGTGCCCTACGCCGACGTCGTCACGACGACGATCCACAAGACCCTCTGCGGACCGCGCAGCGGCATGATCCTCTGCAAGGAGGAGCACGCGAAAGCGATCGACAAAGCGACCTTCCCGGGCCAGCAGGGCGGACCGCTGATGCACACGATCGCGGCCAAGGCGGTGGCGCTCAAGATCGCCGCCAGCGAGCCCTTCCGTCAGCGCCAGAAGCAGACGATCGCCAACGCCAAGGCGCTCGCCGCCGGCCTCGAAGCCGGCGGGATCCCGGTCATCACCGGCGGCACCGACACCCACCTGCTGCTCGTCGACCTGACCCCAACCGGCCTCGACGGCCAGACCGGCGAGGACCGCCTCGACGCGGTGGGGATCACCATCAACCGCAACGCGATCCCCTTCGACGAGCGGCCGCCGATGAACCCCTCCGGCCTGCGGATCGGCACGCCGGCCCTGACCACGCGTGGGCTGGTCGAGGAGGACATGGAGGAGATCGCCGCCGTGATCGCCACGGCGCTTTCGGCGGACTTCGAGGGTGAAAGAGACAGCCTTTCCGAGCGGACGAATGCGCTAATGGAGCGCTATCCCCTGTATTCCCACCTAGCGAGCGTCACGATCTGATTCTGCGCGAGCGGCGCCGATATGGCGATTGCCGTCGCCCGCGGACGCGAAGCGGAGCAGGCGACGGAATATGAAAGTCTGGATCGACTGTACGGCCGCGGCGCACCCGCTGGTGCTGCGGCCGATCATCGAGCGGTTCAGGCGGCGCGGGGACGAGGTGCTCGTCACCGCCCGCGAGTACGGGCAGACGCTGGAAATCCTCGATCGGCTCGGTATTCCCCACGTCGCCGTCGGCAGCCACGGGGGCGCCTCGGCGCTGGGCAAGGGCAGGGCGCTGGGGGGGCGCTCGCTGCGGCTCGCGCGGCTGCTGCGCGGTCGGCGCCCCGACCTCGCGGTTGCCCACGGCTCGGTCGACCTCGCCGTCGTCTCGGCGCTCCTGCGGATCCCTTCAGCGCAGTTGCAGGACTACGAGTTCGCCGGCTGGCAGCGCCAGATCGCCTTTCGCGCTGCGCGGCGGGTGCTGGTCCCGGACACGATCCCGCTCGAGCGGCTGGAGCGGATCGGTGCCAGCGGACGCAAGCTCGTCCGCTATCCCGGCCTCAAGGAGGAGTACTACCTAGCGGACTTCGGCCCCGACCCCGCCGTTATCGAGGAGCTCGGGCTCGACCGCGAGAAGGTGCTCGTCGTCGTCCGGCCGCCGCCCGAGACCTCCGAGTACCACGCCCGCAACGAGATCTACGCCGCCGCGATCCGCCGCCTCGCCGAGAGCCCCGAGGTGCAGGCCGTGGTGATCCCCCGCACCGAGCGCCAGCGCGAGGAGGTGAGGGCGATGGGCGCCGCCAACTTGATCGTGCCGCAGCGGGCTATCGACGCGCAGAGCCTGATCGCCCACGCCGACCTCGTCGTCAGCGCCGGCGGCACGATGAACCGCGAGGCGGTGGCGCTCGGCACCCCCGTCTTCACCACCTTCACCGGTCGCATGGGGGGAGTCGACGAGGCGCTGATCGCCGCGGGCCGGCTGCAGGTGCTGGACGACCCAAGTGCCCTGCCGCTGCGCAAGCGCTCCTCGCCGGTCGGGGTCCTGAATCCCCGCGATCCGCAAGTGCTTGTCGACGCCATCCTCGGTGGGGTATCCATCTAAGTGGCCTCGACCGCCGACGCCGTCCTCGCCTTCATCGTGGCGGCAGCGATCGCCTGGCTGCTGGTGCCCTACGCCGAGCGGCTCGCCCACCGGCTCGGGGCGATCGACATGCCCAAGGAGCGGGGGCTGCACGACACGCCGATGCCGCGGCTCTCGGGCCTGGCGATCTTCGCCGCGATCGAGGTGGCCGGCTGGATCTTCCTGCCGGCTGACGGTGAGACCCGCTCGATCCTGATCGGCGCTGCAGCGATCGCCCTCGTCGGCGTGCTCGACGACGTGCGCGGCCTGCCGGCGCTGCCGAAGCTGCTCGGCCAGGTCGGCGCCGCCCTGATCCCCGTCCTCGGCGGGGTGCACCCCGAGGTCCTCACCCTGCCCTTCGTCGGCGGCTTCGAGCTCGGTTGGGTCACCTACCCGCTGACCGTGATCGGGATCGTCGCCGTCGTCAACGTGATCAACTTCATCGACGGCGTCGACGGTCTCGCCGCCGGCGTTTGCACGATCGCGGCCATCGCCCTGGCGGTGATCGCCCTCTCGCTCGACCGCAACGCCGCCGGCGTGCTGGCGGCGCTGACCGCCGGCGGCGCGCTCGGCTTCCTCCGCCACGGCTTCCCGCCGGCCTCCAGCTTCATGGGGGACACCGGCTCCAACCTGCTCGGCTACCTGCTCGCCACGGCGGCGGTCCAGGGGGCGCTGAAGACCAACGCCGTCGTTGCCCTCGTCCTGCCGCTTGTCGTCCTCGCCGTGCCGATCCTCGACACCGGCTTCGTCGTCGCCAAGCGGCTCAAGTACCGCCAGCCGATCTACCAGGCCGATCGCTGGCACTTCCACCACCGGATGGCCAATATCGGCTTCTCGCAGCGCCGCACCCTCGCCTACCTCTACGGCTGGACGCTGGTGATGGCCGGCCTGGCGTTGGCCCTGCGCTTCATCCCCTACAGCGACGACCGCGGCGACTTCGACGCCCTCTGGACGACGGTGGTCGTGATCTGCGGCATGCTGGCGCTGGCGGCCAGCGTCTACCTCGTCTACGTGCTCGAGATCCTCAAGCTGCGCCGCTTCGGCCGCGTCGACCCGCAGACCGGTGAGGTCGGCGTCGTAGATCCAGAGACCGGGGAGTTCGAGGCGATCCTGCCCGACGAGAAAGGCATTAGTGACAGGTTGTGACAAGCCTCACGAACTGGCTCTAGAAAGCCAAACGCGGGCCTTTCGGATATAGTCGCTCGTCCGCCCGCCCGCAAGGCTCGGGCGCTACTTATGTCTCCTCCCAAGCATGTCGACCTGATGGTCCTGGCAGCCGCCCTCGCGGTTTTCGTGCTTGCCGATTTTCCCCTCGTCGGTTACGCGGTCGCCGCTGTCGCCTGGCTCGCCCAGCGCGGAATCCAGGTCGTCGCCGGGCGTCACGCCAACCGGGAACTGGCCGCCGGCAACCGCCAGCGGGCGATGGGGACGATCGCCGCGACCTCGCTGGGCCGTGTCTGGCTGATGGTCACCGCGGTGTTGCTGGGAGGCCTGCTCGCCGACCACGAAGCCGGTCTCGCCGCTGCGGTGCTGCTGGTCATCCTCTTCACCGTCTCCTTCGCCGCCCAGGGCATCGCCCAGCTCTTCGCGGGCCCCGAGGGGCAGGGGGTGTCGTGAGCGCGGAGCGAGCAAGCGTGCATCTCTGGTTCTTCGCGCCGCGAGCGAAGCGCGAAGGGGGTTCCTAGTGGAGGCGGCGACGGCTACTGCGGGTTCGGCTCCTTCGGGCGGCCTCAGCACCAAGGCCAAGGTGCTGATCGGCCTCGGCGTCTACCTCGCGATCACCGTCCTGCTGCTGCTGATCTTCGGCAGCGATGGGAAAAACGAATCCTTCCAGCCCCAGAACGAGTTCAAGCTCGAACCGTGGCTCTCGATCAAACTCGGCAGCCTCGACCTCAGCATCAACAAGGCCGTCCTCTACCTCGCCCTGGCCAGCGGCCTGACGATCTTCACGATGGTCTGGATCTCGCGCCGGATGGCGGAGAAGCCGAACCGGGTGCAGACCGCGATCGAGGTCGCCTATGACATGACCAAGAACAACATCACCGGCGGCAACCTCGACCGCGCCACGGCCGTGCGCTGGTTCCCCTTCCTCGCCGCGCTCTTCTTCTGGATCTGGTTCTCGAACATGATCGGCTTCCTGCCGCTGCCGATCAACACCGAGCACCCGGTCGACATCTTCGGTATCGAAGTACCCGCCTTCGCCCTCTACGCGGCGACCGCCAACATCTCGATTCCCCTGGTCCTCACTCTGGTCGTCTGGGTCGCCTACCACGTCGAAGGGATCCGGGCCAAGGGCTTCTTCGCCTACTTCGCCAGCTGGCTGCCTCCCGGCCTCGAGGAGATGAACCCCTTCGGCAAGGCGGCGATCTTCTCGATCGAGGTGATCTCACACTTCGTGCGGCTGATCTCGCTCTCAGTGCGTCTCTTCGCCAACATCCTCGCCGGCCACCTACTGCTGCTCTTCATGGGCGGCGGGCTCGCCGTGCTGCTCGGCATCGCAGCCCTCGGGGCCCTCACCTTCCCGATGGCGTTCGTGTTCTTCATCTTCGAGGTGGGCCTGGTCGCGACGCTGCAGGCATTTATCTTCTCGACCCTCACCGCGATCTACATCGGCGGAGCCACCTCCGCCAGTCACTAAAGAAAAGGAGTCGAACTCGATGGATCTCATGTCCCTACCGATTGCCGAGGTCACCGACGAAGGTGTGACCGACGCGGGCAAGGCGATCGCGCTTGGCGTCGGCGCCGGGCTCGGCTCGATCGGCGCCGGCATCGGCGTCGGCTTCATCTTCGGCAAGGAGATCGAGTCGGTCGCCCGCCAGCCCGAGATGAAAGACGAGCTGCAGAGCATCCGCTGGCTCGGCTTCGCCCTGACCGAGGCCGTGGCCTTCTACACGTTCATCTTCGGCCTGATCGCCTTCTTCCTCTAGGTCCGTGGAGGCGTTCGGCGACATAGCGGGCTTCATCGTCCTTGCCGCCGAGGCGGCGCATGGGGAGGAAGAAGGCGGCAGCTTCCTGGTCTCACCGGGCCTCGGCCTGATGATCTGGACGCTGGTCCTCTTCCTCTTCACGATGTGGGTCCTGAGCAAGGTCGCCTTCCCGCGGATCCAGGAGGCGCTCGACAAGCGCGCCAAAGCGATCGCCGAGTCGATCGAGGCGGCCGAACGGCAGCGAAAAGAGTCCGACCAGCTGCTCGAGGAGTACCGGGCGCGTCTCGCCGAGGCCCGCGAGCAGGCCGACGACATCATGGCCCGCGCGCGCAAAGCCGCGGAGGTGGCGGAATCCGAGGCGACTGCGGCCGGCAAGGAGAAGCGCGAGGAGCTGGTCAGCGCGGCGAAGCGCGACATCGAGGCCGAGACGCGGCGCTCGCTGGAGCAGATCCGCAAGGAGGTCGCCGACCTGACCGTGTTGGCCACCGAGAAGGTGACCCGCAAGTCGCTCACCCCCGACGACCAGCGCCGCCTGGTCGAGGAGGCCCTCAACGAGGTCGACTTCACCAACCTCTCGGGGTCGAGCAACTAGCCATGCAGGACTCCGCTCGCGTATACGCCGAGGCGCTTTTCGACGTCGCCAAGGAGCGGGGCAAGCTCGACGCGATCCGCGACGAGCTGGCCCAGTTCGCCGACGCCGTCGACTCGAACCGCGAGCTGCAGGTCTTCTTCTTCAGCCCCTACTTCTCCTCGGCGGAGAAGGTCGAAGGCCTGAAGCGCGCCGTCAGCGGCGCCGACGCGGAGCTGGTCAACTTCCTCGATCTCCTGATCGAGAAGGGGCGGATGACCGAGGTCTTCCGCATCCGCCGCGAGTTCGAGGAGCTCTGGAAGCGGGAGAACCGGCAGCTGGAGGTGACCGTGACCAGCGCGGTCGAGCTCGACTCGGCGGTCGTCGCACGGGTCGGCGAGGAGATCGAACGGCAAACGGGGCAGAAGGTGGACCTGGCGAGCGACGTCGACGAGGACATCCTCGGCGGCATCGTGCTGCAGGTCGGCAACATGGTTCTGGACGCGAGCATCCGCAGTCGCCTGGAGAAACTTCGAAAGAGCGTCGCGCAGGCGGCGTAAGGAGGAAGGACCGCAGTGGAGATAAAGCCTGACGAGATCGCATCGATCCTGCGCGAGCGGATCGAGGGAATGGACACGGCGAGCGCCGACCTTTCCGAGGTGGGCACCGTTCTGTCGGTGGCCGACGGGATCGCCCGCATCCATGGCCTCGACAGCTGCATGGCGCTGGAGATGCTGGAGCTGCCGCACGGCGTCACCGGCCTCGCCCTCAACCTGGAGGCCGACAACGTCGGCGCCGTGCTCTTCGGCGAGTGGGACAAGATCGTCGAGGGCGACACGGTCAAGCGCACCGGCAACCTGCTGCGGATCCCGGTCGGCGACGAGCTGCTCGGCCGCATGGTCGACCCGCTCGGCCGCCCGCTCGACGACAAGGGCGAGATCAACACGACCCAGACCCGCCCGGCCGAGTTCAAGGCGCCCGGCGTCGTCCAGCGCCAGCCGGTGACCGAACCGGTGCAGACCGGGCTGATGTCGATCGACGGGATGATCCCG
>Ga0209461_10000147_pt1 | contig 37086 bp, 33 predicted proteins | sample AgamicAsMarz_FD_187162 | JGI IMG/M metagenome (GOLD analysis project Ga0209461, IMG submission 187162) | Agave microbial communities from Guanajuato, Mexico - As.Ma.rz (SPAdes) (version 2) | ecosystem: Host-associated > Plants > Phyllosphere > Phylloplane/Leaf | place: Guanajuato, Mexico... | reverse complement strand
AAAGCACCAGCTTGAAGAGGATAAAATGGGCGAGCAGTTGTCGATCCCTTATCCGGGTAGCCCGTTTACGGGCCGTAAGTAACGAAGTTTGATGCAAATGTCAGATCGTATGCGCCTGTTAGGGCGCAGCTGGTAACAGAGCCTTATAGGCGCATCTGAAAAACCTCCGGCTATGCCGGAGGATATTTATTATTTATCTTCCGTTAGTCACACCACCGGGTGAACAGCGCCTCAATCAACGTCCTGAAAAATCATCATTATTAACGAACTGAAACACAGTTCTTCTGTCATCTGTTGCCATGTTTACCTATAACTAACAGGAGAATATGCTCATTGACGATTACCGCGAAACCCCATGCCGCCTGTAAAAAAACACCGCAGAGAAGATCACCCCAGTTCCTCATTTAACCTGAACAGGTATCACCTGCTTTCTCTTGTGATTCTGGTGTTTTTGGCGCTCCTGCTGGTACGCGTTGCCGACCTGCAACTGCTCAATCACCCGATGCTGGAGCATGAAGCCGATCAGCGTTCATTACGCACCATTACGCTACCGACCAACCGCGGAACGCTGGTGGATCGTGACGGCCAGGCGTTAGCCCTGAGTGTTCCCTCGCGCGACATTATTGCCGATCCGAAACGCATTCTCGAAGCGAATCCTGATTTTACCAGCCCGAAGTGGGCTTACCTCGCTGCGGCGCTCAATGTCAGCCCGCAAGCCCTGCGGGCGCAGCTTACGGCGAATCCCACGAAGCACTTCCTCTACCTGGGCCGAAAAATCGAACTGGGTATCGCCAAAGATATTGCCGCGCTGCATCTGAAAGGGATCACGACCGAATATGACGACAGCCGTTTTTATCCTATGGGGGAAGCTGCCGCGCCGCTTTTGGGCATCGTGGGCGCCGATAACACGGGGCTGAATGGGCTGGAAAAAAGTTATAACACCATTCTTGAAGGCAAACCGGGTCAGGAAGAGTACCGCCAGGACGGTGACGGCCACCTGATTTCCGTGGTCAATTACGAACCGCCGCAGCAACCGCCAACCGTTCAGCTCAGCATCGACAAGTTCGATCAATACACGCTTTACAGCGCATTACGTGATGGCGTGCTGCTCAACAAGGCGGATTCAGGTGCGGCTGTGCTGGTAAAAATCGACACCGGCGAGATTCTGGGAATGGCGTCTTACCCTTCGTTTAATCCCAACAATTACGAAAGCGCCACCCCGATGCAAATGCGCAACACGGCGATTAACGATAGCTATGAACCGGGTTCAACCGTAAAACCGCTGGTGGTTCTCGAAGGGCTGGAGCGCCATTTAATCCAACCGAACTCGGTTCTTGATACCTCGCCTTACGTCGTCAACGGGCATTTGATACGGGATGTCGGGCACTGGCCGCGCCTGACGATAACCGGCATTTTGCAGAAATCGAGCGATACCGGCGCGTCCCACATTGCGCTTGCCATGCCTGCTCAGGCGCTGGTCAATACTTACCAGGCGTTTGGCCTCGGCAAACCTACCGGGTTAGGCTTAACGGGCGAGAGTGTGGGTTACTTTCCCTTACACCGCCAGCGCTGGGCCGACATTGAACGCGCAACGTTCTCTTTTGGCTACGGCCTGCGCGTAACGCCGCTGCAGATCGCGCGGGAATATGCAACGCTGGGCTCGTTCGGGGTCTATCGCCCTCTTTCCATCACCAAAGTCACACCGCCGGTGATGGGTGTCAGAGTGGCGAATCCGGTCACCGCGAAAACCGTCGTCTATATGATGGAAAGCGATGTTTTACCCGGCGGCTCAGGTTTACGCGCGGCAGTACCGGGCTATCAGCTCGCCACGAAAACCGGTACGGCGGAAAAAATGGGTACCGACGGAAAATACGATGGCGGCTACGTCAACTACACCGCAGGCGTTGCGCCAGCCAGCCACCCGGAAGTGGCGTTGGTGGTGATGGTTAACCATCCGACAGTGGGCGATCACTTTGGTGGCTCGGTCGCGGCACCGATTTTCGGCAAAATCATCGGCCCGGTACTGAAACATATGAATATCGCGCCCGATGCCATCAGCAATAAACCCTCCGTCAATGCATCCTGATGCCGCCGCGCTTAAGGCGGCTCACACGTGTCATGGCGAGACGTAACGTCTGACAGGTGTGACAAACCGCCCGGTAGTGTAATGTCATCAACATCATCTCCTGATAATGAGAGCGTCGTTGTTGAACTCCACAGAAGCAGAATTACCGGTCAGCCAGCAGAACCATAACATTGCGCGCCTCGCGACAGCACAGGCGCTGGCTGGCGCTAACTCGGTCGTCTTTTACGCCACTGGCGCGATAGTTGGTAATACCCTCGCGCCCAGCAGTACGCTGGCAACGCTGCCCGTCACGGTTTTTGTTCTGGGGATGGCGGCCTGCATTCTGCCGTTTGGCGCGCTGGCTCGCCGACGGGGCAGACGGGTTGCCTTTATGACCGGCACCGGCGCAGGCATATTGACCGGGCTGCTGGCCTCGCTGGCCGTCGTGCTCGGCTCCTTTTCTCTGTTCTGCCTGGCGGCTTTTTTCGGCGGCGCATACGCGGCTGTTGCGCTCTCGTTTCGCTTTGCCGCCACCGATGGCGTGGGCAGCGAACGACGGGCGCGGGCGTTGTCGCTGGTGATGGGCGGCGGCGTCGTAGCGGGCGTACTTGGCCCGATGCTGGTCACCGGCACTATGAACGCCTGGCCGGAACATACTTTTGCCGTCACCTTTCTCGCGCAGGCCGCGGTCGCGGCGATGGCCGCAACGGTACTGCTCGGCGTGAAATCCCCTGCCGTTGCCAGTCACGCGCAGCACGGCGGTCGCCCGCTTCACGAGATCGCCCGTCTGCCGGGCTTTCGTCGTACCGTATTTGGCGGCGCGGTAGCCTATATGGTGATGAACTTCCTGATGACCGCCGCGCCGCTGTCGATGCACCAGCACGGTCTTTCTCAGCAGGCGGCGAATCTGGGCATTCAGTGGCATGTGATTGCGATGTACGGGCCGGGCTTTTTTACCGGCAAACTGATTCAGCGCTTTGGTGCCAGCCGCATTGGCGCTGCGGGATTGCTGATCACCGCCCTTTCGGTGCTTGCCGGTCTGCTCGGTACTGACATCCTGCATTACTGGCTGTCGCTGATCCTGCTTGGCATCGGCTGGAACTTTGGTTTTACCGGCGCTTCGGCGAAGATCATTGAGTTTCACCGCCCGGAAGAGAAAACCCGCGTCCAGTCGCTGAATGACTTTATTGTCTTTGGCGTGATGATTGTCGGCTCTTTCTCTTCCGGCGCGCTGCTCAATGCCTTCGGCTGGAATGCGGTGCTGTGGGGATCGCTGGTGCCAGTGGTGGCGGGTTTTCTGGCGATGATGGGCAAAGGCAACACGGTAAGAAGATAAAAAAATCCCTCCGTGAAGGAGGGATTGAGCGGTTTACTGACCGGCGGTTTTATCAAATTTGCCCAGCATTTCGCGCTCGTAGGCCAGCGCTTTTTTGCGGTCGAATTTGTGTTCCCACTTGGCAATAACCAGCACCGCCAGCGCATTCCCCACCACGTTCAGCGCGGTACGCGCCATATCGAGGATACGGTCAACACCGGCGATAAAGGCCAGCCCTTCCAGCGGAATACCGACGCTGCCCAGCGTCGCCAGCAATACCACGAAGGAGACGCCCGGAACGCCCGCGATGCCTTTTGAGGTCACCATCAGCGTCAGCACGAGGATAATCTCCTGCCACAGCGACAGATCGATACCGTACAACTGCGCAATAAAGATGGCGGCAATACTCTGGTACAGCGTTGAACCGTCGAGGTTAAAGGAGTAACCGGTCGGCACCACGAAGCTGGTAATGGAGGCAGGCGCGCCGTAGGCTTCCATTTTTTCAATAATACGCGGCAGCACGCTCTCTGAACTGGCGGTTGAGTAGGCCAGAATCAACTCATCTTTCAGGATGCGGATGAGGATCCAGATGCTCAGCCCACAGATGCGCGCCACAATGCCCAGCACCACCAGCGCGAAGAACAGGATCGCGAAGTAAACCAGAATCACCAGCTTCGCCAGCGGCCACAGCGAGGCAAAACCGAAGTTCGCCACCGTTACCGAGATCAGCGCGAACACGCCGACCGGCGCATAGCGCATCACCATATGGGTGACTTTAAACATGGTTTCGGAAATAGAACGGAACACGGTCACCAGCGGCTCGCGGTGCGATGCCGGCAGCGATGAAAGCCCCAGGCCAAACAGCACCGAGAAGAAGATGATCGGCAGCATATCGCCCTTCGCCATCGACGCGATGATATTGGTTGGCACCAGCGACAGAATCGTCCCCATCAGGCCGTGGGCGTGGCTTTGCACATCCGCGGTGGTGCTTTGGTATTTCGAAATATCCACCGTCGCCAGTTGCGACATATCGATCCCCGCCCCCGGCTGGAACACATTCGCCAGCGTAATACCGAGCACGATCGCAACCGTAGTGATCACTTCGAAATAGATGATGGTTTTCGCGCCAATGCGGCCAAGCTGTTTCGCATCGCCAACGCCAGCAATCCCGACAATCAGCGTCGAGATAACAATCGGCACCACAATCATTTTGATCAGGTGAATAAAGATATCGCCCGCCGGAGACAGGAGATTCGCAATCAGCCATTCGCGGCTGTCGCTCTGATAATGCAGGTAACTACCCAGAAGAATACCCAGCACAAGGGCTAGCAGAATCTGCCAGGCCAGGCTGATTTTCATGTTTTTCATCACTACAGACTTCCTCAATGAAGCACCATTCCATGCTCGGGAACGACACATACTGAAAGGGTATGATTAACGTCGCACGGTATTGCGGGGTTTTTTAACGCGCATTATCAGTATCATTTGCAGGGTATAGCGTGCAACCCTATACCGGGAGGGGGTTTGACTGATTTTTTAGTTAAAAACCGTCTTTTATTTCAGTTATTAATAATAAGTATTTGTTATACAAAAATTTTCAATCCACTGAATTCCAATCTTTCCGCCAGGAAATTATTCCACAAAATTGGTTCATTTGCGCATTTTTTAAGCATTAGAAATGTCTCAGAGGTCGCTCCGTAGCGGAAATTTCGTCTGCCATTTGTCATTAACGCAGTGAATAGTACCTGGTAAAAATAATTATGACGCTATTGGTTCCGCGATGTATTTTCAGCAGCTTGCCACAGCGCGTTATTCTGCAACGCTATTAAGCGTAATCGAACCGTCACATTCCATAACCTGCTGTTATGAGTCATTTTTCTTCTCCCTGCCGCTATTTTTCATTTCTGCATTACACCAGCGCATTTATTTTGCTGCTTTTTTACTGAATCTCATCAATGCGTGATCTATCGCTCAAATAGTAAACAAAGCTTGTAAAGGCCCTACAATTAACGTTCTTGTGACATATTATTAACATCTTACAAGGAGAGCAATTGCCATGAGCCAAATACATAAACACGATATTCCCGCCAATATTGCGGAACGTTGCCTGATCAATCCGGAGCAGTATGAAGCCAAATATCATCAATCCATCACCGACCCTGACACATTCTGGGGCGAGCAGGGAAAGATCCTCGACTGGATTACGCCGTATAAAACGGTGAAAAACACCTCCTTCGCACCCGGCAATATTTCGATTAAATGGTATGAAGACGGCACATTAAACCTGGCCGCCAACTGTCTTGACCGCCATCTCGCCGAACGCGGCGACCAGACGGCCATTATCTGGGAAGGCGATGACGCCAGCCAGAGTAAAAAAATCACCTACCGCGAGCTGCACCGCAGCGTATGCCAGTTTGCCAATGTGCTGGTCGATCTCGGGATTAAGAAAGGTGATGTTGTCGCGATTTATATGCCGATGGTGCCGGAAGCGGCGGTCGCCATGCTCGCCTGCGCCCGCATCGGCGCGGTGCATTCGGTGATTTTCGGCGGCTTCTCGCCGGAAGCCGTCGCCGGACGCATTATCGATTCCAGCTCCCGGCTGGTGATCACCGCCGACGAAGGCGTGCGCGCCGGTCGTAATATTCCGCTGAAGAAAAATGTCGATGACGCGCTGAAAAACCCGAACGTTAACAGCGTTGAACACGTCGTGGTTCTGAAACGTACCGGCGGCAAAATCGACTGGAACACAGGCCGCGATCTGTGGTGGAACGAGCTGACCGAAAAAGCCAGCGACCAGCACCAGCCGGTGGAAGTCGGTGCGGAAGATCCGCTCTTTATCCTCTATACCTCCGGCTCGACCGGCAAACCGAAAGGCGTGCTGCACACCACCGGCGGTTATCTGGTTTATGCCGCGACGACCTTTAAATATGTTTTTGATTATCATCCGGGCGATGTCTACTGGTGTACGGCCGACGTCGGCTGGGTGACCGGCCACAGCTATTTGCTCTACGGGCCGCTGGCCTGCGGCGCCATCACGCTGATGTTTGAAGGCGTACCGAACTGGCCAACCCCGGCGCGCATGAGCCAGGTGGTGGATAAACATCAGGTCAATATTCTCTATACCGCACCGACGGCGATCCGCGCGCTGATGGCGGAAGGTGACAAAGCCATCGTGGGTACTGACCGCTCTTCGCTGCGCATTCTCGGTTCCGTGGGCGAGCCCATTAACCCGGAAGCGTGGGAGTGGTACTGGTCGAAGATCGGCAACGGTAAATGCCCGGTGATGGACACCTGGTGGCAGACAGAAACCGGCGGTTTTATGATCACCCCGCTGCCCGGCGCAACGCGCCTGAAAGCCGGTTCGGCAACCCATCCGTTCTTTGGCGTGCAACCGGCGCTGGTGGATAACGAAGGAAATGCGCTTGAGGGCGCGACCGAAGGTAACCTGGTGATCACCGACTCCTGGCCAGGTCAGGCGCGTACGCTGTTCGGCGATCACGAGCGCTTTGAACAGACCTACTTCTCCACCTTCAAAAACTGCTACTTCAGCGGCGACGGCGCGCGTCGTGACGAAGAGGGTTACTACTGGATCACCGGCCGCGTGGACGATGTGCTGAACGTTTCCGGTCACCGCCTGGGCACCGCCGAGATTGAATCGGCGCTGGTTTCGCATCCGAAAATCGCCGAGGCCGCCGTGGTGGGTATTCCGCACAGCATCAAAGGCCAGGCGATTTATGCCTATGTCACGCTGAACCACGGTGAAGAGCCGTCGCCGGAACTCTACACCGAAGTGCGTAACTGGGTGCGTAAAGAGATTGGCCCGCTGGCAACGCCGGATGTACTGCACTGGACAGATTCGCTGCCGAAAACGCGCTCCGGCAAAATCATGCGCCGCATCCTGCGCAAAATCGCGGCGGGCGATACCAGTAACTTCGGCGATACCTCGACGCTCGCCGATCCTGGCGTCGTGGAAAAACTGCTCGAAGAGAAGCAGGCCATTACCATGCCGTCTTAATAATCGTAACGCCCTGCCGGATAAGGCCCCGGCCACTATCCGGCTGACAAACAAAACCATAACGCTCTCCTTATAAGGAGAGGAAACAATCACCTCACCCTACAGTCCTCAATGGATTTCATGTTGCAGGAAGGCGGCAAACGCGCACATCCCCGGGAGCACAGATAATGGTGTAACCGGGGTGGGCACGTGCGGCCAACGAACCGGCGATGCGAAAGACAAAGGGGAGACCTCTGGAGAATTCTGTGATGAATAACATTTATCAACAGATAGAAAACAGTGCGCATTTCAGGGAGTTAGTTGCAAGACGGCAACGGTTTGCCTTTTTCCTTTCCATCATCATGCTGATTATCTACGTCGGCTTTATTCTGCTTATCGCTTTTGCGCCGCACTGGCTCGGCACGCCGTTGCATGAAGGCACCAGCGTGACGCGCGGCATCCCGATTGGGATTGGCGTGATTGTGATTTCGTTTGTGCTGACCGGCGTCTACGTCTGGCGGGCAAACGGTGAGTTTGATCGTCTGACCAAAGCCGTGCTGAGCGAGGTAAAAGCATCATGAAACGAGTCCTGACGGCGCTGGCCGCCACACTTCCTTTCACGGCGCACGCCGCCGATGCCATTACCGGCGAGGTACAACGCCAGCCAACCAACTGGCAGGCGATTATCATGTTTGTGATTTTTGTGGCGCTCACCCTGTACATCACTTACTGGGCGTCGAAACGCGTACGTTCGCGCAATGATTACTACACTGCGGGCGGCAATATTACCGGTTTTCAGAACGGGCTGGCGATTGCCGGTGACTTTATGTCGGCGGCCTCCTTCCTCGGGATTTCCGCGCTGGTGTACACCTCCGGCTACGACGGGCTGATTTACTCGCTGGGCTTCCTTGTCGGCTGGCCGATTATCCTGTTTTTGATCGCCGAACGGCTGCGCAACCTTGGGCGCTATACCTTCGCCGACGTAGCCTCGTACCGCCTGAAGCAGGGGCCGATTCGCACCCTTTCCGCCTGCGGTTCGCTGGTGGTGGTTGCGCTGTATCTGATTGCGCAGATGGTGGGTGCCGGGAAGCTTATCGAGCTGCTGTTCGGCCTGAACTATCACGTCGCCGTGGTACTGGTTGGTGTGCTGATGGTGCTGTATGTGCTGTTCGGCGGCATGCTCGCCACCACCTGGGTACAAATTATCAAAGCGGTATTGCTGCTGTTTGGCGCAAGTTTTATGGCCTTTATGGTGATGAAACACGTCGGTTTCAGTTTCAATAACCTGTTCACTGAAGCGATGGCGGTGCATCCGAAAGGCGCGGCAATCATGAGCCCTGGCGGGCTGGTGAAAGATCCGATCTCCGCCCTGTCGTTAGGCCTGGGCCTGATGTTCGGCACCGCCGGTTTGCCGCATATCCTGATGCGTTTCTTCACCGTCAGCGATGCGCGGGAAGCCCGTAAAAGCGTGTTCTACGCCACCGGTTTTATGGGTTACTTCTACATTCTGACCTTTATCATCGGCTTTGGCGCGATCATGCTGGTCGGCGCGAATCCGGCGTTTAAAGATGCGGCGGGCACGCTGATTGGCGGTAACAATATGGCAGCGGTTCACCTTGCCGATGCGGTTGGCGGCAATCTGTTCCTCGGCTTTATCTCCGCCGTGGCGTTCGCCACCATTCTGGCAGTGGTCGCCGGGCTGACGCTGGCGGGCGCGTCGGCGGTCTCGCACGATCTCTACGCCAACGTGTTCCGTAAAGGCGCGACCGAGCGTCAGGAGCTGAAGGTATCCAAAATCACCGTGCTGGTGCTCGGCGTGGTCGCCATTTTGTTGGGCATTCTGTTTGAGAAACAGAACATCGCCTTTATGGTCGGGCTGGCCTTCTCCATTGCCGCAAGCTGCAACTTCCCGATTATTCTGCTCTCGATGTACTGGTCGAAACTGACCACGCGTGGCGCGATGATCGGCGGCTGGCTTGGCCTGCTGACGGCGGTGATTTTGATGATCCTCGGCCCGACCATTTGGGTACAGATCCTCGGCCACGCCACAGCGGTCTTCCCGTATGAGTATCCGGCGCTGTTCTCGATTGCCGTCGCGTTTATCGGTATCTGGCTCTTCTCCGCTACCGACAACACCGAAGCGGGCAAGCTGGAGCGCGAGCAGTTCCGCGCGCAGTTTATTCGCTCGCAGACCGGTATTGGTATCGAACAGGGTCGCGCACACTAATCCCCTGCCCCGGTCAGCAATGGCCGGGGATCACATTTTCGCCTCTCCGCAAAGTACCTTTGCCAAACTGAAACAACGCGTTAATTCATCAATGGCTGAATTTATAAATGGCTTGCGAGGAAGCAATGAAAAATATACCGGTATCACTTTTGCGCGATACCGGTTGTCTCGTTTAGCGTGCCATTAACGCAAAAACGCCCCAGCCCAGATATTCCCTTGTCCAGGTAACGTGGCGAACAGGTGCCAGCGTCAGCGTTTCCCGCACTTCGGCGGCAAATTCATCGTTGGGGTTTTCCGCCAGCCAGCGGCGCAGGGTCAGCCATTTTGCCGCTTCATACCGATCCCAGCCTTCCTGGTCTGCCAGCACCATTTCCACTACGTCATAGCCGCGTTCGCCGAAGCTGGCGACAAGCTGCGGGAGCGTGAGAAAATCGGCCAACGCGCTGGCGCCGCAGGCCTTGGCTTCCTCGTCCGTTGCGGGTAACTGACGCCAGTACGGTTCACCAATAAGTATGATTCCGCCGGGTTTGAGGCTCTTTGCCAGCAGCGCGATGGTTCCGCCGACGCCGCCCGCTATCCAGGTTGCGCCGACACAGGCAGCCACGTCACATTTTTCGTCGGCGATATAACCGGACGCATCGTTATGAATAAAATGCACATGTGCCGCAACGCCCAGCGCTTCGGCACGCAATTTTGCCTGCGCAGTGAAGAGCGGGCTCATGTCGATGCCGACACCGGTAATGCCGTAATCGCGAGACCAGGTGCAAAGCATCTCACCCGAACCGCTGCCGAGATCGAGGATCCGCGCCCCCGGTTTCATGCGTAACACGCGCCCAAGGGTGGCATATTTTTCTGGCGTAAACGGGTTATGAATGCGGTGTTCACTTTCGCTGATAGTAAAAATACGTGGGATATCCATTAGTTAACTCCTTTCCCGGAGATGACGCGGACGAGCAAAATACGCCCACAGTGGGTGAGAACGTGGAAGAGATGTTGTTTCTGACGGGATAAATTCATACTGGAAAACCTGTTTCATCATCATGGCAAAACGTGCAAACACACAGCGGTGTCCGCATTCGATTTCAGCGCATTGATAACCAGCCCGGTCTGAAAAGCCCGGTAAGCTGATTATCAGATGATGACATTCTCCAGCATCAAAGCCTCGGGTGAGTTGAAAGGTATTTACCGTGTGAATGGTAACGCAGTGATATAAAAAGGACAGGTATGAGTCGGAAAAATGTGATCGCCATGGAAAAACATGCTGCCATAAAAGCGCCGGAATTCGGTCTCATCCCGAAAAACAAAGCATGCCGCTGTCGAGGCAGCCAGCGGCAATGCAACAACAGAAGATAATATTCAGGTTTTTAATCCTGAAAAAATCGTTGTACGTATCAATTATAAATCGGATGAAAATCTATTCTGCTATTAACGAGATCCAGTCGCTGGGTACATCTGTAAAAAATGTGGCTTCCTGCGTGACCGTTCTTGTTCCGACAATAACGTATTGACTTAAATCCGGGTTAACATCCGTTAAAATATAGTACGGTTTGCGCCCGGACATACTCCCCTGATTTTCCAGTTGCGCGCCCACACTGCCATCGGTTTTAAATTCAAAATAGAGAGCATTAGCCGGAACGGTGATTTGATATTTATAAGTACCATAGGAGGCGCCATCGAGAATACACGAGGCGGAGACGGAATCGCCTTTTGCATTACTGATGATATAAGCGCCAATATCCGCAAGACTCTTATAATTATTGTCTTTAATAATCTTCTGAATATAGGCGATCGCCTGGCCTGGCGTTCGCCCTCTGCACGATACTATTTGCGGCTGGAATCCCGTTTGTTGGATCGTGGCAAAATCTCGTTTATCCCCACGATAATAAATAGATGGCATATCTTTATCTCCTCATGGTAATGACACACCCACAACAGAATGCGTTTCTGTCATTAGGGTTGGAATACGAACGTTTTACACGCCAATGGCGTTAGTGATTTTTTATTTGCACTGCAAATCGGTTTATTGCGAGAAAATAAGCAGAACACGCCGATTTACGCTTTATAACCAACCGGTTCATCAAGCAAATAACAGTTTTAAAAATAACAGCATCAATAAGAAAAGAAATCAGGCTTTTGGCGTAGACCTTTTAGCCCGATGAGCCGCACGCGGATCTAAACAGTTCATAGCGTTTTCAGCATATTCAGGGTTAGATATTTACTGCTGCAGGCAGGCCCGGATTTCTGCTGAATATTTATCGGCGGTGGGTTTGTTCTACTGATTCCCAAAATGAAGATGCCAATGAGTGGTGCCGTAAACCAGACAACGCACTTTCCTGTCCTGCCCCCATCAAAACCGATATAAAAAAACCGCCGCTTGCCATTTATCCCGGAAACCCAACAGGAACTTAGGGAGTCATTTATCTGCATGTATACACAGCAAAAATAGTGTGGAAGCGCACTTAGATTCATGAACAGAACCCTCAAAAGGGTTCGATAAATTGTACACCGGTCTATTCAGAGAAAAACGGAGAAAGATATGGCTTCAGGCTGGGTTAACGGAGAGTATCGTGTCGAAATTACCGGCAGGGATGAAAAACGCGGGCCGAATGGTGGTCGCGATGGTGCAGATAAAGGGCCGAAGGGAGAATCCCTGGTCATAAATAACGGTCAACTGGGTTACTGGGTAACAGAAACCTACCGCTCAAATCGGGAACATGACTTTACCCGGACTGTTTTTGTGCCCGTCGGCCCGTCAGAGGCAGCAAAAGCAGCCACTGCGGCAAAAGCGCTTCAGGATCAAAAAAATGCTGAAGCAGCAGCAAAGAATTTTGCCGCACAGACAGCCACCGCGGCGGCAATCGCGGAACAAAATCGTCAGGCCGCGATTTTTGCTGCCGCTACGGCCGGGCAGTATCAGTCAGTCTCTCAGGCAGAAGCAGAACTGAATACGGCAACAACAGAAGCGGCCAGGTTAAAAGATCTTGCGGCCAGCGCGTTAAATGCTGCGCAGGCAAAACGACAGGAAGCGATTAACGCGATACCGGTCGCCGCTCAGGCTGAGAAAACGTATCAGGATCTCAGGACCAAAATATCCACCATGACCCTGAAGAATGGGTATTACGGAACCGTTAAACGTGAGGTGGTGAAATCAACTAAAAATTCAGATGTCTACGGCAATGTTTTTTATTCATCCGGTATCAGCCAGGCTCAGGTAATTGCGGCTGAGACGGATGCGGTAAACAAACGTAATATTGCTAATAATCTCCCAAAAGAAGCGACAACAGCCGAGCAGGCCAGTCTTCAGGCGACAGCCAGTTATAATGCGGCAGAAACTCGCCGCCAGGCCGCCCAGGCGGCACTGACTGCATCCAGAGAAGCCGCGGAACGTGCAGCAGAGGCTGAACGTCAACGCCAGCTTGCTGAAGCCGCGGCAGCGGCAGCGGCGGAACAACAGCGACAGGCCGAAGCCGCAGCGAAAGCGGCTGAAGAGGCCCGCGTTGCGGCTGAGAGAGCCGCTGCGTTGCAAGCCCGACAGACCGCGGCAAACAAACTCTTTTCAACAGATATCCAGTCGGTTCGCGGTATCCCCTTTTCCGCAGAGATGTCGTTATCTCCCCTGAGCTGGTCGGTTGCCTCTGCCGGTGGCATCACGCTGGCAAAAGATACAGCGGGTACGGTTATGTCACGGATGACGGCAATACTTGCTGAGCTTCGCAGCCTTGCAGTGGCGAGTATGACAGGCCCGGTCGCGGTAACGATTATGGGGCTGTTGTATTCCCGCGATGTGGGTGCCGGAAGCGATGTTGTTCCGGGGCGCGATATAAGTGCGTTAACGCCGGCGGAGTTCTTTTCTCTTCCTGATATGGCAACGCTGGCTCAGGCTGCTGAGACAAGTACACCTGTCGCGATGCCTGTTCGCGGACGTATGGTGCTGCGTGCGGATGGTACGCTCGAGACGCAACTGGTATGTACACCGGTCACCGGTAATGTGCCGGTCGTGCGTGCAGTCCTGGATAATGAAACCGGATACTGGGGATATACCTTACCGGCAATGCCTGGTGCGCCAGCGCAGACTATTCTGGTAAGTCCGGCAGACGCGCCGGGGGTTAATGGCCCCCTGGGGCTGGCAGGTCCGGTTCCGTTGCCGGAGGTCATTGTGCATACCGGGGGCCAGGAGGAAATGCCCTCCGGCGTTACGGTTACGACCACACCAGTACTGGGTGAAACAGATTTCCGTGACCTTATATTGATTTTTCCGGAGGACTCCGGGCTGAAGCCTCTGTATGTGATGCAGAACAGTCCCTATGGCGAGACCACGGAAAAAGGTAAATATAGCGGTCGGGCCTATAATCCGGATAAGTCCGGAGGTCCGGTACAGGATCTCGACTGGCAGGGTGCAGTCATCGATCAAACCGGGATTGATAAGGTGAAATTGCATACGAGACGTTTCGGCGAATCAGCGGACAATGCCGTGATGATTGAGCGTCTGGAGAAAATCCTTAAAGGAGATCTACAGATGACAGATACGGATAAACGTTTTTATACTCATGAAATCAGGGAGCTGGAACGTTATCGTGCATTGGGAATACCTGATAATGTGGTTCCTGATGATGGTGGTACTACATGGAATAACACGCATACCGCTACACTGGAGGATTACAAAGTCATTGACGACCCGTCACTTTTATATACGCCTGACGCTACTAAAGCCTATGAAGAACAAGAGTGGGAGAATAATAAATGATTGATTTTGAGAGCGTAGTGACACAGGAACGTACTGAAGATGCTGTTTTATTTTTTGCAGGCGGGAATGAAGGGATTGGTTATCCTCAATTAGACCGTTTCTTCTCACGTTATAAACCGACTGTTCATCAGACGGGTGAATTCATTAATGTAATTAATAAACTGAAAGAGTCAGGAGCCATAACATTCGATAGTCAGATGAAAGTTAAAAAAGGTCCTCACTGGAAAGAACCTGATTTTGTAAAACAAAAAAAATACGGCATTGAATGATCCGTCTAAGAAGCCCCTGAACAGGGGCTTCGAGCCTGAGTCGGCCCATGTTCTTTTTCCCGTCATCGCATGTGCAGCAAACTACAACGCCCCGTCTCTTTCTGCGCCATTATGGGATATATTAGAAAACTATCTCTTCGTAACAGGCGGCATCGGCAATGGCTTTGATCCCAAAAAACTACGCGCGGCTGGAAAGCGGCTACCGTGAGAAAGCACTAAAAATCTACCCGTGGGTGTGTGGACGCTGTTCACGGGAGTTTGTTTATTCAAACCTGCGTGAATTAACGGTTCACCATATCGATCACGACCATACCAATAACCCGGAAGATGGCAGCAACTGGGAGTTGTTGTGTCTGTTTTGCCATGACCACGAACATTCGAAATACACGGAAGCGGATCAGTACGGCACCACCGTGGTGGCGGGGGAAGATGCGCAAAAAGATGTCGGTGCAGCAACCTATAATCCGTTTGCCGATTTAAAGTCGATGCTTAACAAGAAGAAATAGCGCCAGTAACGTCTCCCTCTGCACAAACGGCCGGCGTGCGGCGCGTCGTCTGTTTACAGAATGAAGCCAGGCGGGGTCTTGCTACTGACATAAGTTTGCAAAAAATTACCAAAACTGGCAGTTGATTGCTATTTGTATGACTTTTAAACTTCCCTGGCAACTTATTGATTAAATTTGCCTTAGGGATATAAAAATGAAAAAAAGTCGTGTTGCAGTGATGATGATGGCCGCGTTTTCAGGAGCAGTGTATGCAGGACCGGCGCAACTTACGCCGAATTTTTCCCCGGAGAGTTTAACGGTTTCAGCCTCGGGTGGGATGCTGAGCGGGAAATCCCATGAGATGGTTTACGACGAAGTCACCGGGCGTAAAATCAGCCAACTGGACTGGAAACTCAAAAATGTCGCCATTCTGAAAGGCGATATTTCCTGGGATGCATACTCTTTTCTGACACTAAATGCCCGCGGCTGGACATCGATGGCATCTGGCTCCGGTCATATGGATGATTATGACTGGTTGAACGACAAGCAATCCGCATGGACAGATCACTCATCCCATCCGGCTACGCATGTCAATTATGCCAATGAATACGATCTCAATGTTAAAGGCTGGATATTCCAGGACGAGAACTACAAAGCGGGTGTAACGGCGGGTTATCAGGAAACGCGTTTCAGTTGGACTGCTACCGGTGGTTCTTACAATTACGATAACGGGACAAATGTCGGGAATTTCCCGGCAGGCGAACGTGGCATTGGTTATAGCCAGCGTTTCTCTATGCCATACATTGGCCTTGCTGGTCAGTATCGTATTAATGACTTTGAATTTAACGCGCTGTTTAAATTCAGTGATTGGGTCCGTGCCCATGATAACGACGAGCACTATATGCGCGATCTGACTTTCCGTGAGAAAACGTCAAGTTCACGCTATTACGGTGCGTCAATTGATGCCGGATATTACGTCACACCGCAGGCCAAAGTTTTTGCTGAATTTGCCTATAGCCGTTTTGAAGAAGGCAAAGGCGGTACTCAAATTATTGATACCAACAGTGGCGAATCAGCATCTATTGGCGGAGATGCTGCTGGCATTTCTAACAATAGCTATACCGTTACAGCCGGTCTGCAATATCGCTTCTGAATCAGCGCAACGCGTATATTTTTTACAAAATATCAGGCTCCTGACGGGGCCTTTTTGTTGGCTAAGCACGACAAGCCAGGAAATTAATCGATATCATCCCGTGTAAGGCCTATGTCCTTCAGTTGTTCATCACTCATCTTTTTTAGCGCAAGAAGTGATTTTCGGCGCAATTGTACTTTTTTAATATAATTAATAATCGAAAGATAAAACAATATAGCGACAGTTTTTAGTTCATATAATAGATTCTTTATAAGACGATATGTTTTATTTTTTTTGCTATCCACTTTCCCATGCCTCTCAATCAAGAAAAGACAAACTGACAATATTTATTGTATTGTCAGTTTAAATATCACGTACACATGGAATATGAAGCTTTAAAATTATTTTTCTTTTTCTATTAAATTATGCGATGCATTAGAATCTAAATCTAATTCATAAATTTTCTTTAATTCACCGATACAAGCAAGACTTTTTTCACCAAACGCACACTTACCATCAAACGCATGGAGCACGATCCCCTCGACCAGATCTCCTAAGCTAATTTCGTGGTATTCAGCCAGGCCTTTTAGCACCTTCAGGATACGTTTTTCTATACGGAATCCTGTCTGTACCCGTTCAATGTTGAGAGACGCAGGCACTCGTTCCTGTTCAGTTGTCATTACACAGCCCTCACTCAAAAAGCGATCCATAACGTCATAGAGCCAATAAATCAGCGGATGACCATTAGTTACATTGGTAACTTGTTACCAAGTGTAGTAGTGGGGGTTATACCATGTCAAGGAGATCGCGGATCGGCAAAACGAAAATAAAAGGAAGGAACACGTTGGTATCACTCATTTTTCAACCTGCTGACTTCAAAGCGATAGACTTTTTCCAATAAATTCAGTGAAACGCCTGTACAGAGAGCGCCCTTCCATTGCTGAAATGAATTAAACTCATCGCATCCAGAGTCCCAGGGAATCATTATGGACATCAGAGCGCTGCGCTATTTTGTCGAGGTGGTACGCCAGCAAAGTTTCACCCGCGCGGCGGAGCGCCTGTTCGTCACCCAACCGACCATCAGCAAAATGCTGAAAAATCTTGAGGATGAACTCAACTGCACGTTGTTGATTCGCGATGGCCGCAAATTACTGCTGACCGATACTGGCCGCGTGGTATTTGAACGCGGCATGGCGATCCTCGCCGAATTCCAGCAGCTGGAAACAGAGCTTGGCGATATCAACCATCTGAACAAAGGCCTGTTGCGCCTCGGCATTCCGCCAATGGTGGGCATGCTAATGGCCGGACCGATCGGCTTGTTTCGCCAGCGTTATCCCGGCGTCGAGCTGAAAATTGCCGAATTTGGCGGCCTGACGGTGCAGCATGCGGTAAGCAATAGCGAGCTGGATCTGGCGATGACCGCGCTGCCGGTTGAAGATGACAGCGGCTTAGCGACAATGCCGCTGTTCAGCTACCCAATGTGTGTGCTGGTGCCGCGCTCCGGCGACTGGCTGAAGCACGAAGCGGTCACGCTGGAAGAGTTAGGTGAGCACCCTTTGCTTATCTATAACGAAGATTTCGCCCTCAGCCGCCAGTTGATGCAGTTGTTCAATCAGCACGGTGTGAAGCCGCGTATCGCCGTGCGGAGCGGGCAGTGGGATTTTCTGGCGGCGATGGTGCAGGCTGGCGTCGGCATCGCCATTCTGCCGGAACCGATTTGCCAGCGGCTGGATAAACAAACCCTGCACTGGCTTCCTTTGCAGAGCGAGTTACGCTGGCAACTGGGGATGATTTGGCGTGAAGGCGTCTATCTTTCCCACAGTGCGCAGGCGTGGTTAAACTGTTGTGAAGGGTTCTGGCCTGAGCCAGCCGCGTCATCATTGCCCGCGGGGAAAGCGTAACTCAGGCAGCGTTGCCCGGCACCCACGGACCTTGCAGATTCACCTGCGGAAATCCTGCTGTCAGAATACGCACTTCCACATCGCGCGGGGTGTTATCCCCCTGCCCCTGAATGCTGACGATATCCTGTGGGCAGGCGGAAAATGCCACATAGCAATCCATCTCCGCGCGCAGAATGATGTAATCCCCTGGTTTCGTCACGACCGGCAGCGTCTTCAGGGTAATGCCATCCGGCTGTACCTGGATATTCATGAAAATATTAAAGGAAGCGAGATTGCCATGCGGCAGCGTCACGCCCAGTTCCGCCATCCCTTCGTGCAGATTGTCATGGCAGTTGCGATGCGGCTCGGTGCAGCCCAACAGTTCATAGCGGCGGGCATCGCAGGCGGCCATAAACGTATCGTGTACGCCCGGTGAAGTGTCCGCCACCAGCGTCAGGATCGGGTGGCGCTGGTCAGTGATAAAGCTGTCGCCCACGCGCGGATTGAGGCGCTGATTCCATACTCTTGTCGCTTCCATGCACATATATTCGCTGACATCGCTGGCGTTATAGGCCCAGCAATCCACCACCTGCGTACCGTGCAGGTTGATCACCTGTACCGCTTCCCCTTTATTTAAGCGCACGGCTTTGCCGTAACGTGCCGGAACCGTAACCACTTCACGGTGCTGCAATTCAGCAGACATGATTCTCTCCTGGTTTATTCATGCTGCATGCCGCGACGATAGCGCGTCATGCGGGATTCAAAATGGCGCGCCAGCCAGTCAAGCAGACTGTTCAGCAGCCAGTAACAGAGCGCGACCGTCAGGTAGATCTCCAGCGGCGCATAGGTTTCCGATATCGCCTGTTTGGCGGCATACATAAACTCCTGTACCGAGACAATCGACAGCAGGGCCGAATCTTTAATCAGACCGATCATCAGCCCAACCAACGGCGACAGCATCTGCGGCAGGGTTTGCGGCAGCACCACATCGCGCAACTGCTCGCGGCGGCTGAGCCCGAGAACCCGGCAGGCTTCCCACTGCCCTTTGGGCAACGCTTCAATGGCCGCGCGGATCACCTGCGCAATATAGGGCGCGTAATAGAGCGTTAACGCCAGCACACCGACCACCGGCGATGAGAGCGTGATGTCATACTCCGGCAGCACAAAGTAGAGCAGATAAATCACCACCAGCAGCGGCAGCGCCAGCGTGATGTTGCTGTACACCCACAATAGCTGCTGCCAGAAACGTGACGCCCGCATTAACGCCGCGGCCATCAGCGCTCCCCACAGCAACGAACAGATCGCCGCCATCGCGCAGAGTTGCAACGTTGCCGCCATCCCTTCGCCCAGTGAAGGAAGCGCATCAATAATGGCCTGCCAGTCCATCATGCCGGCCTCCGTTTCGCTTCCAGCCGCCGCGCAAGGGTGGTCAGCGGCAGCGCAATCAACAGATATCCCGCCGCCACCAGCAACAGCACCTGCGTGGCTTCATAGGTACGCGCGATGACAATCTGCCCGGCAAACGTCAGTTCCGTCAGCGCCACTACCGAGGCCAGCGGCGTGGTTTTCAGCAGAATGGTGAACTCATTCACCAGCATCGGCAGACTGGCGCGCAGCACCTGCGGGTTAATGACATACCACCAGGTGAGCAGGCGGCTCAGCCCCAGCGTCCGCGCCGCTTCCCGTTGCCCGCGCGTGACCAGACGCTGGTTAACGCGCAGGATTTCAGCAACATACGCGCCGCTGTTGAAACCGATCGCCAGCACCGCCGCCAGCAATGGTTGCCCGCCAAGCCCCAGTTTCGGCAGGGTAAAAAACACCACAAACAGCTGCACAATCGCGGGCGTCCCGCGCATCAGGCTGACATACAAGCGGCCGGAGATTCGCCAGATCCAGGCCCGGCGCAGTTGCAGGAAGCAGCCGAGTTGCCCCATCACCACGCTTACCAGCGACGCCAGCACGGTTAACAGCAGCGTCATCAGCAACCCGCGCCCTAACTCCGGCAGCGCGGCCAGTACCTGTTGATCCAGCCCCATTGATTACTCCGGGCCAAAGCCGGTCAGGTTTTCCGCCACCGACAACCGCAGTGGCGCGGGTTTATCATTCCCCTCAATGCCGGTATTGCAGGCGGAGACAATAAACTGCGTATCCATCACCACCCGGCAGGTAATGCTGTCGCCTGCCTGCGTGAGATTGGTTTCCGGCACAATGCGGCCGTCGCGCATTAAACGGACATGCATAAACAGGTTGATGGGATCGGGCAGTTTTGGCACGTTCATCCCCCGCCGCGCCAGTTCTGCGCTGACGGCTTCAATGCACCCTTCGCCGTCATAGCCCTTTTCCGCCAGAAACGCGCGGGTCGATGCTGGCAGCAGCAGGTCGTGGCGTTTCACGCGGTCTTTACCTAACACCATCATCGGGCGACGGCGGTTATTGACCATGCGCATACCGGAACCGAGCAGATAACTGTTGCTGAATACCCGCGTGTGATGCACCGAGAGCCAGACCGCCGGATCCTCCACGCTAAAGCCAAACAGCGACGCCACTGCGCCATCGCCCATTGCCGTGATGCGCAATAACTGGCCGCGCAGCACGCGAATCGATCCGACGCTTCCGGCGGCGATATCCACCGGCGCCGCCAGTGGGCGCATCGCGTTTTCCGCAAACGCCTCACGCATTAACAACATGGAGCCTCTCCTCTGGGGTGAAGTGGTCGCTGATGCGAATATCAATCGGCGTCACCTGCAACCCGTTGCCAGGAATGATGTCCTGCGGGCAGGATGAGACGGCGCAAATCAGATCGCACAGGGCTTCGAAAGTGATGTAATCCCCGGCTTTACTGTGCGGATCGGTCACTTCCATACGCCCGTCGGCGGTAACCGGGCCGTTCTGAAACAGGTTGAACGGCTCCGGCAACGTAAAGTACGTCACGCCGTGAGCTTTCATCCCTTCGAGCAGGTTATCCACGCAGTTGCGGTGCCCTTCAACACCGAAATCAACACTAAACCGCGTCCGATCGCAGGCCGGTACGTTGGCGTCGTGAATGCCAATCGTGTCGGCAACAATGCGCAGCAGCGGGCGGTTTTCACTCGACCACAGCGCATCGCCCGGTTCAAAAAAGAGCGAGCGCAGCTGCTGGCGGGTATGCACCGGCGATAACTTCTCGTTCAGATTGTCAGCATTGACCGCCACAAAATCGGCGGCCTGCTGCCCTTCACTGTCGATAACGGTAATAAACTGCCCTTTACGCACACGGAAGGTTTTGCCGTGGCCCGCCGGAACCGTCAGGTGGGATTGACACATAATTACTCCTGAGGAATGAAATCGCTGGCCGGAACGGTAAAGGTGGTGCCGAGATACTGCTGTTGCAGCTGGGTCAACTGACCGCTTTTCTGCATCGCCAGAATATGGTCGCTGATGGCTTTGTTCAGGCTGCTGTCCTCTTTGCGCGTCGCCCATGCCATCCATTGCGATGGCCCAACTTCACCCACCTGCGCGACTTTACCGGCATACTTTTTCGCCACCGGCGCCAGCACTGAAATGTCGTCATAGACGAAATCGGCGCGTTTGGTCATCAATGTGCTGACAGTCTGATCGAGGGAATCGACGCTGATGATGGTGATCGGTTTTTTCCCTGCTTTTTTCAGCTCGCTATTAAAGCCTTTAAGCAGTTGCTCCGGCACGCTGGCGGTTTTCACCGCGCCGCGCAGGCCAGAGAGGCTTTCCGGGCTCAGCGGCTTGCCGCTCAGGGCTTTCGCTTCATCCTCACGCACCAGAACGCCGTTCACCGTTTTGCTGTAAGGGACGGTAAAAAGTACTTTTTTGGCACGTTCGGCCGTCACGTTAAGTGTGGAACCTTCAGCGTTGAACGCCCCGGAAATCAGCCCCGGCAGAATGCCGCTGAATGCGGTTTTCTGAAACTCCAGTTTCACGCCGAGATCTTTGGCGAACGACTGCATGATCGCCACGCTATACCCGGTGATCTCGCCTTTATCGTCAGTGTATTCATACGGTGGGAAGGTCGGGTCGATGCCGACCGTCATTTTGCCGCTGCTCTTGATGTCGGACAGCGTATCGGCCTGTGCCTGCGCCAGCGTGCCCACGGAAAGAAGAGCGGCGATCAGCAGTGCTGTTTTTTTCATTGTGGTGTTTCCCTGGTGTTGGTGAAATGTCTTTTTCTGATGAGCACTTTTTGTGCCAGTTTTTTCACCACGGTTTAACCGATCACCATGAGAAACGCCTTTTCCTCATGAAATCATAAAGAAACATTTGTTTCTTTAATTTATATTTGTATTTCTGTTGTTTCTCGCAGCGCAGTACGACGCCAGCCAGGATAAGACGACAAGCACTCTTTTGGGGAAAAATCTGGCGCAACCTGCGCCAGAATGGGGCGTTATTCGAGTTCGTCGAGGGATTGATGCAGCGCTTCAACCTGCGCAAGATGATCGTTGCCGCTTTTGCCCATCTGGCGGGCCACCAGCGAACACAGCAGATTGCACACGCCGGAGAGGGCGACGGTGCTGTCAAACAACATGCTGCCATCGGTATGGCAACGAACCACCCATTGCGCATGGCGCGCCGGTTTGCCGGAGAGCACATCCGCCAGGTAAAGCATCGGCACTTGCCGTTCCGCCAGCGCGCTCATGGCGGCATCCAGCGCAGGCATTCGCCGCCGCAGGCCAACACAGATCGCCACATCCTGCGGGCCGAGCGCCGCCAGATGTTCAGCCAGCGAATCGCCAGGTCGCGGCAGCAACCGCACATCGGGGTGCACATGCACCAGGTCGCGATAGATCAGTTGCGCAATGGTCTGGCTGTGCCGCCAGCCCATCACCACCACGCGACGCGCCTGGGCAATAGCGGCAATCGCCTCCTGCAACTGCGCGCTATCCAGCGTGCGGTAGCTGTTCACCAGGTTAGCGATCTCTTTTTCCAGATGCTGCTGCATCACGCTGTCCATCGGCGAAGCGCCCGGCGCGGCTTGCAGATAGAGCGGCGATCCGCTGCTTTGCATTTCGCGGGCCTGGCGGCGTGCCGCTTCATAACTCTCATAACCAAGATGGCGGAAAAAACGGGTGGTGGTGGCTTTGGAAACGCCTGCGCTTTGCGCCAGCTCGGTGGCGGTATTCATCGCCAGCTGTCCAGGAGCGGCAAGCAGTACATCTGCCAGCCGCTGCTCATGGCTGGAGAGTTGATCCCAGTGCTGTCGGATCCGGCCTTCTAGCGACGCCGTTTTTGCACTCATGGTAATTCCCTGAAATGAAAAATCTCATCCTGCACAGAGCAGGCCCGGATGTCATCAGAATTTTAGATTTTTATGACGCGGGGAAAAAGGGGCGGGAAAGCCCGCCCCGGAAGGTGATTATTTATTTTCCAGCAGCAACGCTTCCAGCAAATCGAGGTCGTGCAGCAGTTTTTGCAGCGTCTCGTTACTGATCTGCCGGGTGGCGCGCAGGTGGTAAAGCTCGGCGCGTTCAGAGCGCAGCGCCGCCAGACGGAAACGACGCTCCAGATTCTCTTCCAGCAGTGAGCTTTCGATGTTGTTGCGCCCATCCGCGCGGCGTCGCAGGTTACCAATCACCCGCGAGCTGACCTCCGTCAGCAACTGGTTATCGATATTCTCTTCGGCATCCGCTGCCAGGCGCTCTTCCATTTTCTGGATCGCGACAATCGCCACATCGGCCGTCGCCGCCCGCGCCATCCGCTCTTCTCTATGCTGCTGAGCGTGATCGCGCACTTCAACATGCTGCAACAGCGACGGCAGCGCGATGACGCCAACAAACAGCGAGAAGAGGATCACCCCGGCGGAGAGAAACACCAGCTCGTAACGCGCCGGGAAGCCATCACCGCCGGGCAGCAGCAACGGAATGGAGAGCACACCGGCCAGCGTGATGGCCCCACGGACCCCGGCGAAGGTGGCGATCAGCAGTTCGCGATCGCTCCAGGAGGCGAACTCCATCGGCTTTTTATGTAAGAAACGCAGGCTGAATCTTTTCATCGTCCACAGCCAGCCGAAACGCACCAGCATCAGCGCGGCATAAATCAGCACGATATCGGTGAACAGCATCCAGGTTTCGACATTCGGATCGGCTTCCGCCGCCACCAGTGACGATTCGAGGATCCCCGGCAGTTGCAGGCCTAACAGCAAGAACACCATACCGTTAAAGACAAATTCCAGCATCGCCCAGGTGCTGTTAGCGCGCAGACGCATCGCCAGCGGCGCAGTGCGCATAACGCCGGAACGGGTGATCGTCATCCCCGCCGCAACGGCGGCCAGGATGCCGGAGACGCCGATATGTTCCGCAATCAGATAAGAAGCAAACGGCAGCAGGAACAGCAGCACGATTTGCGTGGCCGGCTCATCACCGCCCCAGCGGCTGAGAAAGCGCAGCGAACGGCCGTACAGCCAGCTCACCACAAAGCCAGCCAGCAGGCCGCCAATCGCCACTTTCATAAACTCGACCGTGGCGCCGCCGACGGTAAAAACCATCGTGCCCATCGCCACGGCGACGGCGAATTTCAATGACACCAGGCCGGAAGCGTCGTTCATCAACGCTTCGCCCTGCAAAATACCCATGATTTTCTTCGGAATGCGCCCTTCGCCGACAATGCCGGAAAGCGCCACGGCATCGGTTGGCGACAGCACCGCCGCCAGCGCGAAAGCGGGCACCAATGGAATGCCTGGCACCAGCCAGTAAATTAAGAAGCCGATCCCCACCACAGTGACCACCACCAGCGCCAGCGCAAGGCCGAAGATTTCGCGGCCATGCTCGAGAAACTCGCGCGTTGGCGTTTTCCAGCCGTCAGCAAACAGCAGCGGCGGGATAAACAGCACCAGAAACAGTTCCGGATCGAACTCGACATGCAGGCCAAAGGTAGGAAAGGCCAGCAGTGCGCCGATGGCGATTTGCATCAACGGCAGCGGGATTTGAAAAGGTAGTACACGCGTGACGACGCCCGAGAGCGACACCACGAGCGTCATAATAAGAATGGTAAAAAATATTTCCATGCGTTCCCTGTTTGCGATGTTTTGTTATAGCGGTCTCAGACCTTGAGGCCAGAGCATTCAGCTTAACGCAAAGAAACCGGGCTGTGGGCAAAAAAAATGGGCGACCGGAGTCGCCCATTAGGTAATCATTTATGGCTCAGATTGCCCAGCCGCCTGCATAGAAGGCAACCAGCGCAACCGCGATCACGATAGTCCCGATGTTCAGCTTGCGCCACTCACCGGACACCACGCGGCCAATCACCAGCGAGGCGAAACCGATCATGATGCCGGTAACGATGTTACAGGTAAGCACGATGAACACGGCGGTGATCAGGCCAGACATCGCATCCACGAAGTCAGCAAAATCAATTTTCGCCACGTTGCTCAGCATCAGCAGACCCACGTACATCAGCGCTGGCGCGGTGGCATACGCCGGAACCAGGTAAGAGAGCGGAGAGAGGAACAGGATCAGCAGGAACAGTACGCCGACGGTAATCGCGGTCAGACCGGTTTTACCGCCTGCCGCCGTACCAGCCGCCGATTCGATATACACCGCAGCTGGCGCCGCGCCAACCAGACCGGAGAAGACGCTGCTCAGGGAGTCGGTGGTCAGCGCTTTGCCGCCATCGATGATCTGGCCGTCTTTATCCAACAGATTGGCCTGGCCCGCGACCGCACGGATAGTACCGGTGGCGTCAAACACCGCGGTCATTACCAGCGCCAGTACGCTCGGCAGCACCACCGGGTTCAGCGCGCCCACGATATCCAGGCTGCCGATCAGCGAGTTGCCTTTGTCATCGCTCAGCGACGGCATGGCGAAAATACCGGAGAAGTGCACGCTCGGATCGAAAATCAGGCCAACGATGGAAACGCCAATGATGGTCAGCAGAATGCCACCCGGCACTTTCAGTTTTTCCAGACCGATAATCACCGCCAGGCCGATCAGCGACATGATCACCGGGAAGCTGGCGAAGTGGCCCAGCGTCACCGGCAGACCGTCCAGCGGGTTTTTGATCACCAGGCCAACGCCGTTTGCGGCAATCAGCAGCAGGAACAGGCCGATACCGATGCCGGTGCCGTGCGCAACGCCATGCGGCAGGTTGCGCAGGATCCAGCTACGGATGCCGGTTGCGGAGATAATGGTGAACAGCACACCCATCAGGAACACTGCGCCAAGCGCGACAGGTACACTGATGTGCTGACCCAGTACCAGGCTAAAAGCGGTGAATGCGGTCAGAGAGATAGCGCAGCCGATGGCCAGCGGCAGATTCGCCCACAGCCCCATCACAATGGAGCCAACACCGGCGACCAGACAGGTGGCGACGAAAACTGCGGCAGGCGGGAAACCTGCTTTACCCAGCATGCCAGGCACTACGATCACCGAATAGACCATCGCGAGGAACGTGGTTAAACCGGCAACGATTTCCTGACGAACGGTACTGCCGCGGGCAGAAATTTTAAACAGTGCGTCAAGCGAACCATTGGTACGCGCAGAAGGCGTAGACATAGAAAACATCCCCTGAGAATTTTATTGTGCATTGTATTGCGTGGTGGACAGTCCACTGCCGGTTAAACGTCATCTCCCTGTGCTGCGTTGTGGCAAGGGGCCACAAAAAAGCAAACGTTTAACTCCGCGCATACAACGGGTGGTCAAAAAAAGGCAAACGATTATCCAGCGTTTATATGGCGCTTTTCAACTGAACTTTGCCGCTTTTTGCTAAATTTTGCTTATAGCGGCGAAGATTCAGGCGGACGATGCGCAAACGTTATCGTCGGTGCGCAACTTTGCAACATATTACGAACATTCTTAGCCGTCGGGGAAATCAAATGGCCCGCCCTGGACAATCGCCCGCTGCCAGGCCGGACGCTTTTCCACCCGCTTTTTCCACGCCCGTAAATTGGGTAAATCATTCACGCCGCCGCGAGCCAGCAGCGCGAATACGGGGAAACTCATCTGTATATCCGCCATGCTGAGCTGATTGCCGGTAAACCAGCTATGCTGCGCCAGTTCCGCTTCAATAAAGCGCGCGTGGGTTTCCAGTTGCCGGTTGAGAAAGGCTTTCTCCACGCCGCTCGCCAGCAGCTTACCGACGCTGCGTATGCCAAACGGCACAGGCGGTTTACCAAGGCGGGTCATTATCAGTTTCATCAATAGTAGCGGCATCAGCGAACCTTCAGCGTAATGCAGCCAGAAGCGGTAATCCTGTTTGCTTTTTCCCGTTTGCGGCGCAAACCGATGTTCGGGATCGTAGGTCTCCTGCAAATAGTCAAGAATCGCACCGGACTCAGCGATGATAAGCCCGTTATCTTCCACCACCGGCGATTTGCCCAATGGGTGAATTTTTTTTAGCGATTCGGGTGCCAGCATGGTTTTTTCACGCTGATAACGGACGATCTGGTACGGCACGCCCAGCTCTTCCAAAGCCCAGAGAATGCGCTGCGAGCGCGATTGATTCAGGTGATGCACCGTAAGCATGGTTTACTCCTGCGCAGATTGACGCATTAACTATAGAGAATCAGCGGAACGGCGGATGAAATATTCTGAAAAAAAGTGAGCAAAAAAGTAGCAGTTTTGCATAAGGAAACTACACTAAAAGTGTCAGCACAATCCGGAACCTCCAACATACTTGAGGGGTGCTGATGTCGGGGGAAACCCTCCTGTAACAGAACGGGATAGAGCGAAAGACAAAGACCGGAAAACGACTAAAGCGCCCCAGCGGGCGCTTTAGTTTTTTGTGCGTTTCAGTCATCTTCCAGCAAGCGCGCGCCGGTGCCCTGCTGCCCCAACTGATCGCCCGGGTTACGCAACGGGCATTCACTGCGCGACAAACAGCCGCAGCCGATGCAGCCATCCAGCTCATCACGCAGTGCAACCAGCGTATGAATACGCCGATCCAGCTCTTCCCGCCACTGCGACGACAGCTGCTTCCACTCTTTTTTGCTCAGGGTGTGCCCCTCCGGCAAAACCCCGAACGCTTCGCCGATGGTCGCCAGCGGAATACCAATGCGCTGGGCAATCTTGATGATCGCCACATAGCGCAGCACATCGCGGGTATACCGCCGCTGATTGCCGCTATTGCGCAGACTTTTAATAAGCCCTTTGCTCTCATAAAAGTGCAGCGCAGAGACGGCCACCCCGCTACGTTTCGCCACTTCACCGGGGCTGAGCAGCGCTTTAATGCGTGGCATTCTCTTTTCCATAAAACCTCTTTACCTCAAGTTAACTTGAGGAATTATACTCGCTCCCAGACAAAACGACGAATCGGGAAATGAGGAAGCTTTATGTCCCATCAGCAAATTATTCAGACGCTTATCGAATGGATTGATGAACATATCGACCAACCAATGAACATTGATGTAGTCGCCAGAAAATCAGGTTATTCAAAGTGGTATCTACAGAGAATGTTCCGTACCGTGATGCATCAAACGCTGGGCGACTATATTCGCCAGCGCCGATTACTGCTGGCAGCCGAAGCGCTGCGTACCACGCAACGCCCTATTTTTGATATCGCGATGGATTTAGGTTACGTCTCACAACAGACGTTTTCGCGGGTGTTTCGCCGAGAATTCGATCGCACCCCCAGCGATTACCGGCACCAGGCCTGACAACCATCAAAGCAGCGCTCAGGGCGAGCAGGTGTGATAAATCTTCACCGCCCGCCCAGGCTTTACCGCCGTATCCCCCTTCGCCAGCGATAAACAGACTTCCTCTCTTATTAACCTTTCTGCCGCTATTTTTCCGAATTGCCGTTTTTCCTGAAATAATTCCGTTTTCTCAGTAGCACCGGAATTAAAATTCCTAATTAACTTATCATCGATTGTTTTTCACGCTTATAAAATAGAAAATCCATTATAAAGCACGTCAGTTCTCTCTGCCGACGAACCTCATTAAATATTCACAGGCCTGCACGTCTGTAGCTTTAATACATTTTTTCAATGGAATGAATATGTTTCTCCAGCATGCTTTCAATAAAGTATTTATTGCCGTTATTACTGCTCTATGGGCTACCAATACAATAGCGGTAACGGCCTACACGCCGCCGGAAAAAAACCGAATTAAAAACGTTAACGCACTTGATTCGGCCAATGACAATAAACGCATTGACTTTACACTTGATGAAATAACCAACATCGGTCCGGATATTATTCTGGTAGAAAAAGAAGATGCGGATGTTTCAATAACAAACAACTCAATAATTCATTTAACTGATGTTCTTTTCAGTGCGGATTATAGTGGCTCACTCTCTTTGGTGAATAACGGTGAGTTTTACAGCGAGGGTGGACTGTTCCTGTTCACGCCGCAGAAAAACGCCACCCTGCACATGGAAAACAACGGCACTATAGTCATGAATTCTTTGTTTTCCGCCTCGTTAGGCGAGTCTTCCTCCTTCAGCTTAATCAACAGGGGGAAGATGCTCACCACGGACAATGACCTCATTCTGCTGCACTCTGCACAAGGCGGTGACCTGAATATCATCAACAGCGGTACGATGCATTCAGATAATTATGGTGTTCTGCACTTTTACCCCATCAGCGCAAATAAAATAAATGTCATTAATACGGGTGAAATTTCCGGCGCCAGAAAGACCCTCTTTTTTGCCACGGAGAATAGTGATGTTGACATTACGAACTCTGGGCTTATTTCAGCAACGGATGCCGGTTATTTTGCTATCGGCGTGGATGGCCAACGCTCATTTACGCTGACGCTTGAGAAAGGCTGGCGCATTGACGGCGCGGTCAACATTGATGACGCTTATGACAGTAAAAATAATACCGTCAGAAATAACAGGCTGGTATTGAGCGGTAACGGCGACTCCTCTCTTTCATTATCACGGTTTTTAAATACGGACGATATTAATGCCAGCAATAGCGACGCGATGACCGGTATTAATTATCTGGAAAAAGAGGGGAACGCCATATGGACGCTGAACGGTAAACAAACTTCCGGAGGTTTTGAGCAGGTTCAGATAAATCAGGGCGCAATCGTGCTTGATAACGCCACGCTATTGATGAATGACCCCACTAAAGCCGTCGTCAATAACGCCAATATTATTGTAAACGGCGATGCGGTTATTGAGGGCAGCCTGAAGAATGCCGGCACACTATCTACCGGTAGAGAAAAAGAGATCAACACGCTGATTATTAAAGGCAATTACGAAGGAACCAGCGGCAGTACACTCGTCTTTAATGCCACGCAGAGCAGCGATCCCGCCGCCACAGGCCAGATGGTTATCGCGGGTGATCTCAGCGGAAGTACGCGCGTCCAGGTAGATCACCTGGGCGGCAGGCGCGCCAGCGCGATAGAAGGTAGCGGGTTGATTGCCGTGGTCGGGAAAGCTGACGGCGAGTTCCGTCAGGGCGATCGTATAGTCGCGGGCGCATACGATTACACTCTGCAAAGCGCTAAAGACCAGACGGCAACCTACTGGTATCTGACCAGCGCACTTCCGGTACCGGGAAGTAGCGCGATACGCCCGGAAGCTGGCCTGTATGGCGCCAACCTGGCGGCGGCCAACAGCCTGTTTACTACGCACCTGCAAGACCGCCAGGCGAACGGTGAGGAAACGGCATCCAGCCTGTGGTTGCGTAATACCGGCGGTTATAGCGGCCAGTTCACGCCAGGCAACCAGCTGGATATCCGCAGCAATCGCTATGTTGCGCAATTAGGAGGCAACATTGCCCAGTGGAACAGGGATAAAGAACGTTACCAACTGGGTATTATGGCAGGCTACGCGAGGGAGAAGAGTCACGCACAAAACCGTTATAACGGTAACCACGCAAGCAGCATTATCAGCGGTTACAGCGCAGGTATTTACGCAACGTGGCTGCAGAATAACGACACGCGTGAAGGTGCATATGTCGATAGCTGGGCGCAGTACAACTGGTTCGATAACACCCTTTCCGGCGATACGCTGGAAACCGAAACCTGGAAATCCCGCGGCTTCACGGCAGCGGTTGAATCCGGCTATAGCTGGCAACTGGTGGGCAGCCGAAATAACGGTCTCTATCTTCAGCCAAAGGCGCAACTGACCTGGATGGGCGTCAAGGCGAATTCACTTACGGAGGCCAACGGCACCGTTGTCGAAAACAAGGGGAGCAACAACGTGCAGACACGCGCTGGCGTGCGGCTGTATGGCCACCTTACGCTGGATAAAAACCTGCATCGCACCTTTCAGCCCTTCGCCGAAGTGAACTGGCTGCATAACACCCGGAAGTTCGGCGCATCTCTTGATGGCACGCGGGTTGATCTGACGGACAGCCGCAATGCGGCCGAAATTAAAACGGGAGTTGAAGGTCAGTTTACGCAGAATTTCTCACTGCGCGGCAGCGTAGGTGTGCAGGCCGGGAATAAAAGCGACCGGGAAACATCGGCAATGCTGGAGGCAAAACTGTTCTTCTGATGGGGTACGCGGCCCGCCATCATTTTAATGACGGCGGATGCCGCACCCAGAGTTTAAAGTCCTCCGGCGACAACGCTCTGGCAAAGTGCCAGCCCTGGCAGAACTGCACGCCGCGCTTCAGTAACCAGCTCACCTGCTCTGCCGTCTCCACCCCTTCAGCAATAATCTTCAGGCGCAGGCTCTGCGCCATCTCGATAATATGTTCAGCAATCAGATGACTGGTGCTGTTGGTGGTCAGCGTATCGATAAAGGATTTGTCGATTTTCAGGATATCGACATTCAATGAATAGAGGTTGTGCAGGTTGGAATAGCCGGTACCGAAATCATCAATCGCCACTTCATAGCCCGCCTGGCGAAACGCCTGAATCACCGGCGTGGTTTTTGGCACATCGATAAACCCGCGCTCCGTCACTTCGATCTTAATCTGCTCCGCGCGTACCGCGTGTTCCCTGGTCTTATTGGAAATCAACGAAATAAGGCGCGAAGAGTGAAAATCCGCAGCCGATAAGTTAATCGAAATATAAAGATGCGGCACCACCGCCAGGAAGTCGCCGAGATCGCTAAACACTTCATCGACGACATAATCCGTGATGCGTTCGATCATTCCCTCTTTTTCCGCCAGCGGAATAAATTCCGCCGGGCTCATCACCTGGCCATTAAAACCCGGCCAGCGTAACAGTGCCTCAGCGCCGACACAGATGCCATTTTTAATATCGATAATCGGTTGATAGTGGAGTCGAAGCTGGCGTTTGGTTAACGCGCGGTGGAGCATACGGCGGGGCGAGTTAAATTCTTGTCGTGTTCGTGACCACACGAAACAAAGGATCACGCTGCAAATTAGCCCCAGCGGTAGCAGCAGCATCACCTGACGATACAGCGCCTGAAAATAGTGCGCATTAGAGGTCGAAACAATAATAGCAATGGGACGTTTATCCGAATGCGCGATGGTGTAAAAACGTCCGTCTTGCTGGAAGGTTGATGCCTGGCTGTGAATCAGCTTCTTCAGCGTCTCCAGATTCGCACTTTTACTGAGGGAGAAAAATAATTCGCTCACGGTGTCGTAGACACCATAAGCCAGCGCGTTATCTTCCGAGGCGACATCGCTATAGGAAAGAGGATTGATCACCGCAACGTAGTTACCGCGCTGCATATAGACCATTTTATAACCGGCATAAAAGGGGGTATTGCGGTAATAATAAATAGCAATGTCTGGCGAGCGTTTATACTCAGCGGGCGCAATAGCATACGATTGCGCGGGAGCAATAACGCTGGAGCATAAAAATTGGTCGCCATGCGCATAAATGAGATCGGCAACATACAAACTGCTGCGCACAATATCCAGCATCGCTTTGCGATGTTCCAGCGAGCATATCTGACCGTGAAATTTTTCCGCCGCGGCGCGAACGCTATCCACTTGCTGGATAACCACTTCAGTTTTATTTAACGCCAGTTGGGCAAAAGAGCGGAGCTGGAAGGCAGTTTCATTTACTGCTCGGATATGTGCAAACCATAGCGACAGCATCACCGGCAGGATGACTCCTATGATGATCCCGACGACCCTGAGCATCTTGCGACGCACGCTATGATTCATGTCCGCCTATATCCACGCATTTATTGTGCCTTTTTAATGTACGGCAGGATGCTTTGATAAACAGGTGATTACGTTGCATGAATCACACGACATTAGCAACTGACTTTTCTCATTAAAAACCTAATATTTGGTTATGACGAGAATATTCGACCGTAAGGTAAACTCAAAGTGCGCCCAATGTTTATATTAAGGAAAATATTTATCCATTGGTTATGGGGTGTTTTCACTTAATACAACACAGTATCACTGATTAAGCCAAACTCACCGCAGGATAAAAAATGTCGCGGCCTGTCGGGTATTTTTTCATCTAATGAATGACATTCCTTCATCTTTGCGTATTTATTTATAAAAAGCGCTGGCGACCACTGTTTTACTGCGTCCGTTACGTTTTGCATCGTACAGCGCGTTGTCGGCAAGCGTAAGTAAAACTGAAGTATCTGTCTGCTCACCGCACACGAATACTAAACCAGCGCTAAAGGATAATGGGATCTTTTCACTGCCGCTTAACAACGGTGAACGGGCTAATGCCGCACGAATTTTTTGGCTAAAACGCAGTGCATTTTTACGATCGGCGTGCGGCATCAAAATCAGAAATTCCTCACCACCCAGGCGACCAAAGAGATAAGACGGATCGCTATGCTCACGAATCTGGTCACAAAAATGCACCAGCGCTGCGTCGCCCGTCAGATGTCCCCAGCGATCATTGATATTTTTGAAGTGGTCCAGATCCAGCATTAACAGACTGAAATGGCTACGGGAATCTTCAGGTTTGCACTGTACCAGCGCCTCCTTTAGCTTCCGTAGCATAGCGAAACGATTATAGCAGCCGGTCAGATCGTCAATCGTTGCTTTTTTCTCCAGTTGCCGCTCCACTTTTTTACGCTCGGTGATATCCAGGCCAATACTCAGGATCGAGCGGTCAGGCAGCAAAATATTTGACCAAAGCACGGTCAGCATCTGACCATCGCGCCGTATCGGATGCCACTCATGCATATCGACGGCGGGCGAAGTATTAACCGAAGAGCGAACTTGCTGACGCATCTCCGGATCGGGGAAAAAGAGTGCTAATGGATCGGGCTGCTGATTAAGCTCATTAATGCTCCAGCCAAATAAACGTTCACATTCGCCATTCCATAAAATACAGCGATTCGTTTTATCGAAAGAATTCATTAAAACCGGAGCACGATCGAACAGTGCTTTATATTGCGTCACGACACGCTGCATTTCTTTAGCGGTACGTTCTCTGACAAGAATTTCCTCCATATAATCTTTAAGCTTCTCCACCAGAATAATAACCACATTCTTGATTATTGACAGTGAAGGCAAAGGATATGCAAACGCTAAGAAGAAATAACCTTTGATGCTCGTATCTTTATAATTCAGCTTACATAATACGCCGCTTTGCAATTTATTGGTGGCGAATGACTGTGTCGGAAATAATAATTTTCCAACGTGCCGTCGCCAGCATATAACGCGCCAGGCACGCTGATTACGACGCAATTGCAACTGTTCCAGCAGGGTCTGAGCGTCGCGGAGCGTACATTCCACCTCTCCGCTGCAAGCTATCTGCCATGCCTCGTCCTGCTCGATCACCACCCAGGCAAGATGCGCGCCCAGAGACGCGTTGATGACCGATAATATATCTTCCATGGAGCGTTGAGCAGCGAGCCACGGCATCAACTTCGCCAGAAGCGTCAACGCCGCAGCACCGTCTCCTAAAGAAACGGCTAAATTCTCTGTTTTCATTTTTTCTTTTCGCAGGTTATTTACACCAAACCGGCCTGCGATGATTTAATCAGGAAGAAAAACACTCACCCACAGTTGTCACATAACGTAAACGCGCGCCGCGCATAAACCGTGACAAGAAAGAATATATCGATAAAGATCAGAAGCCTGAATAACCATCAACAGGTAAATAAAGCTAACAACACAAGCATAATATATGTTCTGCGCACTGTAAATATTGTGGCAATTAGGGTGCTAAATATCACTTTAATACATGAATAATACCAGGGTTAATTCCCGCAAGTGCTAAGCAATATATCCTGGCGAAAAAAAGCGATTAAACCCACCAAAATTAGTAGGAATCCCCTGCAAAAAATGCTTTTCCCACTGGCGAATAAATCATCAAATGTGATACAGTTCACACATTCTTGAAACGGCCAAGCCGTTTCACATTGTTGTACTACTCCTGCGGACTTCTGCGTCATCTTTGCCACTCGCGCGTAACGCCTGGTCCGCCCGGTATTCGATTCTTTCTGAGGATGGTTTCATGGCTACCTTTACCACCAGCGTGGTTCTGTTGCGCTGGCAGTTATTGAGCGCAGTGTTGATGTTTATGGCCAGCACGTTGAATATTCGCTTCCGTCGGGCTGATTATATCGGTCTGGCAGTAATCAGCAGCGGCATGGGTTTAGCGGCGGCGTGCTGGTTCGCGACCGGTCTGCTGGGCATTACAGTGTTGGATCTCACCAACATCTGGCACAACGTGGTGCAGGTCATGGCGGACGTCTCGCGTAAAGCTCCGCCAGACTGGCCGATGGTCATTACCTGATAAAAATGAAGCGCCTGCGGGCTAATGCCGATCGTTTAAGGATCGGTTGACCGATCCGGTGGCTGATGTAAAAAGGGTTCATGTCTTCACATGGACCCTTTTTCATGGAACTTTCACAGGCCCTTGGCATTATTAATCTTACCGCTCCCGATGAAGTTCAGAGTCTTGCCGACCTCCTTTCCCCCGCTCTTATTCAGCAGGCCTTTACCCTCACGGATACCGTGACGCTACGTAAGCGTAAGCTTCCCCTGGAATCCATGGTCTGGCTGGTTATCGGTATGGCTATTTTCAACAACAAGCCTGTGTCCCATATCGTCAATCTGATGGACATCGTTGACCGGACTGGCAGATCTTTTACCGCACCCAGCTCCGTCGTTGCCCGCCGCAAAACGCTGGGTGAGGATGCCATCAGAGTTCTGTTCGAACTGACACAACAGCACTGGCATGAGGGCTCCCGGCATCCGCTCTGGAACGGGCTGACACTGAACGCCGTTGATGGCGTGGTCTGGCGAACGCCCGACACACCGGAAAATGCCGCCGCCTTCGCGAAAGCGGAAAATCAGTACGGTGAAAAAGGCTTCCCGCAGGTCCGCATGGTATGTCTGATGGAACTGAGCAGCCACCTGCTGCGCGCCAGCGTGATGGACCGGTATGACGTTAATGAGATGCGGCTGGCGGCAGGACTGGCAAAGCAGGCACCGGATAATAGCGTGACGTTGTTCGACAGGGGCTTCTGGTCAACAGGCCTGCTGCATGACTGGCACAGGGCAGGTGAGAACCGCCACTGGTTGTTGCCGCTGAAAAAGGGCACGCAGTATGAGGTGATACGCAGACTGGGCAGGCAGGATGAACTGATAACACTGAAAACCTCGCCACAGGCAAGAAAACAGTGGGAGGGTCTGCCGGATGAGCTCACTGTCCGGTTAATCAGCAGGAAGGTTAACGGTGTGGAACGTCAGGTTGTCACATCGATGACGGACGCGATGCGTTACCCGGCGGCAGACATAGCAGAACTCTACAAACACCGGTGGGAAATCGAACTGGGGTATCGTGAGGCGAAGCAGTTCCTGTGCGGCAGCCGCTGGACGCTGAGAAGTAAATTACCGGAGATGGTGAGACAGGAGCTGTGGGGGATACTGCTGACATACAACCTGGTGCGGTATCAGATGGTGAAAATGGCGTTCAGCCTGAAAGGCGATTATCTGCCGTATCAGCTGAGCTTCAGCGGTTCGGTGGCAGAAATAATGCGGCTGTTAATCGGGCTGCCATGGTCCTCACCGGGAGCAGTGCCGGGACACCTGAAGCACTTCTACAGCAATGCCGCGATGCTGAAACTGCCACCGAGACGGGAGCGGGAGTATGAAAGAGAAGTGAGGCAAAAAAAGCCCAAATACCCTTTTAAAAACAATGCCAGTCACCTTAAGTGACTGGCATTAGCCTG
>Ga0209461_10000145_pt1 | contig 37992 bp, 45 predicted proteins | sample AgamicAsMarz_FD_187162 | JGI IMG/M metagenome (GOLD analysis project Ga0209461, IMG submission 187162) | Agave microbial communities from Guanajuato, Mexico - As.Ma.rz (SPAdes) (version 2) | ecosystem: Host-associated > Plants > Phyllosphere > Phylloplane/Leaf | place: Guanajuato, Mexico... | reverse complement strand
GTTATCTGCCTAACATTACCTGCGTGGATGTGTTGAAGGAAGTCGCAACGCTAAAAACATATTTGTCTATTATTGTTCAGCATTGTAATTTCGGGTTTTTATCAATGGGTCAGGGAGAGAAGCATGAATTGGCTACCAAAGAGCATCACGTTGGCGCTAGTGGCAACGATGGGCATGGCAAGCTGGCAGGTGCAGGCATACGAGCAGGATAAAACTTATAACGTCACCATCCTGCATACCAACGATCACCATGGTCACTTTTGGCGCAGTGATTACGGCGAATATGGGCTGTCGGCGCAAAGGACGCTGGTGGACGGCATTCGTAAAGAGGTGGCGGCCGAAGGTGGCAGCGTACTGCTGCTCTCAGGCGGCGACATCAATACTGGCGTCCCCGAATCCGATTTACAGGATGCTGAGCCGGATTTTCGCGGCATGAACCTGATTGGTTATGACGCCATGGCCGTCGGCAACCATGAATTCGATAACCCGCTCAGCGTTCTGCGTCAGCAGGAGAAGTGGGCGAAGTTCCCGTTCCTCTCAGCCAATATTTATCAAAAAAGCACCGGCGAACGTCTGTTTAAGCCGTGGATGATCTTTAATCGCCAGGGGCTGAAGATTGCCGTGATCGGTTTAACCACCGATGATACCGCCAAAATCGGCAACCCGGAGTTTTTCACCGACATCGAATTCCGTAAGCCTGCTGAAGAAGCGAAGCTGGTGATTCAGGAGCTCCAGCAGAACGAAAAACCAGACGTGATCATCGCCACCACTCATATGGGCCATTACGACAATGGCGAGCACGGCTCGAATGCGCCGGGCGATGTGGAGATGGCGCGCAGCCTGCCGAAAGGAGCGCTGGCGATGATTGTGGGTGGTCACTCACAAGATCCTGTGTGCATGGCTTCCGAGAATAAAAAGCAGGTCGATTACGTGCCGGGAACGCCGTGCGCGCCCGATCAGCAGAATGGTATATGGATTGTGCAGGCCCATGAATGGGGTAAATACGTTGGCCGCGCCGATTTCCAGTTCCGCAACGGTGAGATGAAACTGGTGCGCTATCAGCTGATCCCGGTCAACCTGAAGAAGAAAGTCACCTACGATAACGGCAAAAGTGAGCGCGTACTTTACACGCCGGAAATTGCTGAAAACCCGCAGATGTTGTCGCTGCTGACACCGTTCCAGAACAGAGGCAAAGCGCAACTGGAGGTGAAAATCGGCAACACCACCGGTCACCTGGAAGGGGATCGCAGCAAAGTCCGTTTTGTGCAAACCAACCTGGCGCGGGTGATTCTGGCTGCGCAAATGGCGCGCACTGGCGCGGATCTGGCGGTGATGAGCGGCGGCGGCGTGCGTGACTCCATTGAAGCGGGCGACATTACCTATAAAGATGTGCTGAAAGTGCAGCCGTTCGGCAATACGCTGGTTTACGCTACGCTGACCGGCAAAGAGCTGACGGATTATCTCACTGCTGTGGCGCAGATGAAGCCGGATTCCGGCGCTTATCCGCAGTTTGCCAATGTCAGTTTTGTCGCGAAAGACGGCAAGCTCAACGATCTGAAGATCAAAGGTGAACCGGTTGATGCCGCGAAAACGTACCGCCTGGCAACGTTAAGTTTCAACGCCACCGGCGGTGATGGTTATCCGCGTCTTGATGATAAAGCAGGCTATGTGAATACCGGTTTTATCGATGCTGAAGTGCTGAAAGAGTTTATTCAGAAAAACTCGCCGCTGGATGCGGCTGCCTTCGAACCGAAAGGGGAAGTGAGCTGGCAGTGACCAGCTCATCAGCGTTAATCGCGGCGGGCGATATCGGCAAATTTCGCGTCCAGCATTTTTGCCAGATCGCTCGCCGCCAGTTCAATATCCAGCCCGCGTTTGCCGCCGGAAACGTAAATTGAGGCGAATTCCTGCGCCGGTGCATCAATCAGCGTCGGCAGGCGCTTTTTCTGCCCCAACGGGCTGATGCCGCCCACCAGATACCCGGTGCTGCGCTGTGCGGCCATCGGATCGGCCATATCCACTTTTTTTGCCCCCAGCGCTTTGGCGACCTTTTTCAAATCCAGTTGGCCGGCGACCGGCGTAACCGCCACGGCCAGATGTTTCATATCGCCGTTAATCGCCACCAGCAGCGTTTTATAGACCTGATCGGCATTCAGCCCCAGCTTGCGCACCACTTCATCACCAAAATTAGTTTCGTTGGGATCGTGATCGTAAGTGTGCACCTGAAAAGAGATGTTGTTTTTTTCGAGTAATTTCACGGCGGGAGTCATAGCAAATCCTTCTTACCACAGTCATTTCACGCCATAAGCATACGCCTGTGTGCCTCAACAAAAATAGTACCATCTTGCGCTATTGCGCCATCCGTTGTTGCAGCAGCGCCGGAAGATTGCCATCGCCATAGAGATGAAGCGCGCCGGCTGCCACCACATAACGCCCCGGCGGTAGCGCGAACAGGCGATCGCACCACGCCTGATTACGCTGATGCATCAGAACATCATGCAGCGGCTGGCTGAAGGTTGACGGCAAGCTGAACTGCTCTGCGGCAGGCGGCGTTTCCAGCCACCAGCTCATCATCACCTGTAACAGGCGCGCATTTTCATGCCAGTGCGTTAAGGTGTCCTGTAGCAGTTCGATGCCGTCATCGGGTAACTGGCGCAGGATATCCAGTTGGCTGGTGGTGCCTTCCAGCTCCAGCACGCTGACCTGGTGCTGCTGAGCCTCCTGCAACAGTTGATAATCGACGCCATACTCCGGGCGCAGCCCCAACCGTTGAGCCTGGGTAGCCTGCAGCACCAGCGCGATATGCCAGGCCGGGCGCTGTTCAAACTCCTCGCGCGACAGCGAAAGGGTTTGCAGCGTCTGCTCAAGCTGGCTCAGGAGCTGGGGATTCAGGCGCTCTTCGAGTGGTACTGCGGGAGGAAGGTTATCAAAAGGGGAATCGGAACCGGCAATGTCTGCTTCGACAATCAGCGCATCGGCATGACGCAGTTTTTGCAGCAGCAATTCCGGCAGCGGCGACATGCCATAGGTGCCCATATGAATACTGCCGACCAGATGCAGATGCTGGCCGCCGGGCAGCGTGATATCCATTGCTGGCCAGCGGTAGCGGCGCACACGAAGCGCGAGAAAGAAGTTTTTCAATCGTTGAAACAGAGTCATACGCGCTTTCCGGGTGAAAAATCCCATGCTAACGCGGCAGGCTGCAAGGTGCAAACCCCGCCGCCTGAACGGCGGGGTAACATTTGCGGGCTACTGGTGAGGTTTAAAACGTAGCAGACGGTTGGCGTTGCTGACCACTGTAATGGAGGAGAGCGCCATTGCTGCACCCGCCACGACCGGGTTGAGCAAGGTGCCGGTCAGCGGCCAGAGAATCCCGGCGGCAATCGGAATACCCAGCGAGTTATAGACAAACGCCCCCAGCAGGTTTTGCTTCATATTGCGCAGCGTTGCTTTGGCAATCGCCAGCGCATCAGCCACGCCCAGCAAGCTATGGCGCATCAACGTTATCGCGGCAGTTTCAATCGCAACATCGCTGCCGCCGCCCATGGCGATCCCGACATCGGCCTGCGCCAGCGCGGGCGCGTCGTTTATGCCATCACCCACCATCGCCACCTGGCGGCCCTGCTGTTGCAGGTTTTTGATCGCCTCGGCTTTGCCGTCAGGCAAAACGCCGGCAATCACCTCATCAATCCCGGCCTCTTTGGCAATCGCGTTGGCCGTAATGGGATTATCACCGGTAAGCATCACCAGGCGATAACCAGCGTGGTGCAGGCGTTGCAGGGCTTCTATGCTGTCATCGCGCAGCGGATCGCGAATAGCGAACAGCGCCGTGGCGACGCCATCCACCGCCAGCAGCACTGGCGTTGCTCCGAGACTGGCCTGCGTGGCTATCTCATCGTCAAGCGCGCGGGTATCCACATTCTGCTCTGCCAGCAGAGCCTGATTGCCGAGCAATACAGTGCGTCCATCGACAATACCGCTAACGCCCAGCCCGCGTAATGTGCGGAATTGATTCACCGTCGGCAGCGTATCGCTGCCCGCTTTTTCCACGATCGCCCGTGCCAGCGGGTGGCTGGAACCTTGCTCAAGTGCCGCTGCCAGACGCAGCGCCGCCGAATCATCGCCCTCCAGTGTTTTCACACTGACCACTTCCGGCTTGCCGCGCGTCAGGGTGCCGGTTTTATCAAATACAATCGTATCCAGCGTACTGGCGCGTTGCAGGGCGTCGGCATCGCGCACCAGCACGCCAAATTCCGCGGCGCGACCGACGCCGGAGATAATCGACATCGGCGTTGCCAGCCCCAGCGCACACGGACAGGCAATAATCAGCACGGTAGTGGCGATCACCAGCGTATAAACGATTTGCGGCGCAGGACCAGCGAAGTACCAGATTGCGCCGCTGAGCAGCGCGATAGCGACCACTACTGGCACAAATACCGCCGAAATACGGTCGGCCAGTTGACCAATTTCCGGCTTGCTGCTTTGCGCCTGACGCACCATCCGGATGATGCGCGAAAGTGTGGTGTGGCTGCCGACCGCGCTGGCGGTAAACAGCACGCTACCATCCTGCACCACCGTCCCGGCGTGAATGCTTTCGCCGATACTTTTTTCCTGCGGCACGGGTTCGCCGGTCAGCATCGCTTCATCGAACCAGGCTTCGCCCTGGCTGATTTCGCCATCTACCGGCACGCGATCGCCAGTGGTAAGACGCAATGTCATTCCCGGCTGTACTTCTGCCAGCGGCAGATTTTTCTCGCCGTCAGCGGTGACGACCCGCGCGGTTGGCGGTGTTAAATCCAGTAAGCGTTCCAGCGCTTTCGATGAACGCTGGCGGGCGCGGGCTTCCAGCATATGGCCGAGATTAATCAGGCCGATAATCATCGCGCTTGCTTCGTAATAAAGATGGCGGGCTTCCATCGGGAACCACTGCGGCCAGATGTTAACGCTCATCGAATAGAGCCAGGCGGCACCGGTTCCCAGCGCCACCAGCGTATCCATGGTGGCGGAGCCGTTACGCAGGCTTTTCCACGCGCTGGAGTAGAAGTGCCCACCGGCGACAATCATCACCGCCAGGGTAATCAGGCCGATAAACAGCCACAGAGCGCGATTGCTGTCGGTGACCATCATATTGTCACCCATCATGCCCCAGACCATGATGGGCACGCCGACCACCAGCGCGACAATCGCCTGCCAGCGGAAACGCTTCATGGTGGCGAGCGCGGTTTCTTGCTGGCGCTCGCGGCGCTTAATATCGTCTTCTATGGCTTCAGCGCCATAGCCCGCTTGCTCTACGGCACTGACTAATTCAGCGGCGGGCGCGCTGCCCATGACTAACGCGGTGCGCTCCGCCAGGTTGACCCGTGCCTGCGTCACGCCCGGTACGGCCTGCAAGGCTTTTTGTACCCGGGAAACACAACTGGCGCAGCTCATGCCGTTGATCAACAACTGTTGGCTGTCATCAAGGTCGCTGGCTGCCGGAAGCTCAGAGGGGGCCGCTGTCAGTGCTTCCGACGGGAGTGATGACTCTGTCAGCGGTTTAGCCTTTGGGTGGCTTAAGCTCGCGCCGTATCCGGCTTCTTTAATGGTCGCGATCAGCGCGTCAGCGCTGGCGCTGCCGGTGACTTCCGCTCGTTCAATGGTCACGTCCGCCTGTTCAACATCGGGGCGTTTTTCCAGGCTCTCTTTGACGCGTTTAACGCAATGGCCGCAGGAGAGGCCATCCAGGTTTAGTTCTATGGTGTGAGACATGGTAAATCTCCTTGGTTGTGATGCTTCAATACTGAGTGAAGTGAAGCTTAAACCTTCCATCAAGGGGAAGGTCAAGTCTTTAAATTACTGATTGAAAGGGATTTTTAAAATCAGTGTCCACATAGCGACCACACTTTGACAAAAGTGCCTGCTTTACAATGACAAAGCCCCGCTAAGGAGCGGGGCTTTTATTATGGCAACAGGCTTAGCTGATCTCTTCCATAATGTGTGGCTGGAAACGCATCGGTAGGGATGAAATTATCTGGTAGTTTTTCACGCGGGCCGCGCTTCGTTACCAACTTTTCCACACTGTTCAGTGTGGTAAATGTGATGCTGCATTCAAAATTCTGGCACTGATGGTACTGACGGATCGTCATCTCACTGAGACGGCGACTGGTGCGTGTGCGAGCGACAGCACCACAAATGGGGCAAACAAACATGATGGCCTCCCATGGCGGGAGTTGAACTCGCTGTTATTATGGCTTCGTTTATTCAGTCTCTGCAATCCATTCCGGTATTTTGGCTTCCAGCTCCAGGCGGGTTTTAAATCCGCTGTCATCAATTGAATGTGCAGCACGGGCGATAATCCAGTCCTGAGAATCAATATCGGATTTAAACCCCGCCACAGTTCCATGCATTTCCGGGTAGAGATCGGCTCGCCCACGGGCCAGTGTTAACGTAAATTCCGCAGCACCCCGTTTGAGCTGTTGCCATTTGGCAGCAGCAGCGCGCTTTGCCGCTATTTCACTGATGTATGTTTTTCGTAATACATAAACGTTACCGTCTTCACCCTCCAGATAATCCCCATCTCTGGCGCTGCTGCGTGGTGGTTTTTTCTTTTTCGGCTTGCGGCTTTTGACCGTAACTTTTTTCTTTTTGCCGAATTCCAGATCCAGCCAGTATGCCCTTACGCCGGTATAGGCATCACGATCGGCAATACGAAATGAATGGCGGTCGCCACTTGAACGGGTGATGGAAAATTCCGGCAACGGTTTACCACTGGCGCTGACGCCACCGCCGGGAAGAATAAACAACAGGCTGCCATTTTTGATTGTGGCGATGGCACCCAGCATTTCCGCCATTCTCGTCAGGAAAGACATATCACTTTCCTGCGTCTGGTCGGCGTGATCGATCTCAATGTTGATGAGCTGCTCAGAAATAACCGGCGTCAGTTTATACCGGTGGGCGATGACGGAAATGACGCGCTCAACCTTAACATCATGCCAGGACACTTCGCGCTTTGTGTTGAATTCATCCCTGAAATCAGCGCTGCGTGCCGTCAGCTCCAGGCGATCAGGCGGCCCGGAGTACGCCACTTCATCCAGGGTATAAATCCCTTTATAGACCAGCGGTTCACCACGCCAGCCGATGGACACTGACAGTTCCGCCCCGCGCGGCGGCAGCTGCAACTGGCCGTCACTATCAGCAATAGTGATCGTCAGTTCGTCGGCTTCAAATCCCCGGTTGTCGGTCAGTTCCAGTGAAATAAGCCGGTCATCCAGTATGGTCAGTGCCTTGCCTCCAAGCATGATACGGAAAGCCGGAACCGGTGACAGCTCATCCTGAAAATCCTGAAATGTCTGTGCGCTCTTATCCAGTTGTGCTTGGGTTTTGCTGATTGCGTCTGCTGACAGTGCCATGTGAACTCCTCCGGCGCTGATAGTTTCATGCGCGCGCGAAGCAGAAAACTGTCGTTTGTTGTCGCAAACATCCGACATCCGGCAGTGCGTGTCGGGCGTGTTTATTTTGTGGAATATAGCCCCGAACTCACAACATGATGGCGGTACAGCATGACCGACAACTTTTTCCACGGGGCGCGTGTTAAGGAGGAAACCGACCTCCAGACAGCGATCAATGACATTGATTCCACTGTCATTGGGTTTGTCGCTGTTGCGGATGACGCCGACCCCGAAACCTTTCCGCTCAACACGCCAGTGCTGCTGACGCGTGTTATCACGGCTCTGGGGAGTGCAGGCAAAACAGGCTCCCTCTACAAATCCCTGAAAGCCATTTCCGACCAGGTGAGCACCCGCGTGATTGTGGTACGCGTTGCGGAGGCGAAGGCAGGGGAGAACGAGCCAACGCAATCCCAGCTCATCATCGGTGGCACGCAGGCGGACGGCAGTTATACCGGGATGTTTGCCCTCCTGACCGCCGAACAGAAAACCGGTTATCGCCCGCGCATTCTCGGTGTGCCTGGTTACGACACACAGGAAGTCACCGCGCAGCTGCGAGTGATCGCGAAACAGTTACGTGCATTCTCTTACAGCTATTGCGATGGCTGCGAGACTATCGCCGAAGCGAAAACCTACCGTGAACAGTTCGCTGAGCGCGAGGGCATGCTTATCTGGCCCAACTTCATCGCCTACAACTCACAGACCGGCATGAATGAAGAGTTTCCCGCCGTCGCCTACGCGTTAGGGCTTCGCGCGCTGATCGACAATGAACAGGGCTGGCACAAGTCGCTATCCAACGTTGCAGTCAGGAATGTGCTCGGGATTGCCAAAGATGTTTTCTGGGCGCTTCAGGCGGAAGACTCGGACGCTAACGAGCTGAACGCCAATGAGATCACCACACTTATCAAACGTGACGGCTTCCGTTTCTGGGGCAACCGCACCACGGATACGGATGAATACATTTTTGAGGTCTATACCCGCACAGCCCAGATTCTGGCGGACAGCATCGCTGAAGCGCAATTCACGACTGTTGACACGCCACTGACGCCTGCAAACGTCAAAGACGTGGTGAGTGGGATTAACAGCAAGCTTCAGGCGCTGGTCACTGAGGGCAAACTGACTGGTGCATCCTGCTGGTTCGATATCGTTGATAACCCGACGACCGGCATCCGGCAGGGTAAAGCTGTGGTGCGCTACAACTACAGCCCGGTGCCACCGCTGGAAGATCTGACGATGGTTCAGACGTTTACCGATCAGTATTACGAAGCGGCATTTTCATCCCTCGGAGGTGCGTAAATGGCGATCCCTAAAAAAATTCGCTTGTTCACGCTGTTCGTCAATGGCGTGAACTACATCGGGAAAATCCCCAGCGTGACGTTACCGAAGCTTACCCGCAAAACTGAGGATTTTCAGGGCGCCGGTATGCTCGGGGCGGTTGCTGTGGATCTGGGTATTGATTCTGGCGCGCTGGATGCCTCAATGGTTGTTGGCGGCGTGGTTGAAGAGTTGCTCCTGAAATACGGTGGCGACATTGACGAACTGCGCCTGCGTTTTGCTGGTGAGATTTACAGCGGCGGAACCAGTTCCCTGATGGAAGTGGAAATGCGCGGGCGTATTACTGAGATTGATCCCGGTGATGCAAAGCAGGGTGATGACACTAACCACACCTACGCCATCAAAAACACCTATTACAGGCTGTCAGTTGATGATAAGCCGCTGCTGGAAATTGACCTGCTGAACTTTATCTACAAGCGCAACGGGGAAAATCTCTACCCGGATCGTATTTCTTCCGCGCTTGGCCTGAATAGCTGACTGCTTTCACTTAACCCTTTAACGGTGGCACAGGTTGCCACCCAGGAGATTGACCCATGGCTGTAACACTGACGAAACCCATCAAACGCGGTAACGATGAAATCACCGTTGTGACCATCACCGAGACGATTAAACAGGCTGGTTCACTTCGTGGCCTGCGCCTCGTTGACGTGCTCAATTTCGATTTTGAATCCACCTCAACACTGCTTTCCCGCGTTACCTCGCCAGCGCTGACCACGGCGGATATTGCCGCAATGGATACGCAGGATTACGTGGCACTTGCCGAAGAAATTACGCCTTTTTTGACGAAAGCGGCGCCATCAGTACCGGGCGCGGCGGCGACGGCGAACGAATAAGGGAAGCTCTGTTTAGCAGCGTTGAGGATCTGATTGCCGATATCGCTGTCATTTTCCACTGGCCGCCCTCTGTCATGTATGACATGGAACCGCGCGAACTGATGGCATGGCGGCAAAAAGCCGCCATCCGTAGCGGCAACCATGAGGATGAAGCCGATGGATCTTAATATCCGCGTCGCGTTCAGTGCGATCGATAAACTCACCCGCCCGACCAGTGCCGCCAGCAAAGCTGTTGGCGGCCTTGCAGAATCACTTAAAAAAACACAGGACGCGGCTAAACAACTCGACAAACAAACGTCAGCGTTTGACAAGCTGCGCGCCCAGGCCAACGACACTGCGCAAAAACTCAGCCGCACGCAACGGGCTTTCGATGGCCTCAACCAGAAACAGCGGGAAGGGGGCCAGCTTACTGAGGCCCAGGCGGCACACCTTGAAACGCTGCGCGGAAAAATTTCCCGGCTTAACCAGACCTACAGCCAGCAAACCACCCGGCTACGCGAAGCATCACAGACTATTCGTCAGCACGGCGTTAACCTGACCGCCGGAAGTGGTGCGGTGCAAAGCGCCCTGCGCAGAACTGAGCAATACACGCAGACGCTGGAGCGGGAACGCCAGCAACTGGCCGCGATTACAAAGGCCCAGGCTCAATATGCACGGGCAAAAGAAACCGGAGATAAATTACGGGGGGCAGGGACGGGCATGGCCCTCGGAGCTGCCGCCGCAGGCTACGGCGCAGGGCGTTTTTTATCAACCCCGATTGGTTTTGACACTGATATGTCACGCGTAATGGCGCTGACACGGATGGATAAAACCGATCCCCGGTTTAAGGGGTTGCGCGATCAGGCCAAACAGCTTGGCGCAGATACCGCATTTTCCAGCAGTGACGCGGCACAGGGCCAGGCCTTTCTCGCCATGGCCGGATTCACGCCGGAGGCGATCAAGGCCGCGCTTCCCGGCGTGCTGGATACCGCCATCGCAGGCGGGGCATTGAGTGGCGATATTTCCCTTGGGGAAACAGCGGATATTGGTGCCAGTATCCTCAACCAGTTCCGTCTACAGGCCGGTGATATGGGGCGCGTGGGTGATGTGCTGGCCGGAACGTTTACCAGAACGAGTACCAACCTGCGCGATCTCGGCGAAACAATGAAGTATACCGGCCCGGTGGCTGCCAGCCTCGGCATCAGTCTGGAAGAGGCGGCCGGGATGGCGGGCATGCTGGCGAAAGGTGGATTACGTGGCAGCGATGCGGGCACTGCAATGCGCGCGTCATTGAGTCGGCTTGCAGCACCGACTGGCGCAGCATCCAAAGCGCTGAAAGAGCTGGGTGTATCTGTCGCTGACAGCACCGGCAAGATGCGGCCCGTTGAAAGTATCCTCGTCGATTTGTACAAGGCAACCAAAAAATATGGCTCCACTGACCAGGTGAGTTTCTTCAAGGATATCGCCGGAGAGGAAGCCTTTGTCGGATTGCAGTCGCTGGTTAAATCCGCCGGCAGTGGTGATCTGCAGAAGCTCATCGCAGAACTGAAAAAGGCGCAGGGCGAATCGGCTGGCGTGGCTAAAAAAATGTCGGATAACCTTGGCGGCGATTTGTCCAACCTCAGCAGCGCATGGGAGGGGCTACAGACCGAAATATCCGATACGGTGAATGGCCCGTTGCGCAGTCTGATTCAGTGGCTGGATGAGACAATCACGCGTGTGGCCGGGCTGGTCAAGGCAAACCCCGAGCTGGCAAAGACGTTGTTAATCGTTGGGGCTGGCGCGCTGGCATTAACGGCGGCGCTGGGTACGGTATCGATTGTCACAGGCATACTGATTGGCCCGCTGGCAAAGTTGCGGCTGGGCTTTACCCTCCTGACCGGAGGGAAGGGGATATCAGGCACCGTTGCCGCGCTTCGCACGCTGGGAACCGTTGGTGGCCCGGTGCTTGACAGAATGAGCGGCTGGGGCGCGCTACTCGGTTCATTTTCTAAAAATATCGGTGGCGTAACCGGGCTTTTACCGGCGTTGCGCGGCGGGCTGCTCACAGCATTCCTTTCGCCAGGCGCGGCAGTCGGCTCACTGGTGAAAGGTATCGGCGGTCTGGCATTACGCCTGACCGGGCTGCCTGCCATCTGGGGGCTGATCACCACGGCGGTATCGGCCCTCGGCGGTGTGCTTTCATTTTTGCTCAGTCCGATAGGGTTGATTGGTGCGGCATTTGTGGCCGCAGGGTTGTTGATCTGGCGGTTCTGGGAGCCGATTAAAGCTTATTTTCTCGGTTTTTTTAGTGGCGTCTGGCAGGCACTTACGCCGCTACGTGATGCTTTTTCCGCTCTGTCACCAGTCTTTACCCTGATTGCAGACGGCATTCAGACAGTGTGGGGATGGTTTCAAAAACTGCTGTCGCCGATGCAGACCAGTAAGGAAACCCTGGATCAGTGCACCAGTGCCGGTGAAACGTTTGGTAAGGTTTTTGGTTTCGCGTTGCAGGCGCTCCTGACGCCGCTGACCCTTTTGATGGAGGGGGTAGGGTGGGTTCTGCAAAAGCTGGGGCTGATCCCGGCAGGGCTTGATGAAGCGAAGCGAAAAGCGGAGAGCCTGACACCCAAAGCGCCGGTTATGTACGAGTGGGATCCCCGGCAGAAAAAGATGGTTCCCAAAAGCTGGAACTGGTCTCCCGATGCCCCGGCGAAAACGCCTCCTCCGGTTACCACTCCGCCTGTCATCCCCGAATCCGGAACGGCGCGGCGTCTCAAGGAAATATCAGATAACACCAAAACCACGGCGGATAACACGAAGAAGATCGGCCCTGGCGATATCGTTTTCAAAAATTTGCCACAGGCGCTGGCATTACGCGGTGCATACCAGGAGGCGCGGGTAATTCCTCAGCCTGTGCCGGGTGTTGCTGCGTCAGCGGCTGGCGGGGTGCTGTCCGTTCCTGCTGCCACGCAAGGGGCAGTTGCAGCGCCGGTTGCTGCACCTTCCGCTGCGCCGGTGTTTCAGATCAATTTCAACGACGTTGGGAGTAAGTCAGTGCCGGAGCTTGAAAAAATGGTACGCGATGCCGTTCGTGATGTACTTGCCACCACCAACAGAGCTAACCGTGGTTCGTTCCGCGACCGCGATTAAGGAGCGTTTTTATGATGATGGTCTTTGGGATGTTCGTTTTTATGCTGCGCACCACGCCCTATCAGCAGCTGCGCCACTTGCAGGAGTGGCGGCACGTTAAAAACGAAAGGGTTAATCAGTCTGCCAGCTGGCAATACATCGGCGCGGGCGACGATACTGTGACGCTGGAGGGCGTGCTTTACCCGGAAATAACCGGCGGTAACCTGTCCCTTTCAGCACTTGAAACGATTGGCTTTGCCGGTCGGCCCTGGCCGCTGATTGAGGGGGAGGGGCGGATTTACGGGATGTATGTACTGACGCGCCTGGAGCGCGGTAAATCGGAGTTTGACCAGTACGGTAATCCCAGAAAAATTGAATTCACGCTCAGTCTTAGCCGTGTCGATACCGATTTCAGGGAGAAATTGCAGAGCGCATCTGTCAGTGATGCGCTGGCCGAGTTAAAAACCAGCGCGACAAAGGCTATAAATCAAATAGGCACCACATTGAATGGCCTATTTTAAGTCACTTGTAGTGGTGCGCGTAAAATAAAAAACAGCTTCGAATAAGATTAATGCGTACTGGAAAATATACAACAAGCCGGGGATTCGGCTTGTTTGTTAAAATTGTTCTATTTGCTTTAAAAAGTCCTTCATAAGAAACGTATCTGTGACTTCAATCATTTCTTTATCATCGTCGCTATCGCGTAAATAAACGCTTAAAGAATATCCTTTTTGTCCTTTCTTTTCATACTTAACACCTCGATTTGAGTATGATTTAATAGTTTCCTGAAAATCCTCATCGGTAATTTCTGATAGATTTTCTGGTGACTTGTTGTTGATTTTAATAAATTGCTCTATTCTGTCTTGCATTATAACTATTTTTTTACAAGCATCAGATATGTCTTTATTGCTCTGGTACGTTCCTATCAAGAAACCGGCTATTAAAGATATGGCAAGTGCATGAGAGATTAGTTGTACTGTATGGGATGTTTTTGATCTGTTTAGCAGCCTATCAAGATCGGCATTTTCGGTAACAGAATCAAATCTCACGTATAAACTGGAACCTATTACAGATATATCTATTGCTAATAAAATTAGCAAGACAATCGCAGCCATCTTTATTTTGTCAAAATTTTCAACGATTGCATGATTATCCATCTTAAAATATGCTATTACGGCAGCAATAGCACCTATATAGATAAAGTCTAGTTTCAAATAACTTCTTGATAAATCGTGTAGATCCTTAATTAATTCGAGCTTTTTCTCAGTCATTTTGATTTTTTAAAACCTCTAAAATAAATTAGACCAAAGCTACAATGTTGTATCGCCATCTTTACTTAATCATCACATATTAATAATGCCTGGCAATGACCAGACGTTCAGTCACAGCACTCAATCATAAAGCCAGCGTCCCGCTTTAGCTGAATTAATCAGCATCCCGACAGTGAAATCCGGAACCTGCACGGGTTCTGTTTTTTTGAAAGGGTTCAGGGATACGGGAACATCCGGGTAATAGGTCTTGATAGAGAAAGAGCCTTGCTCTACGTCAAACTCATCAAAGAACGCATTCATCAACTCTTCAGCTTCGTCATCTTCGAAATTTAAATCAGTGTCCAAATCCGTTTCGGGAGTCAGCGTCGGTTTTTTGAAGATGTAGGATCCCGCATGCTTGAGGACGAATGCATAAATGCGTTGCTCAATATCGCTTACCATATCTTGTCATTGCCTCGCGCAATCGCGTTGTAGTGAGTCACAGTATTAAATGCGATCGTTGATACGTCAGCGGCCAAAATTATCCAGCCAACAACCGGCACAGCGCGGCCAACAAAGGTACCGATTTTCGCCACCATGCGTATTTTTAATGTTGAAGGAGGGTAGCCGCCGATAACGGAAGGGAGTTTAATGCCGAGAGGGAATTTCGCCTTGCCGAACACCTTGCGGGAGGCTTCGGAAGCGTAGGAGGTACCTTTTATCGCGCCGCCGGGTTTAGTGCGTGTTGGTACCACATTTCGCCCTGACAGGATCGCGACGATGGCGGCGAAATCATCAACTCCAAGCTGGTCGGCCACCTGCTCACAGAAAATTATAAACAGCAGTTCGCTGGCTGTGAGGTTAGAATGCCCGGCATAAAAGTATGTTCCATTAAGTTGTTCAACAGTATCCATTTGTTATCGTCCAGTGAGAAGCACAACGACATTAATCCTGGACGATAAATTATGGTGAGTCCAGCATTTGTCAATACTTACCCGCGGGTGGTTCCGGCCAGCTCACATCTGGTACGGTGGTTGTATCAACAGCATTCACAGCGTCGATATAATCCAGTACAGCATTCAGTTTCGTCGTTTCCGCATCCGTCAGTGTTCTGCCAGCCTGCAATTTTAGCTGAATGACACTGATAGACTGCATTGCAGTGTCAACGAGTTGCTGTGCGTACAGCCCGGCGGTGGCGACCTCTGCCGCATGTTGCGCGTCAGTATCTGTCACCCACTTGCTGCCATCCCATTTGTCGTATTGTGTAGCCGGTGCCGCAGTGACAAAACCATCCTTAATCGCGCCAATATAATCAATTTCTGAAGCTGTAAGGTCTGATGTTGACCAGACCGTTTTGCCGCGATGGTCTTCTTTTGGCTCCCACTTATTTCCCGCGAATACAGGTATGTAACCATTAGCGGGAGCACCGGGATCGATATCTGTTGAATGTGCCGGGAGACCAATGCCAACATGCAGATACTCATCACTTGATCCAGTGTATTCGCCGGTTTGTGCTGAGAAGTTATAAACGGTGATATTCCCTTCCCGGGTAGCAATTTTGGTTTTATCAAGCACTGCTGAAGCCATTATGCAGCCCTCACGATGTAGTTAAATGCGACGTTACGCGGACGGGTCTCACTGGAGGAATCCCCCTGCCAGGATGAGGCAACCCCCATAGTTGAGTTTGCATAACCTAAAGCACCACCACTGTTTGTGCTTTCTTCCATAGTGCCACCATCCCCTGCTGATGCCTGAGGGCTGTATTTCACCGCTCTCGAATTACTTTTACCTAATGCCGCCCCCGTCCAGAGAGACAAAGCATGTTGGTGTTCAGTAAACGCATGCCCCTGCGAGGACAGCAAAGCACGTCCGGCGTCAACGCCGCGCCCGTCATCCCAGCCGCGAATGAATTCGCCACGCAGGTCAGGCAGCACAAGAGCGGGGTAAGCCAGTGCCAGCTTCGGATATTGTGCGGCGGTAAATGTCGCGCCGTTGCACTTAAGCCAGCCTGCTGGCGGTGTGGATGTGGGCCACGGTACAGGTGAGCCTACAGGCAGAGCTGAGCCATCGCCTAAACCAAGGTATTCAAGAAGAGCCGCGACCGATTTTCCCGATAACGCAGTGAGAGTGCTGTCAAGCGGCTGCTTTCCCGCCAGGGCATTTGTCATGGTAGTGGCAAAGTTCGGATCGTTACCCAGCGCGGCGGCCAGTTCATTCAGCGTATCCAGCGCCGCCGGGGAGGAGGCCACTAATGTGGCGATGGCCGCTTTAACAAATGCGGTGGTTGCCAGTTGCGTATCGTTTGCCGTCTGTGCTGCCGTGGGCGCTTTGGGGGTTCCGGTAAAGTTCGGGCTGGCAATCGGCGCATATTGGGTGTGCGGGTTGCTGGCTGCAATATGCTGACTCAGCAGGTTATCTGCATAAGTTTTTACCTCGATCACCCTGTTATCGACGTATTGTCGTGTTGCCAGCACCACGGCAGGATCAATCTTCAGCGTGACTGCGGATGTGGACGACACGATCAGTACCATGCGAATGGTCTGCGTACGCCCGCTACCTTCCTGTAACAGTGGCTTATAGGTTTCCGGGCAGTTAGCCACGGCAACCAGCACGCCGCTGTCGTCATAAAGGCCGATTTCACGGATCCAGTATCCGCCTTCGTTTTCCGGTATCACCTGCTCAGCGATAATCTGGCTGCTGTTGTTGGGGTCAATCGACAGCATATTCAGTGCCGCGATGCGTTTCTGGTTAATCAGCGCAGTCTGGGCCGGGTCAGGGGTGGGTAGTACCCCATTGGCATCGCCAACCGCCATCTGCGTGATGTTGAGTGTCGTACCGAGTGCCGCCGCATTCGCCAGCCGCGCGGCGCCCTGATTGGTCAGAATGGCAAAATATTTTGCTGTCATGCGTTAACTCTCGTGTTCTCTATCAAATGTATGGCCGAAGCCGGGTAATAATCACCGCCAACGGCGATCTCTTCCGGCAGGTAGGGGTAAACCGTCACCGCTGCGCCATCAAACGTGGCGGCGCCAACGTATAATTCACCGGCGCTCTGGAGCTGGATCGACAGCCCGATCAGATGCCTGCTCAGTGGCTTCGCATCCTGAATCAGCCGCTCAAGTTCCTGATACGTTTCCTCAGTGATGCCCTGTTCCTGCACACCGATATCCAGCCGGAAAGTGCCTGGCTCTTCGCCGGTCTGCCACCATTCAGTTACCCGAATCAGAAAGCCGAACGGCTCCACGACACGGCGCAGCGCGTGGATGGTTCCTTTCTGGCGATGAACCATAAAGGCGGCTCTGATGACGGCGCGCTTTGTTTGTTCCGACCAGTTTTTGTCCCAGCGATCAACTGACAACGCCCAAGCGAGATAGGGCAGGAATATCACAGGGCACTCATCCGGATCCCAGAGCTTGTGAAGCTCGACGGGGATAGCATTAATCCTTGCCGTGGCGGTTTCGGTGCGGCGCAAAAACTGACTGGCGGTGGGTGGCAGCAGGCTGTTACTCATTGGTGCCTCCCTGGCTGATAGTGGTGCTTACGCACACCGCTGATTGCGTGTCATCGATCACGATATCTGCGGCAGGGGTTGTCAGTTCAACACGCTGCACACCCTGGACATGTAACGCGGCCATCACTGCACTACGCGCAACATCCCGCCCGATTTTCCCCTGGGCTGCCAGCCATGCTGCCAGTGAGTCCTGCGCGGCTGTCAGAATGGGTTCGGATTCCGGCCCCGGATAGAGATAAAGCGTGGCGTCAATCTCATAGATGACGATCTCCGCACTTTGTACCGTAAGGCGATCACCCACCGGGCGCCGGTCTTCTGCTGACAGTGCTGCATTCACGACTGCCAGTAACTCCGGTGAAGCCGTGCCATCACCTTCAGTTGATAACACCGACACCACAACCACGGCAGGAGAGGGGCTGACTGCTTTTGCGTCTGCCACTTTGCCGCTGGCGCTTCGGGCGTAATATTCATAAGCCCCCGTTGGCCCGGCCACGCTCAGTCCTTCAAATGCGGTTTGCGCACGCAGGCGCAGGGCCGTATCACTCTCCATTACGGCATCGCTCGTGTCTGTCTCCGGTGTGATTTCAAGCCTGGCGGTGTTGAGGTTGGCGGCCAGATTATCCAGATCGGTGGACGCGGCGTGACTCAGCATGCAGGCGGCTGCCCCCTCGTTTATCTGCTGGCGTAACATCATCTCCCGGTATGCCACGACCTGCGCAATGACATTCAGTGGCTCAGATTCGAATCCCAGCGCAGCGGTTATTGCAGACTGCTGATCTGCCGGGAACGCGGCGATAATGACGGCTTTTACATCCAGTAAAATCCCCTCGAAATCCAGCGTTTCGATAATTTGCGGCTGCGGTAGCTGCGATAAATCAACCGTTGCCATTACTGTCGCCCCTGAGTGTTATGGTGGTGGCCTGCTGTTCCATGGTTTCCGTCAGCATACCTGACATATTCGCTGTTACCGCGCCGCCCGCAGAGAAAGCCACGTCCACGGTGCTCAGCGCTATTCGTGGCTCCCACGTTGCCAGCGCGATGACGATCGCGCTCATCAGCTGCATGCGGGTAACGTTGTTCTGTGGGTTATCGATAAGATCCTGAACCAGCGAGCCATAGTTACGGCGCATCAGCCTGGATCCAATCGGGGTGCGGAGGATATCGCTTACCGACTGCCAGACATGATCGGCATCGGTAAGCGTTCCCGTCCCGTCCGGGTTCATACCGGTATAGCGCGCTGTCATTGCGTGCCCTCCGTCCAGCTCCCGCCCCGTTGCACACTGCCGTGCTGATGGTTGTCCACCTGCACACCGTTTGACGTGAACGTCCCGCTGCCGTGAGTGAAATTCCCCTCCAGATTGCCTCCCTCTGAGACGGTGAACGTCCGGGTTTTCAGCAGGCTGGTACATTCAACAAGCGGCGTATCCAGAGTGACGCTGACAGCCGCTTCCAGCCTGGCGGTTTTGATTCCGGAGACGGTCAGCGCCCCGGCGCTGGTGTCGTAATGAAACCGTGCGCCGTCTGGTGCAGTCATGACCATCTCGGTTGCTGATGCACCCGGAGCCGGGTTGTCATTGCTGTACAGGCTCCCGCCAATAATGGCTGTTTCGGGGTTCCCACCCATGCACAACAACCAGACCTGCTCCCCCACAGAAGGGGGAAGCCATACGCTGAATGCGCCCGCGCGCTGTGCATTCCAGCGAAGCCAGGTGGTGGTGAGTCCGCCGCTTTCCACGCGCACGCGCCACCGGCTCACATCGATCTCAGTTACCGTGCCGGTGCGGACAACGTTTTCCAGCAGACGGATCAATTCAGCAGCATCCACTATTGCACCCCCAGCGAATCAATCACCTGACGGGCGATTGCCATGCGGTCAGCTTTGCTCAGCCCCAGCAACTGGCGGCGTGGATAGGTTGCCACCGCACCGCTTTTGTTCACTTTGTCGCGCAGGCCATACTGGTGCACGCGGGCGATCCTCGCTGCCACTCCGGAAAAGCCAACAGTCGCACCGTCAGTGTCAGCACGCGCTTTCAGAAACTGTGCCGTTCGCAGACGACGGAACATCGGATCGGGCTTCGTGGTATCACGGCGAACCTCCGTAAAACTGACATCAAGATAGCGCTCAATGTCTGCCCGATAGAAAGTACGCACCGCACCACGCTCTTCATCAAACCCCGTCAGCATACGGCCACGACTGCCCCGGCTGGCCTGCCAGTTTTTCAGGTGCCGGGTTTCACCGTTCCAGATAAAACTGATGCCAGCCTGTGAGCGCAGAACGCGTCGGCGTCGCTTCTCAAACTTGCTGCCGTCCGGGGCTTCCTGCCGTCCGATGCGCTGGCTCTGACTGCGGCGAAGGGTGGTGGCAATATTTCTGGCTGTGCGCAACCGGCCCGCCGGAGCTATCCCGGCCAGGATGGCGGCAAACACATCATCAAGCTGCTGAAACAGCGCGATATCATCCCTCATGGCACGACCTCACCGGCATCCGGATCAAGGAAAACGGCATCCCACTCACCATGGCAAAATCGCGGGCGGTCTTCCGGCAGATGTGTCGCCACGGCAACACCACTCTCATTACTGACCATGACTCGCTCCCATACCGGGAGCGTAAACAGGATATCGGCTGCGTCATCGCTCAGTATGTCGGCCTCAAATTCAATTTTTCTGTTGCTGTCAGGGTTCAGCAGCAAATCGGGTTGATGCTTCCAGACCCAGGCCAGCAGGGGGAGCATGAGATCATCGACATGGCCGGGAAACTCCATCGCCAGCACTTTGATTTCGTAGCGGTACATAAACGAGCTTTCACCGGTTGCCTGAATTTCAATAGCGCCTTTCTCCGTCCAGACCGTGATTTGTTCTGGCCTGGCTCTGCACCACTCATTACCGGCAATCAGCGCCCCGCGCAGCAGTTCTGTTTTTTTCATGGCCTTGCTCCTGTAAGCCCGGTTTGCGTACTCTGCTGCGCCCGCTGCTGTTCTATCTCGCGAATGCCCGCCAACTGATTATTTGCCGTTTCGACAGCCGCCAGCAGTGGCTGTATCCATAACACGGCCTGGCAATAGGTCAGCGTGCCGGGGGCAGCGGTGCGATCACCGGCTGTGTCAGGCCCGGCGGGAGCGGCACCGAGGGCGCTGGCACGTAAACGGTTTGCGTACCCGAGCAACCCGCGAGCAACACTGACAGGAACAGCAAAATCACAGGTTTTTTCATGGCGGAGGATCTCCCGGTATTCGATTAAGGCTTCATCCGAGCTGGCACTGGTGAGCGCACTGGCATGTGCGGCATTCGCTGCGGTCTGATTGAAGCGATTGATATTGAAAACCTGAGTCGCAATCGCCTCGCGCTGTAGTGCGTTATCAGACGCTAGCACACGCTTATCGCTTTCCGCTGCGCTCAGGTCTGCTCTGGTGGAAACCAGCCACACTGCGAGCGTGGCGATAATTACCAGCGCTGTTGCGCCTGCAATGATCGTAATGCGGTTCATTTCTGGCCCCACAGACACACCTCGCGCTCAACTTCGCGACGATTCATCAGCCCTTTCCACTTTTTGCCGCCAGCGTAAATCCACTGACGCAGCCCGTCACAGGCGGCCCTGTAATTACCGGCATTAAGCTGACGCAACAACGCGGAGCGCTCAAACGCTGTAACACCGACGTTGTAACTGAACGTTATTAGCGCTGCTTTCTGGTACTCGCTGGCGGGCACCTTAACGGAGCGATCCACAGACTGCGCGAAAGGCACAAGGTCATTTTGCAGAAGTGCACGGCATTCGGTTTCGGTGTATTTTTTACCCGGAATAATGTCCCTGCCTGTGTGCCCGTAACAGACGGTAAGCACGCCAGCAACATCGTGGTAAGGTGCGTACCGGACGCCCTCCAGCTCAGGGAGCATCGTCCCGGCAATAGCCAGCGCGCCAGCGCCGGTCATCCCTGCCAGCTTATTTCGCAGTGCGGGTGATATCGCCATTATTCACCTACCTTTTCCAGCGCCTTGACAGCCACCTGCACTGCCGCCGGGCGCTCATGTGAGGGCTTATCTTTCACCTCGTTGAGGTAGCCACTCAGCATCTGCGTACGCTTTTCATCTTCCTTACGGCGGCGGCGTGCATCCAGCCGCCCGCTGACATAAGAGGCCAGGGAAATAATCAGCCCTGCTGCACCAAAGAACATGTACACCAGATCCTGTGTGGTAAATCCTATAGCTGCCGCCAGCGCGGCAATCCACGCAAAGATCTGCGTGAAGATATTCCCGGAATCATTCATTTTCATGCGCTCCTGCCTCGCTACGTGCGTAAGCCGACCGATTGATTAACTCCATAGCTGTACGGTCTCCGTGGCTGTCGGTTCGCTGACTTCGGGTAATTCCACCTCCTGACCGGCGGTCAGAAAAAGCTGGGCGGAAATGCCCTTATTGGCCGACACCACGGCCTCGGTCACGCCGCGTGTCAGGCCGTAATGCCGCTGGCACAGCAAATCCACGGTATCCCCCTGCAATGCTTTGACCTTCATCAGAAAGCCTCCGTGAAATTGCGTGTGGCGCCACGGATATCCGCAATAGCCCAGCGCACATCGCGCCAGAGATCCTGCGCCTGAGTGGAGAGGGCAACGGCGCGTTTTTCACCGGCATCGCCGGTGGTATCAACATCGCGAAAAGTCTCAAGCAGAAGGGCGCGGGCGCAACTGAATACCGCGCGGCGGTAGCGGTGGATCTTCACGCTCTGCCCGTCAACCTGCATGGCCGGGACGGCGACCAGCGAGGCATAACCCGCAGCAATCTGTTCTCCCTGCCATGACGCCAGCTGCTCTGATACGTGGATCACCGCTTCCGTCACCACATGTTTGAGACGGGTGGTGGTCACGGCACCATTGATACGCATTTCAAGGCGTACATCACTCAGGGCGATTTCCGGCCAGAACGAACCGGCAGTGACTTTTTCGCCACCATCATTGACGTCCGGCACATCTTCCGCAGAAGGTGTGACGGCGCGACCCGCTACAAAGCTCATCGTGTAGTCTCCTGAAAAGGTGGCGGTGAGCGGACGGAAAAAAGTAAACGCCAGGCGCTACAGATTTCCGCCCGCGCCGCCAGCGCACGGGGCGCAAGTCGGTTATTTCGTCTTCTCTGTCGTCGCTTTTCGTTTTCGGGGTTGCCCGCCTGACTTCGCGCCGGTGCGTGCTTTTGCACCTGCGTTGCGCCGGGTTCGGGTTGTAGTTTTTTCGGCGACAGTGGCAGATTGTTCTGCGATGCCGTCCGCTGCTGCGGAAGCTGGCTCCGTGCTACCTGAACCTGTGTCAGTTGCGGCACTGGCATTACCCGTGTCATCTGTTGCGCTGTCAACGGAACCGGCTGTTGTGCTGGCTTTTTTAACCACACGCGCCAGGCGTTCGATCTCTTTTTTCACCCCGGCCCCGGCATCAAGCGTCAGCGCCTTACGCAGCAGGGAAAGGGCGGTTTCCTGCTCTTCGGCTGTGCCGCTTCGCAGTGCAAATGCCCTCGCTTTGCAGAGCTTGGCGCGAACCACATCCGGCATATCGCTGTTTGCGGTGATCTCTTCGACGTCATCGAGCACCGCCAGATAAGGCGTTATGTCGGTGCTGTCATCGGCCTTGACCTGCACCAGAATGGGATCGCAAATTTCGTCAACCAGTACGGTGGCGGGCGTGCGGTTAAAGCGGTCTGGCATCAGCAGGTTGTGGGAGACGACATAGCGCCCGATACGCACGGCCAGCGCGTAATCGCCTGCGTCCACCGCCCATACCATCAGCGTGGTGATCACTTCATCCTGCCGTCCGCTGCCACCTGTCAGTGTTCCCTCGATCCAGCCCTCATAATTGGGAAGTAACTGGCGCTTCATGGCGGCTTTTGCCTGGTCGGACTGCACTTTGCGCAATGCACTCTGATCCATGCGCAGCCGGTGCAGGATTTGTTCGTGTGCCGTGCGTGCCGTGTCGGTCTGCTCGTCGGTTTTGCCATGGCGTTCAGCCATGACCTTCTGAAAATGTTTTTGTGCCGGTGTCAGCATGGTTCTGTCCCCGAGTGAAGCGGGCCGCAAAGCGCAGCCCGCCCGGTGTTACGCGCCGCCCTCAGCCGCTTCGGCGAAGGTGATCCCGTCGATAAACGCCACTGCGCCATAGTCTTCAACAATGAAATCGTCATTGGATGACTGGTAAGTTGCGACGCGGTTGTACTCCGGCTCTTCCTTGATAGTCCGGCGCAGGGAGCCGCGCTGGAAATAGAGCGACAGGTTTTTGAACGGCGTGATGAGGATGCCGTTGCCGGGGAAGTAGGGCGCGATGAAGGTCGGCATATTTCCCACACGCTCCTGCGACACAATGAGCTGCCCCGCCAGCATTTCTGTATTGGGATTGGTCTGGCTCATGGCATTGATGGTCGGGAAATTACTGGTCGTCAGCAGGTCGCCAGCGAGGATCACCACGTTGTCAGGGTTGCGCTTGTGCCACTCATCCATAAGGCTGTTTTTGGCGTCGTATACCGCTGCCGTCAGGTTGCCGTATGTCCCGGCGGCGACAATTTTGTTGTCCTGATCGCGGGAAGTGACTGTCACGCCCGTGATACGACGATGCGGGGCTTCATTGCGGATTTTCTGCAACCAGCCAATGCCGCAATCCTGCAGCAGCGGGTTCGCCGCGCGGTCAGAGGGATCGGAATAGCTTGCCCCGTTGAAACCGATCATGATGCGGTCAAGTGACATCTGACGGGCCATTGCGCTGCTGATCAGCGGCTGAAAGTTTGGCTGATGCGCCCAGGCATCAAGCTGCGCGTAAGAGATACCGTAGTCGTAGTTGGTCTTGCGGCAGAGGTAGCCGTAAGGATCCATGTTGTCATTGGATGCCGGGTTGCGGCGCGTGGTAGTGCTGTTGTTCACCCCGGCCAGCGGCCCTTTACTGCCGATCAGGATTTTCTGGCCGATCTGCTCATCAACGCCGAAGACATTAATTTGTTTCAGAAAGGCGTCGCTTTCCTGTGCCGCAGCCTCAAGGCGCTGTTGCGCAGTCGGATCAACGCTGAACTGTGCCGCGACAGCGGCGGCTGTCACGCCGTTAAGCTGCGCCTGCCGTGCCACATACTGATCGAACAGTTGACGGGTATTATTTCTCATCTCTTTCTCTCTCGTTGCTGATATCAGTAGTCAGCCAGCTGCGCGTTATCACCACCGCTGGCAGGCGGGCGGCGGCTGAAGTTGCCGTCCGTGGTTTCAAGTTTCTGGCGCAGTGCGGCCAGATCGGTTGTCAGCTGCTGAATGGCGGCTTTGTCCTGCGCGCGGCCCTGCTCAACGCTGCTGAACTGGTCACTGAGTTCAACCTGTGACTGCGCCACGGCCTCAACAGCCTGATGCACCTGGCTGAATCGCTCATCGTCGGTCTTCTGGCCTTTGCCAAGGATGCCCATGACGCGGGAAAACCACTGTTTGCTCTCATCGCTGCGCTGACCGGAAAGCTCGATCACTTCCGCCTCAATGGCTTCGGTGATCATTGGCGGTTCCGCCTGCTGATTGTTGAAAGCCATCACCTGCGCACGTTGCTGAGCAGCAAATTTCAGGCGTTCAGTGCCAAGGCTGGCGGGCGTGTCTGTCATCGCCAGACCCATCACATAGGCCTTGCCGTTGAGCGCAAACTGCGGGTGCAGTTCAATGCTGGAATAAACCTTTTGCCCTTTGTCGGTCATTTGCTTCATACGGTCGGATGCTTCAATCTCCGCATAGAGCGCGGTGCGCCCGGCCAGCGGCCCGGTGGTAATATCCTCGGCGCTTAATGCGGTCACATCGCCCATCGCCCCGAAATCACTGCCCGGATAAGGCGAGAGGTAATGCTCAATGTTGACGCGCGCCCCGTACACTTCCGGGTTGTAATTCGCTGCTGCGTCGTGGAGATGTTCCGGCTTAATTTCGCGGCCATCGACGGTGGCCCCGGAGACAGCAACACGGAATTTTTTGCGGGTTTTCGTTGTGCCAGCCATGTTCGTTTGCTCGTTGTGGGTGAGTTCAGCGAAATGATGGCAGGGGTGGCATTGCCGCCTCAACGCGTTGTTGTTGTAGGGGAAACACAACAACCAGAGGTGCGGGAAAACATCCGCGCGCGCGGGTTAATCTCCCCGGCATACAGCGAGGAGAAGCGAATGTCGGTTGAGGAAGCGTTTATCAGGCAGCGGGCAAGACAGCTCTACTGGCAGGGTTACCCGCCAGCAGAAATCTCACGCCTGATGGGGATCAATCAGAACACAGTCTATGCCTGGAAAAAGCGCGACGAGTGGGACGATACGCCACCTATCCAGCGTGTCACCACATCCATTGATGCGCGTCTGATTCAGCTGACCGGCAAGGATAAAAAGACCGGCGGTGACTTCAAGGAAATCGACCTGCTGACACGACAGCTTAAAAAGCTGGATAACGGCACCCCGGCCACGCAGCCGAAAAAGAAGCTGCGCAAGAAACAAAATGCTTTCTCGGAATCGCAGATTGCGGCGCTGCGGGAAAACATTCTTGGCTCGCTGCACTGGCATCAGCGCGGCTGGTTCGACAATCACAATCACCGCAACCGCGCCATACTGAAATCCCGCCAGGTGGGCGCCACCTGGTATTTTGCGCGCGAGGCGTTGTTGCGTGCGCTGTCTGACGATGTGAAATACAAACATCAGCGCAACCAGATCTTCCTTTCCGCCAGCCGCCGTCAGGCGTATCAGTTCCGTAGCTTTATTCGTTCTGCCGCTGAGGAAGTGGACGTTGAACTGAAGGGCGGCGACATGATCCAGCTGGCGAACGGCGCAGAGCTGCATTTTCTTGGCACCTCAGCCGCAACGGCGCAGTCGTACACCGGAAATCTCTATTTTGATGAGTTTTTCTGGGTGGGGCAGTTTGCCAACCTGAAGAAAGTGGCCGGGGCAATGGCAACCCTGAAAGGGCTGACACGCACCTATTTTTCCACACCGTCAGCAGAAAGCCACGAAGCCTATCCGTTCTGGAGTGGTGAAGCGTTTAACAAAGGCCGCAGCCATGGCAAACGGATTGAGTTTGACACCAGTTGGAAAACACTCAACAGCGGCCTGATGTGTCCGGATAACATCTGGCGCCAGATTGTCACTCTTCAGGACGCCATCGATCACGGGTGGGATCTCACTGACATTGAGGAAATTCAGCAGGAGAACAGCCCGGAGGAATACGACAACCTGTATGGCTGCGTGTTCATCAAAAACGGCGAAACCGCTTTCGATTACAACCAGTTGCTGAGTTGTGGTGTTGACGGGTTTGACGACTGGCCCGACTGGAAACCGTACGCCATGCGCCCGATGGCAGATCGCGCGGTGTGGATTGGCTATGACCCCAACGGCGCCAGCGGCAAAGGTGACAGCGGGGCAATATCGGTTAATGCGGCGCCGCTGGTTCCCGGCGCCAAGTTTCGTACCATCGAAACCCAGCGCATACGCGGCATGGAATTCGAAGCGCAGGCGCAACTGATCATCAACATGCTGACTCGCTACAACGTCCAGCACATCGGCATTGATGGCAGCGGTATCGGCGAAGCGGTTTATCAGCTCGTGAAGAAGAAATTTCCGGCGGCTGTGTGCTACCAGTTTTCGCCCGCCAGCAAGCGCATGCTGGTACTGAAAATGCTGCAAATGATCCGCGCCGGTCGCTGGGAGTATGACCGGGGAGAGTATGACTTGATCACCGCGTTCAGCGCGGTGCGAAAAGTGGTCACACCGGGCGGCGTGATCACGTATGACACTGACCGCGCCCGTGGCGTCAGTCACGGTGACTTAGCCTGGGCGACCATGCTTGCCACTATCAACGAACCGCTGGGCGCTGACGGCGGCAATACCATGACCGTTATGGAGTACTGACTTTGATCCCAAAAAAATATCCCGGCGCGCGGCAGCATTCCGGGGAACAGACAGACCTGGTTTCTGCACTGAAAACCCAGCCGGGACTGAGTTCTTTCACCTTTGACGGGCCATGGCCGGTCACGTCATCTTATGACCTGCTGGACAGTATGTATTGCGCCAACAATGGCCGCTATTACGAAACGCCGATCAGCTGGTATGGACTGGCGCGGCAGTTTGGCTATGCGAGCTGGCACCAGTCTGCGCTGATGTTCAAACGCAACGTGCTGGCCGGGTGCTTTATCCCGCACCGGTTGTTGTCCCGCCAGGTGTTCTCTGCCTTTGCGCTTGACTGGTTTGTGTTCGGTAACGCCTATCTTGAGCTGCGATCAAATCTGCTTGGCGGCCCGCTGGGGCTGCGCCATTCACTCGCCAAGTACACCCGGAGGGGTTCCGATCTCGATACCTACTGGTTTATTCAGGCTGGCCTGGATGATCACCAGTTCAGGACTGGCTCAGTGTGCCACGTCATCAACCCGGATATTCACCAGGATATCTACGGTATGCCGGAGTATTTTGCAGGGCTGCTGTCGGCTAACCTGTCGCACTCGGCTGACAAATTCCGCAAGCTCTACTACGACAACGGCAGCCATGCAGGTTGCATTGTTTACGTGAACAGCGCCATTGCCGATCAGGAAAGTCTCGACAAGCTCAAGAAAACGCTGACGGATACGCGGCGGGGTGGGGCATTCAAAAACATCCTGCTGCATGCGCCTGGCGGCGGTAAAGACTCGGTTCAGATCCTGCCGTTCAGCCAGATATCGGCAAAGGATGAGTTTATCGGCGTTAAGTCGGCAACACGCGATGACATTCTGGCCGCGCATCGCGTACCGCCGCAACTGATGGGCGCCATTCCGGAGGGTAATGGCTCATTCGGCGATGTGGAGAAAGCTGCCAGGGTGTTTGCCATCAATGAGCTGACACCCGTGATGGAAGCCATGAAACACGTTAACGACTGGCTGGGCGAAGAGGTGATCCGTTTCAACCCTTATGCACTTCTCTCCGACAGCGCCTGAGCATTCCGGCAGACACCATCAGGAGTGGTGGTGTTTCGTTTTCACTCCCGAAAATACTTCTAATTTTTTCACCTTCCGGCACTGCCCGCTGCCTGTAGGGCATCGTTTCCCGTACCCCTCACAAGACGCGATGTAAGCCGCTCTGAGGCTGCATTTTCTCATCCATCTCTGTGCAAGGCCAGAGTGAGTGTGCGGCCATGCAACGCGGCTCAGGCCGCGATTCCGGAGGTATACGACCCCCTGTCTGCCCCCCAAAGCGCGCGCTTGCTCCCCCGCCTCGCCTGCGCGCTGAACGTGCCTCTTTTTGTGCACTTTTGAAATCAGGCCGGAGTCACGCCAGAACTGACGTGAAATAGGATAAATAGCATCAAAAAAATTGTGCAAAGCTGTGCACACTCTTGCAGTAATTGCACCTAAAAAAATGAGTGGTCGTTGTAAAATTAAAATATGTCAAAGGACGGATGAATTCTTAAATCATCTCCTTTTTAGTGGTAACTCACGGGGGATACTTAAACCTCCAGAGGACTTACGTTTGTTCTCCTCATGATGAACGCACATAGATAAGTAAATTATGGAATTTCTTACAAGCTCGAACATGTCATATAGGCGAATCATGAAATCCTCTTCAGATATATGAAGGGAAAATTTTGAACGTTGCTCTTTGTCTTTTGATTTCATCGTGAGATCATCCAGCGCTTTAATTAGAGTATCTTTTTCAATTAGTAAATTTTCAAGTGATGTTGATCTGTCGTTATGGGCTTTGTCTTTTATAAGTTTAGATGTGATTGATATTTTTTCTTTTAACTCGCTTATTTCTTTCTTTATTGCTTCATGCTTTTTGTTTTTATATGGCTCGTCAGATTGATAAAGTGTAAAACCAAAATCATCTGAAATACCAAAGGATTTGTGTTCTATTGCATTTCTTATATCTGAGAAAGCCTTCATGTCTGGGTCTAACCAATAGGAAAGTTTATCATCAATCAAACCTTTCGGGTTGGTGTCTCGGAAATCCTTGAGAATATAAAAAAGGGCATGTACAAAAATGTTATCACTTCCTTTGATTTTTTCATTGGGTTTTAATAATCCATTTGATATATCACCAAAGACATTTTGGAAGTATATTTTAGAACCAACATCTCTTAACCCAAGATATGCATTGAGGAAATATGCAATTTTGTCAAAAATTGAAAATAGAGTTTTGAATGCAGATTTAAGGTGCTGCCCTTTAATATTTGTCAAAGAATAACTAAAGTCCTCTATATGACTATATGTTGAGTTGAAGAAATGATTCTTATCATCTGGTATTGATTCTGAAATAAATGTCAAATAACGAGCATAACAAAAATCATTTTTAATCTCATCATATAGTCCGTGAAAGATGAGTTCTTCATTTAATGTTAAAATATCGTTTATCTTAAAACTCATGTCAGGAAGTGAGAATATATCTTGGAAAACCAGATCAAATGTATATATGTCATTTAAATCGTTGATGAATAATCTTTTTTCTGCACTCCATTCTAGATAGGCTCGATTGATTTTTGTTTTAACTTTCTCTACATAGCTCTTATCTAGCTGAAAATCTTCTTCAGTGAAACTTTCTTCAAACCATCTGTAGAACCTCATCAACTCACCGTCATCATGATATGCAGAGCGTTGGGAACTGTGAAGCTCGTCAATCTGTGCAAGGCCTGAGTTGATTAGTTTATGAGCGTGGTAATAATGGTGATATCTATGTGAGTCGTCGTAAAGACAATTTGCGATCTTAAGTTCGTTAAGGGCTTTACGGATAATGGCTACTGGATTATTATCAATTGATATTGCTTTATCCCAATGTTTTCTTCCACATAAAATACGACCCTGTGAAACTAGATTATTTGCAAGATTAGTTTCAACCAAACTTCGTAACTTTTTGTTGTTTTCATCTTGGGCGTCGTTTGATTCAAGCAGGTGCATTGCCTTTCTATAATGTAAAATACCCTTTGATACCTCATCAGAATACCAATTGCTATTTGTTATAATGTTGAGGTGGGAATAGCAATTTCCTAATGTATAGTGGAAGCTGGCGTTCGTTAAATAATGGTCAAAGCTAAAATCGACACGCTCTAGTGAACAAATAAATAAATGGATGTCATTTTCATTCCTTTCATCAATTAGTTCATCAGCGCGGCGTGCCAGAAATTGCATTGTAGCATTGTCGATAATGATTGTTTCGCTCATGGTTAAACTGGATGATTTTAAAATATATGTGAATAATATGGCACTGCTCTTATCGAATATCAAGGGGGGATATCTTCAGTACAAAGCACGGGCAAGACGTATTGCTTTGTTTTTGATTAGAATTCTAATTATTCTAACTGGTTATAGGTCAACTGCACTTTACCGCTGCTTTCCAGCGATTGAGCAGATTACTTGTTTTGTTTTTTGACAGCGTTCTACGCCAATGCTTATTTGAACCCGTAATAACCAATTCTCCCGTGCGCGGGTTTGCACGATACACTGTATCCAGCGCGGTGACTTCCTCCCCGCGCGCCAGCTGTATGGCCTGCACTCGACTGATCTGGATTTTTTTGATCTGCGCCCATACCAGAATCTGTCCCGCCAGTGTTTCTACTTTTGGCGTAAGGGCTTGCTCTCGCTTCCGTAGTTCACATGCAGCACGCAGGTAACTTTCGGCGCGTGCCTGATCATATTCCGTGTGCTCACATGACGTAATGGCGTGCGCCAGCGCCTCAAACTCTTCGGCGGCTGATTTTTTCCGTTCCGATTTGTGGTTTCGGATGCTTTCAGCAATGCGTTTTTTCTGTTCGCGCGTTAATTGCCCGATCGCGATTTGCTCTGGCCCATCCGCGTCATCTGACACCGCTATTTCTGACGGTGCTGCCGGGGGCGGAATTGGTTGTTTTTTCGCCTCGGTACAGTTATTGACACGAGTCCAAGAGGGCGCGGGCGCGCCCTGAAGGTCAACGGCCAAACCCGCGCCATCTGAAACGGGCGGTTTCATCTTCACGATGCAGTAGGTTTTAAGGCGAGTGATTACCGGTTCAATGTTGACCGCGGGCATCACAAGGCCTTTGATCAAACTCTGGTATTCGCCATAGGCGTTGGGTTCATCCTTCATCTGATACCAGATGCGAACGACTAGGTTTTTGCGTGCGACAAATGCGCCGCCTTGCAACTGCACATACTGCTGCCAGTCGCCAGAATCGGCAGCGCGATGAAGCTCGCCGAACAGCGGATTTATGCTGTCTGCCAGCGCCTGATCGTGCATCCGGCGCAGTTCGCGCCACACGGAAACTGGCGCACCGCCTAAAAACTGAAATTGACGAATACCCCAGCAGGAGGCCCAGGCGGTAGCGTGTTTTGCTGTTTCTTTTAACGGTCTGCCGCTTTCGTCGTCGGCTTCGCCATCGAGCGCGTAACCATCAATATTTTTAGAGATGTATTTAACGACATAGCCTGTTGCGCTGCCTTTCTCCGGATCGATATCCTTCATTTCGAAACGCGGCAACTTGCCATTTCTGCCGCGTAGTTCTTCGGCATCTTCGCGGGTGGCGTAATCCTGCATTACCTCGCGCAATTCGCTGACATGCTCCGGGGCGGTGAACAGCAACCCGTGCCAGTGTGGTGTGCCATCGTGATGGGACTCGGCCACGCGAAGCCCGAATACGGGGATTTCTCGGCGGGCCAGCTCGGCGCGTATTTGCTGCCAGATGCGGTTAAGATAGCGTTGTGCCGCGCGTGGGCTTGTGCCGCTCCATTTGGCATTACGATGCCCGAACATACTCCACGCGTGATAGCGTGACGGTGTGGTCAGGGTAAAGAAGCTTCCGGCAAACCCATTTTCATTGGCGATTTTTTCAAAGCCTCCAATGCGCGTCATCAGCTCAATGCGCCGTTTTTCCGGGTTGGAGATGCTTTTATCTATCTGCTCAATCAGCGATATGCGTTCTTTTGTGTCCTGATCTTCCAGCTCCAGCTTGCTCATGATCGCGCGGCTACGTTTACGCCGTGTATCCCACTCGCTGACATGGTGTTTGCTGCAATAGGGCGATATGTCGCGCTTCACGTCACCAAACGCGATATGCAGATGCTCGCGCCAGCGAACTGTGTATTTTCTTAATGCGCGATGCCACCAACGAGAATCCAGCATTTTACTGATCGCAGTAGCGAGTTCTTCGAGGCGCAACTTACGTTTGCCCGAGCCGGGTGGCGTCTGCCGAAAATAGAGAGTCAGGCGCGCGGCTTCGTTATACAGCCATACCGCTGACTGGCGGTCATCCAGTGCCGCTATATCGTCGTTTACTTCGCTGAGAACGCCTGTCATGTAGATGGCGATATCCTGCGCCATCAACTCCACGTCTTCGGCTGAGTAATCCGGCAGATTATTAAACCGGCGCGTTAATTCCCCCAGGTTCTTAAACGTGTGGTAAAGCGTATTGAGTTCACTGTATGCCTCGCCATCGCTGTCAACCGGAATGGCATATTGTTCAGTTACAGCCTGAATATGTGGCAGATCTCGCCTGACAATATCCCGCACGGCCAGCCTGGCGATATGGCGGCCTTTCATAGAGTGAATGCTGTCAATGCGCACCGCCAGACGGCGGCGAATGAACAGCGGGAGAGGTTGAAGGGTACGTTTAACCCAGTCTAAAAACTCCTGCTCTTGGCCCAGCTCAACGAGATCAACAGCAGGTGTCTTATCGACGTAAATAGCTTTTCTTGGTTTGTTCCACTCATAGGCGTACCGGGTAGCATCATCAGAACTACCCGGAAAGGGAGGCGGTGGAGAAGGGGCGCGACGGCCACGGTTTTCCGTGGTCATTTTGTTGCCCCTATGCAGCAGAGCGCTTTACTCATGGATGGAGTTCAACGCACTTTTCACAGCCATTAGCAGGATCGAAACCAATCCATGAGGCGTATGGTTTGCCGTTCGAAACGGCGATCACTTCAGTGGCTTTTTTCCCATCGCCAGCAGCAACGCCGATCCCCCGCGATGCGCTGATGCGGTGAAGGGTGAAAGCGCGATACAGGGAGGAAACCAGCATTGTGTTGGCGTTGGATGCGATAACCGGGAAACCTTCCTCCGCCAGTCGCGTTAGCACGGATGCCAGGCAATACTGATCGTCCTCACTGAATCCTTTAGTGTGATATGCAGAAAACACGCCGTCATACGGTGGATCGCAGTACACAACATCGCCGGTCTGTACCATGCACAACGTTTCTTCAAACCCTGCGCAGATAAAGGTTGCGCGTGTGGCTTTATCAGCAAATGCACGTATCTCGGCTTCCGGGAAATAGGGGGCGCGGTAGTTGCCATATGGCACATTGAAACCGCCGCTACCGTTATAGCGGCAAAGGCCACGGTAACAATGGCGATTCAGGTACAGAAAATAAGCCGCTCTTGTGCTGAGCGGCAAAGCAGCATCCTGATTAAATGCGTGCCTGACGTGGTAGTAGTCGTCAGAGGTGGGATAGCTTTCGAAAACGATCTGAGCCAATTCAATGAACCCTTCGCAATCGCTGGCAATGGTGCGATAGAGATTAATCAGATCGGGGTTGATATCAGCGACGAGATAGGCCGGATAGTCAGTTGCCATCATCACAGCGCAGGAACCCGCGAAAGGTTCAACCAGACGCTGACCGCCTGCGGGAAGATGCTGTAACAGGTCGGGCATAATGGCGGCTTTATTGCCCGCCCATTTGAGAATAGTGCTGATCATTTCTTACCCCGGAGATGTTTGTTTTTTGATTCGCTGATGGTCTGGCACGTTACGCACAATTCCACCCCAGGCACGGCAATGCGGCGTGCTTCAGGTATTGGCGCGCCGCAACAATCACAGGTCAGGCGGGAAACGGAAGTTGGTTTGCTGCGGGCGTTCAGGATGTGGCGTTCCCGCTCCTCATACTCGTGTTGCTGTGCAATATCGATTTCGTCCGCCATCAGAGGATCTCTCCGATGGCATTGGCTACGTTGATCGCCTCTTGCCGCAGAAGCTCACTGGCTTCTTTGTAACTGAGCTGGCGGCTGGTAATTCTTCCGGCCAGTGAATCCAGCCTCGCCGCCATGGCTTCCATACGGGCGCGGCGTTCATCCATGCGGGCGGCAGTCAGTAGATCGTTAAGCCGGGCATCATCAGGCCCGATTTTTGTTGTACGGGTTTCGATATTTCGACGTTGCATTTCTTAAGCTCCATATACCGACGATGTGGAAGGGCGCTGCAATTCTTCAATGCAGTGCTGACGCAAGTTCTTAACGAAATCTTCAGCAATAGAACCTTGAGCGGATAATGTGATTTCACCGTCGCGCTGGGTTTTAATTGTTAACCCCTCGTTTTCTATGGCTGGCAAAATAATATGCAGAATGAAATTAAACTGATCTCGTCTCGTCATGATGTTTTCTCTTTTCAGGGATGAGTTAATCCGCCACTGTTTTAAACAGTGGTGAGAGCAGGAACGATTTTTTAAGACCGAATTAGTTAATCAGTTTTTTAATTAATTCGGTTAATGTGATAGCAAATCCTTTATTAACCTTTCGAACATACATAAAAGGTTTATTCAGACCTTTTATAAATTGAACTTTGGCCGGTTCGGGCTTAAAAAATCTCCCGTCCGGAGCTTCGAGCCATCCGCGCGAGTTCTTAAAGTGCGTGACCTGACAGCCATTGCGCAGCAGGCTTGCCAGTGTTGGGCCGTCATCGTGCATTATTGCCCCCTTGCTTTAACATGCTGTCTACCGTTTGTATTGCTTCGGCCAACGCGAAATCGCGGCCAAAATAATTGCCGTCATTAGATATCACATACGTATTTGACATTGTTACTGGATTACGCGGGCACTTTTGAATAGTGAACCCGCGATATACATAACTATGTCGGCTGAGTTGAATTAATTGTCTCATTAACGTGTCCGTTTATTATTCGTTACTAATAATCAGACTCGCCCTGGTTGAGGAGCGCGACTATTCCTTTTTAATACGGCGTGTTTATTGCCTGTGGTGCGGTGATAACTTGCCTTATCACGCATTAATCTGTCGATATAGTGTTTTTCTTCCGGGGTAACCAGGGCGCGGCAGTGAGCTACGGCCTCCCAATATTCCTGAAGCATAATAAAACGTTTCGGGCGTTTAGAGCCGGGCATACCTTCGCGGTGAACAGGCAACTGAGCGCGATCCATCAGATTGCGCACCGATTTGAGCGTGCGTCCTGTGAGGTAGGCGAACTCAACAGGCGTTACAAAAATCTGTTTCTGCAACTCTTCGGTGTTCATATCGCGGATGCTTTCAGCTTGCGAGGTGGACATTTTGCATGTCCTGGCGACGCGCGCCGGGTCTAATGGAAATTGTCTGCTCAGGTCTGGAATTAAAGTGTCTTGCATATCAAACCTCATTGTTTGTTAAGAATTTTGCCGGGATTTTTACCCATGCCCCGGCGCATGGTTTGTGGTAATTTCGTTATGTCGTCTTCCACGAAGAAGCAAACGACATAACCCCCACCACGAAAGGAGCATTTATGTCCGGAGATAATGACTTTCATCGTCTCGATCGGCAGGCACCACCTGTGCAGCCCAAAGAGAACAAATAAAAGGAAATAAAGGATGACCGAACAGCAAGTTTTCGAGCTTAAATACAGAGTTGCGTACAGTTTTCAACTTGAGAAACTCAACGCAATTCTTCATCGCAGAATGGATAAAATTATTTTGTTTATCCAGTTTGTGCTCGGTAGCGCCGTCGTTACAGAGCGTGGGCCTGCCTTTCTGTTCGGCATCCTTGTCGCTGTTCTTGCTGGTTTGCAATTTGTTATCAAGCCAGGGGAAATAGCTGGAGCAGGGAAGCTCCAGGCTCAAAAATACAGCGAGCTTCTTGATGATATTGATTCTGGCAATGTAGATGTAAACACTGTCATGCAAAAAATTAAGGTCATTGAAAAGAGTGATAGCCCTGTAGTCATGAGCCTTAGAGAGCCAGCAAGAAACGCAGCCTCGCTTATGATTGGTGCTGAGAAAGATGGGAAGCTCACCATGCTCGGACGTGTCTTTGCTTGGGTTTGCGGTGAGAACAATATCTGACATAACCTTCCCCATGTAATTGAAACTGTTACAATCTTCTGATCATTCAGTGATTTTTAAAAACTTCAGTGGAAATGATGGGCTGTCAGAGCATGAGAAAGAATCGTTGTCCGTTGGGCCAACGATACTTGCATGATCCGCCAGTACGTCTTTCATCCAATCGAGCACGGCTAATGCTTGTTTGTAATCGCCACCCTTAAAAGTTACCAGGAGGTTGTTGACAGCTTTCTGTACGTTTTTTTCATACAACTGAGCATCAGAGGGACCGTTAAACATGTGCATATACTTTGTGATCTCCAATAAATCTCTTACTGAATGGTCGTGGCGCGTCGTTAATGATGACGGAGCAACTGTTGCACGTTCAGCTAATACCTTTGCCAATCGCCCTGAATGTATTGCTGATGCTGAAAAATTCAGAGATAGCATTGGTGACGCTGCGTTTTATGACGCCGCAGGAGTGCCTATCGATCAGATGCACCTGAAAAAAGGTGTCTTTCCACCCGCCAGGTCATTCATCAATGTAAAAGTTGAGAAATAAGCCTTTAGCGAAGAGCGTCAGCCAATCCCAGAATTGTTGAAAAGTCAGAGCCAGAGAGTGCGTAATTCGACTCTTTGGCTTTTTTTTCAACAAAATCAACCAGCTCAACTGCTAAATCAACTTTCTGGCGCGGTGTCATCACCGAGTCTACTTGCTCCCCACCTGAGATCTCACATTTATGTTGAGATCCCGTATTTAATTCGTTTTCTCGTATTTGTGTCATTTGATAGACTCCTTGATTAGCCTCATTTGAGGCTTGTTAAGTCGCTAGTAAGTTAAATCGTAACTTCTATCAACTTGGGTAAAATCTACGAGAGTACGAATATTATGTCAATCGAGATAAACGAAAAATTACAGCTTATCCGCGAATCAGAAAGGCTCAATATGAAGGAAATGGCTGATATTACTGGAATTAATTACACCACCTACGCGGGTTATGAATATGGAAAAGCAAAGATATCTTATGAAGCAACTGTGAAAATTTTCAGGCTACCTCGATTTAGAAAGTATCAAAGCTGGTTCATGTTCGATGAAATCGATGCAAGCCGAGGCCAGATAGCACCGGCTCTCGCACACAATGGGCTTGGAGCAACTCAATCAGACCAATCCGGGAAACAGACTGGCTAACCATATACAAACATTACATTTTCACTATTTGTTACCAGGATAGTGATATGACCGTTGGAGAGCTTTCTTATGTCGATTAAGAAACTTGAAGATGGTCGCTATGAAGTGGACGTAAGGCCTCGCGGGCGCGACGGAAAGCGTATTCGGAGGAAGTTTGAACGTAAGGCGGATGCTCATGCTTTTGAGCGAAGCATTATTGCGAAGTACCAGAACCATGATTATCTGAACCGGCCAGCGGACAAGAGGCGGCTTAGTGAGTTTATTTCGCTATGGTGGCTGCTGATAGGGCGGAATAAGAGCTATGCAAACCGGCGTCTAAGCGCTGTAAATTGCATTTGCAAAGATATGGGGGATCCGATGATTTATCAGATTGATGCGCGATGCCTTATTGATTATCGCGCGTACAGAC
>Ga0209461_10000139_pt1 | contig 40964 bp, 46 predicted proteins | sample AgamicAsMarz_FD_187162 | JGI IMG/M metagenome (GOLD analysis project Ga0209461, IMG submission 187162) | Agave microbial communities from Guanajuato, Mexico - As.Ma.rz (SPAdes) (version 2) | ecosystem: Host-associated > Plants > Phyllosphere > Phylloplane/Leaf | place: Guanajuato, Mexico... | reverse complement strand
TTTTTCGAGGACGTGCTCTGGTTGACTCCGGCCGAAGCGGCGAAAAAGTACAAGACGCTCCACCCGTCCCCCGGATCCCGCCCGACACGCACATGAAGCTCGACATCTTCACTCTCTTTCCCGAGGCGTTTGAGTGGTTTAGCGGCCAGAGGTCGGTGCGGAACGCGTTGGCGGAGGGGAATGAGCTGCGGTTGTTCAACTACCGCGATACGACGCCGTTGGGGGCGGGGCAGGTGGACGATGCGCCGTATGGCGGTGGGGCGGGGATGGTGCTGCGGGTCGATGTCGTCGATGCTGCGCTGCAGGCCGCCTACTCGAACGGGGAGAGGCCGAGGGTGGTGTTGCTCTCGCCTACAGGTCGCCTGCTCGACGATGCGCTGGCCGACGAGCTGACCCGCGAGCCGCACCTGGCGCTGCTCTGTGGTCGCTACGAGGGGTTCGACGAGCGGGTTCACGAGCACTTCGCCGACGACGAGGTCTCGATCGGGCGCTACGTGCTGGCCGGCGGCGAGCTGCCGGCGATGGTGCTCGCCGACGTCGTGATGCGCAAGCTCCCCGGCGCCCTCGGGCACGAGCAGAGCGCGGTCGAGGAGTCCTTCAGCCAGATGCTGGAGGGCGCCCCCGAGTACCCCCACTACACCCGCCCGCCGGACTACCGCGGCTGGGGGGTCCCGGAGGTCCTGCTCTCCGGCGACCACGAGCGGGTGCGGCGCTGGCGGGCGGAGCAGAGCCAGATGAGAGCCAAAGCTCTCAGAGAGAACTGATCTCGACTACCATTCCGCCACCGTGCGGCGTCCGGCCCGGGCTCCCGCGGTTTTTTCACGTCAAATGAGCTCTGTGATCGACAGCATCGAGCGTCGCCAGCTGAGGCAGGGGTTGCCCTCCTTCGGCCCGGGCGATCGCGTGCGCGTCCACTTCCAGGTGGTCGAGGGCAGCCGTCGCCGCACCCAGGTGTTCGAGGGAATCGTCCTGCGGCGGCAGGGGTCCGGAGCCCGCGAGACGTTCACCGTGCGCAAGCAGTCCTTCGGGGTCGGGGTGGAGCGGACGTTCCCCCTGCACTCGCCGAAGATCGAGAAGCTGGAGATCGCCGCTCGCGGCGACGTGCGGCGCGCCAAGCTCTACTACCTGCGCGGCCGCGTCGGCAAGGCCGCGCGCGTCGCCGAGCGACGCTGGGGCATCGACGAGGAGCTGATCTCGACCCCGGCTGCGGCGGAGGAGCCGGCGGCGGTCGATTCCGAGGGAGTGAGCCAGGCGCAGGAAGACGCCGAGGCTCAGGTCGATGAGGCGCCCCCGGAGGCAGCCGAGGAGTCGGCTGAGACCGAGGCGAGCGCTGAGGCTGAGGAGGCTCCGCCGGCTGAGGCTGAAGCAGAGGTCGATGCAGACGCGGACGCGGAGGCGCCCGAGGCAGGGGAGACCGAGGACACCGCCGCGGCGGATGACGCCGAGAGCGAGGAGCCGTCCAAGGAGGACGGCGACTCCGGCGAGGACCCGGCCTGAACCCCTCGATCCCCAAGCCGAAAAGCCGCGCCGGCGGGCTGGTCGAGCTGGTCGTGATCGTGGCGCTGGCGCTGGGCCTGGCGCTGGCTATCCAGGCCTGGCTGGTCAAGCCGTACCAGATCCCCTCGCAGTCGATGGAACCGACGCTGGAGGTCGGCCAGCGCGTCCTCGTCAACCGCTTCCTCTACCACTTCACCGATCCCGGGGCTGGCGACATCGTCGTCTTCCACCCCCCCAAGGGCGCCGAAGACGGAAAAATGTGCGGCGTCCCGCACCCCGAACAGCAGGCCTGTCCGGAGGCGACCCCGGAACGGGCGGACGAAAACTTCATCAAGCGGATCGTCGCCGGGCCGGGGGACACGATCAGCGTCCGCAATGGGCATCCCGTCGTCAACGGGGTGGAGAAGACCGATGAGCCCTACACCAACCCATGCGGGGCAGGCGGAGCCTGCAATTTGCCGGATCCGGTCACCATTCCACCCGACCACTACTTCATGATGGGCGACAACCGTGGGGCCAGCCAAGACAGCCGTTTCTGGGGACCCGTCCCCCGCGAGTGGATCATCGGCAAGGCCTTCGCCACCTACTGGCCGCTGGACCGGATCGGGATCTTCTAAAGCGCATCGCCGCAGGCTGGCGCGCTCGCGCCGGCTCTTCGCCTTCGACCGCGGTCTCGACTCGCGCTTCGTCGCCGGCGCCGACGAGGCCGGCCGCGGCTGTCTCGCCGGGCCCCTGGTCGCCGCCGCGGTGCTGATCGACTACGAGACGCTTTCGCGCTCGGACCGGCGCGCTCTCGCCGGCCTGCACGACTCCAAGCAGATGAAACCGGAGCGGCGCGAGGAGCTGTTCCCGGTGGTGCTGAAAGCGGCGGCACGGACCAGCATCGTCGTGCGCTGCGTGCGCGGGATCGACACCCGCGGCCTGCACGTGACCAACATCGCCGCGCTCGGCGCCGCCCTCGAGCGCCTCGAGCCGGAGGATGAGGCGACCTGCCTGGTCGACGGCTTCTCGCTGCGGGATTGCGCGGTGCCGCACCGGGCGGTGATCGAAGGCGACGGCACGAGCGCCGCGATCGCCGCCGCCTCTGTCCTCGCCAAGGTCACCCGCGATCGCTACATGCGCGGCATCGCCGACGATCATCCCGGCTGGGGATTCGACGAGCACGTCGGCTACTCGACCCCCGAGCACCGCCGCGCGATCGAGCAGATCGGGATCTCGCCGCTGCACCGCCGCTCGTTCCAGTCGGTTGCCTACAGCCAGCTCGAGCTGACCGGCTAGAACGCGTCCGCGATGTGCTCGTAGTGGGTCACCTGGCCCGCGCGATCGAAGGTGACGCCGACCGCGTCGAAGCGGATCGCGTCGTAGAAGGGGCAGTCGCGGCGCTCGGCCATCCAGGCGGCGGCGAGGCGGCGGATGCGCTGCTGCTTGCGGAGGTCGACCGCGAGCACCGGGCGCTCCGGGCCGAAGGCGGAGCCGGCGCGGCCCGCCTTGACCTCGACGAAGACGAGGGTGCGGCCGTCGATCGCGACCAGGTCGAGCTCGCCGTAGCGGGTGCGTGCGTTGCGCTCGAGGATATCCCAGTGGGCTGTGGCGAGCCGGGTCGCCACGAGCTCCTCTGCGAGGCCGCCGAGCCGGCGGCGCCGCTCGGTCAACGATTCCGGGGGAAGATTTTGCACATCTGGCCCACTAAGGGCCCCACGCGCGCGATTTTGCCCCCTAGCGTCGTCTCCATGCTCGCCACAGCACGGACGTTCACCCTCGACGGCATCGCGGCCAGGCCGGTCCGCGTCGAGATCGACGTCCGTCGTGGCCTGCCCGCCTTCTCCGTCGTCGGTCTCCCCGACACGGCGGTGAGGGAGGCGCGGGAGCGGGTCCGCGCCGCGCTCGCCAACTGCGGCTTCGAGTTCCCCCTGCGCCGGATCGTCGCCAATCTCGCTCCGGCCAGTTTGCGCAAGGCGGGGCCGGGGCTCGATCTGGCAATAGCCGTCGCCCTGCTGACCGCGTCCGAGCAGCTCGAGTGGGAGGCGCTGCCGCGGGTGGCGATGGCCGGCGAGCTGGCGCTCGACGGCTCGACCAGGCCGGTGCCGGGCGTGCTGGCGATCGCCGAGGCCGCGCGCGAGTCCGGCGCCGAGATCCTCGTTGTGCCGGCCGAGAACGGCCCCGAGGCGGCGCTCGCCCCCGGCATCGAGGTGGTCGGCCTGGAGGGACTGACGCAGCTGCCGGAGCTGGCCGCCGGCAGGTGGAGCCCTGCGCGGCCGCAGTCCCTGCCGCTCGTCCTCGACGGAGACGCCGGCGGGGGAGACCTCGCCGACCTGCGCGGTCAGCCCCACCTGCGCTACGCGATGGAGGTCGCGGCGGCGGGCGGCCACAGCCTGCTGATGGTCGGCCCTCCCGGCGCCGGCAAGTCGCTTGCCGCCAGCCGCCTGCCTTCGATCATGCCGCCGCTCGCCCGCGAGGAGGCGCTGGAGGTGGCGAGGATCGCCAGCGCCTGCGGAAAGCTCGCCGGCGGACCGGTCGGCAGCCGACCCTTCCGGGCGCCACACCACACGGTCAGCCCGGCCGGCCTGGTCGGCGGCGGCAGCCCGCCGGGCCCGGGGGAGATCACGCTCGCCCACCGCGGCGTCCTCTTCCTCGATGAGCTCTGCGAGTTCCGCCGCGATGCCCTGGAGGCCTTGCGGGCGCCGCTGGAGACGGGATCCGTCGCGATCGTCCGCGCCGGCTCGGCGTTGCGGTTGCCGTGCCGGTTCATGCTGGTCGCCGCCTCGAACCCATGCCCATGCGGGCGCGGCGAAGCGGACGCCGAGTGCAGCTGCGCGCCGCAGGCGGTGCGCAGCTACCAGGGCAAGCTGAGCGGCGCGCTGGCCGACCGTCTCGACATCCTCGCCACGGTGCGCCAGCCGAGCGCCGAGGCGATGGGCGGCGAAACCGGCGAGCCCTCGGCGGCGGTGCGCGAGCGGGTGTGCGAGGCGCGCGAGCGCCAGGCTCGCCGGCTCGGCGCCGGGCGCTGCAACGCGGAGATGACGCCGGCCGAGGCGCGTGGGTTCGCCCTCTCCGAGGGCGCGGCGGCGCTGCTGGCCGAGTCCTACTCGCGCCGGCGGCTCAGCGGTCGCGCTCACGACCGGGTCCTGCGCCTCGCCCGTACGGTTGCCGACCTCGCCGGCTCCGAGGCGATCGGGCGCGATGAGATGGCGCAGGCGCTGCAACTGCGCAGGCGGGACTCGTGAGTCAGCCGCGCGCCTGTCTCGAGTGCCTGCGCCGCGCCTGGCTGCTCGCGCGTCTCGCGCCCTACATCGAGAGGATCGCGACCGGAGCGCCAGGCTCCCGCTCCCCGGAGCTGCTGCGCCTCTCCAACGAGGACCTTGCCGCCGTGGCGGCGCCGAGCGCCGCCACGCAGGTGCTGGCCGGGGTCCATGAGATCGAGGAGCGGCGTCTGCGCGAGGAGCTGCGGGCGGCCCAGTGCTGGGCCTGCTGTCGTCACGACGACCTCTACCCCGAAGGGCTCCGAGATGCCGCCGACGCCCCCTGGGCCCTGATCGGCCGTGGCGACGCCGCGCTGATGGCAGAGCTCGTGCCTGACGCCGCCGTGACGGTTGTCGGCTCTCGGCGCGCAACCTCTTACGGGCGCGAGGTGGCGCGCGAGCTGGGCCGCGAGCTGGCGGCGGCCGGGATGATCGTGGTCAGCGGCCTCGCTTTCGGCATCGACGGCTGCGCTCACCGCGGCGCGGTCGAGGTGGGGAGGACGGTCGCCGTGCTCGGCTGCGGCGCCGACGTCGCCTACCCGCAGGCCCACCGCTCGCTGTGGCGCCGCATCTGCGCCGAGGGACTGGTCCTCTCCGAGCTGCCGCCGGGGACCGGCGCCTGGCGCTGGACCTTCCCCGCGCGCAACCGGATCATGGCCGCGCTTGCCGGCATGACCGTGATCGTCGAGGGGGCGAAACGCTCGGGCTCGCTGATCACCGCGGACCTCGCCGCCGACCTCGGCCGGGACCTGGGCGCAGTGCCGGGGCCGGTCACTGCGCGCACCTCGGCGGGGCCAAACGACCTGCTCGCCGGCGGCGCCTGCCTGGTGCGCGACGCCCAGGACGTCCTCGACGCGATGCTGGGTCCCGGCACGCGCAGGATCGAGCGCTCCGGCCCGGACCTCGACCCGTGTCTGCGCGCCGCGCTCGAGGTGGTGGAGGGCGGCGCCGACACGCCCGACGCGCTCGCCGCAACCCTCGACCTCTCCGGCGCCGAGGCCGCCGCCGCGCTCGCCGGCCTGGAGGCGCTCGGTTACGTCACCTGCTCGCTGACGGGCTCGTATTCGCGCACCATGCTCCAACCACCCTCAGCTGGCATCTAGGCTGCGAGATCGTGGACGAACCCCGCATACCCACCGCACTCTCGATCGCCGGTTCGGACTCCGGCGGCGGCGCCGGCATCCAGGCGGACCTGAAGGCGTTCGCCCGCTGTGGGGTGCACGGGACGACCGCGATCACGGCGATCACGGCGCAGAACACTCGCGCGGTCGAGTGGGTCGAGCCGCTCTCACCGCAAGCGGTCTTCAACCAGATCCTGGCGATCGCCGAAGACATGGGGGCCGATGCGGTCAAGATCGGCATGCTCGGCTCGCCAGAGGTGATCGACGCGGTCGCGGTCGGACTCACCTATATGGGGGTTGTGCTCGCGCCGGTGGTGATCGACCCGGTGATGGTGGCCGAGAGCGGCGCCGTGCTGCTCGACGACGAGACAAAGGCGGCGCTCGTGGACTACCTGCTGCCGCGCTGCTCGGTCGCCACTCCCAACATTCCCGAGGCGCGAGAGCTCACCGGTCTGGGAGAGGGGGCGTCGCAGGAGGACCTTGCGCGTGGGGTCCTGGAGCTGGGGCCGAAAGCCGTGGTCGTCACCGGTGGCCACAGCGAGGATCTGGTCGACGTCTTCTTCGATGGCGAGCAGCTGGTGGAGATCTCCGGCGAGCGCCACCCCGACGGCGCGTCGCACGGCTCCGGATGCACCCACTCGGCTGCCCTGGCCGCCTTTCTCGCTCATGGCCTCGAGCCGCTGGAGGCGGCCAGGCGGGCGCGCGAGGTCGCATCGGAGGCTGTCGCCAAGGGGCTCCGGGGCATCGGCAGCGGCGCCGGCCCGGTCGACGCTCTCGACGTTGCAGGTAGATTTCGTCCATGAGCACGAATGGCAAGACCGCGACCGGGCTGCCGCGACCGCGCTCCAGTGTCGTCTTCGACGGCCCCGACCGCGCCCACTCCCGCGCCTACATGAAGGGCATCGGCTTCGACGACGACGCCCTCAGCCGGCCGACGATCGGGATCGCCAACACCTGGACCGAGGCGATGCCCTGCAACTTCCACCTGCGCGGCCTCGCCGAGCACGTCAAAGAGGGCGTGCGTGCCGCCGGCGGCACTCCGATGGAGTTCAACACCGTCGCCGTCTCGGACGGAGTGACGATGGGGACGCAGGGGATGAAGGCCTCGCTGGTCAGCCGCGAGGTGATCGCCGACTCGATCGAGCTGATGGCCCGCGGCTACCAGTTCGACGCGATCGTCGCGATCTGCGCCTGCGACAAGACGATCCCCGGCTGCGCGATGGCGCTGGCCCGGCTCGACGTGCCCTCGGTGCTGCTCTACGGCGGCTCGATTGCACCAGGCCACTGGCACGGCCGCGACGTGACGATCCTCGACATCTTCGAGGCGATCGGCGCACATTCCGCCGGCGATATGACCGACGAGGAACTGAACGAGCTCGAGGGGGTCGCCAGTCCCGGCGCCGGCGCCTGCGGCGGCCAGTTCACCGCCAACACGATGGCCTGCGCCTTCGAGGCGCTGGGGATCAGCCCCGGCGGCTCGGCGATGGTGCCGGCCGAAGACGGCGAGAAGGGAACCGTTGCCGAGCGGGTCGGCCAGCTCGTCCTCGACGTCCTCGCGCAGGACATCACCCCGAGCAAGGTGATCACCCGCGATTCGCTCGAGAACGCGATCGCCTGCGTCTGCGCCTCTGGGGGCTCGACCAACGCGGTCCTGCACCTGATCGCCCTCGCCCGCGAGCTCGGGATCGAGCTGACGATGGCCGACTTCGAGCACATCTCCCGCGCAACGCCGCTGCTCGCCGACCTCAAGCCCGGTGGCCGCTTCGTCGCCACAGACCTCTATGCAGCCGGCGGCGTGCCGGTGATCCTCAAGCGGCTCGCCGAGGCCGGCAGCCTCCACGAGGGGGCGATCACGGTCACCGGCAAGACGATCGGCGAGGTCGCCGCCGAGGGCACCGAGGCGCCTGGACAGGAAGTCGTGCGGCCGCTCGCTGACCCGCTCAAAGCCGAGGGCGGTCTGGCGATCCTCGGCGGCAACCTGGCCCCCGAAGGGGCGGTGGTCAAGCTCGCCGGTACCGAGCGGACCCAGCAGACAGGGCCGGCCCGCGTCTTCGAGTCCGAAGAGGAGTGCTTCCGCGCGGTCAGGGAGCAGCAGATAAACGCCGGTGACATCGTCGTGATCCGCAACGAGGGCCCCGTCGGCGGGCCCGGGATGCGGGAGATGCTCCAAGTCACCGCGGCGATCGTCGGCGAGGGCCTGGGCGAGAGCGTCGCGATGATCACCGACGGTCGCTTCTCCGGCGCCACCCGCGGCCTGATGATCGGCCACGTCGCGCCCGAGGCGGCAAGGGGAGGCCCGATCGCGGCGATCCAGGAGGGCGACCAGGTCACCGTCGATATCGACGCCCGGCGCATCGCCGTCGACCTCGATGACAAGACGATCGCGCAGCGCATCGCCGCCTATGTCTCTCCACCCTCGCCTTTCGGCAACGGCGTGATGGCCAAGTACGCAGCGACGGTCTCGTCGGCCTCAGAGGGCGCGGTCACCGCCTAGCGCTTACGCGTAGCCCATCCGTTCCAGAAGCGGTATCTCCCTGATCTGAGGCGGCTGCAGGTGGTCCCAGAGGATGCCGCGCGGGCGCTCGTACTGGCGCTCGACCTCGATCACCGCGCGCGGGGTCGCGATCAGGTCCACCGGCAGGTCGTGGGTGGTCATCATCAAGTGCCGGCGCAGCACCTGGGTTGGGTGAACGGTCGTCGCCACCGTGGTGTGGCCGTCGATCTTGCCGGCGTCGATCAGGACGCCGTACTCGAGGTCGGAGTAGCCGCCGCCCTTGCCGACCCGGGCGCCGCTGAGGTTGACCGCGACCGAGCCGCAGAGGACGAAGTCGATCTCGGGCAGCTCGTCAAGGGCGATCACCTTGCCGTGCTTGAGCGCGCCCTTGATCGTCGCCGCCTCCTTGACCGCCGCCTTGGACAGCTTCTTTGGGTCGAGCACGCGGAAGGGGTGGGGGTCGCGCAGGCGCGGTACCGCCATGATCAGCGTCTTGCCGTCCTCGAGCGCCAGGCGGCGGGCGTGCGTCTGGGGCGAGTCGGGGTTGACCTTGATCGTCCGCGCCCGCTTCCAGGCACGGCAGCCGGCCAGCTTTTCGGCGGCCAGCCTGGCGCCGGCGAAGTTCGGGATCCGCCCCTCGGCGCCGGGAAAGCGGGAGACGCCTTCGCGTTCCATCGCTTTCCAGACCTCCGCCCGAACTTCGTCCTTGCGGCTCTTGGCTGACATCGAGGCAACGATATCCGCGCGTCCGGTTGTCCGCGGCGGAAGCCAGAATTGCAGGGAATGCAGGGCATCTGGCCGAATGATCGGTATGCCTAAACTCTGGCTGAGCCGATTTGCAAGCAGGCCCGTTCGGGCCGAGGGAATGTGATGGGCCGCAAGACTCAAATCGTGATCGTGATCGGTGTCGCCACGCTGCTGCTGGGGGCCGTCGGCGCCTACGCCTACGACAGCTCGCAGAAGGACGAGATCGCCGCGGGGGTGACGATCGGCGGCGTCGACGTCGGCGGCATGGACGCGGCCGAAGCCGAACGCGCCGTGCGCAAGCAGCTCCTCGTCCCCCTGCGCAACTCGCTGCGGGTCGGCTACGACGGCGAGAGCTGGGAGCTCTCGGGCGCCGAGCTCAAGATCCGCGCCGACGTTTCCGAGGCCGTCGACGAAGCTCTTGCCACAAGCCGCGACGGCGGCCTGCCGGGCCGCGTCGTCCGCTACGTCAGCGGCGGCGACGTCGACGAGCAGATCGCCGCGCCCGTCACCTACTCCCAGCCGGCGGTCAACCGCTTCGTGCGCCGCGTCGCCGGCGAGATCGCCGTCGAGCCCCAGGACGCCACGGTCGAACCCAACGGCGCCGAGCTGGTCGTCGTCCCCGCCGCGCACGGCCGCAAGCTGCGCGACAACCTGCTCACCAAGCAGCTCGAGGCCGCCGTCCTCAACGCCGACGCCGACCACACGATCGCGGCCCGGACCAACTCGGTGAAGCCGGAGGTGGTCGGCAGCGAGGTCGCCGAGGAGTACCCCTCTTACCTCACCCTCGATCGCTCCAGCTACACCCTGCGGTTCTGGGAAAACCTGAAGCTGGCCAAGACCTACACCGTGGCCGTCGGCCAGGAAGGGCTGGAAACCCCGGAAGGGCTGTACGCGATCCAGGACAAGCAGGAAAACCCGACCTGGAACGTGCCCGAGTCGGACTGGGCCGGCAGCCTCGCCGGGCAGTCGATCCCCCCCGGGCCGTCCAACCCGCTGAAGGCGCGCTGGATGGGGATCTACGAAGGCGCCGGCATCCACGGCACCGAAGAAACGTCCTCACTCGGCAGCGCCGCCTCGCACGGCTGCGTGCGGATGGCGGTCTCCGACGTCGAAGAGCTGTATGACTTGGTCGAAGTGGGGACGCCGATTTACATTGGTTGAGGACCGAACCCGGTAGGGGTTCCACTTAACTTTTTCGATGGGGCGGAGGTGGCCGTCCGAGATGCTGGGCGCCGAAAAAGTACAAGACGTTCCACCCCTACCGGGTTCGGTCCATGGAGGCTCGGGGCGTGCCGCATCGAATCTCGTCTCTATGAGATGGGGCGAGGCACTGAGCGCATTTGATCGTGACTTGACCGGTCGCAGCGCTTCCGAGCGCACGCGGCGGGCTTACGGGGTCGACCTGGGGCAGTTCGTCGAGTGGGCGGAGGCTCGGGGGTTGGCGCCGGGAGATGTGCGGCACCGCGACGTGCGGCGCTACGCGGCGGGGCTCTCGCAGGAGGGCGCCGCCCCGGCGACCGTCGCCCGCAAGCTGGCGGCGATCCGCGGCCTCTTCGACTTCCTCGTCCGCAGCGAGCGCCTCGGCCAGAACCCGGCCGACCTCGTCTCCAGCCCGAAGCGGGAGCAGAAGCTGCCCCAGGTCCTCAGCGCCGAGCAGCTGCGCTCCCTGCTGGAGCGGATTCCGGCCCGCACACCGCTCGAGCTGCGCGACCGGGCGATGCTCGAGCTCGCCTACTCCAGCGGGCTGCGCTGCGAGGAGATCGTCGGGCTCGACCTCGACTCGATGGATTTCGAGAGCGAGCGCCTGCGAGTGCTCGGCAAGGGGGGCAAGGAACGTCTGCTCCCGGTCGGCGAGCCGGCGCAGCAAGCGCTGCGCCGCTACCTGGAGCAGGCTCGACGCGCCCTCAGGACCGACCCGCGCGAGCAGGCGCTCTTCCTCTCCAAGAGCGGCCGCCGCCTCTCCAACTCCGACGTCACCCGCCGTCTGCGGTTATGGGTCAGGCAGGCCTCGCTGGCCGCCGGCGTCTCCCCGCACTCGCTGCGGCACAGCTTCGCCACTCACCTGCTCGAAGGCGGCGCAGATCTGCGCACGATCCAGGAGCTGCTTGGCCACGCGTCGATCTCGACCACCCAGGTCTACACTCGGGTCGATGCGGCGCGCCTCCGGGATGCGTATGCCTCCACCCATCCCCGCGCCTGAGGCAAGGAAATGTCCCCCGCGAACATAGAATCGAGCGAAAGGCCATGGAAACTGGCGTAAAAGAGGTGGAGCTGCGCGATCTCTGGCGCCGCTACAAGGGGGACGGCGACGCCGCGGCGCGCGAGCGCCTCGTTGTCGCGTACTCGCCGATGGTCAAGTTCGTCGCCGGCCGGCTCGGGGCGGGGCTGCCCTCGCACGTCGATGACGCCGACCTGATCTCCTACGGCCTGATGGGCCTGATCGGGGCGATCGAGCGCTTCGAGCCGGAGCGGGGGATCAAGTTCGAGACCTTCGCGATGACGAGGATCCGCGGTGCGATCATCGACGAGCTGCGCTCGCTGGACTGGGTGCCGCGCTCGGTGCGCTCCCGCGCCCGTGAGATAGAGGCCGCCCAGGCGAAACTCGAGCACGAGCTGCAACGGGCCCCCACCGAGGCGGAGCTGGCGGCGAAGCTCGGGATCAGCGAAGACGAACTGCAGACCTCGCTGCTGGAGATCCACAACTCCTCCGTCTACGCGCTCGACGAGCTCTGGACGGTCTCCGACTCCTCCGGCGACACCGTCTCGCTGCTCGACACGATCTCCGACCCGCGCGCCGAGGACCCGCAGGAATCGCTGGCCAGCAACGAGATCAAGGACCGGCTGACCGAGGCGATCGCCTCACTGCCGGAGCGCGAGCAGCTGGTCGTCGCCCTCTACTACTACGAGCACCTCACCCTGCGCGAGATCGGCGAGGTTCTCGGCGTCACCGAGTCGCGCGTCTCCCAGCTCCACACCAAGGCCGTGATGCGCTTGAAGTCCGGATTGCAACAGGTGTAGCTTCTTCATGTGTCACATAAGGCTGCAGACCGGATTCGTAACGTCGTCCTCATAGGGCACCGGAGCTGCGGCAAGACCAGCCTGCACGAGGCGATGCTGTTCGAGGCCGGCGCGGTCAACCGGCTCGGCACGGTGGCGGACGGCTCGACCGTCTCCGACCACGAACCGGACGAGCAGGAGCGCGAGATGTCGATCGAAGCGGCGCTCGCCAGCTTCGAGCACGACGGGCGCAAGATCAACCTGATCGATACCCCCGGCGAGCCCAGCTTCGTCGCCGACGCGATCGCGGCGATGCGGGTCGCCGACGCGGCGGTCGTCGTCGTCAACGGCGTCACCGGGGTCGAGGTGCACACCGAGCGGCTCTGGCGCCGCGCCGATGCTGAGGGCCTGGCGCGCCTCGTCTTCGTCAACATGCTCGACCGCGAGCGCGCCGACTTCTTCGCGGCGCTCGACTCGCTCAAGGCGGCCTTCGGCCCACACGTCGTCGCCACCGAGATTCCGATCGGCGCCGAGCACGAGGTGCGCGGCGTGATCGACCTGATCGACCTGAAGGCGTTCGTCTACGGGAGCGCCGAGCGCGACACGGGCGAGGAGGCGGAGATCCCCGAGGAGCTGCGAGCCCAGGCGGAGGAGTACCGCGAGAAGCTGATGGACGAGGTGGCGGAGAACTCAGACCAGCTGATGGAGCGCTACCTCGAGGGCGAGGAGATCGACCATGAGGAGATCGTCCGGGTCCTCAAGCAGGGAGTGACCGAGGGGCGGATCTTCCCCGTCACCTGCGGCGTCGCGACGCGGAACCTGGGCACCGGGCGGCTGCTCGAGGCGCTGGTCGAGGACCTGCCCTCGCCGGCGATGCGCGGCGCCGTCGCCGCAAGTGGGGCTGAGGGCGCGCCGCTCGAGATCGAGCCCGACGAGGAGGGCGAGCTCGTCGCCTACGTCTTCAAGACCCTCGCCGACCCCTACACCGGCCGCGTCAACCTCTTCCGCGTCTACCGCGGGACCCTGCGCTCCGACTCGCAGACCGTCAACGTGAGCCGGCATCAGAGGGAGCGGGTGGGCCATCTGGGTCAGCCGCTGGGCAAGGCGCTCGAGTCCGTGGCGGATCTGGGCGCGGGGGACATCGGCGCCGTAGCGAAGCTGAAGGAGACCCGCGCCGGCGACGTCCTCTGCGAGCGTCAGGAGGAGATCGCCTTCGCGCCGCTCGACCTGCCGGCGCCGGTGATGGCCTTCGCCTACGAGCCGAAGTCGAAGGGCGACGAGGAGAAGGCGGCCGCCGCGGTGCGTCGCCTCGCCGAGGAGGACCCGACCCTCGACATCCACCGCGATCCGCAGACCGGCGAGCAGATCCTCGCCGGCCTCACCCGCGACCACGTCGAGGCGATCGTCGCCAGGATGAAGCGGCGCTTCGGGGTGGAGATCGAGCTGCACCCGCCGCGGGTGCCCTACCAGGAGACGATCCGCAAGCCGGCCAAGGCCCACGCCCGCTACAAGAAGCAGTCCGGGGGGCGCGGCCAGTTCGCCGATTGCCAGATCGAGATCGAGCCCGCCGAGGACGGGGTGGGCCTCGACTTCGTCAACAAGATCAAGGGGGCCGCGATCCCCAGCGGCTTCATCCCGGCGGTCGAGAAAGGGGTGATCGAGGCGATGGAGCACGGCACCGTCGCCGGCTACCCGGTCAAGGGCGTCCGGGTGCGGCTCCTCGACGGCAAACACCACGACGTCGACTCCTCCGAGATGGCCTTCAAGATCGCCGGCTCGATGGCCTTTCGCGAGGCGATGGAGGGGGCGGATCCGGTGCTGCTGGAGCCGATCGTGCGGCTCGCGGTCAGCTGCCCCGAGGACGTCGTCGGCGATGTGATCGGCGACCTCAACTCGCGCCGCGGCCACCCGTTGGGGATGGAGCCGAAGGGCTCGGCGACCGAGGTCAAGGCCGAGGTGCCGATGGTCGAGGTGCTCGACTACGCCCCCGACCTGCGCTCGATCAGCGGCGGCCGGGCGGACTTCTCGATGGAGTTCGACCGCTACGAGGAGGTCCCGGCGCACCTCGCTGCGAAAGTCGTTGCGGCAGGGGACGGAGCGAAGGCCGCGGCTTAGGGCCGTTGCTAGTTTGGGGCGGTGCCGAGCGCTGAGGAAAGCTGTGCCGTCTGTGGACGCACGATCTTGGCCGGAGAGCGCACGCGCAGCTACATCAGCCCCAAGGAGGGGCCGCGCCTGGTCTGCGAGCTCTGCCGCGATCGGGCTGAGCGCCAGGGCTGGGTCGACCCGGCGGCGGCCGGGGCGAACGTGGGCCGTCAGGAGGCGGATCCCGGCGAGTCTCCTCAGGGGCGGCTGGAGCGGGCGATCGCTCGCTTCAACTCCAGCGAGGCAGCCCGCGTGGTGGCCGGTCTGATGCGGACGCTGGGCCAGCCGTCGGTCTCGGTCGGCGCCGCGGCGGGCTCCCCCAGCGAGGTCCGAATCACGGTCGCCTGGGAGCTGACCTGGTACCAGTGGGGCGTGGACCTGGCCGACGAGCTGCGGCCGGTATCCGAGCTCGACCGCGGCAGCGAGATCTCCCAGCTCGACGCCTCCGCTCGCCAGTGGAACGCCAGCGCCGCCCCCAGCGGGCCGCTGCTGCTCGGGGCCCCGGTCGGCTGAGTTGAAGCGGCTGGTGGTCAATGTCGACGGCGGCGCCCGCGGCAACCCGGGCCCGGCGGCGATCGCCGCCGTCGTTCAGGACGAGGAGGGCGGCGTGCTCGAGGAGCGCGGCGAGCGGATCGGGAAGGCGACCAACAACGTCGCCGAGTACCGGGCGCTGCTGCTCGGGATCGAGCGGGCCGCGGCGCTCGGGGCGAGCGACGTGGAGCTGATTGGCGACTCCGAGCTGGTCGTGCGCCAGGTCAAGGGCGAGTACAAGGTCAAGGACGCGAACATGCGCGAGCTGCACGCCGAGGTCAAGCGCGCCCTCGCCCCCTTCGAGAGCTGGTCGATCCGCCACGTCCGCCGCGAGCACAACTCCGAGGCCGACCGCCTCGTCAACCGAGCGCTGGACGGCGATGGCTGAGCCGATCGATCCCGGCGTCGATATCGGCCACGTCCACCTCAAGGTGGCCGACATCGACCGCGCGCTCGAGTTCTACTGCGGCGTGCTCGGCTTCGAGCTGCAGCAGCGGATGGGCGACGAAGCGGCCTTCGTCTCGGCCGGCGGCTATCACCACCACATCGGCCTCAACACCTGGCACTCGAAGGGTGGTTCGCCACCGCCTCCCGGGACGACCGGCCTCTTCCACCTCGCGATTCGCTACCCGACGCGCGCCGCCCTCGCCGACGCTCTTCGCCGTCTCTCGGAGGCGGAAGTCGCGCTCACCGGCGCCTCCGACCACGGGGTCAGCGAGGCGCTCTACCTCGCCGATCCCGACGGCAACGGCATCGAGCTCTACTGGGACCGCCCGCGCGAGCAGTGGCCGCAGCCGCAGCCCGGCCAGCAGGTCGAGATGTACACGCGACCGCTCGACCTGCGCAGCCTGATCGCCGAGCTCAACGGCTAGAAGCCGAGGATCGCGCCGCCCAGGTTCGGTTTGAACGGCTGGGTGCCCGGCGCGAGCTGGACGCCGGCCAGCGGCGAGTTGGCGCGCATGTACGCCAGCTCCTTCGCCAGGTCGCCGACCCCGTTGGAGCCGGTCAACGGCGCCAGCTGCAGCGTGCTGAGCACGCCGATCGCCTGCCCCGATTCGTTCATGAAGCCGCTGCCCGAGTCACCCGGGATGCCCGGCGTCAGCGTCACCACGTCGTGGCTCCAGCCGCTGCCCTGGCTCTGGACGACGATGCCCTGCTTGGGACTGAGCAGGGTGATACCGCCGCGCAGCGAGGAGTTGCCGTAGGAGTAGACGGTCGAGCCGAGCCCGCCCGCGGCGCCGACGCCGGTCGGCCCGCCGAAGCCCGGCACCGAGGGGTTGACCCTGCCGGCGTCGGCCGGGTCGATCCGGATCAGGGCGAAGTCGTTGAAGGCGCAGGCGTCCGGGTCGGTCTCGCCGTTGGCCTGCATCGTCAGCCAGGAGCTGTAGGCGAGCGTGCCCGGTCTGCTCGCCCCGGTCACCTCGACCGGGGTGCCGAGCGGCAGCGAGCCGCTCGTGCAGCCATCGGTTTCGGTCTGCCCGCCGGTGCCGGCGCAGTGGGCGGCCTGGCCGAGGTAGACGTCGCCGCCGCCCTCGAAGACGAAGTTGGCGGTGCACTGGCCGCCTTCGGTGAAGACCTGCACGCCCGCGTGGACGGTCGCGGTCTCGGTTGGCGCCCACGCCGAGGCGGCCACTGGGGGGAGGAGGCCAGCGCCAAGCGCCAGTGAAACGGCTAGAACGACGACCTTGCTTGGATTCATCGGAGCCTCCTGGCGCTTGGCTGATGGCCGCCTCGGCGATGAGGGCTTGGACGAGACTACCAAATAGTTAGTAGGGCCAAGAAGGGCTGCACGGCGAGCCCCATACCCGCGGCCGCACTGCCCACGCCCACCGCCCGCCTATAATCCAGCGCTCGCGCGGCTGTAGCTCAGCTGGCTAGAGCGTCTGCTTGCCATGCAGAAGGTCGTGGGTTCGAATCCCATCAGCCGCTTTTCGCGAATGCCCTGCACGTGGGCGGGTCGGTTTCGGCGCGGGGCGCCGAAACCAAACGTGACCGTCCCCACTCTTCCGGGCTGCATGAGCCTCGGCGAGACCCGCGAAGAAGCCCTATCGATGATCCGCGAGGCGATCGAGGTCTACATCGAATCGCTCGTGGCGCACGGCGATTCCATTCCCGGGCCAGTCGAGATAGAGCGAGTCACCGTCGCCGCCTGACGCCGCGGCTCCCGGCCTTTACACCGCGCCAAGCGGTTCGCTCGCTGGAGCGCCGCGGCTGGAAGCTCAGTCCGATCAAGAGGCTCACCGCGTCTTCCGGCATCCGATCACACTCATCGGGGTCGTCCCAATGCATAGCCGCGACCCTGCCAAAGGGCACGCTCAACCAGAGCCTCAGCGCCTCCGGCCTGGATCGCGCCGAGTCCCGAAGCATCTCTAATCCGCTCCGTCGGGATGGAGCGTGGCTGCAATGGCGTCGATCACGTCAGCTGACGGCCAGCCAAAATGATGAGAGTAGACGATCAGCATGAACGCGATCATCGGAAGAGCAAAGTAGATAGGCGCTTCGGTTTTGCTGGTAGCTCCTCCAGGCTAATCTCAAACCCCGAATCGGTTTGCCGCACGTGCCTCTCCATGCCCTCCTGGGTCGGATGGATGAGAGTGCTACTGCGCCGGTAGACGGCCGCATAGAGGCCGCGGAAACTCCGGATATCACCATCGTCGCGGAAGCCCCGGGCCTCTTTCGCCCAGTACCGGTCTACGGTGACGGCGAGCTCTGGCACTGACCGGGGCGGAGGAGGATTCCCGATTTCCTCTAGTCGCTCCTCGGTGAAGATGTCGATCCCGTACTTGTTCGCCTCCCGGTGGACTTTCAGCCGGCGCCAGTCATCCCAGCGTCGCACTCATGAAGGTTGGTAGCGGGGTCAATGGCGATCCAACAGAAGACGACCGACAGCTCCAGAAGAACGCGGAGAGAAACCTGGGCGTCCGCCATCCGGTCTTCCTCTGCGAGCGTCGTGGTGGTGTCGAGGATCCGGATACCCCGAGCGATCAGGCCAGCGGCGGCGGCGGGCCACGCGAAGGAAACGAAGTCATCCTTGGGGCCGATACCTATGGAGAGGGGAAACCGTTCCCGCGCCCACGCTGTCGTCTCCTCGACGGACAGGCGAAGAGCGTCGGTGTTTCGCTTCTAGTCGCCCATAGCCGCTGACTGTAGGCGTCCTAACGGCCAGAAAAGCCAAAAACTGGGCTCGCCTTTCTTGGCGACGGGACCAACCGGAGCAAAGAAGATCCGCCGGAGCGGGACTTTCCTCGAAGCGGATCGGGCCGCGCCCGCGCATTCAATGTGAATATGCGCGGATACGCAGCGTTTCAGGCACTTCTCTTCAGGTGCCTGAATCAGAAGACGGTCTGATTGAGACGAAGGCGGTGCTAGTGGCGGCGGCTCGAGGGATTCTGCGATCCCAGGAAGGAGTCGATCTTCGGAGTGGTTTTATCCAAAGGCGCCGAGTCAGATCCACCACCGGTGTCACGCTGCTGGACGTCGATCTTCGGCGTGGTCTCGTTCAGGGGCACCTCGGAGTCGCCGCCCTGCGAGGTCTCCTTTGGGTCGCTCACTCCTTCTCTCCAATGTTCCTGGGCCCAATGTCCTCACTCTGATGCTCATCGATCGGCGGCACTGTTTCGTCGAGCGGGGCGTCGGGAGCGGATTCGACCGGCTCAGGCTTCCCGTTCGGATCGGTCACTTGGACTCGCCTCCGCCGTCGTCGTCCTTCTGGATCTCCTCCATCGGGGGCGTCGTTTCCTCAAGCGGAGGATCGTCCGACCAGCTCATACTGAGGTCGTATCGCCCTCGTAGTGGATTGGGGCCGTCGTCTCGTCAAGGGGGACATCCGCAGGGGGCGGATTAGGCTGAACGGGCTCAGCGGGCGGGTTTTGCGTGGACGGATCGGGCATTAGAACGTCACCACAGCAACAAGAATAGCGAGAGCGACTCCGACCGCCAAGAGGCCGACGAGGAAGAAGCGAGCGGCCAAGCGCACCGCGTCCGCCGCTTTGTCGCCTTGTTTGGTGGTAGAAGCGATCGATATCAATAGACCGTTGATGGTCCGGATGTGAACCCGCCACAGGTCTGGCTCATGGGTAAAGCGCTCGGTGGTGTAGTTGGCTATCTCTTCGGCCGAGATATCGGAGACGAGATTCGGCAGCAGGGTGCCATATAGAGCAGTGAGAAACGCGGCGATAAGAAGAATCGTGCCGAGAAGCAAAGAAATCCCGATGGCCACTCGCGCCGCGTCGTGTACTGCGTCGAGCATGGACTCCGCATTGGCGCCAACGAGGGCGATCACCGCACCAGAGAAACCGGCCAGCTGACCACCACGCGAGCGGAGCGACTGGACACGTTCACGCAGGTCGTCAAGCAGATCTTCAGCCCGCTTCACGTACCAAGCGATCGCCTCTGCATTCGGCTGACGCGGTGGCTGAGCTTCTTCTGGCGTGGACGAGGTCACGTTTTCAACCTAGTCGTTCGCCCGGCGGTCGAAATGCGGCGCCTATGCGCCTCCACCGAGAGCATCAGGTCCCGGCCAGATCACTGGCCAAGCGGCCTTCGTGCGCTCGTCCAACGCCGCCAAGAATTGCTCGTCGCTCTCGTAGCGCGTTACCCGGCCAGCAGCGAGATCTTCATCCGCTTCGCGCTCTCGCCGCTGCCACTCACAGGTCCAGAACCAAGCCTGCTCAGCGTCGATCCGATCGTCGGTCATCTCACCGAGCAGTAGCGCCGACTATGCGGCTCAAGAATCAAGCAGACGCCCGACCGACGCCTCGTCGTTGATCAACTCGCCCTCGGGAGACTCGCCAAGGCTGTGGGCACGCATCCCGAGATCACTCAGCCTCGAATCAAACGCTGCGTATCCGGAGACGGCGAGGATGTCGTCTCGCTCGAGATAGGGATAGTCGGCCAATAGCTCGTCGATACTGGCGCCGGCCTCGAGCTGGCCCAATATCGCGTTGACGGTGACCCGTGTGTCGCGGATGCAAGGCAGGCCGCGCATCCGACTCGGGTCCACCGTGATCTGGTCCTGGGCCATGGGCTGAGGGTACCTCCCCCTATCGCGTTACCGACCCGATGATCCAAATGCAAAACGGAATCGGCCGAAATCGCCGGATATGCGGGGATGGTTCCATTGAACCCACCCTCGGCCTCAGGTGTCAGCACGACCTCGTACTCGCGAGAAGTGGACATCGGATTCAGCTTACGCATGGGCTTGTCATTTTGCGGTTGCTGGCACCAGAAATGAAACCGCCACCTCGAATTTGAGGCGCTCGCGCGCCCGAGTGCCCGAATGGCTGCATTCGACCGGATCAAGTCGCTGATCCGGGTCAAAGCGATCTGTCTCCAGTGAGTCAAGCGCCCAGACGGCCCTCGGCTACGGTTTCGCGCGTGAATCTGCAACGAGGCATCGCTGCTCGCTCGGGCGAGTTCCTGCTCTTCGCGGTAACGCCGCCGCGACTGACGACTAGCCCGCAGGAGGCAGCAGAGATCGGTCGGGTCACCCTGGAGCGACTGCGGCCGTTGGCAATCGACGGCCTCGTCCTCTACGACATCGACGACGAAAGTGATCGCAATCCCGACGAGCGCCCGTTTCCGTTCCTGCCGACGATGGACCCCGCCGACTATCTGGCCCGTGATCTTGCCCGGCTGGAGGTTCCCGCCATCGTCTACCGCGCCGTGGGCAAGTACCGAGAGGATCGTTTCCGCTCCTGGTTGGAGGAGCAGGATCCGTCCCAAGGGCTCACGGTGTTCGTCGGGTCCTCCTCGCGCGAGAAGGCCGTTCTCACCTCGCTCGCCCGAGCCTATGAGCTGCGCGACGAGGTGCAGCCGGAGCTGCCGCTCGGTGGGGTCGCGATCTCCGAGCGACACGCGCGGCTGGGCGATGAGCACCTGCGGCTGATTGCGAAGCAAGCCGCGGGCTGCTCCTTTTTCATCACCCAGATCGTCTACGACGTCAACGCGGCGAAGAACCTGATCTCCGACTACCACCACGAGTGCGCCGTGCGGAACCTCGAACCGGTGCCGCTCGTGCTCAGCTTCTCGGTCTGCGGATCGCTCAAGACCCTCGAGTTCCTCCAGTGGCTCGGCGTGACCGTCCCGCGCTGGATCGAGAACGAGCTGCGCCATGCCGACGACACCCTCGACGCCTCCTACGAGCAGGCGGTCGCGACGGCCGCCGACCTGATCGCGTTCTGCCGGCGCTTGGGGGTCCCGTTCGGGCTCAGCGTCGAGAGCGTCTCGATCCGCAAGGTCGAGATCGAGGCCTCGGTGCGGCTAGCCACACGTCTGGGAGCCGAGCTGCACCGCTGAACCCACTTCCTGCGCGGAGGTTTGTAATTGGGGGAAAGCGGAATCAAACCGCCACCTCGGAATTGAGGCACTCACGCGCACGAGTGCCCGAAACGCTGCATATCGGCGCACATCGGCGCGTATTGCAGATCGAGGCCGTCCGCCACGCCGCTGCGAAACCCCTGCAGTTGGCCCTATTCACTGCCCGCTGGTCTCCGAGGTCGACCTAATTGCCATGCAGAAAGGTCGTGGGTTCGAATCCCATCGGCCGCTTCGCTTCAATCGCCTGCACTTCGGCTGGTCGTCGACTTGAGACCGGGCAGCAGCTTCCTCGTATCGACTGCTCGTTCGCGTACCCGACGATCCAGAGTTGGCGGCGGAGGCCGCTGCGCGTCCTGGGCGGTTACTCGGCTCGCGATCGGGGTAGCAGGATTGAGGGTTCGATCATTTTTTTTTGACCGACCGGAGGGTCGAGGAAGGAAGTCATGGCCAAGGACGTCAAGGACGCCGGGGACGTGATCGGAGCTGCGCTTGGCACGATTGCCCGGGAGGTCGGCAATAGCGTTTCCGGCAACGGGCACGCGAAGATGCCCTTTCGAAGCGATAGCAACGGCGCGCTCTCCGGTCCTCGCGGGCTGGCTGCGGGCGTCGTTCTAGCGAGCGCGGCTCCTCTCGCCGGCAAGGCGGTCAAAAAGCTGGCCGTGAAACGGGCTGGGAAGTTGGCCGAAAGCGCCAGGGACACGGTCGGCAAGGGCGTCAAAGACGCCGCTGGCGAGGCGGCGGACCAGGTCGGAGGCGCCCCAGGGATGGCCAAGACCGCGCTGAAGAAAATGCTTCCAAGCGGCAGCGGAGACGAGGACAGCAAAGGGCAGAAGGGAGCCCCCGGAGTGGGCAAGGGCCGACGAATGCCCGTGCAGCAGGCGGTGGACATCGCCGTGCCCCTCTCGGTCGCTTACAACCAGTGGACCCAGTTCGAGGAATGGCCGCAGTTCATGCACCGCCTCGACCAGGCGACGCAGGAGGACGACTGCACCGTCTCCTTCAGAACCAAGGTCTGGGGCATGTCGAAGGAGTTCGTCGGGCAGATCATCGAGCAGCGCCCTGACGAGCGGATTCAGTGGAGCGTCAAGGAGGGCGTCGCCCATACGGGCGTGGTGACCTTCCACGAGTTGGCCCCTCGCCTCACTCGCGTTCAGGTCTCTCTCGACGTCGAGCCTGGCTCGTGGATAGAGAAGATGGCGCGCGGGATGCGCCACGTGAAGCGGGCGGTGCGGGCGGACCTGGCCCGTTTCAAGGCATTCATCGAGATGCAGGAGGTCGAGACTGGCGCCTGGCGCGGCGCGATCCACGACGGCGAGCTCGTCGAGGGCCACGACGAGAAATACGACCGTGGCCGGGAGTACGCCGATCTCGAGGACATCCACGACAGGGAGCACTCCCACTCCCCCCAACCGCAGAAACGTAAAACCCGGAGGGCGAAACCGAAACGCAAACGGACCTCGTCGAGCGGGTCGAGGAGGCGCTCCAGCCCGAAAAAACGCTCGGGTGCTGGATCGAGCGGCAAACGGCGCTCCTCGCACTAATGGCATGAAGGACTGAGATGAGCGGCTTCTTGAATCGAGTCGTGACGGATCGCATCGGCGGCAAGCGGCCAGCGCCACCGCGAGCGATGGGTGCGGCCGTCGTGGTCGGCACGACGGCCGGGGTTCTCACCTACCGCCTTTTGCGCCACCAGAGCTCGCGGTCGTAGAAGAGGACGCGAGAGTGGCGGTCGACCTCAATCGGATCGCGACCTCGGCGCTCGAGACCTTCCTGGAGGGAGGAGAGAGGGAGCAAGGCGGATCCAAGCGGGCGAAGGGCGGGAACCGCCGCGTGGGCGGCGTCCGCACGATCGCCCTGGGCGTTGGGCTCGCGGTTGCGGCGCGGGCGGCCTATAACCGCGTCCGCAACCTCGACCTCGAGCGAGTTGCCGGCGCCGTCGAGGAGAGGCTCCGCCAATGAATGGGCCAAGTTGGCAGATCCCGACGCAGGTTGCCTGATTCTCGTTTATCCCTATCTGACGGGGGTACACGACTAGATCAGGAATTTGCACTAACGGGGAGTCGGCGATGGCCGAGACCAGACGAAGGGCAAGGTCGGCTACCGGGTAGGCGAGCTCCCGACGGAGGTCCGTCGTGTTCGCGAGCAGGCCTCGCAGAGGAACTGAGCCTTCGGGCGACAACACAGCAGAAGAAAGAAAGCCGTCATGGCAGAGAAAAAAGACCGGTCCAGGGGCAACGCAAAGCGCAAATCCCGCTCGCGCTCCAGGTCGGGACACGAGAGCAAATCGTCGTCTCCGCAGCGATCCCGCTCTCGGCATGAGATCCCCGACTACTCGATCGTCGATCCGCACAAGCTGCCCGACGGTCCCGATGTCCTTCTCGACGTTCCCGTCGTCAAGGTCGATGAGATCGACATCGAGGTCGCTGACCTGAGAGCGCAGGTGGCGGTTATGGCGGAAGTGCGTGACCTGGTCGAGATCAGCGTCGGCGCCGATGCCAGCTTGGGCAAAGTGGAGCTGAAGATCGAGGGCGTCGAGGCCCAGGCTCTGCTGAAGGCGAGGCTAGGCAACGTCACCTTGATCCTCGAGCGAGTGCTGACGTCGCTCGACCGCAACCCCGAGCTGTTGGAAGGGATCGGGCGTGCGGCTGAGGAGGTAGGCGAGGGCGCTGGTCATCTCGTCGGTGAGAGCGGTGAGGCGGTCGAGGACGCTGGCGAAGGCGCCAGAGGAGCGATTCAAGACGTTGGCCAAGGCGCCGGGCAGGCCGCTGGCCAGATCGGCGAAGGCGCCGGCCAGGCAGTCGGCCAAGTCGGCGAGGGAGCCAACCAGGCCGTTCGCGGCGCCGGCCAGGGCGCTCGCCAGGCAACCGAGGGACTTTCCCAGGGTCGGCCGGGAGGCGCGCAGGAACAGCGTGGGGAAGGCGGCGAATGATGGCATCCTCCCAGCGGACCAAGTCATCTCGAGGCTCGAAAACGTCGAGCAGGACGACCAAGGGCGTCAAGGCCCCTCAGCGGGGCCAGCGCAAAGGCCAGCGGGCTTCCGAAAAGTCTGGCAAGTACCGCTTCGCCCAGAACGTCGCCGAGGCCGGGACTGCCGCCGAGCGCGAGTATGAGGCGTTTGCGCTGGCTGACATAGAGGATTCACGGGGCGACCCAGACGTTCTCCTCGACGTCCCCGTCCTCAAGGTCGACTCGATTCACCTCGAGCTCGACAATCTCGACGCCCGAGTCGCACTCAAGGCGCAGGTCCTCGATCTGGTCAAACTCAACGCCGGGGTAGACGTACATCTCGGCAGGCTCCGAATCGACATCAAGGGTGTCGAGGCGCAGGCCCTTCTGAAGGTCAGGCTGGAGCGTGTCGCGGCGATCGTGGACCGCGTCCTCACTACCGTCGATCGCAACCCCGAGCTCGTCGAGAGCCTGGGGCGCACCGTCGAAGACGTAGGCCGAGGCGCCGGGCATGCCCTCGGCCAGACCGGCGAGGCGGTCGAGGATGTAGGCGAAGGCGCGGGCGGAGCCGTCCAGGACGTCGGCGCTGGGGCCGGTCAGGCCGTAGGCGAGCTCGGCGAGGGGGCCAATCAGGCCGTGGGGCAGATTGGCGAAGGCGCCGGGCAGGCAGTCGGCGACGTGGGCGAAGGCGCCGGGCAGGCGGTCGGCGATGTGGGTCAGACCGTCCAGGGCCTCGGCCAGGCAGCGGGACAGGCTGGCCAGGCTGTCGGTCAAGCCGGTCAAGGCGCCGGCGAGGCCGTTGGCGGCGTGGCCGAGGGGGCCGGTGGCGCCGTGGGGGAGGCCGTGAATGGGGTGGAGGGCCTTCTGCAAGGCGAAGGCGGTAACGGGGGCGCCGCCGATGCGAGCGCGACGGGCGTCGCCAAGCTGGCCGCAAAGATGGTCATGCAGGAGCTGAAGTCAGCCGCCGCAGATGAGGCGAAGGAGCTTGGCCTCGCCGCTGCCCGAAAGGCCAAAGAGGTTGGCGAGCGGCGCAAGGAGCGCAAGGCGGAGGAGCTGAACGCGACCGAGGCGGCCATGCGGACGGCTGAGGAGCTCGACGTAAACCTCGAAGACGTCGATGGCACCGGCCCCGAAGGGCGGATCACGATCCGCGACGTAAGGCAGGTACAGGAGGCCTCGTAGCGATGGCACGCAAGGGCGATCCCGATCGCGTCGAAGACGCAGATGTCGAGATTGGTGCGAGCGTCAAGGCGAAGCGCCTGCGCTTTCGCGAGAAGCCGAAAACGAAGGTCGAGCTTCATGGGGAGGTGCGCGAGCCGGAAGGCCGTGGAGAGCTTCAAGCGACCTCCGGTAGCGAGCGCCAGAACCTTCCCGACGAGGTCGAGCCTGGCGTGACCTACCGCAACGTCCGGGTTAGATGGCGAGCTGCTGCCCGACTCGACATGCCGGAGGCCGAAAAAGACACCAAGAGGGACAGCTCAGAGCAAAGGAGTCGATGATGAAAAGCAGGACGAGGGACAAGGGTGGCGGGACGCTGGACAAGGCTCGGGGGCGCGCTCGCGAGGCGGCCGCATCGCTCCGGGGAAATCCCGCCGGCAAGACCGCCGGCAGGGCGCGCCAGGCAAAGGGAGAGGCTCGTAAGAAGAAAGGGCACCTTCGCGATCTGTTCAAGCGCTGAAGGTCGGCGCCGATCGGCGCGAACCGCCGCCGCACTAGCCGGTTCCGCGGACTGGAGCCAGCTCGCCCTGGAGGGCCCTGATCCTGGCGAGTGCTGCTCGCTCCGAGCGGGCGTTCTGGCGCAGCACGACGGTCGCCTCGGCCAAGGCTGGAGGTCGATTCTGCGGCGGCGCAGTCAGTACCACCGGTCGCGTGCAAATCCGCCAAAGACGATCAGGCCGATGAGGGCCACGATCAAGCCGATCCAGAAGCTCCAGACGAACATCAGGACGATTCCGGCGATGACCACGATTCCGCCCAGCGAAATGCCCATGAGTCCCTCCTCCATGCTGGTTATGCCTGCTTCATACCCGCCATCTGAAGCTCTACTCGTCCTCCTGGATCCGGGCCCGGGGAGTCGTGGTCTCTAAGCGGGGCAGGTGCTCGGGCTCGGGCGGTCGGTCGAGAAGAGAGCATCGGCCTTCGCGATCCCGCCCGGCCGCCGGTCGACTGGCTCCGCACCGCAGCGGCTCTAGATGCCTTTGAAGCCTCGAAGCAAGCCGTGGTCTTATTGTCTCCAGCCATGCCACCAGAAACCGATTCCGTCCCCACCGCATCCGTAGAGCAACCCGACCTCGCCGCAGCCGCGTCTGCGGTCGAGACCGCTGGCTCGGTCGTCAAAGAGGCCTTCGCGCGCCTCGCCGACGTCGACGCCGACCAGGTCGTTGCCTACGACCTCGCGCACGCCGCCGCCGCGGTCGAGAGCGCTCGGGCCGTCCTCGACTACGGAGAGAGGGGGGGCGAGGAGGCCCGCATCGCATGCGCCTTCGTCGCCGACGTCGTCCATGACGTCGCGACTCGGCTCATGGGACGCGAGCAGGAGTGGGGCGCCGAGCCGGGGGCTCTCGACTCCGCGCTCGCCTTTGCCGGCCCGTATCGCTCCCCGGAGTTCCTCTCGGAGCTCTGCGGGGTCCAGGGGCCACGCCACCTCGACGAGGACTTCGTGATGGTGCAGGACACCTTCCGGCGTTTCGCGGAGGAGCGGATCCGTCCAGCTGCGGAGGAGATCCACCGCAACAACGAGGACATCCCCGAGGAGATCATCGAAGGGCTGTCCGAGCTGGGGACGTTCGGCGTCTCGATTCCCGAGGAGTACGACGGCTTCGCGGCCGAGGGCGAGGGTGAGTACCTCTCCATGGTCGCCGCGACCGAGGAGCTCTCGCGCGGCTCGCTCGGCGTCGGCGGCTCGCTGGTCACCCGGCCGGAGATCCTGGCGCGGGCGCTTCTGGCGGGCGGCACCGAGGAGCAGAAGCGGGAGTGGCTGCCGCGCATGGCCAGCGGCGAGCTGATGGTCGGAATCGCCGTGACCGAGCCCGATTACGGGTCCGACGTGGCGTCGTTGAGGACGACGGCCACGCGGGACGGGGACGGCTGGCGGATCAACGGCGTCAAGACCTGGTGCACCTTCGGCGCCAGGGCGGACGTGTACATGCTGCTGGCGCGGACCGACCCCGATCGCTCGAAGGGCCACAAGGGGCTCTCGCTCTTCATCGTCCCCAAGGAGCGCGGCTCCGGCCATGGCTTCGAGCTCAGCCAGCCGGAGGGCGGCAGCATGGAGGGCAGCGCGATCGACACGATCGGCTACCGCGGGATGCACTCCTACGAGGTCGCGTTCGACAACTGGTACGTCCCCGCCGAGAACCTGATCGGCGGCGAGGAGGGCCTCGGTCGGGGCTTCTACATGCAGATGGCGGGCTTCGAGAACGGGCGCATCCAGACCGCGGCGCGTGCGGTGGGCGTGATGCAGGCCGCATACGAGGCCGCCTACGACTACGCGTCGGAGCGCAGCGTCTTCGGCAAGCCGATCGTCGAGTTCCAGCTCACCCGCGCGAAGCTGGCCCGGATGGCGGTGATCATCCAGGCCAGCCGCCAGTTCGCCTATCGCGTGGCCCGTCTGATGGCGCAGGGCGAGGGAGCGATGGAGGCCTCAATGGTCAAGGCCTACGTGTGCCGGGCCGCGGAGTGGGTGACTCGCGAGGCGATGCAGATCCACGGTGGCATGGGCTATGCAGAGGAGTTCCCGGTCAGCCGCTACTACGTGGATGCCCGGGTGCTTTCGATCTTCGAGGGCGCGGACGAGGTTCTTGCCCTCAAGGTCATCGCTCGGCGACTTGCTGGGTAGCCGGGTTCTGGTCCATCCCACGAGACCAGGCGGCTGCAGGAGACCGTCATCGTCCACCCTTCGGGCGCGATGAAGATCGGGGCCTCGGCGAGGCTCTTCGCTTCGCATCGCGCGCTTGCGGCGTCCAGACCCTCCTTCCACTGCGGCCCGCCCCGGTTCTCGCCGGCGCTGACGTCGAAGGATGTGACAAGGGCGACCAGCAGCACCGCCGCCGTCGCGATTGCCGCGAAGGGGCGGCCTCGCGACGACCGGTGGCGGGAATCGACCAGGGCCAGGGCGGCGGTGATCAGCAACAGGGCCGGGACCACCGCGTAGCGACCGCCGATGGTGTTGTGGATGCCCTCGGCCCACACCATCGTGTCGCCGAACGCGCGCGTGTACCCGGAGCCGCAGAACATCACCACCGAGGTGGCGATGGCAATCGCGGCGAAGAGACGATTGCTGGAGGCGCGCAGCAGCAGCACGATCAGGTAGGTCGCGACGGCGGCTGAGATCGCGATCAGGAAAGGCCAGCCCCAGTCGGCCCAGGCGGACCCCCCGAGCTCGAGCCCGAGGACCGAGCCGTCGACGACGCGTTGCAGGAAGGTGGTGACGATGGTCTCTGTCCAGAGGGAGGTGGCCACCTCTTCGGTGTTGAGCGCTATGGCTGCCAGCTGGGCCGTCATGCCGAGCGCAAAGGCGCCGACGATCAGGGCGTCGCGGCGGTCGCGGATCGCGATCGCGCGCATAAAGGCGATCGGGGCGAAGTAGAGGGTGGCGGGCGTGCTGAGGCCGATGATCAGTATCGACAGTCCGCTGAGGCAGGCGCCCCTTGTCGTGGCGGGTCGCCAGAGCAGCAGCCAGAAGACCGCGAAGCTCGTCTGCCAGGCGATGTTGGCCGCCGAGGCGACCGTCTCGGTGCCGCTCACCGGAGGGAGGACGGTCAGCGCGACCAGGAGCGCGCGAAGGTAGGGGCTGCGGATGTGGGCGGCGCTGGCAAGCCAGACAGCGATCCCGCTGAGAGCGACGACGATGACCGCGGTGAGGTTCATCGCCACAGGTGCAGCCTGCAAGGGCACAATCGCACCGATCTCCCCCGTCAAGCGGGGGATCAGGACGAAGTATTCGGCCTGGGTCGTGGTTACGGCGTCGAAGAAGCCATGGGTCAGCGCCCCACCGAGGAAGACCGGTCCGTCCTCCGCCCAAAGCGAGTTCAGCGCGTTGGACGGACCGACTCGGAATAGCTGTAGGACGGTGGCGAATGCCAGGAAGGAGGCAAGGATCGCAACTCCTTCCCAACCCTTGAATCTCAGCGTTTCCGGCGGGGAGGGGAGGAAGACCGACCTGTCGAGAACCTCCCGGCATCGTCTGACGGTGGCTCCGGCCCGATCGAGCATTGCGGGTACCCTAATGTTCTGGTCCCTGACCGCGAGGATCTCCGTCGATTATGAGCAGCACGGGCAAACCTACGCCCACCATCGGCGCGCCGACCCGCGAATAGCGGCCCGCATCCACGCGGCTCTGGGCGACGCCGAGACCGTCGTCAACGTCGGCGCCGGCTCGGGCTCCTATGAGCCGGACGATCGGTGGGTGCTGGCGGTCGAGCCGAGCGCGACGATGCGCGCGCAGCGGCCGGCCGGCGCGGCGCCGGCGATCGACGCCCTCGCCGAGGCGCTGCCGCTCGACGACGGCTCGGTCGACGCGGCGATGGCCTGCGTGACCATTCACCACTGGGACCCGATGGAGGCGGGCCTGGCGGAGCTGCGACGCGTCGCCCGCGGGCCGGTCGTCGTCTTCACCTTCGATCTCGATCGCCTACCGTCCTGGCAGCAGGAGCATCTCGCTGAGGGCCTCGAGATCGAGCGGCCGCGCTTCCGGTCGTTGGAGGCGGTTGCGGCGGCGCTCGGCGGGCGGACCCGGATCGAGCGCTTCCCGACCCCGGCCGACTGCACCGACGGGTTCTTCGAGGCGTTCTGGAACCGGCCGGAGCAGCTCCTCGACCTGGAGGTTCGCGGCGCCCAGTCGATCTGGCCGCTGCTCGCACCCGGTGTCGAGGACCGGATCGTCGAGCGGCTCGACGAGGCGCTCGGCTCGGGCGCCTGGGATGCCGAGCACGGTCACCTGCGCGAGATGAACGAGTACGACGGCGCCCTGCGCCTGGTGATCTCAGAGCCTGCCTGACGCGCGGGCTGCCATGAGGCCGCGGCGGGTAGAGACGGGCCATGGGATCGCTGCTGGCAGTCACCGCTTTCGAATGGCTGGAGGACGCGATCGGCGGTCAGGTCTGGACCTACCCGGCCCTCATTGCCGCGGTTGCGCTCGACTCGTTGGTGCCGCTCGCTCCCGGCGAGGCGATGATGATCGCCGCGGGCGTTCTGGCCGCCAACGGTGACCTGGTCCTGCCGCTCGTGATCCTCGCCGGCGCCCTGGGCAGCCTGCTCGGCGACAACGCGTCCTATGGGGTGGGGGCGACGCTGGGCCGCCGCGCCGAGCGGCGCTTCTTCTCCTCCGATCGCGGCCGCCGGCGCCTGGAGTGGGCCCGCAGGCAGCTGCGCGAGCGCGGCGCGATGATCATCATCGCGGCACGCTTCATCCCCGGCGGCCGCACGGCTACGACCTTCTCGGCCGGCGCCCTGGCGATGCCCTGGCCGCGCTTCCTCGCGATCGACGCCGTCGCCGCCGGCCTCTGGGCGACCTACATCGCCCTGCTCGGCTACTTCGGCGGGGCGACCTTCGAGCAGGACCTCTGGAAGCCCCTGATGGCCGCCGGCGCGGTCGCCGTCCTGGTCGCCACGGCAGGCGAGCTCCTGCGCCGTGCCAAGCTCGCCTAGCGCCGCGGCCAACGGCTACGCTTCGTCCGTCCTCGGCGCCTTGGCGGAGTGGCTACGCAGCGGCCTGCAAAGCCGTTTACACCAGTTCGATTCTGGTAGGCGCCTCTGGTTCGTGTTTAGCTCCCAGCTCCACGGGTAGTAGCGTGATCAGAAGGCCCTGCGAAAGCGGGGCCTTCCCTTTGCTCGCGAGGCATTCGGTAGCGTGATTGCGTGGATCTGCGCACGACTGAGCTGCGGTTCTCGACCCAGGGAGACACCGATGTCATCGACATCACCGGCGAGGCGCAGGGCGCCGTCGACGAGGCCGAGGTCGAGGCGGGGCAGGTGAGGGCATTCGTGCGTGGGTCGACCGCGGCGATCGCGACGATGGAGTTCGAGCCGGGTGGGGTCCATGACCTGCGGGAGATGCTGGAGCGGCTGATCCCGACTGTGGGGGACTACGAGCACAACCGGCTCAACCATGACTCCAACTCGCACGCGCACCAGCGGGCGACGCTTGTTGGGGCCTCGGAGGCGGTGCCGGTCGTCGACGGTAGGCTGGCGCTCGGAACCTGGCAGCAGCTTGTGCTGATCGACTTCGACGACCGGGCACGGGAGCGGACCGTCGTCTTCCAGGTGCTCGGCTGAACGGAAAAGGGCCCCTTGCGGGGCCCTCTGTTTCCGAAGGACGTGCCACCAGTGAAACTCAGTCCCTGGCTCGTCGGTCCTCAAGCCTTTGTTGCGCTCACATCGATAAACACCGCGTGCGCTGAAAAGTTGCACTCGTTGCATCGGCCCTTGCAAGGCCGGACTTGAGTCTGCTCAGCGGAGATACCCCGCGCTTGTGGGCACGGCTTTTCGCTAGATTCAGGTAGCCGGGGCGCATAGCTCAGTTGGGAGAGCGCCAGCTCGACAAGCTGGAGGTCACTGGTTCGAGCCCAGTTGCGCCCATAACGTCGTTTAGGCTCGCCGCCTCGTGATCGGGACGTATGCAGCCGCGCTGGCGGTGTGCGGTTCTTCGCTGGCGATCGGGCAGGCGGCGCTGACGCTGTGCGGGACGCGGCGCTGGTTCTGGCTCTCGCCGGCAGTCGGGTTGGCGCTGCTCTGCGCCATCTGCTGGGGCACGGCCCGTCTGCCCGGCAGGGGTCTTATTTCGGTCCTCATTGTTCTCTTGCTAACCGTTGCCGCGGTGCTCTATCTGCGGGTTAGGGTCGAGCCAGGGAGGGGGGCGCTGCTGGCGGGGAAACCAGTCGCCCTAGTGGCCCTCGCCGCCGCCTCGCTCCCGTTTGTGGTCGAGGGCCACTTCGGGATCCTCGGCACCGGCTTCAACCCGGACATGTCGCAGCACCTGCTGGCGGCCGATCGGCTCGCCGACGGTGCGGGGGGGCAGCTGCTGAATCAGGGCTACCCACTCGGGCCGCACGCGATCGTCGTCGCCCTCGACGTGGGGCTGGGGGTCGGGCTCGTTCAGGGCTTCACCGGGCTGACCATGGCGGTGGTCGTGCTCGCCTCGCTGACCGCGCTCGCCGCCTTCGAGGAGTTGCCGCCGTTGCGGCGCACCGCCGGCGCGCTCCTGGTGGGCGCCCCGTACCTGGTCGCTGCCTACTACGCGCAGGGGGCCCTCAAGGAGACGATGCAGGCTCTCTTCGTCCTCGCCTTCGTCCTCGCCCTGCGCGAGAGCGGCCGGAGCTGGCGCGACCTGCCGCTGCGCTTCGTCCCCGCCGCCCTGATCGCGGTGGGCAGCGTCTACACCTACAGCTTTGCCGGGCTGCTCTGGCTGGGCGCCGCGCTGGTTCTCTGGCTGGCGCTGGAGAGGAGAACGCCTGCACGGGCGCTGCTGCTCGCCCTGCTCGCCTTCCTGATCCTGGCCGCGCCCGAGATCGGCCGCATGGTCGACTTCCAGCGCTTCGAGACCTTCGACCCCAGCGGGCCCGGCCTCGGCAACCTCTTCGGCCAGATCTCGCCGCTGGAGGCGCTCGGCATCTGGTCTTCGGGCGACTTCCGCGTCGCCCCCGGCGACGGCGCCGTCCCCGCCTTCGCACACTACTTCGGCGCCGCCCTTGCCTTTGTCCTACTGCTCTATGGCATCGCGCAGTGCTGGCGCCGCCGTGAGACGGCGATCCTCGCCGGCCTGTCGGGCGCGGTGGGGATCTATGTCGCGGCCCGGCTAGGCGGCACGCCCTACACCGCTGCCAAGGCGCTCGAGGTCGCTGCGCCGCTGGCAACGCTCACCATCCTGCTGCCGTTGCTGGGCGAGGCGCCTAACTGGCGCTTTAGTCGGAATATGTCCGACTTTCGCGCCACCAGCGGCCTGGCTGTCGCCGCATACGCTCTTGCCGCCGGCGCCTGCTCCCTCCTCGCGCTCGCCAACGCCCCCGTCGGACCGACCTCCTACACGCCGAAGCTGACCGAGCTGCGGCCGATCCTCGCCGCCGACTCGACCCTCGTCGTCGCGCCCGAGCGCCTGCTCGCGGAGGAACACGGCGCCCCCTACCTGGCCTGGGAGCTGCGCGGCGGGCGCGTCTGCATCGTGTCCGAGGCGGAAGCCGGAGACCGGCCGCCGCTCGGCGTGCGCTATGTGATCGCCGAGGGTGACGGCGGCGGGCCGCCCTTTCCGGGCCTGGCGCTGGCCCGCCGCGCCGGCCCCTACCTACTCTGGGAGCGCCCGGGGACGGTCGGCGGTCCCAGTCCCTGCCCGCTGATCGCCGTTCGCCAAGCCCGCCAGGGGCCGTAGCATGGGCCGCATCGAGGCGGCCACGCAAAAGATCACCGTCACGCTCCCCGACGGCACGGCGCTGGAGCTGCCCGATGGCGCCTCCGGCGCCGACGCCGCGGCGTCGATCGGGCCCGGCCTGGCCAAGGCGGCGCTGGCGATCCGCGTCGACGGCGAGCTGCGCGACCTGGCGGCGCCGCTGCCCGACGGCGCCGGAATTGCGATTCTCACCGACCGCGATCCCGATGCGCTCGAGCTGATTCGCCACGACGCCGCCCACGTGATGGCCGAGGCGGTGATGGAGCTCTACCCGGGAACCAAGGCGACGATCGGCCCGCCGATCGAGCACGGCTTCTACTACGACTTCGAGTTTCCGCCCGACGTCAAGGTCGGCGAGGAGGACCTGGAGCGGATCGAGGGAGCGATGCGCGCCCACATCAAGGCCGCCGAGCCCTTCGAGCGCCGTGATGTCACCCCCGAGGAGGCGATCGCGCTCTTCCGCGACCAGGGCCAGGACTACAAGGTCGAGCTGATCGAGGACCTGGTCCGCGACGAAGGGGTGGAGGCCGTCTCGCTCTACCGCAACGGCCCGTTCGAGGACCTCTGCCGCGGGCCCCACGGGCCCTCGACCGGCCGCATCGCGGCGATCAAGCTCGAGTCGGTGGCCGGCGCCTACTGGCGCGGCGACGAGAGCCGCCAGATGCTGACCCGGATCTACGGCACCGCCTTCTTCTCGAAGAAGGACCTGGAGGCGCACCTGGAGCGGATCGAGCAGGCGAAGGCGCGCGACCACCGTCGCCTCGGCCCCCAGCTCGGCCTCTTCATGCTGCGCGAGGAGGCGCCGGGGATGCCCTTCTGGCTGCCCAACGGGACGACGCTGCTGCGCCTGATCGAGGCCGAGGTGCAGAAGCAGCTGCGCAAGCGCGGCTACGAGGAGATCAAGACGCCGCAGGTGATGGACGTCGAGCTCTGGCACCGCTCGGGCCACTGGGACAACTACCGCGAGAACATGTACTTCACCGAGTGGGGCGAGCGCGAGTACGCGATCCGGCCGATGAACTGCCCCGGCGCCTGCCTCGTCTTTGGCTCCGAGCGCCATTCCTACCGCGAGCTGCCGCTGCGCGTCGCCGAGTTCGGCCAGGTCTCCCGCGCCGAGCGCGAGGGTGTCCTGCACGGGCTGCTGCGGGTGCGCGCCTTCACCCAGGACGACGCCCACGTCTACTGCACGGAAGACCAGGTCGCGGCCGAGGTCGCCGACATCTGCGAGGCGATCGACGAGCTGTATGCCCGCTTCGGCTTCGAGGACGTCAAAGTCGAGCTCTCGACCCGGCCGGAGAAGTCGATCGGCAGCGCCGAGCAGTGGGAGAGGGCGGAGGCGGCGCTGCGCGAGGCGCTCGAGAGCCAGGGCCGCGAGTACCAGCTCAATCCCGGCGACGGCGCCTTCTACGGCCCCAAGATCGACTTCCACGTCACCGACGCGCTCGGCCGCTCCTGGCAGTGCGGCACCTGCCAGCTCGACTTCTTCATGCCCGAGCGCTTCGATCTCTCGTATGTAGGCGCCGACGACGAGCAGCACCGGCCGGTGATGATCCACCGCGCCCTGCTCGGCTCGATGGAGCGCTTCGCCGGGATCCTGATCGAGCACTACGCCGGCCGTTTCCCGGCCTGGCTGGCGCCGGTGCAGGCGATCGTGCTGCCGGTCTCGGACCGCCACAACGAGTACGCCGCCAAGGTCGCCGCGGAGCTGCGCGAGGCCGGCGTGCGGGTCGAGATCGACGAGCGCTCGGAGTCGGTCGGCAAGAAGATCCGCGACGCCGAGCTCGGCCGCTATCCCTACATGCTCGTGGTCGGCGACCGCGAGCAGGAGGGCGGCACGGCCTCGGTGCGCTCACACGAGCAGGGGGAGCTGGGGGCGATGCCGGTCGCCGGCGTCGCCGAGGCTGTCTATACTGCGGCAACTTGATCGCAGGCACGCCAAATTCCCGCCGCCGCTGAGCGCCCGTGCCAGCCTCCCCATCTCTCGTCCCCTTGAAGTCCCACCTCACGCTTAGATAGTGCCGGTTCCGCGTAGGTTCGATCGGCGTCCCCCTGAGCGCGACACGACGCGCATCAACGACCGCATCCGCGTGCGCGAGGTGCGCCTAATCGGCGCCGAGGGCGAGCAGCTCGGGATCGTCGAGACCGCCGAGGCGCTGAAACGCGCCCGTGAGGCCGACCTCGACCTGGTCGAGGTCGCGCCCAACGCGAAGCCGCCGGTCACCCGCCTGCTCGACTACTCGAAGTACAAGTACGAGCAGGAGCAGAAGCAGAAGGCGGCCCGCAAGCACCAGCAGCAGGTCAACGTGCGTGAGATCAAGCTGCGCCCGAAGATCGCCAATCACGACTACGAGACGAAGAAGGGCCACGTCGAGCGCTTCCTGCGCCACCAGGACAAGGTCAAGATCACAATCATGTTCCGTGGTCGCGAGCAGGCGCATCCGGAGCGTGGCAGGGCGCTGCTGCAGCGCCTCTTCGAGGACCTCGACGGGCTCGCCGTGATCGAGTCGGCGCCCCTCCAGGAAGGGCGCAACATGAGCATGATGCTCGCCCCGGGCAAAGACGTCGCCAAGGAGGCTGCCGCGGACAAAGCCACGCCGGACGAGCCAGCCGAGTCGGCGGAGAAAGCTGTGGCGGAGGAGAAGCCCGCCGGCGACGACGCTGCCGCGGCGTGAGCCGGATGGCGGGCCGCGCGCTCAGGGCATCGGTCGGCGGATCGCTGGCCGTGCTTGCGGTGCTGGTCGCGCCGGCGACGGCGGCGGCGGGGACGATCGCCGGCACGGTGACCGCCGAAGGCGGTGGCCCGCTGCAGGGGGTCGAAGTCTGTCCCACGCCGGAGCCCTACACCTTTGAAGCCGATTGCGTTTACACCGACGCGAGCGGCCACTACCAACTGACCCTCCGCGGCGCCGACTACAAGCTCTCCTTCTCCGCCTTCCAGAGCAACCTCCGGTACGTGAGCGAGTGGTACGACGATGCCAGGTACTCGGAAGCCGACCTCTTCCACCTTGGGGATTCTGAGAATGCGAACCTCGACGTGGCGCTGGCCGAAGGCGGCTCGATCGGAGGCGCCGTCACCGACGAGGGCACGGAAGCGCCCGTCAAAGGCATCTGGGCCTGCGCGGTCGACTCGGAAGGGATTCCGATCCGTTGCGATCGCTCCGACTCCAGCGGCGCCTATCTGATCAACGGCTTGCCCAGCGGCACCTACGACGTCGAGTACGAAGGCGGCAACACGGTCAACTACCTGCGCGAGTTCTACGAGGACGCAGACAGCTGGGCGGCGGCGACCCCCGTCCTCGTCACGGCCCCGGCGACGACCCCGACCATCGACGCCAAACTGGCGCAGGGCGCCGAGATCCTCGGTCACGTCACCGACCCCGAGACGAGCGGGCCCTCGAAAGGCGTGTTCGTCTGCGCCAACGAGCAGGCGCCGGGCGAATACCAGGGTTGCGACTCGACCGACGCGAACGGCGACTACGCGATCCGCAGCCTCCCGGCCGGGGCGTACCTGGTCGCCTTCGAACTCGAATACTTCCCCTGGGGGCTGTGGGCCAAGCAGTGGTGGCAAGGAGCCACGACGATGGCCGAAGCCGATCCGATCGTCCTCGCGCCGCCCGAGACTCGGACCGGGATCGACGGGCAGGCAACCAGTCCGTTCGGGTTCCCGCCGCCGCACGATCCGGTTGCGTGGAGCGGGACGGTCGAAACACTGTCGCCGCTGACCCGGGAGCCGCCGAAAAAGTGCAAAAAAGGCTTCCATCGCAAGCTGGTGAAAGGCAAGCGACGCTGCGTGCGCAAGCACAAGAAGCACCAGCAGCGCCGCAAAGGCCGGCAGGCGAGGAAAGTCCGCGGCTAGCCCTCTAGTTTCCGCTCAGCACGTCGGCGATCCGTTCTGAGGCCTGGCCGTCCCATAGAGGCGGTGGCTCGGACGGCGCCGGTCCTCGATCGGCAAGCGCCGATGGGATGGTGGCGATCGCCGCCGGGTCGAGGCCGAGCAGGGTGTTGGTACCGGCGCGGATCGTCACCGGGCGCTCGGTGTTGTCGCGCAGGGTGAAGCAGGGGACCCCGAGGAAGGTGGTCTCCTCCTGGATCCCGCCCGAATCGGTCAGCACGGCGCCGGCGTCGGCGATCAGCGAGAGGAAGTCGACGTAGCCGAGCGGCTCGGAGAGCAGCAGGCCCGGGTGCTCGCCTCCAAGCTCCTCCATCTGCTTGCGTGTGCGGGGGTGGACCGGGAAGACGACAGGCATCGCGCCTGCCAGTGCGGCCAGCTGGCGCACCGTCTCGGCCAGCAGCGGGCCGTCGACCAGGGCGGGCCGGTGCAGGGTGACGAGGACGAAGCCGCCCGGCTCGACGCCCAGCTTCTCCGCTGTTCCGGCGCCGCGGAAACGCTCTTCGAGTGCGACCAGGGTGTCGATCATCGTGTTGCCGACGAAGTGCATGCGCTCCTCGGCGACGCCCTCGCGGCGCAGGTTCTCGACCGCCTCGTCGCTGTGCAGGAAGAGGTGCTCGGCGACCTGGTCGGCGACGACCCGGTTGAGCTCCTCGGGCATCGTGCGGTCGAAGCTGCGCAGGCCGGACTCGATATGGGCGACCGGAAGGTCGAGCTTGGCCGCGGTCAGCGCCGCCGCCAGGGTCGAGTTGACGTCGCCGGGGACGATCACCAGGTCGGGCCGCTCCTCCAGCAGAACCGGCTCCAGTCGCTCCATCACCCGCGCCGTCTGCTGGGCGTGGCTGCCCGAGCCGACCTCGAGCATGTGGTCCGGCGCCGGCACGCCGAGCTCCTCGAGGAAGACGTCGGACATCAGCCGGTCGTAGTGCTGGCCGGTGTGGACGATCGCGTGGCGACCCTCGGGCAGCCGCTCGCGCAGCGCCCCGATCACCGGCGCCGTCTTGACGAAGTTGGGCCGCGTCCCGACCACGTAGACGATCCGTCTCACCACAGGGTTCGCCTCCGCTCGCGGCGCGAAGAGTTAGATATGCACGCTTGCTCGCTACGGCTCACAGCGGCGCCAGCGTACCTGCGTCGCCGGCACCCACAGCGTGGCTGCGTGCGCGTCTGCTTCAATACGCCTCCCGATGCCCAAGATGAAGACCCATTCCGGCGCCAAGAAGCGCTTCCGCAAGACCGGCACAGGCAAGCTGCGCGGCCGGCGGGCTTACTCCAGCCACATCCTGGAGAAGAAGTCGCCGAAGCGGAAGCGGCGCATGGCGAAACCGGTGGAGATCTCTCCGCAGGACGCTCCGCGGGTCCGCAAGCTGCTCGGAGGCGGCAAGTGAGCCGGGTCAAGCGCTCCGTTCACGCGCGCAAGAAGCGGCGCAAAGTCCTCAAGGAAGCGAAGGGCTATTTCGGTCGCAAGCACTCCTCCTACCGTTTCGCCAAAGAGCAGGTGCAGCGCTCGGGGATGTACGCGTACAGGGACCGGCGCAACCGCAAGCGCGAGTTCCGTCGTCTCTGGATCACCCGGATCAATGCCGCCGCGCGGCTCGAGGGCATGAGCTACTCGGAACTGATCCACGGCCTCGACAAGGCCGGGGTCGAGGTCAACCGCAAGATGCTCGCCGAGATCGCGGTCAGCGATCCCGACGCCTTTCGCCGATTTGTGGAGCTCGCCCGGGAGGGTGCGGCGGTCTAGCCGCACACCACACTCCACTTTCCCGGGCGGGTCGTGAAAACGGCCCGCTTTTTCGTTCCAGGAGAAGAAACCAGCGAAAAGAAAGACACACCCGGAGAAACGCAAAGCAGAGAAGCCCGATGATCGAGAGCCCCCACAACGAGAAGCTGAAGCTGGTCCGCAAGCTGCGCGAGCGCAAGCACCGCGAGCGCGAGGGCCTCTTCGTCAGCGAGGGCGAGGACCTGGTCGAGGCCGGGCTCGCCGTCGGGGCGCAACCGCGCTTCCTGCTCACCGCCGCCGGCAGTGGGCTTGGCGGCGAGGAGGTCGAGCCCGAGCTGCTCGCCTCGGTCTCGGCTCTCGGCTCGGGCACGCGGGCGATCGCGGTCTGGCCCCAACGCTGGGCCGATCTGCCGCAGCCGACCTGCATCTACCTGCACGGGGTAGGCGACCCCGGCAACGTCGGCACGATCCTGCGCACGGCCGACGCGCTGCTCGACGGCACGGTCGTCCTCGGGCCCGAGTGCGCCGATCCCTTCTCGCCGAAGGCGGTGCGGGCCAGCATGGGCTCGATCTTCGCCAGCCCGCCGGCGCGGGCGATCGTGGCGGAGACGCCGGCCCCGCGCGCGGCCCTGGTCGCGCACGGCGGCGACGGCCTCGAGGTGCTCGGCCCGGCGGCGACGGTCTGCCTCGGCGCCGAGCGGACCGGGTTGCCGGCCGAGGTGCTGGCCGCGTGCGACGCCGAGGTGACGATCCCGCTCCGGGCGGGAGGGGCGGAGTCGCTCAACGTCGCCGCCGCCGCAGCCATCGCCGCCGAGCGGATATCGTCGCTCGCCATGCCGGAGGCTGAGTCAGATGCTTGAGCGGATCGCTCAGATTCAGGCTGACGCCGAGGCGGCGATCGCGGCCGCGGCGGACACGGCGGGGCTGGAGGAGCTGCGGGTCCGCTTCCTCGGCCGCAAATCGGAGCTGACCTCGATCCTGCGCGGGATCGGCGAGCTGCCGCCCGAGGAAAAGGGCCCGGTCGGGTCCGGCGCCAACCAGGCGCGTCAGGCGCTCGAGGCGCTGATCGAGGCGCGCGGCGCCGAGCTCGACTCGAGCGAGCTGGAGTCGAGCCTGGCAGGAGACCGGATCGACGTCACCCTGCCCGGCGCGCCCCCGCGCCCGGTCGGCCACACCCACCTGATCACGCGCACGACGAGGCTGATCGAGGACGTGATGATCGGCCTCGGCTATCGGGTGTCGGACGGCCCGGAGATCGAGCACGACTACTACAACTTCACCGCCCTCAACCACCCCCCGGGACACCCGGCGCGGATGCTCCAGGACACCTTCTACCTGCAGTCGCACCCGGAGGTTCTCCTCCGCACCCACACCTCTCCGGTGCAGACACGGGCGATGGAGACCCAACCGCCGCCGATCTTCACGATCATGCCCGGCAAGGTCTACCGTCGCGACTCGGACGCCACCCACACGCCGATGTTCCACCAGGTCGAGGGACTGGCGATCGGCGAGGGAATCACGCTCGCCGACCTGCAGGGGACCCTGGAGGAGATGCTGCGGGCGATCTTCGGCGGCGCTCGCGAGGCTCGGATGCGGCCGCACTTCTTCCCCTTCACCGAGCCCAGCGTCGAGTTCGACGTCTCCTGCTTCCAGTGCGAGGGGACGGGCGAGCTGAGCGACGGCGGGCGCTGCAACCTCTGCAAGGGGATCGGCTGGATCGAGGTCGGCGGCGCCGGCATGGTCGATCCCAACGTGCTCGGCTTCGTCGAGAGCCACGGCTATGACCCCGAGCGGGTGCAGGGATTCGCCTTCGGCATGGGTGTGGAGCGGATCGCGATGCTGCGCCACGGCGTGCCCGACCTGCGGCGCTTCTTCGACAACGACGTGCGAATGCTGGAGCAGTTCTCGTGAAGGTCCCCTACTCGTGGCTGCGGGAGCACT